>Ga0315912_10005595_pt1 | contig 11503 bp, 12 predicted proteins | sample VfabasoilMG_FD_204469 | JGI IMG/M metagenome (GOLD analysis project Ga0315912, IMG submission 204469) | Garden soil microbial communities collected in Santa Monica, California, United States - V. faba soil | ecosystem: Environmental > Terrestrial > Soil > Garden | place: USA: California...
GCCCCTCCTGGAGACAAGTGCGCGCCAACGGCCTTCGGTGCTGCGCGACAACGATGCGCTGCGGATGAAAAAAGGCTTCTCCACCATCATGTCGGCGCAGTTCTTCAGCTCGCTGGCTGATAACGCGCTGCTGGTGGCCGCCATCGAGCTGCTGAACACCTCGAAGGCCCCCACCTGGCATGTGGCGGCGCTGCCTTCGATGTTCGCCCTGTTCTACGTGCTGCTGGCACCCTTCGTCGGCGCCTTCGCCGACGCGCTGCCCAAGGGCAAGGTGATGTTCGTCTCCCACGCCATCAAGGTGGGGGGCTGCCTGATGATGGCCTTCGGCGCGCATCCGCTGCTGTCCTATGCCATCGTCGGCCTCGGCGCCGCGGCCTATTCGCCGGCCAAGTACGGCATCCTCACCGAGCTGCTGCCGCCGTCGCAGCTGGTCAAGGCCAACGGCTGGATCGAGGGCCTGACCATCCTGTCGGTGATCCTGGGCATCGTGCTCGGCGGGCAGCTGGTGGGACAGCGCGTCTCCGCGATGCTGCTCGGGCTGGACCTGCCCTTCATCGACACTGGCATCGACACGCCGGCCGAAGGCGCCATTGCCACCATCATGGGGCTGTACCTGATCGCCGCCCTGTACAACCTGTACATCCCGCGCACCGAGGCACCGCTGCAGCCGCTGCCGCGCCGGCCGCTGAGCCTGGTGCGCGACTTCTCGCAGTGCAACGCGCGGCTGTGGCACGACAAGCTCGGCCAGATCTCGCTGGCCACGACCACGCTGTTCTGGGGCATCGGCGGCAACATGCGCGTCATCGTCTTCCCCTGGGCGGCGGTGGCGCTGGGCTACAACGTGACGCAGGCCTCGACGCTGGGCGCAGTGGTGGCCATCGGCACTGCCGCGGGCGCGGTGCTCGCGGCGTTGATCACGCGGCTGGACAAGGCCACCGGCACCATCCCGATGGGCATCGCCATGGGCGTGCTCATCGCCGGGTTGAACTTCGTCACCGACGTGTGGGTGGCGGTGCCCTTCCTCATTCTGCTGGGGGCCGTCAGCGGCTACCTGGTGGTGCCGATGAACGCGCTGCTGCAGCACCGCGGCCACAACCTGATGGGTGCCGGCCGCTCCATCGCCGTGCAGAACTTCAACGAGCAGGCCTGCATCCTGGGCCTGAGTGCACTGTACGCGGCGATGACCAAGTTCGGCGCCACGCCCTTCGGCGTCATCACCGTGCTCGGCCTGGGCGTGGCGCTGATCATGTGGCAGATCCGCCGCTGGCACCTGCGCAACTGCGTACTGCATTTCGACGAGGTCGAACGGCTGCTCGCCATCGCCCGCTCCGACAAACACTGATGTCGGCGCGCGCGGTGTTTTGGCCGGTGCTGGCACTGGTCTTCAATGCCTTCACCTGGGGCGTGTCGTGGTGGCCGTTCCGCCAGCTCGAGGCGCGCGGCCTGCATCCGCTGTGGGCCACCGCGCTGATCTACCTGCTGGCGCTGCTGTGCATCAGCGCCTGGCGGCCAGCCAGCTGGGTGCAGCTGCTGCGCGCGCCGGCGTTGTGGGTGCTGGTACTGGCCTCGGGCACCACCAATGCCGCCTTCAACTGGGGCGTGACCATCGGCGACGTGGTGCGCGTGGTGCTGCTGTTCTACACCATGCCGCTGTGGGCGGTGCTGCTGGCGCGCCTGGTGCTGCACGAGCGGCTCAGCCTGCTGGCCGGTACGCGCGTGCTGCTGGCGTTGAGCGGCGCCGCCATCGTGCTCTGGCCGGCCGACAGCGGGCTGCCGCTGCCACGCAGCTTGGCCGAAGCGCTGGGCCTGCTTGGCGGTTTTGCCTTCGCGCTGAACAACGTCATGCTGCGACGCGAGGCGCACCGCCCCGAGCTGGCTCGCGCGCTGGCCATGTTTCTGGGCGGCGCGGTGGTCGCTGCGACGCTGGCGCTGGCGCTGGGCACGCAGGGTCTGGTCAGCGCCCCGCCCGCACCGGCGGGGCCGTGGCTGCTGGGCGCGCTGGCGCTGGGGCTGCTGTTCCTGCTGAGCAACCTGACGCTGCAGTACGGCGCGGCGCGGCTTAGCGCGAATGTCACCGCGGTGGTGATGGTCACCGAGGTACTGTTCGCCAGCGTCTCGGCGGTGTGGCTGGGCGCCGGCCGGCTGAGCTTGCCGCTGCTCGTCGGCGGTACGCTGATCGTCGCCGCCGCGCTGCTGGCGCTGTGGGAGCGCTAGTTTGCGGCGCTGCGGATATTATCGAAAGTGCATCTTCCCCCGCGCCCGGAGCCCCCCATGAGCAGCATCTACGACTTCACCGCCTTGTCCATCGAAGGCAAGCCCGCGCAACTGAGCACGCAGCGCGGCAAGGTGCTGCTGATCGTCAACACCGCCAGCGAATGCGGTTTCACGCCGCAGTTCGCCGGACTCGAGACGTTGTGGAAGGAATACGCCGACAAGGGCCTGGTGGTGGTGGGCTTCCCCAGCAACCAGTTCGGCGGCCAGGACCCGGGCGCCAACGAAGAGATCGCCTCCTTCTGCCAGCTGAACTACGGCGTCAGCTTCCCGATGATGGCCAAGGTGGATGTCAACGGCGCGCACGCGCACCCGCTGTGGAAGTGGCTTACCGACGAAGCGCCGGGCCTGCTGGGCAGCAAGGCGATCAAGTGGAACTTCACCAAGTTCCTGGTGGGGCGTGACGGCAAGGTCCTCAAGCGCTATGCGCCCACCGACACGCCGGCGTCCATCAAGAAGGACATCGAAGCCGCGCTGGCGGCCAAGGCCTGAGACACAGCATGTTCGAACACATCGAGCCCTTCGCGGGCGACCCGATCCTCGCGCTGGTCGAGGTCTTCAACGCCGACCCGCGGCCGAACAAGGTCAACCTGTCGATCGGCATCTACTTCGACGAGCAGGGCCGCATCCCGGTGATGCGCTCGGTGCAGCTGGCCGAAGCGCGCGTCGTCGCGCAGGGCGGGCCGAAGCCCTACCTGCCGATCGAAGGTGCGGCCAACTTCCGGCAGGCGGTGCAGCAGCTGCTGTTCGGTGCCGACCATGAAGTGCTGGCATCGAAACGCGTGGCCACGATCCAGTCGGTGGGCTCGTCGGGCGGGCTGAAGGTCGGCGCCGACTTCATCAAGCGTTGGTTCCCGGCGAGCGAGGTGTGGGTCAGCGACCCCACCTGGGACAACCACCGTTCGATGTTCGAAGGCGCCGGCATCGCCGTGCACAGCTATCCGTACTACGGCGCGGATGGCGGCGTGCGCTTCGGCGCCATGCTTGACACGCTGAAGACGCTGCCGGCCGGCAGCGTGGTGCTGCTGCACGCCTGCTGCCACAACCCCACCGGCGTGGACCTGACGCGCGCGCAGTGGGACGAGCTGATCCCGTTGCTGATCGAACGGAAGCTGGTCCCCTACCTGGACCTGGCCTACCAGGGCTTCGGCGACGGCATCGCCGAGGACGCCTACGCGGTGCGCGCGCTGGCCGCCGCCGGCGCCAGCTTCTTCGTCGCCAATTCCTTCAGCAAGAGCATGAGCGTCTATGGCGAACGCTGCGGTGCGCTCAGCGTGGTCTGCCCCGATGCCAAGCAGGCCGAGCACGTGCTCGGGCAGATGAAGTTCACGGTGCGCCGCAATTATTCCAGCCCGCCGATCCACGGCGGCCAGATCGTCGCCCACGTGCTCGCCGATGCCGACCTGCGGCCGATGTGGGAAAGCGAACTCGCTGCGATGCGCCAGCGCATCCTGGCGATGCGCAAGTCGCTGCACGGCGTCATCAGTGCCAAGGTGCCGGCGCGCGACTTCGGCTACTTCCTCAGCCAGCGCGGCATGTTCAGCTACACCGGCCTGAGCGCGGCGCAGGTGGACCGGCTGCGCGACGAGTACGCCGTGTACCTGGTGCGCTCCGGCCGCATCTGCGTGGCCGGGCTGAACAGCAGCAACGTCGAGCGCACCGCGCAGGCCATGGCCGAGGTCATCGCCGGTTGAGGCTTGTGTCTCACATCGATTCGCGATCAAACGCATAAAAGTCGGCGGCGGCTGACGGCGCGGAGCGGCCGCTCCGGACGCCGCTTGGTTTTCACAGGCCGGCGTGCCGCGTCGGCTGCGGTAGCGCGCTGGCGGCACCCGCGTTCTCCGGCCCACGCTCGCGGGCCAATGGCCTGATCCTGGTCACCACGCCCGGGCTGCTGGCGCAGTTCTACGCGCGGCCTCAGGCTGCCGGGAGCGACAGCGTGACCGTCGTGCCCTGGCCGGGCTGGCTGTGCACCGCCACGCTGCCGCCGTGCAGCTCGGCAATGCGTTTGACGATCGCCAGCCCCAGGCCCTTGCCGCCAACGCCGGTGGCCGGCGCCACGCTCTGCCGCGCCTGGTAGAAGCGGTCGAACAGGTGCGGCAGTTCGGCCTCGGCAATGCCGGCGCCGCTGTCGGCCACGCTGACGCGCACCGCATCGCCATCACGCATCACGCCCAGGGTGATGCGGCTGCCGGCAGCGCAGAACTTCAGCGCGTTGTCCACCAGGTTGGCCACCGCGCGCTCGAACAGTTCGATGTCCAGCGACGCGACAGTGGGCTCGTCGCCCGCCGGCTCCAGCGCCAGCGCCGCACCCTGTGCCGCGGCGCGCGGCTCGAAGCGCAGCGCGATGTCGCCCAGCAGCTCGGCCACGTCGAGCCGCTCGCGCTTCAGCGCGAACTGCGGTTCGTCCAGTTGCGCCAGGTCGCCCAGCGACTGCACCAGCCGCGCGGCATTGCGCGTGTTGCGCAGCGCCACCTCCACCAGTTGCCGGTCGTCGGTGCGCGCAGCGTCGCCGGCAAATCGTGTGTCCAGTGTTTCCAGGCAGGCCGCGGTGGCGGTGAGCGGCGAACGCAGGTCGTGCGACAGATTGCTGACGCCTTCGCGGCGGAAGTGGTCCAGCCGGCGCAACGCCTCCCACTGCCGGCGCAGCGCGTCGAGCATGCTGCGAAAGCCCTGGCCCAGCTGGCCGAACTCGTCCTTGGCCTCGGCCTCGGCCTCGGGCCACGCACCGGGCAGCGTGCCGGGCGCGCCGGCGTCCAGCCCTTCGCGCGCCACCGCGGCCACGGCCCGGCTCAGCCGGCGCAGCGGACGCGTGACCACGCCGATGATCCATGCCGCCAGCACGGTGGTCAGCGCCACCAGCGCGACGATCAACCCCAGCAGCGGCAGCGTGAAGCTGCCGCGCAGTGCCTCGATGCGGCCTTCCGGCAGCGCCGGCTTCTGGCGCACCAGGTACAGGTAGCCGGTCACGCCTTCATCGTTGCGGATGACGGCGCGGCGCAGTGGCCGGGCGGCGATCACCGCGTCGGCGTTCATGTGCTCGGGGTCGTCGCCCATCACGTAGGGCATCGGCTCGTCGCCGGCCGCCTGCTGCACCGGCGCCAGCGCCACCTTGAAGCCCGCAGCCAGCTTCGCACGGCCGCTGCTGGCCAGCACCGTGCCTTGCGCATCCAGCAGGTACAGCTGGGAATCGGGCTCGTACAGCACCAGGTTGCGCAGCAACTCGACGAACTCCTCGGGGTGGCGCTGGTGCATGTCGAACAGCTCGCCGCCATGCGAGCGCACCACGCGGCCGAGGAAGGCGTTGGCGCGGTAGTAATTGCTTTCGTGCTCGAAGCGCTGGAAGGCGAACAGCACCATCGCCACCACGCCCAGCGCGGTGAGTGCGCCGGTGACGAAGATCGTCAACGCGATCTTGAAGCGGACGGTCATCCGGGCGGGGCGTCGCGCATCTTGTAGCCGGCGCCGCGCACGGTCAGGATCAGCTGCGGGCGCATCGGGTCGGCCTCGAGCTTGTTGCGCAGCCGGTTGATGTGCGTGGTGACGGTGTGCTCGTAGCCGTCGTGGCTGTAGCCCCACACGGCATCCAGCAGCTGCGCGCGCGAGAACACATGGCCCGGGTGCTTGGCAAAGTGCAGCAGCAGGTCGAACTCCAGCGCGGTGAAGTCCACCGTCGTGCCGCCGTGGCGCACCAGGCGCTTGGCCGGCTCGATTTCCAGGCTGCCGTTGCGCAGCACGCGCGGCTGCGCGGCATCGGGCGCGGCGCGCTGCATCTCGGCGCGGCGCAGCAGCGCCTTCACGCGCGCCAGCAGCTCGGCCAGCGAGAAGGGCTTGGTCAGGTAGTCGTCGGCACCCAGCTCCAGGCCGAGCACGCGGTCCAATTCGGTGGACTTGGCGGTGAGCATCAGGATCGGCGTGCCGTGGCCGCGCGCGCGAAGCGCCTTGCAGACCTCCAGCCCGTCCAGCGCCGGCATCATCAGGTCCAGGATCAGCAGGTCGCTGGCATTTTCCGTCTGGCTGGCCAGCGCGGCCGCGCCGTCGGCCACCGCGGCGACCTCGTAGCCGGCACCGCGCAGGTTCATCACCAGCAGGTCGCGGATGTCGGCTTGGTCCTCGGCAACCAGGATGTGCGGCGGCATGCGGCATTGTCGCGCCGGGGCCTGCGACCTTACGCGAATGTGATCTGGCCGTGATCTTCGGCGAGCTTGGCGCGAGGTGTGCGGGCCACAGTACGGGCATCGAAACCGCCACGGGAGCACGCATGCAAGCCAGCGCCGCCTTCACCGCCCACCACCCCGCCCTGGACTGGACCGAGCTGCTGAGCCACCGCGCCTATCTGCTGCGCTTTGCACAGCGCAAGCTGCAGGACCCGGCGCTGGCCGAGGACGTGGTGCACGACGTCTTCGAAGCCGTGCTGCGCGGCCGTGCCGCCTTTGCCGGCGCCAGCGCGCTGCGCTCGTGGCTGACCGGGGTGCTAAAGCACAAGATCGTCGATCTGGTGCGCCAGCGCCGCGCGACGCGCAGCCTCGACGACGATGCCGACAACCTGGCATTGGAATGCCCGCAGCCGCGCCCCGACGAACTGGCCGAACAGCGCGAGCGCTTGCGCCAGACGCTGCAGCGCATCGACGCGCTGCCCTCAGGCCTGCGCGACGTGATCCGGCTGCGCGTGCTGAACGACCAGTCGACCGAAACCGTATGCCAGGCGCTGCAGATCAGCGAGCAGAACCTGTTCGTGCGGCTGCACCGGGCGCGCAAGCAGTTGTTGTCCTGATCCGCAGCCTCAGAGGGCCCATGACGACAGCGTTGGCAGCGGCACGCCGCGCGCGCGGCTGACCGCCGCCGCCGCCGCGTCCAACTCGGCCAGCGTGCCGGCGTCCACCGGCATGCGCTCGGCGCGCCTCTTGCGCGACGCCCGTTCCGGGTCGCCCGGCATCAGGATCGGCTCGGCCGCGTCGCGCAGCCGGGCCGACTGCACCCAGTCGACGAAGGCGTTGACCTCGGCGCCGAACAGCTGCTGGTCGTTCAGCCGCGCCGGGTCGAAGACCATCGCCAGCATGTTGTTCCACACTGCGTGCTGGTACTTCAGGTTGTCCGGGCGCGTGGTCTCGCCGCCGGTCAGCGCTGCAGCCAGCACCTCGACCACCATCGCCAGCGCATAGCCCTTGTGCTGCGCAAAGGGCAGCAGCGCACCGCCGGGTTGGCCGGCGCTCGGGAACAGCGCGGCCGGGTCGTCGGTGTACTCGCCCTGCGCATCCATCAGCACGTTGCCGGGCACCGGCTTTTCGCTGTTGTAGGCCACGCGCACCTTGCCCATGGCGATGGCGCTGGTGGCAAAGTCCAGCAGCATCGGCTCTCGGCCCGGCACCGGGATGCCGACGGTGAAGGGGTTGGTGACGTAACGTGCCTCGCTGCCGCGGTACGGCGCCACCACCGGCTTGCTCATCGCGTTGACGAAGTGCACCGACACCAGGCCCGCGGCCACGGCCTGCTCGGCCCAGTGGCCGATGCGGCCGATGTGGTGGGCGTTCTTCAGCCCCATCACGCACACGCCGTGCCTCTTCGCGCGCTCGATGGCCAGGTTCATCGCCTCCCAGGCCATGCTCTGGCCCATGCCGCGCATCGCGTCCAGGCTCAACATTGCGCCGCTGTCACTGCTGATGGCCACGTGCTGGTTCAACTGCAGCTCGTTGGCCAGCCAGCTGTTCACGTAGCGCGGCACCATGCCCACGCCGTGCGAATCGTGACCCGCCAGGTTGGCGCCCACCAGGTGTTCGGCGGTGAGCCGCGCCTCGTCGGTGCTGCAGCCTGCGGCCAGCCAGAGTTGTTCGACCCAGCGCTGCAGCGCTGCCGTGGGGATGAATTTGTCGGCCATGCGGGGCATTGTGCCGACGCGGGCTTCGCCCTCGGCTAGGGCTGAACCCCAGCCGAACGCAGCACGCGCTCGCGCAGCCAGCGGTGCGCCGGCTCGGCGTCGCGGCGCATGTGCCACACCATGCTGACCTGCATCGCGCCCAGGTCGAAGGGCAATTCACGCACCAGCAGCTCGCCTTCGTGTCCCGTGGCGGGTAAAAAGGCCAGCGGCAATACGGTCAGCAGGTCGGACTGCGTCACCACCTGGCCGGCCGTGAAGTACTGATTGACGCTCATCACGACACGCCGCTGCCGGCCCAGCGCAGTGAGCGCCTGGTCCACGTAGCCCTGCGGCCGGCCGGTGCTGCTGGCCAGCAGGTGGTGGGCGTCGCAGTAGGCGTCCAGCGTCAGCGGCCGCTCGGCCAACGGATGGCCGCGGCGCATCACGCACACGTAGCGCGTGTCGTACAGCCGCGCATGGCGCAGCGTGGCGTCGCCGCCGGCGGCCAGCAGCGTGGTCACGGTGTCGGGGAAGTGGCCCAGCGCCAGGTCCACCTCGCTCTGCTGGATCAGCCGCTGCGGGTCGGCCGTGGTCAGCGGGACGACGCGCAGGTTGCACAGCGCCTGTTCGCGCTCGATCACCGCCACCAGCGCCGGCGCCAGCAGCGTGGCAGTGGCGTCGGTCATCGCCAGGCGGAAGTTGACGGCCTGGCTCTGCGGGTCGAATTCGCCGGGCGCCAGCGCCAGCTGCAGCGCGCCCAGCGCCGAGCGCACCTGCGGCCACAAGGCCTCGGCCTTGGGCGTGGGCGTCATGCCGAAGGCGTTGCGAACGAACAACGCCTCACCCACGGCCTCGTGCAGACGCTTCAAGGCATGGCTGGCGGCTGGCTGAGTGATCGCTAACACCTCAGCAGCGCGAGTCAAGCTGCCTTCCGACATGACGGCATCGAAGATGCGAAGCAGGTTCAGGTCGAGTGTGCGGAAGTTCACGGGTGATCCAAGATATGCAATCCAAGAATATCTTACATACAAAGATTTCATTGGATATGAATAAGGGTTAACCCGATATTCAATGCGTCGGCGACAGCGCCGCAGCACCGCCCACAAGGCGAGAGAGGAATGAAATGACTGCGATCAGGAATTTTCCGAACGCACCACTGGCGCAGCGCACGAGGCTGCCGCTCAGCGCGTACGTGCCCTCATGGGCCACCGCCGTCTGGCATGGGCTGCATCGCGCCGGTCAGCGCCGTGCTGCCCGGGAACTGGAAATGCTGGCCGACCGCCACGCATTGGGTGATCCGGCGATGGCGCGGCAGCTGCGTGCGGCCGCGGCCGAATGCCGCCGCGCCGATAAGAACCCGCCTACCCCCTTCGAAAGGAGCCCGTCATGAGCACCATCCATCTGCAAGTCGCGTCGCGTGTGGCGCCGGACAACCCGAGGGGCGCGCGCGCCGCTGCGGCCGTTTTCGTTGCGCTGTCGCGCTTGGTGGCCGGCCTGTTGCGTGCCGCGCCGGCACGTTCGCAAAGCGTGGAAGAAGAAGCCCAGGCGGTGCGCGAGATGGCGCGGCAGTACCAGAAGGTCGACCCGCGCTTCGCGGCCGACCTGATGGCCGCGGCCGATCGCCACGAGCGGCTCAACGGCTAGCCCGCGCAGCGCTCGAATTCGGCGCCGGCCAGGGCCGCCGGCGCATCGCCGGGCTGCGTGATGCGCAGCCGAGCGCCTTCGAGCAGCGCGTCGAAGCCGCCGGCGGCGCGCAGCCGCAGGCCTTCAATGCGCCCGGCCAGCAGCTGTGCGCCGTGACCCAGCGACAGCGTGGCGTCGAAGATCTGATGCTTTTGCGCCAGTTGCAGGCGCGCATCGCGCAGTGCTCCGGTGCCACACCAGGCGCCTTCGGCGCGCGCCGGCACCACCCACAGGTGCAGCCGGCTGCGCTTGTCCAGGCCGACCGTCTTGTCGGGCGCGGCCACGGTGACGCTGCGGTCGGGGCGCCAATCGCCCATGTCCCAGTCGTGCGAGACGAGGCGCGTGCCGGGCTTCAGCGCCAGCAACGACGGGCGCAGCTGCAGATTCACCTCCTGCAGCAGGTACATGGTGATGACCGAGGCCACCGACAGGTCGGTCTTGAACAGATCCTGCTCGATGAAGCGGGCGCGCTCGGCCACGCCGGCCTTCGCGGCGTTGGACTGGCTGCGTTCGACCAGCTGAGGCGAGAGCTCCACGCCCAGCCCGCGCGCGCCGAAGCGCCGTGCCGCGTTGATGACGATGCGCCCGTCGCCGGAGCCGAGGTCGAGCACGAAGTCCCGAGGCCCCACCTGGGCCAGCTCCAGCATCGCCAGCGTGACGTTGTCGGGCGTGACGACGAAGGGCACTTCGTCCTGGGCATGCAGCGCCGACGGCGCGGCCAGGCACAGCGCCAGCGCGGCCAGGGCAGCGCGCATCAGATGCATCGCCCGCCGTCGACCTCCATGGCCACGCCGGTGATCATCGAGGCCTCGTCGCTGCACAGGAAGCAGGCGGCGTTGCCCAGATCCTCGGGTTGTGAGAAGCGGCCGATCGGTATGGTGGACAGGAACTTGGCGCGCATCTCTGGGGTGTCCTCGCCCATGAAGGTCTTGAGCAGCGGCGTCTCGCCGGCCACCGGGTTGAGCGCGACGACGCGGATGCCGAAGGGCGCCAGCTCCACCGCCAGCGCGCGCGTCGCGGTGATGACCCAGCCCTTGCTGGCGTTGTACCAGCTCAGCCGCGGCCGCGGACTGACGCCGGCGGTGCTGGCCATATTGAGGATCACACCGCGCTTGCGCAGCTTGAAGCGCGGCACCACCACCTTCGTTGCCAGGTAGATGGCCTTCATGTTGACGGCGACGATGCGGTCGAAGTCTTCCTCGCTGACGTCCTCGGTGGGCGTGGGCAGGTGCGACACGCCGGCGTTGTTGACCAGGATGTCCAGCGGGCCGAACCTTGCCTCGGCGGCATTGATCATCGCCAGCGTGTCTGCAGGGCGGCTGACATCGGCTGCATGCGCAGCGGCGAACGGGCCCATGTCCTCGGCCACGCGCCGGGCGGCGTCGGCATTGCGATCGACGACCAGCACCTTGGCGCCTTCGGCGACGAACTTCTTCACGATGCCCTCGCCGAAGCCCGAGCCGCCGCCGGTGACGATGGTCACCTTGTCCTTCAGTCTCATGCGCGTTCCTTCATCAACCATGCCGGATGGCGATTGTCTTCAGCGTGGAAAAGCCGTACAGCGCCTCGAAGCCCTTCTCGCGCCCGTGGCCCGAGGCCTTGACGCCGCCGAAGGGCAGCTCGATGCCGCCGCCGGCGCCGTAGTTGTTGACGAACACCTGCCCGCACTTCAGCCGGCGCGCTAGGCGCAGCGCG
>Ga0315912_10005596_pt1 | contig 11502 bp, 10 predicted proteins | sample VfabasoilMG_FD_204469 | JGI IMG/M metagenome (GOLD analysis project Ga0315912, IMG submission 204469) | Garden soil microbial communities collected in Santa Monica, California, United States - V. faba soil | ecosystem: Environmental > Terrestrial > Soil > Garden | place: USA: California...
GGCAGCGAGCCGTTTCGTCCGCTCGCCGATCCCGAACGGCCGGTGTCGATGTCGTACTGGCGTGTGCCGATCGAGGTGCTCGAGGATCCCGCCGAGCTCACGGAATGGGCACGCGCCGCGATTCGCATTGCGACTAGCACCCCACGCGCGCGCAAGAAGCGACAAAAGCGCACACTGCGCTAGCACGAGCCACCTGAGCTATGCCGGACCTCGAAACGCTCCTGAACTTTTTGCGCGCGCAGCCGACGTTCACCCTGTTCGTCGTGATCGGCTGCGGCTATCTCGTCGGCAACATCCGCGTCGCCGGCATCAATCTCGGCGCCGTGGCCGGCACACTGCTGATCGGAATCGCGCTCGGCCGCTTCGGCTTCCGCATTACTCCCGCGGCGCAATCGGTCGGTTTTGCGATCTTCATTTTCGCGGTGGGCTACCAGGCGGGCCCGCGTTTCGTTGAGGTTTTGAAGTCGCAGGGGTTGAGCTATCTCGCGCTGGCAAGCGTCGTGTGCGGGGCCGGTGTCGGAACCGCAGTGATCGCAGGTTGGATTCTCGATCTGCCCCCGGGCGGGACCGCGGGGCTCATGGCCGGCTCCTTGACGACCACGCCGGCAGTAGCGGCCGCGCAGAACGCCGTGCGCGAGGGCATCGCGGTGCTTCCCGTAGGCATCGACGCCGAGCAAGTCATCCTCGAGATCGGCACCAGCTATGCGATCACTTACGTCGTCGGCATGATCGGATTGATCGTTGCAGTGAGGCTGCTGCCGCGGGTTGCGGGCTTCAATCTCGCGGAGGAAGCGCGCAAGGTGGATCTCGCCACGAGCAACCGGGCCGTCCCGCAACTGCAGGCACGGGCCTATCGCGTCACCAATCCGAGCTTCCTCAATCGCGTCGTCGAAGAATTGGCCGGGGAGCTCTGGGATGGCTTCGCCGTAGTGCGATTACGTAGGCAAGGACAATGGCTCGACCTGCGGCCCGGTCATACCTTGCAGAGCGATGACGAGCTATGTGCGTTCGGCGAGGCTCGTCTTTTTCGCGGTGGATTCGCGCGACTCGGCGAGGAGATCGCCGTGCCGGCCGACTTCGTTCAGCCCGCGGCGCTCACGCGTGTGGTAGTCGCCCGTCGAGAAGCCGTCGGCGTCCCGCTCGCCGACCTGCGCTTGTCGTTGCAGCACCGGCTCGTCGTAGCGCAGGTGCGCCGCGACAACCTGATACTGCCGCTCGAGCCCCAGCTAGTGCTGCAGCGCGGCGATGTCCTCGATGTGATCGGACCGCGGGAAAACGCGACTGCGCTCGCGGGCCGAGTGGGCCCCGTCGAGGCAGACCCCAGCCATACGGACATGATGGCGTTCGCGTTCGGTATAGCAGCGGGCAGCTTGCTCGGGCTGCTCGGCATCACCGTCGGCGGCGTTCCCCTGGGGTTGGGCACGGCGGGCGGACTGCTTGCCGCCGGCATCGTCACGGGTTGGCTCAGCAACATCCGGCCCGACATTGCCAAGTTTCCGCTGGCTGCGCGTTGGGTCCTCATGGAGTTCGGACTGCTCATCTTCATTTGCGGCGTTGGGCTGCAGGCCGGCTCCGGAATAGTCGAGACTTTTCAGAGGACCGGTATCGAGCTCGTGCTCGCGGCGGTCGTGGTCGTGGTGATGCCTTTGATCGTGGGTTACGCGTTCGGCCGCAAGGTGCTGGGATTACCGCCCGTCGTCCTGATGGGCGCATTGACGGGCGCCATGACGAGCGGTCCGGCCCTGAATCTGGTCACGACGGAAGCGCGCAGCGAAACGCCTGTGGTCGGCTATAGCGGAACGTACGCGTTCGCGAGCATCTTCCTGGCCACCGCCGGAACGCTCGTGATGCTGATTGCTTGACTCGCGAGATCGACACCTAGCATTGGGCGCGCGATCCTCGCGCTCGGGTTCGATCAGCCGAACAGCGCGTAGCAGAGCACGGCGCCGACCAGCGTCATCGACATGCCCCACGCGAGCAGCTGGTTGAACAGCTTGCGCGTGTCGGCGAACCCGGCCGCGCCGGCGATGAACAGCGCACCGCCGGTCGACAGCGACGACAAGTCGACGAGGCTCGCGGCCACGCTCATCGACCACGCGATCGGCAGCGGATCGTGGGCTAAATGCGAAGCGAGATCCGGCACCATGGGTAGAAACGCGGGCAACACGACGCCCGACGTGCTGCTGTAGACGGAGATGAGCCCCACACCGAACGCGACGATCGGCTCGATGGTCGTGGGCGTCGAGAGATTCGCGATTCCGGTCGTGATCAGCGCGAGGCCTTCCGTCGCTTGCAGCAACGCGACGAGCACCGTGACGCCGGACACCATGAGGACCACGCCCCACGGCATACGCGCGATGGCTTTGCCCTCGTCCACGGCGCGGAACAGGATCAGCGCCGTCGAAACGACGATCGCGACCATGCCGACGTTCAAGCCGAAGCCCGCGACCGCTGCGATCAGCGCCACGATGCCGGCCGCCGTGAGCCAATGCCGCACATCCATCGGCTCAGTGGTCGTGACCTCGCCCGCGTCGGCGCGCCCGCCGGCGCGCGTGAACAGCTTCCAGCCGCCGAACAGCAGGAACCCGCCGATACCGACGAACGCGTGCGCGAGCGCGTTGTACGTGAACGTCCACCACTGGTAGCCGTCGAGGCCGATCGCGGCCATGTTGTCGTTGGCCACGACCCCGGTCGGAGCGAACGGCGACAGCGTGCCCGCGAGCGCCCCGTTGCCGGCCATGATCGCCATCAAGAGCGGCGGCACGCCGGCGCGCGCGGCCACGGCCATCGCCGGGCCCGCCAGCAGCGCACTCGCCGGCGTGGCACCCGCGCCGATCGTCGCGACCACGAATGCGAGCGCGAAGAACATCACGGGCAACACGCCTGCGTGGCCGCGGCACAGCCGCACCGCGCGCTCGGTGAAACGCGCGAGCGTGCCGTTGACCTCGGCAATCGAGAACAGCAGCGTCACGCCCACGAGCGTGATGAACAGGTCGATGGGGAAACCGTCGAGCACTTGGGCCGGCGTCATGCTGCCGAGCCCCACGCCGACGAGCAGCGCGAGCGCAAGCGACAGCACGCCGACGTTGATCGTGGTCGTGCAGCTCAGCGTGATCGCGAGCACGAGAGCCCCCACGGAGATCCAGGCGAGGCTCATTCGGGTGCTGCCTACTTTTTCCGGCGTGCCGGTGTTTTGCGTGCGCGCGTTTTGCGCGCGGGCAACTTACGCGCCGCCGCCTTACGCGCCGGGACTTTCCGCGCCGGTTTTTTGCGCGCGGCCGCCTTCTTCACAGCCGTCTTCTGCGCCGGCGTCGTGAGCGCGCGCACGAGCTTCGTGACGTCGGGCAGCTGCTCCAGCTTGAGGACGAGCTCGAACACCTCGTCGACGGCCGACCGTGAGAGCACGAGCGACGCGCAGTCGCTCCATTTCTCGTACAGCTCGTCGCGCGTGAACGGCAAGTCCGGCCCGCCGCGATAACGCTCGTCGGCGTGCTCGACCAGCGTGCGCCCGTCATCGAGGTCGACCTCGACCGTGCTCCGGATCTTCTCGAAGCCCTTCGCCTCGATCTCGGGATCGAGCACGCGGGTGACCTTCCGCATCAAGTTCTGCGTCGCGGTGCTGCGCACGAACTCGTCGTTGAACTCGTGAATGCCGGCTTTGCGGCGCAGCGCGATCGCACTGACCATGAACGCGGGGCAGAACTTCGCCTCGAGCTCGTTCGTCGCGATGTCGTAGCGCAGTGGATTCAGGATGTTCGAGCCCGCGCGAACGCGGATCGCCTTGATCTCGTCCGGCTTCACGTCGTTGCTCGTGACGAGCCGCCGCATCGCGTCCATGGTCGGATGGCCGAGCACGCCGCACGGATACGGTTTGATCGACACGCCGGGCTCCACGATCGTGTGCGGCACGCCGAGCACGCCCACGATGCGCCCGGGGTCGTAGGCCTCGCCGTGACCGAACGTCTGGAAGAATCCCCACGGCGGATCCAACGCGTCCTTGCCGCCCGTGAAGCCGTTCGATGCGAGCACCGCGGCGTTCACGCCGTTGAAGCCGGCGCGACCCACGTGCAGCGGCTTCGTCATGCTGCCGAAATTCACGCGGATGCCGGAAGCGGAGCTCGCCGCAATCGCGAGCATGTGCGCGGTCTGCTCGGAGCCGAGATCGAGAAGCTTGGTCGCCGCGACAGCCGCGCCGAACGTGCCGACGGTGCCCGACGTGTGGAAACCCTTCTTGTAGTGATTCGGATGGATCGCCTCGGCGATCTTGCACTCCACCTCGAAGCCCGTTAGGAACGCCTCGAGCAGCTGCGAGCCGCTCACGCGCTTGGGCTCGCCGACTGCGAGCGCCGCGACGAGCGGCGGCATGCTGGGATGCGTGAGCAAACCGAAAATGCGATCCGCGCTCGTCGCAAGCTGCGTGTCGTCCCAGTCGAGCGCGTGGCCAGCCGTGCCGTTAACGAGCGCGGCCGAGGCCGAGCCCGTCTTGAACGGCCGCGGTCCGAACACCGTGGCGACCTGGCGCGCATCCGAGCCCTGCACGTGCGCGTGCAGGATCCTGCCCGCCTCTTGCGTGGAGCCCGCCAGCATCACGGCCAGGCTGTCGATGATGCAGCGCTTGCCGGTGGTGAGTGCTTCTTCGGGAAAGCCCGCGATCCGGGCGCCTTGGATGAAGTCGACGACGGCTTGCGTCGCGGTTTTCGTTGTTGTCATAGGGCGGCAAGCATAGCCCGCGAGCTTGGGCGCGAGCCACCGTCGGTCGGCGCCGGGAGCTCGACTCTCGCGGTCGACGGTTGTTGACGATTGGCGATGGTCATTGGGCGAGGTAGGTCGGTATGCGTATGTCCTCGTCGGGAGGTCGTCAGGGTAACGGACGATCTACACCCGACCGTCAGGGCAGCCGACGATCGCCGCTGAATTGTCGGCGGACCTGACGATCGCGCGGACCGTGGTACATGACCCGGCTGCTGAGGCCAAGGCAAACCCCAAGCCCCGTGTTGCTCGCGGCGGAGCTAGCGCTCCAGGCGCGCGGCCATCGCGTACAGCGGCTCGAGCACCCACTCGTACAGCCGCCGCGTCTCGAGCAATACGTCGGCCTCGACCTCCATTCCCGGCAGCAGGGCCCGCGGCTTTCCGTAGGCCGACACGGTCTGCGATTCGAGCGTAACCACGATCCGGTACGACGGCTCGACCCGAGCCGAGGCGGTTCCGGCGGCGGGCGCGAGCGTCGTCTGCGAGATCGTCGCGACCGTGCCGCGGCCGTGCCCGAACTTCTGATACGGGAACGCCGCATAGCGCAGCCGCACCGCACCACCCGGTGCGACGAACCCGACCGCGCGACTCGGCGCATACAGCTCGGCGATCAGCACTGCATCGAGCGGCACGATCGCAGCGAGCGGTTGTCCGCCGTCGATACGTTCGCCGATCTGCAGCACCGCGCCCGTGATCGTGCCGGGCTGCGGCGCGGCCACGACGACGGCGCGCCGCGCGTCGTTCTCGGCGATCTCGAGATCGGTTGCAGCAACCGCGCGCTCGAGCTCGGCGACGGTGTTCGCGTACTCGAGCTCGAGAGACGCCGAACGCCCGTTTAGCTCCGCACGCAGCCGCTGACCCGCAGCTCGCTCGCGCTCGAGGCCGCGGAGCCTGCCGCGTTGCTCGAGCAGCTCGGCTTCGCCCGCCCGCCACTGGTCCTCGGCCAGGAAGCCGAGGTCGCGGAGCTTGCCGTGCCGCGCGACAGTCGCCGCCAATTGCTCGAGGCGCTGCGATTGCGTGGCCAGCATCTCGTCGAGCCGCGACGTCTCGGCTCGGAGCGCAGCAAGCCGCTCCGCGACCGAAGCCTGCTCTGCTTTCTCGAGCGCTCGCGTGCCGTCGATCTGCTCGACGAGACTCGCGCGGCGCCGCGCGAGCTGCTCGCCGACGGCCTGCTGCGTCGCACCGCCGGCGCTGCTCAAGCGCTCGCTCGAGACGACGTACAGAACGTCGCCGGCCGCCACTCGTTGGCCCTCGACGACGCGCTTCTCGACCAGCATCCCCGCTTGCGGGCTCGCGACCTCGATCACGCCGCGCTCCGGCGTCACGCGCCCGCGCAACGTGCTGTGCGCCGTGTAGCTGCCGAAGTACAGCAGCGCTGCGAGCGCGCATGCGAGCCCGGCGCAAACGGCGCCCATCGACACGAGCGAGACGGGGCAGTCGAGCACGACCGTGCCGAAGCCGTCGCGCGTTTGCGCGGCCACGGCCTCGGGCCGGAACAACGGCGATGCCCCATCCATAGCGCGCTCCTCGACGCAATCGTAGCGGCGCGGTGCGCGCAGGCCATGGCGTGTTTCCCGCGAACAACGCCGGAAACTCGAGCTGTGCGTGAGCGAAGCGCCTGCTGTACTGCGCGCAATGCGACCGTCGGATCTCCTCAACTTCGGTTGGCGGCGCCGCGTGCCGCTGCTGTATCAGACCGAAGCGGCCGAATGCGGCATCGCCTGCCTCGCGATGATCGCGTCCTTCCACGGGCATGATGTCGACGTCGCGACGCTGCGCCGCCAGTTCGCCGTCTCGATGCACGGCACGACGCTGGCCGCACTGATCGACTTCGCGCACCGGCTCGAGCTCGAGACGCGCGCGGTGCGCCTCGACGTTCCGGATCTCCGCCGCCTGCGCTTACCGTGCGTGCTGCATTGGAACTTCACGCATTTCGTCGTGCTCACGCGCGTCGGCCGGCGCGGGGTCACGATCCACGATCCGAGCGGCGGCCGGCGCTCGGTCGGGGTCGCGGAAGTCGCGCAGGCATTCACGGGGGTCGCGCTCGAGCTGTGGCCAACGCCACGTTTCGAGCGGCAGCGCGCCGAGCCGCCGGTCTCCGTGCGCAAGCTCGTCGGCCCAATTTCGGGGCTCGCACGTTCCTTGGCGCTGGTCGTCGCGCTCACGGCGACGCTCGAAACGTTCTCGATCGCCAGCCCGTTGTTGCTCCAGTGGGTCGTCGACCACGCACTCGTGACCGCGAGCACCGACCTCCTGACGCTGCTCGCACTCGGGTTCGGGTTGCTCGTGCTGCTCGAGCAGGCAACGGCTGCGATTCGCGCGCTCACGATCATGCGCTTCGAAACCACGCTGAACGTGCAGTGGCACGCGAATGTGTTCTCGCACCTGCAGCGCCTGCCGCTGCCGTATTTCGAGAAGCGCCACCTCGGCGACATCGTGTCGCGGTTCCGCTCGATCGACGCGATCCAGCGCACGATCACGACCGCGTTCGTGGAGGCGATCGTCGACGGTGCGATGACGATCGTGCTGCTCGCGGTGATGCTCGTGTACAGCCCTGCTCTGAGCGCGATCTGCTTGGTCGCGTCCGCGCTGTATATCGCCGCCCGCGCGCTCGCGCACCGGCCATTGCGCGGCGCGCGCTACGAGCAGATCGCGGCAGGCGCGAAACAAGACAGTCATTTCATCGAGTCGGTACGTGGCCTGCGCGCGATCAAGTCGTTCCGGCGTGCCGAGGAGCGGCGCTCGGCGTGGCTATCGCTGCTGATCGAGCAGGTAAATGCAGGGCTCCGCGCCGAACGCCTGCAGCTCCTGCTCCGCTCCACGAGCGGGCTATTGTTCGGTCTCGAGAATGTGCTCGTGATCTATGCCGGTGCGAGCCTCGTGCTCGAGGCCCAGCTCTCCACGGGCATGCTGCTCGCATTCTTGGCCTACAAGCGGCAGTTCACGGCGCGCGTGAGCGCGCTCGTCGACAAAGCATTCGAGATGCGCCTGCTGCGCCTGCACGCGGAGCGGCTCGCGGACGTCGTATTGACTCCGCCCGAGGAACGCCCGCTCTCGGGCCGGCTGGTCGGTCCGCCCACGGGCGCGCTGGCTCCGACGCTCGAAATTCGGGCCCTACGCTTTCGGTACGCGGAGCACGAGCCGTACGTGCTCGACGGCCTCGATCTCGCAGTTGCCGCCGGCGAGTCGGTCGCAATCGTGGGCCCGTCGGGCTGCGGCAAGACCACGCTGCTCAACATCGTGCTGGGCACGTTGACGCCCACCGGCGGCGACGTGTTGGTCGGCGGCCTGCCGCTCGCGCATATCGATCACGATCTGCTGCGTCGCACCGTCGCGAGCGTCGTGCAGAGCGATTGCCTGTTCGCCGGCACGATCGGCGAGAACATCAGCTTCTTCGACACGCACGCAGAGCGCGCGCGCATCGAGGAGAGCGCGCAGCTCGCGTCGATCCACTCCGAGATCGCGGCGCTGCCGATGGCCTACAACACGCTGGTCGGCTTCATGGGCTCGACGCTCTCGGCGGGACAACAGCAGCGAATACTGCTGGCCAGAGCGCTGTACGCACGCCCGTCGATACTGATCCTCGACGAGGCGACGAGCCATCTCGACATCCATCGCGAAGCTGCCGTATGTGCGGCGTTGCGCAAGCTCGCAATCACGCGAATCGTCGTCGCGCATCGGCCGCAGACCGCCGCAACCGCGGACAGGATCGTGGCGCTGCAGCTCGGCAGGATCGTGAATGTCGTGAGCCGCCACGGCTGAAACGATATCCGCGCGAACTGACCATTTCCGCGCCGTGATCGCGCGTTGCGCTCGCGTTTCAATGCACCGAACCCTTCGACATGAGGGGGTGGAACCTGGATCCGTGGCACATCAAGGAGGAAGCGACATGGATACGACAGTGGGAACGATGCGGGAGCTCACGATGATGGAGATCGCGGCCGTGAGCGGTGCGTTCTCGTGGGGCCAGATGGGTGCGCACATGCTGCTCGGTGGCGGAATCGGTGCGCTGGCCGGCGCTGCGGCCGGCGGTGTCGGTGCAGGTCCCGGCGCGCTCGCGGGAGCCCTGCTCGGCGGGATCGAGTACAGCGTCAGCGAGCTGATCGAGCAGTACCTCTGAAGACATGAAATCGAACGACACGTGGCTTCGCTGGGTCTCGTTGGTCGTGCCGGGGACGTTCGCGGCAGCGGCGTGGAAGGTGACGGACGGGCTGCCGCTCGTGAACAGGTTCGCTTCCGGCATCGCCCTCGGCCTCGTGATCTTCGTGATCGTTCACTTCGCAATCAAAGGTTTCAACAAGTGAGGGAGGAATCGTGAAGGCATACGAAACGATGCGTGAGCTCACGCCGCGCGAGGTGGCAATGGTCGGCGGAGCCGAGTTCAGCTGGGGCGGGCTCCAGACGGGAATGGCGACAGGATTCGTCGTGGGCGCCTTGGCCGGCTTCGGCACCTTCGGGGGCGTCGGCGTCCCGGCGCTGACGGGTGGGATCGGCGGGCTGATCGGCGGCGCGAGCTACCTGTGGGGCGAGCTCATCGATTGACTATGCCCGCGAGCCGGCAGTGATCGCGAGCTTCACGGCCTCGGCCTCGTGGATGGGGTCGAGGCCGTGATTCGTGATCGCGTCGAAGCGCTCGTTCGCGGCCGCGCTCGGCACGCGCACGCGCGCCATGTAATCGCGCTCGATCGTCGCGACCACTTGCGCGAAGCCGTCTTTCTGAGCAGCCGTGTCGCTGTCGCCCGTGCCTTCGAACGTCGCGCCGATCAGGCGTCGGCCGATCTCCGCCGCAATCTGCGAAGCAGAAGCATAGAAGTGCTCGCCGATCGCGCGGTGCCCTTCCTCGTGAGCGCGCAGCTTCGGCGGCGCGTCCTTCACCGTGTAGATGTCGAAGCGGAGTCGCGTCACGAGATCGAGCTCGTCCACGTACACGCGCGCCCGATTGCGGCCGAGCCTCTCGGCCGAGTAGGTGACGTTCGCGCCGAGCTCGAACGTGGTGAGGCACACGCCCGCCTCGGGCGGCGTGAGCGGCGGCATCTCGCGCGGCGGGCGACGCGGGTTGAACTCGACGCGACGGACGATCGGCTCCTCGCGTTTCACGCGCACGGCCGACGACCGCTGCTGCGCCCACGCGGGGGCAGCGCCGAAAAGACCGACGCCGCCGAGCGCGAGCCCGGCTTTCAGTAGGTTACGGCGCAGAGACATGGGCACGGGCGGCTCGACTAGCGATCGGTCGCGTCGAACTGTAGCTCGACGCCGTTGCCGGCCGGGTCGTGGAAGAAGATCTGGTCGATGTTCATCAACGGCACCGCCGCAGTTCGGTACTCGATGCCGCGTTCGCGCAATCGCTGCTCGAACTCCGCGCGACCCGTGCAGTTGAACGCGGCGTGCGAGAACGTGGTCGTGGCCGCGTGCGATCGCATCTCGCCCGCACGGACCAGGCTCAGGTGCAGAACGGGACGATCGCCGGTGTAGAGCCAGTAGCCGAAGCTGTCGAATGGCGGCCGATCGCCGAGCGTGAGGCCCACGACCTCGCGGTAGAAATCCCGCAGTTCCTCGAGCATCGGGTGGCCGGCGCGCAGGTTGTAGTGATCGAATCCGGTGACGGGCATCGAAATACTCCGGGCGGCCGCGCCGCTTGGGCTATTGTAGTCCGGAGACGCAGGCGCTCCGTCCCTTCTCGTCCTGCATCCAAACGCCGCGGGCCGGCATCTTAGGTGATGGGTCCAACCATTGGCGAGTAGTAGCGGTCATGTACATCCTAGAAGCGCTGTTTCTGCTGCGGCGCGGCTCCTCCCACATCGCGATTCGCGCGTTGGAGCTTTCATTCGGAGCTGTGCTGCTCGCCGCCAGCGTTGCCGTCGTGCTCGCGCTGCCGATCGTGAAGCTCCCGGCGCCCGAGGGGCCCTACGCGGTCGGCGTCACGGCGTTCACGCTCACGGATCCATCGCGGGACGACGCCGTCTTCGGGGTCACCGACCGCCCGCGCGAGATCTACGTGCAGGTTTGGTACCCGGCAGAGCGCTTGGGTTCTGGCCCCGCGCCTCGCGCGCGCACACTGTGGCGCGAGCTTTATCGCCCGCCGTTCTTCGACGTGCTGTTCGGCTATCTCGGCGGCATCGAGACGCATTCTTTCGAAGGCCTACCGCTCGCGACGGCGAGCGACCCCTATCCGGCGATCGTGTTCAGCCCGTCCTTGGGCGGCATCGCCGAGCAGAACACGCTGTTGATGGAGCATCTCGCGAGCCGCGGCTACATCGTGTTCGGCGTCACGCACCCGCACTTCGGGTTGTTCACGACCTATGCCGACGGCAGCGGCGTGCCGCCGCACGCGAAGACGATGCAAGCCATGACGGAGCAAGGCGCAGTCGACTTGGACGCGTTCGACGCCCGCGCAGAGCACGCGAGCAGCGAGCTCGAGGCGGCGGCGATCCGGCTCGAGTACTTCGAGCACGGCACGATGCTCGGCGAGCTCATGCCGATCCTGGAGCGCGATCTCGCGCTGCTACTCGATGCGATCACAGTGCCGACCGGCGAGCGCAGCGCGCCGGCAATGGTGGCCGGCCACGTCGATACGACCCGGATCGGGTTGCTCGGCATGTCGTTCGGAGGCGGCGTCGTCACGCAGGTTTGCAAATCGGACGCGCGGTGCCGCGCCGCCATGAACCTCGACGGCGGACTGTGGGGCAGCCGGATGCGCGAGCCGTTGAAGGTCCCCTATCTCGTGCTCGCGAGCCCGAGCAACGCAGCGTTCTT
>Ga0315912_10005597_pt1 | contig 11501 bp, 9 predicted proteins | sample VfabasoilMG_FD_204469 | JGI IMG/M metagenome (GOLD analysis project Ga0315912, IMG submission 204469) | Garden soil microbial communities collected in Santa Monica, California, United States - V. faba soil | ecosystem: Environmental > Terrestrial > Soil > Garden | place: USA: California...
CGGCCGGAGAGATACGCGCGCGCGTAGATGCCGGGCGAGGAGTGTCCCTGGATGAAGACGAGATCGCCGTGTTGTTCATCGGTCGCGCCACGGAAGAAATGGTTGAAGCCGACGTCGTACAGCGTTGCCGCCGACTGGAAGCTCGCGATGTGGCCGCCGACGTCGCCTTCCTGGCGGTTGGCCTGCACGACCAGTGCCATCGCGTTCCAGCGCACCAGCGAGCGGATACGCCACTCCATGCCGGGATCGCCGGGCGAGCGTTCCTCGCTCGCGGGCGGAATGGTGTTGAGGTACGCCGTGTTGGCGGAATAGGGGAGATAGGCGCCGGACTGCCGCGCCTGGGCGATCAGTTTCTCGAGCAGGAAATGGCTGCGCTCGATGCCGTCGCGTTCCATGACGGCCTCCAGCGCATCGAGCCACTCGCGCGTTTCCTGCGGGTCGAGGTCCTGCTGCGGGTTGCCGGGATCGTCTGACATGCGTAACCTGTTATTGTTTCAACAGTTTATCCGAACGGGCCCGCACGATCATGTATGGCATCGATATCCGGCTGAGCATGCGCGAAAGCGGGCCATCGCGCGCCGATCTGGATCGGGTCGCGGACTGGATACTGCTCTTTCCCGTGCCGCCCGAGGCGCGGGAGCTCCGGAAGTTTCCCTGGGGCGAACTGCTGCTGCACCGGCGCGGCCGGAAGGGAGCGAGCGGCGCCGACTCGGAGCCGGTCGTTACCGATCTGCCGAACCCGGCCGGCAGCCGCGTCGCCTTCGCGCACGTCCGGCAGGACACCACCGAGTTCGACCTGCTGACGCTCGCCCGCAAGCTGGTCGCGGTGTCGTCGAAGCGGCACGCGGAAGCGCTTGGAATCGCCATCGTCGGGTTCAGCGCCCCGGATCGCGAGCGTCTGGCGGAAGCCGTGCTGAGCGCCGTGTACGCGGCTGCCGCGCGCATGCCCAGTTTCAAGCGCAAGCCGGAGCGGCCCGCGGGTCCGAAACGCGTGGAATTGTTCGGAATCAAGGTCGTGCACGGTTTCCGGCGCACGCGCGCGGAAGCAGAGGGCAATGCACTCGCCCGGCATCTCAGCGTACTGCCGTCGAACCGGCTGACGCCGACCGAGTACGTGAAGGTTCTGCGCGAGTTGTCCGCGAAGCGCGGCTGGAAATTCGAATTCCTGGACACGAAGGCGCTCGCGCGCCAAAAGGCCGGCGCGTTTCTCGCCGTGGCGCAGGGCAGCCCGGTGCCCGATGCCGGCATTGCACGATTGCAGTACGTCCCGCCGCGCGCGGGTCGGAAGGGCGGGGTGAAGCCACTCGCGCTGGTCGGCAAGGGGATCTGCTACGACACCGGCGGCGTGAACCTGAAGACGCAGCGGCACATGTACGGCATGCACGGCGACATGCAGGGCAGCGCGGTCGCGCTCGGCATCCTGCTCGCGCTCACGGAGTTGAAGTTCCCGTACCCGGTCGAATGCTGGCTGGCGCTGGCCATGAACCACATCGGCCCGGAGGCCTACAAGCCGGACGACGTCGTCACCGCCGCGGATGGCACCTCGATCGAGATCGTGCACACGGACGCGGAAGGGCGCATGGTGCTCGCCGACACGCTCGTGTTCGCGTCGCGCCGGAAGCCGCGGTTGATCCTCGATTTCGCCACGCTCACCGGCGCCTGCGTCTACTCATTGGGCACGTCCTACAGCGGTGTGTTCAGCAATCGCGATGCACTGCTGCCGGTGCTGGTCGACACCGGTCGCCGCAGCGGCGAGCGCGTCTGGCCGTTCCCGCTCGACGAGGATTACGACAAGCCGCTGGAGAGCGACATCGCGGACGTCAGGCAGTGCGCGGTGGAAGGCGAGGCGGACCACATTCTCGCGGCGCGCTTTTTGAAGCGCTTCGTGGGCGAGGGCATCGACTGGATCCACGTCGATCTCGCGGCGAGCCGGCACAAGGGCGGTCTGGCGCACGTGCCCACCGACATGACGGGTTTCGGCGTGCGCTGGGCGGTGAACCTGCTTCTGGACGGCGGAATTCTTGAAAAGACGTAGACGGTAGACAGTAGACGGTAGTCGGGGAAGGAGCAAAACAGCGCGATGGTTTCCCCCTTCTACCGTCTACTGTCTACCGGGTTTAAAAAAAAAGTGGCCGCCGCAGCAAGGGGATTGGGGGAAGCTGCGACGGCCGAGGGGGGGAGGTAAATCAGTTTGTCCGCGATGCCTCTACCTCAGAGGGCGACTTCCTTGGTCTTCGCCGGGCCGAAGTCGCGGACGTCGCCGTCCTGCGCGCCGCGCAGGGCCCGTTCCTGGTTGGCGATCCGCTGCACCACGTCGGCCCGCTCGAGCGACAGCGAGTCGATGCTCTTCCTGAGGTCATCGCGCAGCTCGGCCAGGAGGAAACGGCGGTAAGCCTGCTCCTCCGTTTGCGCGGTATCGCCGGCCCACGACGGGCCGATGGCGACCGCCAGCAGGGCGGCGGCCAGCAGGGATTGTTTGCGGGTTTCTTTGTGCTTCTTCATGTGCGCTCTCCTTCTCTTCGTTTCCATTCGTGACTCGACTTTGCAGGTTCTCCGACCCGGCCAATCGACCGGAAAATTTTCAGCCGCGACAGCGTTCGTCGACGGTCACGGCCCGCACCCGCGTGCGCGGCCGGCCGGTCACGGCGCTCCAGTCGGATACCTGCATTCTCTTTTTCATTTGTTACTATTCAGTTAACTAACTAATAAATTTTCGATAAAAAAATGCGACATCAGTTGATCGTCGCCGCCTCCGGGACCCGGCGGTCCTTCAGACCGTCGACCCAGTTGCCGAGTTCCGCGATCTGCTTCCGCATCCGCGCCGTGTCGTGCAGCACGTGGCCCAGCAGGATCGTTCCCTGTACCCGGGCGATGAATTCAAAACCCATTTCCGTGGCGTTCCCGTAGCCGAGGGCCCTGAATTGATCGCCCGCCCAGTCGATCAGCACGCGGATGCACTCATCGGCTGAATTCACGAGCCGCGAGTGGCTGCGGTCGAGATCCAGCAGCAATCCGGTGTAGGGGCATCCACATTCGTCAAGTTCCTTCGTTTCCTTCGTCGTGAATTTCAGCAGTTTCTTCAGCGCCGTCTTCGGGTCCGCCTTCTTGCAACACAGGTCCAGCAGTCCCGTCAGTTCCTTCTTGCGTTCGTCTATGACCGCCTGGCAGATGTCGTCCTTCGTCTTGAAGTAGTAGTACACGTTGCCGAGCGGCACTTTCGACTCCGAGGCGATGTCCGCGAGGGTGGTGCTGTGAATACCCTTGCGGTGGATCAGCGTTTTCGCCGCCTCGATCAGTCTTTCCCGCTTGTCGCTCGTCCGGGCCATTCGGCCTCCGGGTTAGTTAGACAACTGACATTCTACGCATCCGGCGTGCGCTCCGCAACCCCGACCCGGTCCTGGTTCCGGATGACGGGCGTATTTCTCCATGATATTGATTTAAAAAGGATTCAAATGATTCGTTGACATCGGAAATGCGCATCCCGGCCACGCCGTCGGCGCCGGCACGGCGTGCGGGCGTCTTCACCGCAGCGGAGTGGTGACGATAGCAAATAGCAATGAAATTCCAGAAACCCATCAATTGTACGGTCGCTCCTTCCCGCCCGAGTGCGGCGTGGCGTCCGCGGCGCGCGAGTTCCGGCGCGGGTGCCGCGACGAAGGAACAGCGCGGGTCCCGCCGCCCCGTCTTTCATGGAAAATCCACAATTTGCGGACCCGGGCGCCGCTTTTCGCGCGAACGGGCTGGTATAGTTGGAACAGTCCTTCAGACGTTGCCAATCAAGCACATGGCGTCATTGTCGTACCCGCCAGGCTTCGCGATCCGCAATCGAACGTTCCGCCTGCTCCGCGGCCCGGTGCTGCTGATGGTCTGCGCCACGGCGCTGGCCGCGGACCCGGTTGGCGTGATCGTCGCGCCCGCTGTCACCGTCGAATTTCCCTACCGGCTCGAAGCGCTCGGCACGGCGCAGGCCAACGAGTCGGTCGATCTGAGTTCGAAGATCTCCGAGGTCGTCACGGCGATCCGTTTCGAGGAAGGCCAGAACGTGGCGGCCGGCCAGGTGCTGGTCGAACTGCACAATGCCGAGGCCGTGGCCAACGTCTCAGAGGCGAAAGCGCAGCTGGCCGACGCCCGCACGCAGTACCAGCGGGCGCAGAATCTCTGGGAAAAGCGGGCCGTGCCGGAATCCGACGTGCAGCGCCTCGAGGCGCAGGTCGATGCCGCCGACGCGCGGCTGCTGGCCGCGCAGGCGCGGCTGGCGGACACCGTGATCAAGGCGCCGTTCGCGGGTCGCGTCGGACTGCGGCGCATCAGCGCGGGCACGCTGCTGACGCCGGGCGCGCTGATCACGACGCTGGACGACATCGATACCGTGAAAGTGGATTTCGCCGTGCCCGAGACGCACCTCGCGCCGCTGCAGCCGGGACTCCCGGTCGCCGTGCGCTCGGTGGCCTACCCGGATCGCGAATTCAACGGCAGCGTGACCAGCATCGACACGCGGATCGATCCGGTGACGCGCTCGATCATGGTCCGCGCGTTGCTGCCGAATCCCGATCGGCTGCTCAAGCCCGGCATGTTCCTGAACGTCGCGGTCATCAACCAGGAACGCCGCTCGCTGGTGCTGCCCGAGCAGGCGATCGTCCCCGAGCGCGAGGAACAATACGTGTTCGTCGTCGCCGGCAACCAGACCGAGAAGCGCCGCGTCGTGACCGGTCGCCGGCGCCCCGGCGAGGTCGAGATCGTCGACGGGCTTCGCGAGGGCGAACTGGTCGTCATCGAGGGCGTGCAGAAGATCGACCAGGGCACCGAGGTCCGCGTACTCGGCGGCGGTGCCGCGTCATGACGCTTTCGGACCTCTCAATCCGGCGCCCGGTGTTCGCCGCCGTGATCAGCCTGCTGCTGCTGATCCTCGGGGTGATGTCCGCGCTGCGCCTGCCGATCCGCCAGTATCCGGACATCGATCCGCCGGTGGTCTCGATCGAAACCTCGTATCCCGGAGCCTCCGCCGAAGTCGTCGAGTCCAAGATCACGCAGGTGATCGAGGACATCGTCGCGGGGCTGGAGGGCGTGGACAAGCTGACCTCCACGAGCCAGGACGAGCGCTCCTCGGTGCGGGTCGAGTTCGCGCTCGATCGCGACATCGACGGTGCCGCGAACGACATCCGCGATCGCATCTCCCGCATTTCCAACAATCTGCCGGAGGAAGCCGATCGTCCCGACATCTCCAAGGTCGACAATCTGAGTTCGCCGATCATCTGGCTGAATCTCTCCGGCGATCGCTATACCGGCCTCGAGCTCACCGATTACGCGGAACGCTACCTCGTCGACCGCCTGTCCGTCATTCCGGGCGTTGCCCGCGTGCGTTTCTCCGGCGAGCGCCGTTTCGCGATGCGCGTGTGGCTGGATCGTCGCGCTCTGGCGGCGCGGCAGCTGACCGTCGAGGACGTTGAGAACGCGTTGCGCCGCGAGAACGTGGAACTGCCCGCGGGACGGCTCGAATCGCTGGAACGCGAATTCTCGCTCCGGACCGACACCGGGCTGCGCAGCGCGCAGGAATTCCGGGAACTGGTGGTGGCGCGGGGCGCGGACGGCTATCTCGTGCGCCTGGGGGAAGTGGCCGACGTGCAGGTCGGCGCGGAGAACACGCGCAACCTTGCCCGCGCCAACGGCAAACCGGCCGTGAGTCTCGGCATCGAGCAGATTTCCAAGGCGAACACCGTGGAAGTGGCGAAGGGCGTGCGCGAGGAGCTGAGCGACATCCGCGCCGGGTTGCCCGAGGGCATGAACCTGGAGATCAACTACGACCGTTCCGTGTTCATCTCCGAATCCATGAAGGAGGTCGTGGAAGCGATGGGGATCGCGATCGTCCTCGTCCTCGTCGTCATCTACCTGTTCCTCGGCCGCCTCAGCTCGACGTTGATCCCGGCGGTCACCGTGCCCGTCTCGCTGATCGCGACGTTCATGGTGATGGATGCGCTGCATTTCTCGATCAACCGGCTGACACTGCTCGGTCTGGTGCTCGCCGTGGGACTGGTCGTCGACGACGCAATCGTCGTTCTGGAGAACATCCACCGCCGTATCGAGAAGGGCGAACCACCGCTGCTCGCGGCGGTGAACGGCTCGCGCGAGATCGGTTTCGCCGTAATCGCGACCACGCTCGTGCTGATCGCGGTGTTCATCCCGATTTCGATGATGGAAGGCAACATCGGCCGCCTGTTCAACGAGTTTGGCATCGCGATCGCCGCGGCCGTCGGCTTTTCGGCTCTGGTAGCGCTCACGCTGACGCCGATGATGTGTTCGAAGATGCTCACGCACGACACCGCGCAGACCGGCATCGCGGCCGTGGTCGAGCGGGTTTTCGGAGCGCTGTCGGCGAGGTACGAGGCGCTGCTGGCGAAGCTCGTGCGCCGGCCGATGGTCGCCGTGGCCGCGACCGTCGTGATGATGGCCGTGGCGTGGGGCCTGTTCAGCGCGTTGCCGCGCGAGTACGCGCCCATCGAGGACAGTGGCGTCTTCAACGCGCAGCTGAAGGCGCCGGAAGGGGCGAGCCTGGAGTACACGGATCGCCAGGCCCGGCTGATGGAGGAGATCATCATGGCCGAGATCCCGTCCGGCGACGTCGTTCGCACGCTCGTCCGGCTCCCGGCAAGCTTCGGTTCGACCGGCGACGTCAACACCGCGCGCGCCTCGATACTGCTGGCGGACTGGCGCAAGCGCAAGCGCAGCGCCCGCGAGATTGCCGCGAGCATGACGCCGAAGCTGCGCGCCATACCCGGCGCGTCGGTCAACGTGATCCTGCCGCAGGGACTCGGCGTGCGCGGCGACAACCGGCCAGTGCAGCTCGTGCTGGGCGGGAACACCTACGAGGAAGTGCAGGGCTGGCGCGACGAGCTGATCCGGCGCGCCTCGGTCAACGAGCAACTGCTGGATCTCGACTCGAACTACGAAGAGCGCAAGCCGCAGCTGCGCGTGCAGATCGATCGCGATCGTGCGGCGGATCTCGGCATCTCACTCGAGACGATCGGACGCACGCTGGAAACCATGCTCGGTTCGCGCAACGTCACGACGTTCATCGATCGAGGCCGCGAGTACAACGTCGTGCTCCAGGGCAAGGACGCGGACCGTGCGTCGCCGCGCGACCTCACCGATCTGTATGTGCACGCCGGACGCTCCGACGCCCTGGTGCCGCTGTCCAATCTCGTGACGCTGCGCGACACGGCGGGACCGCTGCAGTTGAACCGTTTTGATCGCATGCGTTCGATCACCGTCACCGCGGGGCTCGCGCCCGGCTACACGCTCGGCGCGGCGCTGGACTACCTCGAGGGCGTCGCGGCCGAAGTCCTGCCGGCGCACGCGCGTATCAGCTACGACGGTGAGTCGCGCGAATTCAAGAACACCGGCCGGTCGCTGTACATCACGTTCCTGCTGGCGCTCCTCATCGTCTTCCTGGTGCTCGCCGCGCAGTTCGAGAGTTTCCGCCATCCGCTCATCATCATGATGACCGTCCCGCTCGGAATCACCGGCGCGCTCGGCGGATTGTGGCTGATGGGCTCCTCGCTCAACGTCTATTCGCAGATCGGCGTGATCCTGCTCGTCGGGCTGGCCGCCAAGAACGGCGTGCTGATCGTCGAGTTCGCGAACCAGCTCCGCGATCGCGGCGTGGAGTTCCACGAGGCGATCATCAAGGCCTCCGCGATCCGCCTGCGACCGGTACTCATGACCTCGGCATGCACGGTGTTCGGCGCCGTGCCGCTGCTGCTTGCCACCGGCGCCGGTGCAGAGGCGCGGCAGCCGATCGGCGCGGTCGTCGTGTTCGGCGTCGTGTTCTGCACGCTGCTCACGCTGCTGGTCGTGCCCGCCTTCTACGGCCTGCTGGCGCGGAATACGCGCTCGCCGGAGTACGTCTCGCGCCTCATCCGCAAGCTGCAGGAGTCCGTGGCCGCGCAATCGGGGAAGGCGGCCGCTTCCTGAGCCGGACCCGGTGTCCGGCGGGCGTCGGGGCCGGCGTTCGCTGGGGGCTTTGCCGCCGTGTGAATTTTCCCCCTCCGACCTTGTCAATGTAGGATCGAAACTCCAGGAGATCATGGAACCCGCATGTCCGTACTGAACGAAATCCGCCAGCTCAAGACGTGGATCGCGACCCGCATCGTCGGCCAGGAGATCCTCGTGCGCCGCCTGCTGACCGCGCTGCTTGCCGACGGCCACCTGCTGGTCGAGGGCGCACCTGGACTCGCCAAGACCCGCGCCGTGAAGGTGCTGTGCGAGGGCATCGAGGGCGACTTCCACCGCATCCAGTTCACGCCCGACCTCCTGCCCGCCGACCTGACCGGCACGGAGATCTACCGGCCGCAGGACGCGAGCTTTCATTTCCAGCAGGGCCCGCTGTTTCACAACCTGGTGCTGGCCGACGAGATCAACCGCGCGCCGGCCAAGGTGCAGTCCGCGCTGCTCGAGGCGATGGCGGAGCGGCAGATCACCGTCGGCCGCCAGACGTACCGCCTGCCGGAACTGTTCCTGGTGATGGCCACGCAGAATCCGATCGAGCAGGAAGGCACCTACCCGCTGCCGGAGGCGCAGCTTGACCGGTTCCTAATGCACGTTCGCATCGACTACCCGGGTCCCGACGAAGAGCGCCGCATCCTGGAACTCGCGCGCGGTGAAGCACGCCGCAATTCCGTGCAGGAGAAGATCGGTCGCCGCGTCAGCCAGCAGACGCTGTTCGCGGCGCGCGAAGAGGCGCTCGCCGTGCACATGGCCGCGAACCTCGAGCAGTACCTGGTGCAGCTCGTGGTGGCGACCCGCAATCCCGGCGCCTACGGCGCCGATCTGGCGCAGTGGCTGCAGTACGGCGCCAGCCCGAGAGCTTCGATCTATCTCGATCGCTGCGCGCGCGTGAATGCCTGGCTCGACGGCCGCGACTTCGTCGGCCCCGAGGACATCCAGGCGCTGGCTCCCGACGTGATCCGGCACCGCCTGATCCTGAACTACGAGGCGGAGGCGGAAGGCATCACCGCGGATCGCGTCATCTCGGAGCTCATCGCGCGCATCGCGGTGCCTTGATCATGCAGGGCGGCCGCGTGAACGAGGCGGTCGAAGTGACCGTGCCGATGCTCGTGCGCCTCAGTCGTGATGCCGCGTCGCTGCCGCTCAGGGCCGGGCGCATCCTGGCCGGCCGCGGCGGCGACTACCAGTCGCCGTTCAAGGGCCGCGGCATCGAGTTCGACGAATCGCGTCCGTACCAGCCCGGCGACGACATCCGCAACATCGACTGGCGCGTGACAGCGCGCACCGACCGGCCGCACACGAAGGTATTCCGCGAGGAACGCGAGCGCCCCGTATTCCTGTGGGTCGATCTCAGGCCGTCCATGTTTCTGGGCACGCGGCGCTGCTACAAGGCAGTGGCGGCCGCGGAAACGGCGGGCCTGCTGGCGTGGAGCGCCGAGCGGCACGGCGATCGCGTCGGCGGCGTCGTGTTTTCCGAACAGACGCACCATGAAATCCGGCCGGAGCGCGGGCGGCGGGGCGTGCTCCGGTTCATCCGCCAGGTCGTCGGCCACCCGGCATGGCGATCCGCGGAACACCGTGGCGCCGCCGCCGGCGCCGCGGGCCGCGCGCTCATGCGGCTGCGGCGCGTGGCGCGGCCGGGCAGCCTCGTGTTCCTTATCAGCGACTTTCGCGGTCTCGACGAGCAGGCCTGGACCGAGGTGCCGCGCCTCAGCCGTCACCACGACGTGGTCATGATCTTCGTGCACGATCCGGTGGAGCGCCGCCTGCCGCCGCCGGGCGTCTACCGCGTCAGCGATGGCGGTGGGGAGCACGAGCTCGATGCCTTCGATCCGTCAGTCGTGGAGGGTCACAGCCGGCGGTTCGAGGAGCACCTCGACCAGTTGCGCGGGCACGCGCGCGCCGCGGGCGCGTTTCTGATCACGTGCAGCACCGGCGATCTGCCGTTGCAGGTGCTGCAGACGGCGCTGATGACGCGCCGCCGCCGGTCATGAACCCCGCCGAACTGCCGTTGCACGACATTCATGTCCCGTCTGCGCCCGGTTGGTGGCCGCCGGCGCCGGGTTGGTGGATTGCGGCCGCGCTCCTTGTCATCGTGTTCGCCGCATTCCTGTGGTGGCGCCGGCACCGACGGTTGTCCGCGGCGGATGCCGCGCGGGCCGAGATCGCGCGACTGCGCCTCGCGACGCCGACGATCGAACCCGCGCGGCTCGCACAGGAACTGTCCGCGCTGCTGCGTCGCGCGGCGATCAGCTTCCATCCCCGCGCGGAAGCGGCTGCTCTCACGGGCGATCACTGGCTCCGGTTTCTCGATCAGGCGCTGCCGGAACAGCCGTTCAGCCGCGGACCGGGGCGGCTGATCGCGGAACTGCCGTATCGCCGATCGGTGTCGGCGGAGGAGACGGCGCCGCTGCTCGACCTGTGCGCGCGCTGGGTCGAGGCCGCCGCGCGCCGCCCCCGGGTGCAGCGATGATCCATTTCGAATGGCCGTGGCTGGCGCTGGCGCTGCCGTTGCCCTGGCTGCTGCGCATCGTGCTTGCGCCGGCGGCGCGTGCACGGGAAGCGGCGCTTCGCGTGCCCGTACTCGACGATTTCGCGCCGGCAGCCTCCGCGGTTGCGGGCAAGCGGCGCGCGATCGGCCGACGCGGCCTGTGGCTCGCGGTGCTGGGCTGGCTGCTGCTCGTGCTGTCGTCGACGCGACCGGAATGGCTGGGTGACCTGGTGCAGATCCCGGTCAGCGGCCGCGACCTGATGCTCGCCGTGGATCTTTCGGGGAGCATGCAGGCGGAGGATTTCATGCTGGGCGGGCAGCCGGTCGATCGCCTCACCGCGACCAAGGCCGTGGCCGGGACCTTCATCGAACGGCGCGCCGGCGATCGCATCGGCCTCATTCTCTTCGGCGAGCGCGCCTACCTGCAGGCGCCGCTGACCTTCGATCGGGAAACAGTGCGCGCGCTGCTCGATGAATCCGTGATCGGTCTCGCCGGCAAGGCCACCGCGATCGGGGACGCCATCGGCCTCGCCGTCAAGCGGCTGCGCGGCCGCGACGGCAAGAACCGCGTGCTGATCCTGCTCACGGACGGCGCCAACACCGCCGGCATGGTGGAGCCGCTCGAGGCGGCGGCCCTCGCAGCGCGGGAGGGTCTGAAGATCTACACCATCGGCGTCGGCGCGGACGAGATGCTGGTCCGCGAGTTCTTCGGCACGCGGCGCGTCAATCCTTCCGCCGACCTCGACGAGGACGCGCTCAAGTCCATCGCGGCGCAGACCGGCGGCAAGTACTTCCGCGCGCATGACACGCGGGAACTGGAGGAGATCTACCGGTTGCTGGATCGGCTCGAGCCGGTGGAAGGCGAGGCGACGCGCTACCGTCCGCGCCAGACGCTGTTTCATCTGCCGCTGGCGGGCGCATTGCTGTGCGGCACGCTGCTCGGCCTGTCGGCCCTGCGCGGGGGCTTCCGGTGATCCTGCCCGAGACCTTTCATTTCCTGCGTCCCGCG
>Ga0315912_10005598_pt1 | contig 11501 bp, 10 predicted proteins | sample VfabasoilMG_FD_204469 | JGI IMG/M metagenome (GOLD analysis project Ga0315912, IMG submission 204469) | Garden soil microbial communities collected in Santa Monica, California, United States - V. faba soil | ecosystem: Environmental > Terrestrial > Soil > Garden | place: USA: California...
GCCCCTCAAGAAGATTCTCCTTGGACAATGGAATTGAAAAGCCATTCTTCCGCGCCAACTCGAGTTGCGGCTGGATGCGGCACTCGAGAAAGAACGTCGCCCAGTCATCGCGCCAGCTGTTGATCTGCGGCGTCGCGCCGATGTTGTTGTCGCGGTGCCAGCCGAAGCGCGGCCCGGTCTCGCGATGCAGCTTCGCCAGCATGCGCGCCAGCGCCGCCCAGTCGCCGTCGCGCCTGAGGTCGAGCTGTTCGAGAAGGATGAAATCCGGGCCGTGGTCGAGGATGCGCGGCACGCGCACCACGGCGCCAAGCGCTTGCAGGCCATCCACCTCGGCCTCGGCGGACGAGCCGCGCTTGAGGAAACCCTTATCCAGAGGCCAGTCGGCTGTTCGCGAGATTGAGCCGCTCGACCAGGATGCCGAGGAAGGCGCGGTCGAACTTGGCGCGGCAGGCGACGGTGGCCTGCTCGAGGTCGGCGACGCGCACGCGCACGATGCGCGAATCCTTGGCCGCGGTGACGGTGGCGCCGCGCTCCTGGTTCTGCACCGACAGATAGGCCATTTCGCCGAAGCATTCGCCGGGGCCGAGCACGCTGAGCAGCTTCTTGTTCTTGGTGACGCGCATCTCGCCGTCGACGACGACGCAGAAGAAGTTGCCGCCTTCGCCCTCGCGCACCACCACGTTGCCGTCGGCGACGCGCTCCCAGATGCCGATGCGGATCACCTCCCAGAGCTCGGGATCGGTGAACCTGGCGAAGAAGCGCATGCCCCGCAGCGCGGCGAACTTGTCCGCGTCGCTGAACTCCTGCGCGGCAGCGCCCAGCCCGGCGCGCCGCGCTTCGATCAGGTCCTGGCCGAACTCGTCGCCGCTCTGGTAGCGCTTCGCCGCCTCCTTGTGCATCGCCCGGCGCACGATGCGGTCGAGCGCGGCAGGCACCTCCGGGCGCGCGGCGGAGGGCGGCGCGGGGTCGTACTGGGTGATCTGGTAGATCATGCTGAATTTGTTGGTGCCATGGAACGGCAGCTTGCCGGTCAGCAGTTGGTACATCACCACGCCGAGCGAGTAGAGGTCGGTGCGGTGGTCGACCACCTCCTCGCGGATCTGCTCGGGCGACATGTAGGCCGGCGAGCCGACGCCGGTGATCTGCGTGGTCTCTGCGCCGCGGTTCAGGGCCAGGCCGAAATCGCCGATGCGGGCGTCGGTCGGCTCGGCGGCATAAAGGATGTTGCCCGGCTTGATGTCACGGTGCGTGACGCCCTGCATATGGGCGAAAGCCAGCGCGCGCGTGCACTTGAAGATGATCTCGACGATCTGCTCGACCGGCAGCAGGTTCTCCGGCGCGCAGAAGCGCTCCATGGTGCCGCCGGCGATGTACTCCATGACGATGTAGCCCGAGTCTTCGCCGACGCCCGCATCGAAGATCTGCGCGATGTGGGGATGCACCAGCTTGCCGGCGAGCGACGCCTCGGTGAAAAACAGCTTGCGGAACAGGCGCCCGCGCGTCGGGTCGCGCAACGCCTCGGGAAAGATGCGCTTCACCGCCACCTCGCGGTTGCGAAACGGGTCGTGGCAAAGGAACACCTCCGAGGTCGCGCCCTCGCCGAGCTTGCGGATGACCGGGTAGTTGGCGACCGTGTCCACCGACACCAGGCTCGCTATTGCGTCAGTCGTTTGCGCGCGCGGGCGATCGCCTGCCGGACCGCGGCTGGCGCGGTGCCGCCGGGATGGCTGCGCGAGTCGAGCGAGCCCTGTGGCGAGAGCACGCGCTTCACGTCGGGTCCGATTTCCTTGGAAAAGCTCTTCAGCGTGGCGAGCGGCAGCGCGGCGAGATCCACGCCCTTCCGCTCCGCCTCGCGCACCGCGCGCGCGACGACCTCATGCGCGTCACGGAAGGCGACGCCCTTGCGCACCAGGTAGTCGGCGAGATCCGTGGCGGTGGCGTGCCCTTCGAGCACCGCGGCGCGCATGGCCGCGGGCACGGGCTTCAGCCCGCCGACCAGGCCGGCCATCACCGAGAGGCAGTCCTTCACCGTGTCGACGGCGTCGAACAGCGGCTCCTTGTCCTCCTGGTTGTCCTTGTTGTAGGCGAGTGGTTGTGCCTTCATCAGGGCGAGCAGTGCCACCAGGCTGCCGAACACCCGGCCGCTCTTGCCGCGCACCAGCTCGGGCACGTCCGGATTCTTCTTCTGCGGCATGATCGACGAGCCGGTGCAGTAGGCGTCGGGCAGCCGCACGAAGCCGAAGCGCGGGTTCACCCAGAGCACCAGCTCTTCGCAGAGGCGCGAGAGATGCACCATGACCAGCGAGGCGCAGGCGCAGAACTCGATCGCGAAGTCGCGGTCGGAGACCGCGTCGAGCGAGTTCTCGCACAGCCCTTCAAACCCGAGCTCGCGCGCCACGCGCTCGCGGTCGATCGGGAAGCTTGTCCCGGCAAGGGCTGCTGCGCCCAACGGCAGCTGATTCGTTCTTTTTCTGATTTGATGAAATCTTTCCCGGTCGCGCTCGAACATCTCGAAATACGCGAGCAGGTGGTGGCCGAAGGTCACCGGTTGCGCGACTTGCAGGTGCGTGAAGCCCGGCATGACCAGCGCGGCGTGCTTCGACGCCTGCGCGAGCAGCGCGCGCTCGAACGCCGCGACCAGCTTCAGGATGGCGTCGATCTCGTCTCGCAGCCAGAGACGCAGGTCGGTGGCGACCTGGTCGTTGCGCGAGCGCGCGGTGTGCAGCCGCTTGCCGGCTTCGCCGACGAGCGCGATCAGCCGCTTCTCGATATTGAGGTGGACGTCCTCGGCGTCGAGCGACCAGGCGAACCTGCCGGCCGCGATTTCCTTGGCGATCTTCCCCAGGCCCTGCTCGATCGCCTTCAGGTCGCGCTTGGCCAGGATGCCGCGCGCAGCCAGCATCCGCGCGTGCGCGAGCGACGCCGCGATGTCATGCTTTGCCAGCCGTTGATCGAACGATACGGAAGCCGTGAAGCGCTTGACCTGCTCATCAACGGGCTGCGCGAAGCGGCCGGACCAGGGTTGCGCCTTCTTCGGCATAATTTCAGAATGCGGCTCAAGACCGCCCTCTAAGTATGCCGAGTATAAGGCAAAACACCTTTTCGGACCTGTTGCCCGATTTCCGCAACCTGGGCGTGATCGCACGCGTATTGGTCGCCGTCAACGCGGTCGCGCTGATCGCGGCGCTTTATGCGGTGCCGAATCTGCGGGGCGCGCTCGAACGCTTCATCGAGGACGCGGCGTTTCTCGAGCCGCTGCTGTTCATCGAGGTGGCGGTGCTGTTCGCGCTTTCGCGCCAGCTCGGTCGCATGACCTACCGCGGCGGCTGCGCCGCGGTGGTTCTGCTCGCAGCGGCGCTCGCCGTGATCTATCAGATCGCGGTTTCCAGCCAGGAGCAGGCGCCCGGCGCTTTGCTGCGCGGCGCATTCTTCGCCGCGCTCCTCGCCGGCGCGCTGCTCGGCTACTTCTGGCTCCTGGTGAAGGCGTTCTCGCCGGCGCTCGCCGAGGCGCGGCTGCAGGCGCTGCAGTCGCGCATCCGCCCGCATTTCCTCTTCAACAGCCTCAACGCCGTGCTGGCGCTGATCCGCCGCGATCCGAAGCGCGCCGAGCGCACGCTCGAGGACCTGGCCGACCTTTTCCGCAGCCTGGTGTCGGACGCGACGCGCTTCGTGCGCCTCTCTGACGAGATCGCGTTGCTCGAGCGCTACGCCGAGATCGAGCAGTTGCGCCTCGGCGAGCGGCTGCGCATCACCTGGGAGCTCGACGCCGCGCCCTCCGATGCGCTGCTGCCGCCGTTGGTGCTGCAGCCGCTGCTCGAGAACGCCGTCTACCACGGTGTCGAGCCCGCGACCGAGCCCGGCAACGTGCTGGTCCACATCGAGCGGCGCGGCGACCGCGTCATCGCCCGCATCGAGAACGCGCTGATCGAGGCCGAGGCGGAGCGCCCCGGCAACCGCATGGCGCTCGACAATATCCGCGAGCGCCTGGCGCTGTTCTTCGACGCCGAGGCGCGCATGGTCATGCGCACCGACGCCGGGCGCTATCGGGTGGAGATCGACATGCCGTACCTGACGCGCGCGCGCACGGCGGAAGGGTGAGCGTGCTACGCATTTTCATTGCCGACGACGAAGCGCCAGCGCGCGAGCGGTTGAAGGAGCTGTTGCAGGACATCGCTGGTGAGGTACCGACCGAGGTCGTCGGCGAAGCGCGCCACGGGCTGGAAGCGATCGAGCGCATCCCGGGATGCGACGTGCAGGTGCTGCTCCTGGACATCGAGATGCCCGGCATGCGCGGCCTGGAGGTGGCGCGCCATCTCGCCGGCCTCGAGGGCGGCCCGGCGGTGGTCTTCGTCACCGCGCACGACAAGCATGCGGTCGAGGCGTTCGAGCTGAACGCGCTCGACTATCTGCTCAAGCCGGTGCGCGCGCAGCGCCTCGCCGCGGCGCTGAAGAAGGCTGCTGCGGGCCGGGCGCCCGACGGCGAGCGGCTCGCTCGCGCGCACAACGACGCGCGTGAGTATCTGTCGGTCACCGAACGGCACCGCATCGTGCTGGTGCCGGTGCGCGACATCGTTTTCCTGCGCGCCGAGCAGAAGTACGTGACGTTGCGCACCAAGCTCCGCAGCCACCTGATCGAGGAGTCCCTGATCGCGCTCGAGCGCGAGTTCGAGAAGCGCTTCGTGCGCATCCATCGCAATTGCCTGGTGGCACGCGATGCGATCCGCGGCTTCGAGCGCGCCGCGCCGGTCAACGACGAGCCGCACTGGATGGTGGTCCTCGACGGCATCGAGGAGCGGCTGCCGGTCAGCCGCCGGCAATGGCCGACGCTGCGCGAGCTGGTCGACGAGCGGAACCTGAAATGAGCGCCCGGCGCCTGGTGATCGCGACCCGCCGAAGCAGGCTCGCCCTGTGGCAGGCCGAGCACGTCAAGGGGAGGCTCGAGGCGCTGCACAAGGGCCTCGCGGTCGAGCTGCTGCCGCTCTCGACGCGGGGCGACGAGTTGCTCGACCAGCGCCTCGACACGGTCGGCGGCAAGGGGTTGTTCATCAAGGAGCTGGAGAACGCGCTGGCCGATGGGCGCGCGCAGCTCGCGGTGCATTCGATGAAGGACGTGCCCGCGGACCTGCCGCCGGGCTTCGAGATCGCCGCCATCCTCAGCCGCGAGGACCCGCGCGACGCGTTCGTTTCCAACCAGTACCGCAAGCTGGCCGACCTGAGGAAGAACGCCGTGCTCGGCACCTCCAGCCTGCGGCGCGCCGCGCAGATCAAGGAGCGCCGCCCGGACGTGCAGCTGAAGCTGCTGCGCGGCAACGTCGAGACGCGCCTCGCCAAGCTCGACCGCGGCGAATACGACGCGATCGTGCTCGCAGTAGCGGGGCTGGTCCGCCTCGGCCTCGCGGCGCGCATCGGCGAGCGCCTGGAGCCCGAGGCGAGCCTGCCCGCGCCGGGACAGGGCGCGATGGGCATCGAATGCATGAGCGGCCGCGCCGACGTGCTGGCGCTGGTGGTGCCGCTCGCCGACAAGGCGAGCGCGGCCTGCGTGCGCGCCGAGCGCGCGGTCAGCCTCGCCCTTGGCGGTAGCTGTTCCCTGCCGCTCGGGGCCTATGCAGAATTTTCCAATGGAAGGATCAGGCTTCGCGCGCTGGTCGCCTCTGCCGACGGCAAGCGCGTGGTGCGTGTCGAAAGCACCGGCGACGATCCGGAATCCCTCGGCCGCCGAGCGGCCGACGACCTGCGCGCGCAGGGCGCGGCGGCGATCCTTTCTGCCATCCGTGAAAAATAGAGCACTCGTGGGCCGCGGCATCGTCGTCACGCGGCCGCGCGAGCTCGCCGGCGCGCTCGCCGCCGCGATCGAGAAGGCGGGCGGCAGCGCGATTCTCTTCCCGACCATTGCCATCGAGGAGGCGCCGCCGCCCGATGCGCTGGGCAGGCTCGACGCCTACGATCTCGCGGTCTTCGTCAGCCCGACGGCGGTGCAGAAGGTCATGGCGCGGGTCGCAAAATGGCCGGAGCGGCTGCAGGCCGCCGCGATCGGCGCCGGTTCGCGGCGCGAGCTGGAGCGTCGCGGCGTGCCCGGGGTACTGGCGCCGGAGGAGGGCGCCGACAGCGAGGCGCTGCTCGCCCTGCCCGAGCTGCAGCGCGTGCAGGGCAAGCGCGTCGTCATCTTCCGCGGCGGTGCCGGGCGACCCCTGCTGGGAAGCGCCCTCGCCGAGCGCGGCGCGAAGGTCGAGTACGCCGAGTGCTATCGCCGCACGCGACCCGACGCCGACCCGGCGCCGCTGCTGGCGCGCTGGCAGCGCGGCGCCGTGCACGCCGTCACCGTGTCGTCATCGGAAGGATTCGACAACTTCCTCACGCTGCTCGGTGCGGCGGGCGCGTCGCATCTCGCCGCCACGCCGCTGTTCGCGCCGCACGCTCGGGTCGCGGCGCATGCGCGTGAGCATGGCGCGGGCGAAGTGATCGTTGCGGGCGCCGCCGACGCCGCGGTCGTGGAGCGGCTGGTAGCATATTTCCATGAGCGAGCCTGATCCCGCCGCGCCACCACCGGCCGCGACCGCTCCGGAAGCGCCGGCGCCGGCATCGCATGCGCCGCGCCTGGCGCTGATCGCGGTGGTTCTGGCCACGGCGCTGACCGCGCTGTTCTGGATCGACGTGCGCAACCGGATCGGCGGCACGCAGGAGGAGCTGGCGCGACGCCTGCAGGACATCGATGCCGGCACGCGCGAGGCGCGCGCGGTGGCGCGCCAGGCGCAGGAGGCGCTGCGCGAGGCGCAGACGCGGATCTCGCAGCTCGAAGGCCGCATTGCCGAATCGCAGAGCCAGCAACTCGCCCTGGAAGCGCTGTACCAGGACCTGTCGCGCAATCGCGACGAATGGCAGCTCGCCGAGATCGAGCAGGTGCTCGCCATCGCCTCGCAGCAGCTGCAGCTCGCCGGCAACGTGCGCGCCGCGCTGCTCGCACTGCAGCTCGCCGAGGCGCGCCTGGCGCGCGCCGACCGGCCGCAGTTCGTGCCGGTGCGCCGGGCGCTGGCGCGCGACATCGAGCGCCTGCGGGCGACTCCGGCGGTGGACCTGCCGGCGATGAGCGTGCGCCTCGACTCGCTGGTTGCCGCGGTCGATTCTCTGCCACTCGCCTTCGACGAGCGCATCGAGCGCACGCCGGTGAAGGAGGCGCCGGCGGGCACGCAGGGCGGCGCGCTGGCGCGCCTGGGTGCCGAGATCTGGAACGAGCTGAAGCAGCTGGTCGTGGTGCGGCGGGTGGGCGGCTCCGAGCCGCCGCTGCTGCCGCCGTCGCAGGCGTATTTCCTGCGCGAGAACCTGCGCCTGCGCCTGCTCAACGCGCGGCTATCGCTGCTGGCGCGCGACGAGGCAGGCTACCGCGAGGACCTGCGCGTGTCGCAGGCCTGGATCCAGCGCTATTTCGACGCCCGCTCGCGCCAGTGCGTCGACGCGCTGGCGCAGATCAAGCAGCTTTCCGCGACCTCCATCAGCTTCGAGATGCCGACCATCAGCGACAGCCTCGAAGCGGTGCGCGGCTTCAAGTCGCGGCGCGAACGCGCGCCGGGATGAAATCGCTCCTCTGGCTGCTCGCGGTCTTCGCCGCCGCGGTTGCGCTCGTCGTCCTGGGACGGGTCGAGGCGGGCTATGTGCTGTTCACCTACCCCCCTTGGCGCGTCGAGATGTCGATGCTGCTCTTCGCCGTGCTGATGCTGGCCGTGTTCGTCGCCCTCTACGCGCTGGTCAGGCTCTCCGGCCACGCGCTGGCGCTACCGGCGACGGTACGCGCCTATCGCGCCCGCCGGCGCCACGAGCGCGCCACCGGCGCCCTCGCCGCGGCGCTGCAGGCGTACTACGAGGGGCGTTATGCTCGCGCCGAGAAGGAGGCCGCGGTCGCCTTCGAGAACGGGCCGACGCCCGGCGTCGCGGCGCTGCTCGCGGCGCGCGCTGCCCATCAGCTGCGCGATTTCGAGCGGCGCGAGACCTGGTTCGAGCGCGCCGCCGCCGCGGGCGAGCCGGTGCAGACCGCGCAGATCATGAGCCTCGCCGAGATCGCGCTCGACGAGCGCGACTTCATCGGCGCGCGCAACGCGCTGCGCGGCCTGCAGGGCAGTGCGCGCCATATCGCCAGCATGCGCCTGCTGCTGCGCGCCGAGCGCGGCGCCGGCGCCTGGGAAGAGGTGCTGCGTCTTTCGGCGCAGCTCGCCAAGCGCGACGCGATCGCGCCGGCGCTCGCCGAGGAATACAAGCTGCAGGCGACGATCGAGCTGCTGGCGCGCTCGGCCGACGACGCGGGCGCTTTCGAGCGCCGCTGGCGCACGCTCGCCGCGGCGGACCAGCGGCAGCCGCGCATCGCGGTCGCGGCCGCGCGCCACGCCAACGCGCTGGGCAACGCCGCGCTCGCGCGCTCGATCCTCGAGCAGGCGCTCGCCGAGGAATGGAGCACGCCGCTGGTACGCCTGTATGGGGAGCTGCCGCGCGGCCTCGACCAGGCGAGCCGCGCCGAGGAGGCACGAGTGCGCATCGAGCGCGCCGAGCGCTGGCTCGCCGAGCGGAGCCGCGACGCGGAACTGCTCAGCGCGCTTGGCCGGCTCTGCGCCGAGGCCGAGCTCTGGGGAAAGGCACGCAACTTCCTCGAAGCTGCGCTCTCCTTCGAGGAAAGCCGCACCGCACACCTGGAACTCGCGCGCCTTGCCGAAAAGCTGGGCGACGTGCAGGACGCGCAGCGCCACTACCGGCGGGCAGCCGAGCTGGCCTAAACGAAGCGCCGGAGGAGCGGCTTAGACCCAGTCGCGCGGCTTGAGGAAGTCCGTGTAGAGCTTTTCCTCCGCTGAGCCGGGCTGCGGTTTCCAGTCGTAGCGCCAGGCGACGCGCGGCGGCAGCGACATCAGGATCGACTCTGTGCGGCCGCCCGACTGCAGGCCGAAGAGGGTGCCGCGGTCGTAAACGAGGTTGAACTCCACGTAGCGGCCGCGCCGGTAGGCCTGGAAGTCGCGCTCGCGCTCGCCGAATGGCTGCTGCCTTCTCCTTTCGATGATCGGCGAATAGGCAGTGAGGAAATGATCGCCGACCGACTTCACCAGGTCGAACGCGCCATCCTCGGCGAAGTCGTCGAAGAAAATGCCGCCGACGCCGCGCGGCTCGCCGCGGTGCTTGAGGTGGAAGTACTCGTCGCACCATTTCTTGAATTTCGGATAGTGGCTGCCGACGGCCTTCTTGCACGTGGCGTGGAAGTGACGCGCGTCCTCCTCGAAGCCGTAGTAGGGCGTGAGGTCCATGCCGCCACCGAACCACCAAACAGGATTTTCTTCTCTTGTACAAAAATACCTAACATTGAGATGGACAGTGGGACAGTAAGGATTGCGTGGGTGCAAGACGAGCGAGACGCCTATCGCTTCCCAGGGCCGGCCGGCGAGCTGCGGGCGCGACGCGGTGGCGGACGGAGGAAGGCTTTTACCCTGGACGTGCGAGAGGTTGACGCCGCCGCGCTCGAAGAGGTTGCCTTCCTCGAGGATGCGGCTCGTGCCGCCGCCGCCTTCGGGGCGCTTCCAGGAATCGGTAACGAACGATTTGCCGTCGAGCGTCTGCAGCGCGCCGACGATCCTGGCCTGCAGCTCGCTGAAGTACTCGAGGACCTTCACGTGCGATTTACTTCCTCTTCAAGGCGCGGTGGCCGATGTCCTTGCGGTACTGCATGCCGGCGAAGCGGATCTGGTCGATCGCCTCGTAGGCGCGCGTGCGCGCCATCTTCACCGAGTCGCCGAGCGCGGTCACGCACAGCACGCGGCCGCCGTTGGTGACGGTCGCCTTGCCGTCCTTGCGCGTGCCCGCGTGGAAGACGCGGCAGTCGTCCGTCGGCTTCGGCAGGCCCTCGATCTTGTCGCCTTTGCGCGGCTCGTCGGGATAGTTGTGCGCGGCGAGCACCACGCCGAGCGCGGAGCGCCGGTCCCATTCCGCCTTGACGCGATCGAGCGTTCCGGTGAGGGCATGGTCGATGAGGTCATAGAGATCGGACTTGAGCCGCACCAGGATCGGTTGCGTCTCCGGGTCGCCGAGGCGGCAGTTGAATTCCAGCGTCTTCGGCGTGCCCGAGGCATCGATCATCAGCCCGGCGTAGAGGAAGCCGACATAGGGCGTGCCGTCCTTTGCCATGCCCTGGATCGCCGGCGTGATGATCTCGCGCATTACGCGCGCGTGCAGCTTGGGCGTCACGATCGGCGCCGGCGAATAGGCGCCCATGCCGCCGGTGTTCGGTCCCTGGTCGCCGTCGCGCAGCCGCTTGTGGTCCTGGCTGGTGGCGAGCGGCAGCACGTTCACGCCGTCGCTCATGACGATGAAGCTCGCTTCCTCGCCGTCGAGGAACTCTTCGATCACCAGCCGCTCGCCCGCGGCGCCGAGCTTCTTCTCGCCGAGCATCGCGTCGATCGCCGCGTGCGCCTGCTCGCGGGTCGCCGCGACCACCACGCCCTTGCCCGCGGCGAGGCCGTCGGCCTTGACGACGATCGGCGCGCCGTGCTTGTCGACGTAGGCCTTTGCTTCTCCGGCCGAGGTGAAGGTGGCATAGCGCGCGGTCGGGATGCCGTGGCGGACCATGAACGCCTTGGCGAAATCCTTCGACGCCTCGAGTTGCGCGGCGGCGCGGCGCGGCCCGAAGATGCGCAGCCCGGCTTCGGCGAAGGTGTCGACCACGCCCGCGGCGAGCGGCGCTTCCGGCCCGACGACGGTGAGATGAATGCCTTCCTTCTTCGCGAAGGCGAGCAGCTCGGGGATGGCGGTGACGGCGACGTTCTCCAGCCCGTTCTCGGTCGCGGTGCCGCCGTTGCCCGGCGCGACGAACACCTTCTGCACGCGCGGGCTCTGCGCCAGCTTCCATGCCATCGCGTGCTCGCGACCGCCGCCGCCGATGACGAGGAGCTTCACGTCAATGCCTGAAGTGGCGCACGCCGGTAAATACCATCACCGCGCCCCGTTCGTCCGCTGCCGCGATCACTTCCGCGTCTCGCACGCTGCCGCCCGGCTGGATCATCGCCGTCGCGCCCGCTTCGAGGATGACCTCGACGCCATCGCGGAACGGGAAGAAGGCGTCGGACGCAGCCACCGAGCTGGTGAGCGACAGGCCCGCAGCCTGCGCCTTCATCGCCGCCAAGCGGGAGCTGTCGACACGGCTCATCTGGCCGGCGCCGATGCCGAGCGTCATGCCGTCGCGGCAGAAGACGATGGCGTTCGACTTCACGAACTGCGCCACGATCCAGGCGAAACGCAGGTCGGCGAGCTGCGCCTCGGTCGGCTGCTGCTTCGTCACGACCTTGAGGTTCTTCAGGCTTTCAGCATCGGTGCTTTGCACCAGAAGCCCGCCGCCGACGCGTTTGTACTCGTGTTTTTGCGCGTCGTGCGCGAGCGGCACCTCGACCAGGCGCAGGTTGTCCTTCTTCGCCAGCGTGGCGAGCGCCTCGGGCTCGAAGCGCGGTGCGATGATCACCTCGGCGAACTGCTTCGCGATCGCC
>Ga0315912_10005599_pt1 | contig 11499 bp, 8 predicted proteins | sample VfabasoilMG_FD_204469 | JGI IMG/M metagenome (GOLD analysis project Ga0315912, IMG submission 204469) | Garden soil microbial communities collected in Santa Monica, California, United States - V. faba soil | ecosystem: Environmental > Terrestrial > Soil > Garden | place: USA: California...
CGCACCGGCAGCGAGCTGGGGCGGGTCACGGACAGCAGCGGCGGCTTCGGCAGAAGCCTGGCCGGCGGGGGCGACCTGGACGGCGACGGCGTGCCCGACCTGCTCGTCGGCGCCCCCTTCGATAGCCACGCCGTGCCGCTGGGCGGGGCCCTGCACGTGCTCTCCGGCCGCGACCAGCGCCGCCTGTTCATCGTGCGGCCAGGGGGCACGGCCGGGACGCGCTTCGGCAGCGCGCTGTGCGCCCTGCCCGACCTGGACGGCGACGGCCGCCCCGACCTCGCGGTGGCCTCCGGTTCGGGCGCCGGCGTGTTCCTCTACTCGGGCGCCGCCGGCGCGCCCCTCGGACGGGTGGGAACGGGCTTGGGGGCCCCGGGCTCCGGAGCCTCGCTGGCCGCCTGCTCGTCGCCCGGGGAGGCACCGCTGCTCGCCATCGGCATCCTGCCCGGCGAGGCCCCGGCCGACGCGCAGGCCGACGTACCCGGCGAGGCCCCGACCGATGCGCAGGCCGACGCACCCGGCGGGGTCCCGACCGATGCGCAGGCCGACGCACCCGGCGGGGCCGTGCTGCTCGTGAGCCTCGGCACGTGAACGCCCCGCGCCGGCGCCGCCGCTCGCGCCTCCGCCGGGCGCTGCTGCAGGTCGGGCTGCTGTGCGGCGTGCTGCTCGCGCTCGAGGGCGGCCTGCGCCTGGCCGGCTTCGCCCCCCCCGCCGACGATCTCGACCCCTACGTCGGCTTCAGCGCCAGCCTGCCGCTCTTCGTGCCCGAGGGCGACGGGCAGCTCGTCACGGCGCCGAACAAGCGCAACCACTTCAACCTCCAGCGCTTCCCGGCGCACAAGCCACCCGGCGGGCGCCGCATCGTGTGCCTCGGCGGCAGCTCCTGCTACGGGCACCCCTACACGGACAGCACGTCCTTCTCGGGCTGGCTGCGCGCCTGGCTGGCGGTGGCCGAGCCGGGCACGCCGTGGGAGGTGATCAATGCCGGGGGCATCAGCTACGCGAGCTACCGCGAACGCGTGCTGCTCGACGAGCTGCTGGCCTACGAGCCCGACGTCGTCATCCTCTATTGCGGACACAACGAGTTCCTGGAGCAGCGCACCTATCCCGGGCTGAGCGAACTCCCGGGCTGGCTCCTGGGCCTGGGCAGCCTGCTGCGCCACAGCGCGGCCTTCCACGCCGCGCGCGCCCTGTGGACAGAGGCCGGGCCGCAGGGCGACGCGCACGGCGGCGCTGCGGGCGTCGCGGGTCTCCCGCCCCCGCGCCCGAAGGCCACGGGCGACGGGCGCACGCTGCTGCCGGCCGAGGTCGAGCCGATCCTCGACCGCAGCGTCGGGCTGGACCGCTACACACGCGACGACGCCCTCGCGGCCCGCGTCCTGGAGCACATGCGCTTCAACCTCGACGCCATGGCGCGTGCGGCGCATGCGGCCGGAGCCACCGTGCTCCTGGTGGCGCCCGCTTCCGAGCTGGCCGACTGCGCGCCTTTCAAGAGCGAGCCGGACGCCGGGCTCGACAGCCAGCAGCGCGCGCGTCTCGACGAGCTGCTGCGGCTCCCGGTGCGCGAGGCCGGAGGCGGCTGGCGGCACGACGAGGCGACGCTCGCCGCGCTGGCGGAGGCCGGCCGGATCTCGCCGCGCCATGCCCTGGCCGCCTATCGCCACGGCATGGCCCTGGCCGCCGCGGGGCGCTGGGACGAGGCGCGCGTCGCCCTCGAGCGCGCGCGCGACGAGGACATCGTGCCGCTGCGCGCCCTCGGCGCCATGCGCCCGCTGATCGCCGACGTCGCCCGGCAGACGGGCAGCCTCTACCTCGACGCCGTGGCGCTCGCCGAGCAGCTCTCGCTCGAGGTGAGCGGGCAGCCGCTGCCCGGCCACGCGCTCTTCCTCGACCACGTGCACTTCACGCCCGAGGGCTACGGCCAGCTCGCGTGGGCCATGTTCGGCGAACTCGTCGCGGCGGGCCTCGTGCACCCGGGCCCGGACTGGGATGCCGGGCGCAAGGCGGCCGTCGACGCGCAGGTGCTGGCGAGCCTGCAGCCGGAGGACCACGTGCGCGCCCTGGGCCGGCTGGCGGCCGTGCTCGACTGGGCCGGCAAGAGCGAGGAGGCCGAGGTGCTCTCGGATCGCGCCCTCGCGCTGAGCGGCGGCGGCGACGCCATGAGCCACTGGCACAAGGGCAACTATCAGCTCGACCGCGACGAGCTCGACGCCGCCATCGCGAGCTACCGCGCGGCGCTCGAGCTCGACCCGCAGTTCGGCGAGGCCTGGTTCAACCTGGCCGGGGCGCTGCGGCGCGCGGGGCGCTCCGAGGAGGCGCTGCAGCCGGCCCGCCGGGCGGCCGACCTCTCACCCGACTCGGCGCGCGTCCAGTTCGGGCTCGGCGCCGTGCTCGTGGACCTGGGCCAGGACGCCGAGGCCGCGGTGGCCTTGCGTGCGGCGCTGGCGCTCGAGCCCGACCACGCCGACGCGCTCAACGCGCTCGGCCTCCTCGAGCTGCGTGCCGGCCGCCTCGCGTCGGCGGAGGATCTGTTCCGGGCGGCGACGCGCGTCCAGCCCGACGAGGCACGCGGCTACCACAACCTCGGGCTGCTGCTCGAGCTGCGCGGCGACGGCAGCGCGGCGCGGGTCGCCTTGGAGCGCGCCCTCGAACTCGACCCGACCCACGTCGCGGCGCGCACGCATCTCGCGCGCGGGCTCATGGCCAGCGGCGACTTCGGCCTGGCTGCGCGGCTGATCGGGGACGGGCTCGCGCTCGCCCCGGACGAGCCGCGGCTGCTCGAGCTGTCTGCCGCCTTGCCCGCCGGCCTGCGCCCCCCGTCGCCACCCGCGCCGCGCGCGCCGGGAGGCTGACACCGTGCGCAACGGCTTCCTGCGCCTCGTCGTCTGGAACATCCACAAGGGCATCGGCGGCCTCGACCGGCGCTACGCCCCCGAGCGCATCGCCACCGTGCTGCACCACCACCGGCCCGACGTCGTGGCGCTGCAGGAGGTGGACGACGGCGTGCCGCGCTCGCGCGGCCACGCCCAGGCCACGTTGCTGGCCGACATGCTCGGCTTCCGGCACGTGGCCTTCGGCCCCAACGTGCGCCTCAAGCGCGGCTGCTACGGCAATGCCACGCTGAGCCACTTCCCGATCGTGCGGCAGCAGAACCTCGACATCAGCTTCCCGATGAAGAAGCCGCGCGGCGCGCTGCTGACCGACATCGACGTGCCGGCGGGAGCGCATGCCCTGCGCCTGCATCTCGTCAACCTGCACCTCGGGCTGTCGGGCGTCGAGCGGCGCTGGCAGGTGCGTCGGCTGCTCCTGACCGAGTCGCTGCGTCGGCTCGACGGCCGCAGCCGCATCGTCGTCGCGGGCGACACCAACGACTGGGGCGGCGCGCTGCCCGGCGGCCGCCTGCGCGAGGCGGGCTTCACGTGCGCCACCGGCCGCGGCCGTCGTGCCCTGCGCACCTTCCCGGCCTGGAGCCCGGTGGGCGCCCTCGACCGGGCCTTCCTGCGCGGCCCCCTGCGCCTCGAGCACTGCATGCGCTCACGCCTCGGACTCGCCGGCCAGGCCAGCGACCACCTGCCGCTGGTGCTGGACCTCGTGCTCGAGCCGAGCGCATGAGCACGCGCCGCGGCCGCTTCAAGCACGAGCCCGTGCCCGGCCACGCGGTCGAGCTGCTGGCGGGCGGGGAGCAGTTCTACCCGCGCATCCTGGAGGACATCGCCGCGGCGCGCGAGGAGGTGCTGCTCTGCACCTATCTCTGGGTGTCGGACGAGGTCGGGCGGCGCTTCCTGCAGGCTGCCCGCGACGCGGCACGCCGCGGGGTGCGCGTCGCCGTGCTGCTCGACGGCATCGGCAGCCTCGACCTGGACCGCGAGGACATTTACGCCGTCAGGCGCAGCGGCGGCGCCGTGGCCACCTACCACGCGCTGCGCCTGCCGCTCTTCGACAGCCGGCTCTTCAGGCGCAACCATCGCAAGCTGCTCCTCGTCGACGGACGCGTGGCCTACGTCGGCGGCGCCGGCTTCGCGACGAGCTGGTGGCAGTCGCCGCCCGCCCAGTGGTGGGACCTCATGGCGCGCGTCCGCGGCCCCGTGCTCGCCACCCTGCGCGAGATCTTCGCCGAGGACTGGCAGCGCGCGGCGCACGCGCCCCTGCCCGGACCGGTGCCCGGCGTGCCGCCGCCGGCGGGCGACGAGACGCTGCAGGCGCTCGTCACGCGGCGTTCGCGGCCCGAACTGCTGCGCCGGCTGCGGCTGGCGGTGCGCAATGCCCACGAGCACGTGGACATCGCATCCGCCTACTTCGTGCCGGGCTTCGGCCTGCGACGCGCGCTCATCGGCGCGGCGCGGCGCGGCGTGGCCATGCGCCTGCTGGTGCCGGGCCCGCGCACCGACCACTTCGCGGTCTGGAGCGCCGGGCGGCGCCACTACCACCGCCTGCTGCTCGAGGGCATCCGCATCCACGAGTTCCAGCGCAGCATGCTGCACAGCAAGTACGCCGTGGTGGACGGCCGCTGGGGCTACCTCGGCTCGTCGAACCTCGACGCCTGGAGCCGGCGCTTCAACCTCGAGCTCGACCTGGCGGTGCTCTCGCCGGCCACCTTGTCGGCGCTCTCGCAGCGGTTCGAGCACGACCTGCAGCACAGCCGCGAGATCTCGTTGCAGCAGTGGGAGGCCCGCCCGCTGAGCCTGCGGCTGGCCGAGACGGTCTTCGGCTGGATCGACCCGCTGCTCTGAACCCGCGCGGCCCGGCCGTGCGGCGCGTGGCGGGTCCATTCCCAGGCTGCGGGTCGCGTGGCAAGATGCGCCCCATGTCCCGCTCGCGCCGCGCGCTCCGCCGCTCCCTCGCCCGGAGTGCGCTCGAGCTGCTCTGCCTCGCCGGCCTGGTCGCGGCGTGCGCGTCGAGCCGCCCCGTGCCGGCCACGCTGCTCCTGCGCGGCGGCGTGGTGCACACCGTCGACCCGGCGCTGGGGCAGCAGGAGGCGCTCGCCGTGCGGGACGGCAGCATCGTCTGGGTCGGCAGCGACGACGACAGCCAGGACTGGATCGGACAGCAGACGCGCGTCATCGAGCTGCAGGGTCGTTGCCTGCTGCCGGGCTTCGCCGACAGCCATCTGCACCTCGGTCGCCTGGCCGACATGCTCGGCCAGGTCGACCTCGTCGGCACGCACTCCTACGCCGAGGTGATCGAACGCACGCGCGCCCAGGCGGCGCGGCAGCCGAAGGGCAGCTGGGTGCTGGGCCGCGGCTGGGACCAGAACGACTGGCCCGACCCGGCCTTCCCGCACCATGCCGCCCTGAGCGAGGCCGTCCCGGACCACCCGGTCGCCTTGACGCGCATCGACGGGCATGCGCTGCTGGCGAACCGCGCGGCGCTGCAGGCCGCGCGCATCCGCCGCGGCAGCCGCTCGCCCGACGGCGGACGCATCCTGGTCGACGCCGAGGGCGCCCCCACCGGCGTGCTGGTGGACGACGCCATGGAGTTCATCCAGCGGCTGCAGCCCGGCACGACGACTGCCGAGCGGCGCGAGCACACGCGCGAGGCGCTGGCCATGCTGCAGCGCTCCGGCATCACGAGCCTGCACGATGCCGGCACTGACGAGGAGCACGTGGCGCTCTACGCCGACATGGCGCGCGCCGGCGAGTTCCGCATGCGGGCGCACATCATGATCGACGCCGACACGCCCGGCCTGGCCACCGGCGAGCTGCAGCCCAGCGCCGACCTCACCGGCCAGGGGCTGCTGGCGCTGCGCGCCATCAAGCTCACGGCCGACGGCGCCCTGGGTTCGCGCGGCGCCGCGCTGCTGGACGACTACTCCGACGAGCCCGGGCAGCGCGGCCTCACCCTGGCGCCGTACCCGCAGGTGCTCGAGCTGACGCGCTTCGCGCTGCGCAACGGCTGGCAGCTCGCCACGCACGCCATCGGCGACCGGGCCAACCGCCTCGTGCTCGACGCCTACGCCGTGGCGCTCGGCGAGGCGGGCCCCGGGCTCGACGCGCGGCTGCGCATCGAGCACGCGCAGGTGCTGCATCCCGACGACATCCCGCGCTTCGCCGCCCTGGGCGTGCTGCCCAGCATGCAGGCCCAGCACCTCACGTCCGACATGCCCTGGGCCGAGCAGCGCCTCGGCCCCGCACGCATGCGCGGCGCCTACGCCTGGCGCGCCCTGCTCGACCAGGGCTCGCCCATCCCCGGCGGCAGCGACGCGCCGGTCGAGGTGCCCGACCCGCTGCTCGCCTTCCATGCCGCGGTGAGCCGCCAGGATGCCGCCGGGCAACCACCTGGCGGCTGCCACCCCGAGCAGTGCATGACGCGCCTCGAGGCGCTGCGCCACCTCACGCTCTGGCCGGCCTACGCCGCCTTCCAGGAGGAGCGGCTCGGTTCGTTGACCCCCGGCAAGCGCGCCGACCTCGTCGTACTGAGCGGCGATCCGCTGGCCCTGCCAGTGGACGAACTCACGTCGCTGCAGGTCGACCTCACCGTGTTCGACGGCGACGTCGTCTACGAGCGCAACCCGCCACCGCCTCCCCCGGCACCATGACGGCCGTCCGGATCACCTTCCTCGACGGCCCCATGGGCACCGAGCTCGAACGCCGCGGCGTGCACCTGCCGCTGCCGCTCTGGACCGCGGCCGCCGTGCGCGACCAGCCGGAGGCGGTGAAGGCCGTGCACGCGGCCTATGCCGCCGCGGGCGCCGACGTGCACACGGCCGCCACCTTCCGCACGACGGCACGCAGCCTGCGCCGCGCAGCCCTCGACGAACGCTGGGACGAGCTGCTGCGCTCGGCCGTGTGCCTGGCGCGCGAGAGCGCGGGCCCGTCGGCCCGCATCGCCGGCAGCATGGCGCCGCTCGAGGACTGCTTCTCGCCGCAGGACACGCCCGACGACGCCAGCCTGCACGCCGAGCACGGCGAACTCGCGCGGGCCCTGGCCGACGCCGGCGTCGACCTGCTGCTGGTCGAGACGATACCCACGCTGCGCGAGCTGGCGGCGGCCACGCGTGCGGCCGTGGCGACCGAGCTGCCCGTGTGGTCCGCCATCACGCTCGGCCCGCGGGGCGACTACTTCGGTCCCGACGACGTGCTGGCCGCGGCCGCCATCGCGGCCGAGGAGGGCGCACAGGCCTTCCTCATCAACTGCTCCTCGGCCGCGGCGATCACGCCGCTCATCGAGCGCCTCGAGCCTCGCGTCGAACGCCCGCCGCTGCTCGGCGCCTACGGCAACACGCTCTTCGAGGACGGCAGCGACTGGACACCGGCCCGCTATGCGCGCGAGGTGGCGCGCTGGGCCGAGTCGGGTGCCGACATCGTGGGCGGCTGCTGCGGCACGACGCCCGCCCACCTGCAGGCGCTGCGCGAGGCGCTCGGCCCCGGCTGAGGCCTGCGACCTGCGGTCCGTCGAGCGGCCGGGCGGCCCGACCGGTGGTCCGACCCGCGCCGCGGCCGGCGGCCTGACCGGCGGCACGTCGTGCGACCCGGCCCTCGACTGCGCCGAGCTGGCCGCCGACATCAGTGCCGAACTCAGTGCCGAACTCAGTGCCGAACTCAGCGCGAGCGTCGGCCGCGCGCGGGCGCCGGCGGCGGCTCCTCGCGCGGCAGCGTGCGACGCAGGGCCAGCGTCCCGAAGGCCGTGCCGTAGGGCTTGTGATAGGTGTTGAAGTAGAAGTCCCACATCGAGCCGTCGTCCTCCTGCGTCTTGACCACCTCGCGCGCCAGCCGGGACTGGTAGCGCACCTGCTCGGCCGCGGGCAGCAGCTCGATCACGCGCGCCGCGTAGTAGTGGCCGAAGAAGTAGAAGTAGCCCGAGTTGTAGTAGTAGGCCTCGTGCGGGTACGGCCGCTTGCGCGCCACGTCCAGGAAGCGGTGGTGCTCGAAGAAGGCATCGAGGCCCGCGAGCAGGTCCTCGTGCGTCACCTTGTCGGAGCCGGCGAGCACGAGCGCCAGGTTGCCCACCTGCGTGCGACCGAGCGAGCCCTTGATCTGGTCGATGTAGGTCGCGCCGCCGGGCGAGGGGATGGCCTCGACGCTGTAGGTGTAGGCGCCCGTCGGCAGCCGGCAGCGCTCGAGCGCGGTCACGGCGCGCGCGAAGCGTTCGGCCGGCACGGGCAGCCCGGCCGCCTCGGCCGAGTGCAGCGCCAGGATCGCCACGGCCGTCATGAAGCTCGTGCTCCAGCTCGGCCGCTGGGCCAGCGTCTCCATGTCGTAGTAGCCCCAGCCGCCATCCGGCGACTGCGTCTGCGCCAGGCCCTCGAGGTACTCCTCCGCCTTGCGGCGCATGGCGGGCGCGCGCTGCGAGTCGGCGTAGCGCGGGTGCTGCAGCGCCATCGACAGCGTCTCGAGCCCGTAGATCAGGCCCCAGGTGTTGTCCACGTCCCAGTCCGAGGGGCGCTGGAGCGCGGCCTGGTTCGTGAGGAAGTCGAGCGCGCGGTCGACGGCCGCGGTCGTCGCCTCGCTCTCCGGCTCCTCGATCAGGGTCATCACCACCAGGCCGGTCGTGGCCGCGATCCAGGCGAAATGGGAGTGCGGGTTGCTCCAGAACTCGTCGGCCGGCTCGCCCCAGCTGCCCCAGCTGCCGTCGGGGTTCTGCGACGTGAGCAGGTAGTCCCGACCGGAGGCGAGCGCCGCGTGGATCGCCGCGCGATCCGGCAGGGGCTGCGCCTCGACGGCGCCGGCCCCGGCCGTGAGGAAGTCGGTCGCGGGGCGGTCGACGAGACGCCGCGCGTCGGGTGGCGCGGGTGTCCCGGGCGCGGCCGCGGCCGGTTCGCCTGGCGCCTCCTGCGCCTGTGCCGGCACCGGCACGCACCACAGGGCGAGCGCCAGGCCGGGTGCGAGCGCCAGGGCGGCTGCGAGCGCCGCGCCGGACCTCATGGCAGCACGTCGCCGCCGTCCGACGGCGCGCGTTCCCACTCCTGGCGGTCCACGTCGAGCAGGCGCTGCAGCTCGTCGGTCTCGCGCTGCTCGCGCACCGTGACGCGCACCTCGTGCTCGAGTGCGCGCAGCTCGGCGGCGCGCTCCATGGCCTGGCGCTCGAGACGTCGCTCCAGGTTGCCCAGCGCCACCTGCTTCTCGACGACCTCCGCCACGAAGTCCTCCAGTTCGCGCGGAAGCGTGCGCTCGGCGAGTTCGCGCGCGGCGCGCTCCTGCAGGCCGACCCGCAGCTCGGCCAGCAGCAGCCGCCGCTGGGTGCGCTGGACCACGATCTCGGCCGTGGAGTCCCCCAGCTGGGAGGCGCCGTACATCAGCTCGAGCTGGGCCAGTTCCTCGCGCGTCTCGAGCAGGTCGTCCCGGGCGGACTGCAGCTCCAGCGCCGAGGCGTCCAGCCGGCGTTGACGCCCCTCGGTCTCGAAGAAGGCCTGGTCGTCCTGGGCGCGGGCCAGCTCGCGCTGCGCCTGCGCCAGCGCGAGGTGCTCCTCGGCCAGCGCGCTGGCATGCTCCAGGTCGAGACGCGCCCGCCGGGCAGCCTGCTCGGCGGCCTCGAACTCAGAGTCCTCGCGTCGCCCGGCGAGTTCGCGGCTGCGCGCGTCCAGCTCGCGCCGCCGCTCCTCGCGCGGCCCGCCGCTCACGCCGTCGGCCGCGGCCATGGCGCCCGAGCGTTCCCGCTCCAGCTCACGGAGCTCGGCCCCCGTGACGTGCTGGCCGCCGGGCCCCGAACAGGCCGGCAGGGAGCTGCAGCAGAGCGCGAAGAGCCACGCGACACGACGGACTGCGGGAACCATGCCTGGACCTCCGGAGCCGGACTCAAGAATGCGCGCATGATACGCAGCACGCGCCGGCATCCAGCGCCCCTGCCGGCTTCCCCGCCTCCCGCGGAAGCGCTAGGGTGGCCGGTTCGGCCGGTCGCGCGAGGAGCACCTCCGGAGACCCGCCACGGAGCCCGTCATGCACACACTGCAGAGCTACCTGAGCGGCAGCTGGACGACCGGTGCCGGCCCCGGCACGCCGCTGGTGAACCCCACGACCGACGAGACGCTCGCGCACGCCAGCAGCACGGGCCTCGACCTGGGCGCGGCCCTGCGCCATGCACGCCAGGTGGGCGGGCCGGCGCTGCGCAGGCTGAGCTTCCCCGAGCGCGCAGCGGCCCTGAAGGCGCTCTCGGCCGCCATCCATGCCCAGCGCGAGGCGCTCATCGAGATCGGCATCGCCAATGCCGGCAACACGCGCTCCGACGCCAAGTTCGACATCGACGGCGCCACCGCCACGCTGGCGGCCTACGCGCAGTTCGGCAAGGACCTGCCCGCCCGCGCCGGCCTCGCCGACGGCGAGATGCTGCAGCTGTCGCGCGCACCGCACTTCCAGGGCCAGCACGTGCTCGTGAGCCGCCTGGGCGTCGCCGTGCACATCAACGCCTTCAACTTCCCGGCCTGGGGCATGATGGAGAAGGCCGCCTGCGCGCTGCTGGCCGGCATGCCCGTGCTCGAGAAGCCCGGCACGCCGACGGCCATGATGGCCGAGCGCATCGCGCGCCTCATCGTCGACTCCGGCATCCTGCCCGAGGGCGCGTTCCAGTTCATGGTGGGCGGCGCAGGCGACCTGCTCGACCACGTGCAGTCGCAGGACTGCGTGGCCTTCACGGGCAGCGGCGGCACGGCAGCCAGCCTGCGCCGGCACGCGGCCTTCGTCGAGCGCAACGCGCGCCTCAACGTCGAGGCCGACTCGCTCAACGCCGCCGTGCTCGGCCCGGACGTCGAGGAGAGCAGCGAGGTCTTCGGCATGTTCCTGCGCGAGATCGTGCGCGAGATGACGCAGAAGGCCGGGCAGAAGTGCACCGCCGTGCGGCGCATCCTCGTGCCGGTCGACCGCATGGGTGAGGTGGGCGAGGCGCTCGTCGCGGCGCTCGCCGCGATCAAGGTGGGCGATCCGAACGACGCCGAGACGCGCATGGGGCCGCTCACGAACGCCAGCCAGCTGGCCTCGGTGCAGGCCGGCATCACGGCGCTCTCGCAGCAGGCCCAGGTGCTCACGGGCGGCAGCCAGCGCCTCGGCACGCGCGGCGCCTTCGTCGCGCCGACGCTGCTCGCGGCCGCCCGCGGCGATGCGCCGGTGGTGCACGCCGACGAGGTCTTCGGCCCGGTCGCCACGCTGCTGCCCTACTCGGGGCGCGCCGACGAGGCCGCGACGCTGGTGGCGCTCGGCGGCGGCTGCCTCGTCAGCTCGCTCTACAGCGACGACCGCCGCTTCAGCACCGAGCTCGCCCTCGGCCTGGCGCCCTGGTGCGGGCGCGTGTACGCCGGCAACAGCAAGGTGGCCGAACACGGCACGGGACATGGCCTGGTGCTGCCGGGCATGACGCACGGTGGGCCGGGACGCGCGGGCGGCGGCGAGGAACTCGGCGGCCTGCGCGGGCTCTCCTTCTACATGCAGCGCAGCGCGCTGCAGGGCAGCAAGGCCTGGATCCAGAGCGAGTTCGCGACGGTTCCGGTGGCCACGCCGGCCTGAGGCGGGCGTTGGGCGTGTTTGATGCGCAACGCCTGAGGCGTCGGGGGGCGGCGCGGGCGGGCCCGAGCGGGGT
>Ga0315912_10005600_pt1 | contig 11498 bp, 8 predicted proteins | sample VfabasoilMG_FD_204469 | JGI IMG/M metagenome (GOLD analysis project Ga0315912, IMG submission 204469) | Garden soil microbial communities collected in Santa Monica, California, United States - V. faba soil | ecosystem: Environmental > Terrestrial > Soil > Garden | place: USA: California...
ACGTGTACTGCGCGCGATCGGGAATCGCGGCGATCGCGGCATCGGAAAGCCCCGCGGAGCCCCAGCCCGAGCAGCTGTCGGTCATGGGATACCAGTACGGATTGCCGCCGCCATTGATCACGCGCCATTGACCCCCCGCGCGCTGATAGCGCAGGCCGGCGGAAGGCAGCCCGATCCCGCGAACGATCACATGGTCGACGCTCGCGCTGTTGCTGATGTCTTCCTCGTCGATCTCGAATTCGAGGCCGCTGACGCGACAGTTGTTGGACAGGGCGTGGATCATCGAAGTACCGCCGTGGAACTCGAGCACCAGCTGATCGCCGTGCAGGCGCCAGCGGCCATCGCTGCCGCGGATCACGCCGAAGTTGCCTTCCTGGTTTCCGGCCTCCACCCCACCAGCTCCCAACAACCTGAATGACACGGTGGCCAGCGGCGTCGCGCCGTTGCCGTAGTCATAGTCGATGCGGTCGATCAGCACGTCGGTAAAGGTCACACCGACGAGACTGCTTTCCTGGGCGAGATCATTGGCGAACGCCGAGCGGTCGTCGTCGTTGTGACGGAAACCATCGCTCAGCAACGGCAGGATGGCGGCGGGTGTCGGCAGAACCGTGCGATACAACGCCGAGAAATCGGCGAACACCCTGCGGATCTGCACCAGGTCGTCGGCGGTGGTGTCCATGCCGTCACCGTCGAGCGTCGGCGGATTGTTCTCACCCGACGCGGGGACATTGATGTCATCGGTGATGCTCACCTGGTTCACCAGGTTGGTGATCGTCGCGACATGCAGCGCGGGATCGACGCTCACGCGGATCACGTCCAGCGCCGCGTCGAGCGCGCTCGCGAGCGGCGTGAACGGAGTACGCAGCAGGTCGATGCTGGCGTCGACCTCCATGGCCAGCAACACCGGGAGTAGTTTGGCCTTGAGCGCCGCGCTCTCGGAGTCGATCTGCGCCTGGGTCAGGCCGGCGAAGTTGCCGCCGTCGAAGTAGTCGGCGGCGATCCGCCCCGCGACATTGTCGATGATCAAATCCGTCAGCGGCGTGATATTGACCGTGGCGCCATTACCCACGGTGGCGATGGCGGAATGGATCACGTAATCCGCGCCGCCCACGTGACCTTCCGCGCGCAGCACCAGCGGCGGCCGCATGCCGCCCACATCGATGGTGTAACCGCCGTTGGCGCCGAGCGTCACCGTCTTTGTGGCGCCGAGCGAGTCCTTGACGATCACGTTGCCGACCAGCGGCAATCCTGCGGCGGCGGTACCGGTGAGCATCGGGCCGGCGATGGTGATGCCGGTGGCGCCCGTCACGGAGTTCTGCGTCGCGGTGATGCTGCTGGACCCGGATGCCACGCCGGTCGCGAGACCGCCCGCAGCCACCGTCGCCACTGCCTGCGACGACGAAGTCCAGGTCACCGTGGTGGAGAGGTTTTGCGTCGTGCCATCGCTGAATGTGCCCGTGGCGACGAATTGCACGGTGCCGCCGACGATGGCCGAAGGATTGCCCGGCGTCACGGCGATCGACGACAGTGTTGCCTGCTGCGGCGGCACTGGAGGTTCTTTCTTGCAGCCGGCCATCGCCAGCGCGAACAGCAAGGGTGCGACCCGAAGGATTCGTGAAAACATAGACCCGCCCATTGTGTTGGTGAATTTTCCGGCGGCCCATGTGGGTCGACGGTCATCCGCATAACGACAATGGCGATGCGTTTGGGGAAAACGCCTGCGGGTTTCCAGGACCTAGTCAGCCTGGGGCGAGTACTGCTTGCGGACCTGCACGGAGGCTTCGGCAACCTCGCGCATCATTCCCTGGCGCGCGAGCAGGCGCGCGAGCGTGGCACGGTGGTAGCGCCAGTCGCGCCATGCGTCGTCAGGCCAATCTTCGGTGGAGGCAACCTCTGACGCCGCGGCAAAGTATCGGAACGACTCGAGCATCAGCGCGCGTCGCTTCGGGTCATTCGTTTCAGTGTATGCCGCGTCCCTGGCCCGATCGCCGAATCGTGCGAGCGCGTGCGGCTCGCCCGCATCGGCCGCGCGTCGATACCATTCCCAGGCACGCTCTTCTTCGGCTCCTGTTTCCTGCTCGTGAAGCGCAGCCAGCTCGAAGCCCGCCAGCACCAGCCCGTCTTTCCAGGCCTGCTCGTACAGCTCGATGGCGCGCGCAACGTCCAGCATTTTTCCAGCCGGCCGGGAAACCAACATGGCCAGGTCGAGTTTCGCGGGTACGTAGCCATTTGAGATGGCAGCCTCCAGCTCGCGCCGCGCCTGCGGGAAATCCCCCTCTTCCAGCATCCCGCGTGCCTTCTTGTAGTTGGCGCGCCCTTTTTCGTTTTGGCGGTTGTCACAGGCGGCAGCCGACGAATAAGGAACCGCGGGATCGAGCCTGTCCAGCGGCAACGGCTGCGCTTCAGAAGGTGGCAGTACCGACGCCAGGCATTTGCCGAAGTCTCCGGGTTTTGCGATTTCCGAGTCAGCCAGCCCGAGGTGGAATCTTTCCGCCTGTGTCAGGGGTTCGAATTGGGCGGCGACCACGTACGCCATTTGCACAGCCACCGGTTCGATCACCGGACTCCAGAGTCTCACGGTCCGGTCACCGAGCGACGACGCGAGCAGCCGTCCATCCGGAGAGAAGGAAACGGTGCCGACGCTTGCCACAAATTTCTTCACCGCCAGGAGCCGGCCCGACGCTGCGTCCCAGAGGCGCACCGTGGTGTCTCCGGCGGTGGCGATGAGCTTGCCATCCGGCGAAAAGTCGACCCCGGTCACCGTCCCGACATGGCCAGCCAACACCCACACCTGCTCTCCCGTTTTCGCATCCCAGACGCGCGCCGAAGAATCGTGTGAGCCCGAGACGATGTGTCGGCCATCCGGGGAGAACTCGACGCAATACACGGAGGCCGTGTGCCCGTTCAGCACCCGGACCTGTCGACCCGCTTCCACGTCCCACAGGCGCACGCTCTTGTCCACGGACGACGTGGCCAGCTGCCTGCCATCGTTGGAGAAATCGGCGTCGTTCACCGCCGCGGAGTGTCCGGTCAACACGTGCAGCGGCCGGCCGGTTTCTGCATCCCAGAGACGCACGGTCTTGTCGTCTGAAATGCTGGCTATCCGTTTGCCGTCGCGCGAATAAGTGGCGGTGGGAACGCGCAGCGTGTGACCTTCGAGCCGCAGCAGCAGCGTGCCGGTGTCGGCGTCCCAGATACGCGGCACGCCTTTCTCGGATGAAGCCAGTATGCGACGACCGTCGGGTGAGAATTCGACCTGACCCGCGGTCGACTCCAGGTTGGTGATACGCATCACCTGGCGCGCGGTCTGGATGTCCCAGACCACGACGGTCTTGTCGCCGGTCATCGCGATCACCCGGGTTCCGTCGGGTGAGAAATTGACGTCGCTGTCGATCGCAAAATCGGCTTTCAGCGCCCGCGTCTCGCCAACCGCAGCCGCATCCAGATCCCACAGACGTATCGTGTGGTCGGCTGACGCCGTTGCGATTTGTTTTCCGTCCGGAGAAAACTCCGCGGAAAACACCCAGTCCGAATGTCCCTGGAATTTCAGCGCCTCCTGTCCTGTCATGGCTTCCCATATTCTCGCGGTGCCATCCGCTGACGCCGAGACGACCAACGTTCCATCCGGTGAGAACATGGATTCGGCGATCCTGTCGGTGTGTCCTGACAACAGGAACAATTGTTTGCCCGTGGCTGCATCCCAGATTCGCACCATTCCGTCCGCCGCGGCCGTCGCCAGCCGGCTTCCATCGGGTGAGAACCCGACTCCATAGACGGGCCCGATGTGTTTCGACAGTTGCCGAACCTGGCGGGCGGTACGGACGTCCCAGATCCGGGTGATGCCATCCACAGCCGTTGCCGCCACCCACTTGCCGTCCGGCGAAAACGCCGCCGCGCTCACGGTACCGCTCTCGCTGTTCAACACGCTTCGCAATTTGCCGCTGCTCGCGTCCCAGATCCGCACCGTTCCATCCATCGATGCCGTCAGGAGCAGGCTTGCATCACGAGAGTACTCGGCCCACGTCACGCGGGCCGTGTGACCGGAGAGCAGCATCAGCTCGCGGCCGCTTTCCACGTCCCACACGCGCGCGGTGAGATCCTGTGAGGCGGAAACGATCCGCTCTCCATCCGGGGAAAAAGCCGCCGAGTACACCGGCCCGGTGTGACCCCTCAATACCAGCATCGGCCGCCCGGTGGCGACATCCCAGACACGCACCGTGCCATCGAATATTGCCGCCAGGATCTTCCGGCCATCCGCAGAAAACGAGACCCGGCGGACGCGGCCCGGCACTGCCATTCCCAGCAGCTGCTGGTCGGAGGCACGCGCGCGATGGAACACCTCAGACACGGCCGCCGCGCTGCTCGCGCCTGCGGGGCGAGCGAGGATGGCGACGGCAATGTCCTGCGCCGCGTCGACGTCTCCGGCATTCAGGCGCGCCGCGGCTGTTTCCGTGAGCGATCGCGATTGAGCCTCGGCGGTCTGGAGCGCCTGGTATTCGGCTTCCTGCTGCTTTTTCACCGCGATCCAGGCAGCACCGGTAGCCACCAGTGCCAGCAGCGCGATCGCGCCGATCGCCGTCTGGCGCAGAAGCTTCGCGCGCCGCACGCGTCGCTGCGAGCGTCGCACGAATTCGGTCACGGGACCTTGCAGAGGGACTTCCGCAGCCTCGAGCGTCTTGAACAGCACCAGTTTGTCCGATGCCGCGAGCCAGTCGTCCGACTCTTCGTGTTGTTGCCAAAGCCGCGTTTCGCGCTGCGCGAGTTCGCGGGTCTGCAGCAACCCGGCTTCCTGCTGCAGCCATTCGGTGAGCACCGGCAACGAAGACAGCAACGAATCGTGCGCGAACGCCACGACCGGCTCACCGTCGCGCTCGTCCGTGACGCACAGGCGCGAATCGACCAGGCGTTGCACGATCCGGTTCTGCAGCGGATCCGCTGCGAATTCCGTGAGCGCGGCGTATCGCCGGCTCGCACGCCCGGTATCGTCGACGCTCACCAGGCAGCGGAATACCCGCGGCATGGCGCGTTGCAGGTCGGGTTCGTCGCTGTTCAGCACCGCGGACGCAGCCTTCGCAATGCTGCCCGACAATCCGCCCAGGTCCCGGTATGCGGCGAACGTCAGCAGGTTTCCGGCGCGCCTCTGGTACAGCTCGTTCAGGGTGAATTGCAGCTGCGGCAGGCTGTCCTGCTCCCGGTACGCCTCCTCACGCAGGATCGCGTCGAGCGTCTTGCCATCCGCGCCGGTTTCGAACTCGAGTTTTCCGGCTTTCGCCGGCAATGCGATCACATCGTCGAGCGCCGTGCCACGCAATGCGGCGAGATAGTACTGGCCTTCGTTCGCACCGAAGACCTGGCGCATGGCGTCGCTGCCCTTGACCCGCGGCATCGCATCCGCGCGCACCGCCGCCAACGTCCAGGCGCCATCGAATTGCAGTTGCAGGAGCAGCGCGCCCAGCGCGTCGATCAGGGCCGGATCCAGGCCCATTGAAAAGATTTCCTCGAACTGATCGATCATCCAGACGAATCGATGGCTCTTCGGCCAGAGTTCGCGGCGCTTTCGCGCGAGGTCAGCGAGCCTGGGCACGTCATCCGCGTCCAGCCGCAATTCGGGGAACACGCGCCAGCATTCGACGATCGACTGGACCATCGCGGCTTCATCGGCGCCCGCGGCCATCAGGCCCGGCCGCCAGGTCGCCCGCCCGCTCGCCGGATGGAAGGGACGCCGCGCGATTGCGTCGCGCGTGTCGCCGGGCTGCGATCCCGGACGCACCAGCGCCGGCAGGACCCCCGCGCGCAGGAACGAACTCTTGCCGCTGCCGCTCGGCCCTTCCACCAGCAATCCCGCGGCCCCCGCGCTCTCACGGCGCAGCAGCTGTGCCAGCACCTCGCGGACTTCCCGGTCCCGTCCGAAGAAGATCGGGTGATGTTCGAAGTCGAAGTGTTCCAGTCCGCGGAAAGGATTGCGCAGGTAGACCTTCGCGAGCGTATATCCGAGCTGACCGAGCGCTTCGTCGAGATGCGCCACCGGCCGCAACTCGATGTGTGCCGGCGGCGGACTGCCGGCGCGCCATGCCTCGACTGCGGCGGCATCCGCGTGTGGATAGAACACGATCGATCGTCCGGCCGGCGGCAATCCATGCACCGCCGCCGCCACCTTCTCGACAGTGCGCTCGACCGGCTGCACCGCGCCTTCCGCGTCGAGCACGCCCGTCGCGGCGATCGCAAGCGCGTCCGCGGAGGGCTTCCAGGTGGCCGTGATCAACGCCAGCGCGAACAACAGGTCGCTGCTGTGGCCGATCACATTCTGGTGTTCACCCGGCACTTCGAACTCGACCCACAACTGGCCGCGAACCATGCCTTCGCCGGACAGGATGCGGTACGCGAGGCCGCCGCCGGATTTCGCCGAATCGAACAACCGGTCGTTGCGCACCGGACGGAAGTGAACCGAAACGCCCCCGGCACCCGGAAACTCGCGCAGCGTCCGGATTAGCAACTCCGAAACGCGGACCGCGCCCTGCCCATCTACCAGCAGCAGCCGGTAATCCATGAGCTAACCACCGACCGGAGCATCGCCCGGTGGCAACGGCTCCTCGAGCTTCACCCTGCCCTGCGCAAGATCCGACAAGGTGATCTCGATGCCGGCAGGCAGTGTGCCGATCACCTTGCCATCGGCATCGAATTGTCCGAGCTCGAATCGTTCGCTGCCGCTCCACAGCCAGGCCGTTTCGCCCTGCAGCTTTCCGATCAGCTCCGGTGGGCAATTGACCAGCACGCACAGCGACGTGACCGGCGGCTCGCCGGACTCATCGTAGGCCAGCGCCACGCGAAATCCGCGCGCGGTCATCAGTTCCGGCGGCCGCGCGGTCGCGGATTTTTCCGCGGCCGCCAGCAGCTGCAGGACCTCGACGTGGCCCACCGATTCGCGATGCGGCCCGCGCCCCAGGACCTGGTCCCTGGCGTCTCGGGCCGCCGCCAGCAGTTTTTCGCGGCGCGCGGCGGCGCTGCCGGCCGCGGGAGCTTCCTGCTGGCGCGCCAGCCACGCGGCGAACGCATCGAATTTCGGTGGCGGGGAATTAGCGGGCATGGCTTGGCTCGCGCATGATGGAAGAGGTTGTTGCCGAAGGATCCGCGGTCCGCACGAACTGCGCGAAAGCCTCCTGGACCAGCTCGACGATGTACTTCACCTGGTTTCGCGACAGGCCGAGTCGTTCGGCCACCTGCTCCTGAGTGTGTCCTTCGCCGATCGCCGAGAGCACTGCCATGGTGCGCGCGAACTTGCCGGCCAGCGAATCCAGCCTGTGTCTCTCCGCGGTGGCCTGACCGCTGGCCGACGCGCGTTGATAGGCATCGGCCGCGCGGTCGAGCGGCGCCCGCAGGTATTCATGGAACTTCTGGAAGAACTCTTCGTTCTCGTAGTCGCGCGCCGGGTCCGCGAGCTGCGCATGAGCCGCGAACACCGGTATTTCTTCCGGCGCGTCATCGAAGCCGTCCGCGACGTCCGGCGACTCCAGCGGGTGTGGTGATGGATAGTCGCCACCGCGTTTCTGGCGGCCCTGCTTCTTGCATTCGTCGAGAAAGATGCTGCGCGCGATCTGGAACAGGAAGCTGTTGGTCGGCACCCTCAGCAGCGGCAGACAACCCACCACGAGGCGCACATCGTTCAGGAATGTCTCCGCGGCGGCCGATCGATGTTCCGCGTCGGGCAAACCGTGCGTCATCTGCTCGGCCTGCCTCAGCAGCATGTCGATGCGTTCCGCGAATTCATGAATCGCGGTTTTCGCGGCTGCCTCGTCCTGCAGGACGCGAAAACCCATCGCCGCATTGGTGAACTTCGCGATCTCGTCGATCCAGGACTTCAGCTGCCGCTCATGGAAGGATCCCAGCGGCAGCGGGCGCAGCCGCGCGAGCGCACTGACCACGCTGTCCGCGGCGGTGCGGCGCGCGCGGCCGGCCCGGTCGAAGAACCTGAGCAGCGCTTCCTGCGCCAGGTCCTCGAGTTGCTGCGGCTCCCAGTGAGAGAGTCTCGAGAGGTAACGCACCACGGCAGGGAAAGCCACGGAAAAATAGGCGTCGAATGCGCGCTCGAAACGCTGCGCATCGGGCTCGGTCAGCCACGCGTACAGTCGGTGATCCAACGCATTCATTCTTTTTGTTGCGGCATGCGCCTGCCCCGGCGGGCGCCACGCTGTCGTTTGCGGGCATTCTCGCGGGGAGATTGTGTACGACGCAACCGGCATGCATGCAGAACGATGTTTGGCGCCGGCCTGGTGAAAAATATCCCGGCCCATTAAAACAAGGGGATAGCCTCACCGGCGCGGACGCAAGGCACCACGCCGGATCGTCCGGCAGCGCCCATCACGCGCGCGTATGCTCGCGAGCATGTCGGCAATGGACATTGCCCTTTCCATCGCGCTGGGCGTCGGCCTGGCGGCGGCCGTGGGCTTCCGCGTCTTCCTGCCGCTGCTCATCGCGAGCATCGGCGCCTACACCGGTCACCTGCAGCTCAACGACAGCTTCGCTTGGCTGGGCTCGGTGTACGCGGTCGTCATGCTCGGCGTCGCGGCCACCGCCGAGATCCTGGCGTACTACATCCCGGCGGTCGACAACCTGCTCGACACGATCACCACGCCGCTCGCGCTGGTGGCCGGTGCCTGCGTCGCCGCCGCGGTCATTACCGACCTGCCGCCCATGATCCGCTGGAGCACGGCAATCATTGCCGGCGGCGGAGTGGCCGCGATCACGCAAGGCGTCACCACCCTGGTGCGCGCCAAGTCGACTACCTTTACCGCCGGGCTCGGCAATCCCGTGATCTCCACCGTCGAGCTGATTGCCGCGGGGGTCATCGCGCTGGTCGCGCTCATCGCACCGCTGATCGCGGTGGCGCTGGTCATCGCCTTCTGCTGGTTCGTGGTCTACATCGTGCGAAAATTCCTGCGCAGTGACAGCGCCGCGAAACAGACGGCGCCTACGCCGTAGAGCCCATTCTGGTGATCCGCGGGTTGGAGTAGATTGCGCGCCCCAACAGCCGGAGGAATTCTCATGCAGCGCCGCAATTTCCTGCTCGCAATCGGAGTTGCCCCGTTCATCACCCGGGGTGTATCGGCGGGTGACCCGCTCAACACCGACGCATTGAAATCGAGCGTGCTCAACGCCGGCTCCAGCTCGCTGAGTGGCCTGCTGACCAGCCAGCTCGGTGTCACGCAGAACCAGGCCGAGGGCGGCATCGGTTCGATGCTCAAGCTGGCCCAGGAGAAACTGGTCAAGGGCGACTACGACAAGGTCGCGGGTGCCATCCCGGGCGCGTCCAAGTATCTCGACAAGGCCAAGAAGCTCGGTGCGTACAGTGGTTCGGTCGGCAACATGGCCGGCCTGAACTCGGCGCTGGGCAAACTGGGCATCCCGCCGGAGACCGCCAACAAGTTCGTACCGATGATCACCGACTACGTCGGCAAGATCGGCGGGCCGAAGGTCGGCGCCCTGCTCAAGAGTGCGCTGGTTTGACTAGTTAGCCGGCGCCGGCGCGGATTCGGGAACCGGCACGACCGGCGGAGAGCCTGGCGGCAGCGCGACTTCCTCCCCTTCGGGCGGATCGGCGTTGATCACATCGAGCTGCTGGCCACTGGTGGCCGGCGTGATCTGCTCGTCGGTCACCAGCACGGTGGCGCCGGGCGTCAGGATGGTGCTCACGCTGGCGACGAATTCCGGCGGCAACTCGAGTCGCGACGCCATGGCCGGATCCGGCTCGGTGCCCTTGCGTCCGCCGTAACCTGCGACGTCGAGCTGCACCCAGTGCTGCGTGGCCCGGTTCGGGTTGAAGCGCTGCAACGTGGATGCCGGGCCCTCGACCAGCAGCAGCACGTGCGTGCCGATGGGCTGGGCTCCGTGGAACACCACGCGCGCGCGGCCGATCTCGATGCCGTTGCGATACACGACGACCCGGCCACTCTGTCGGCTCAACACCGCGCTGATCGGTCCTTCGGTGGCGAGCTCCGGCTGCCAGCGCAGTGATTCGCTTGCTGCCAGCGGCACCCGCGCGACGGGTTGTCCCTGCGGATTCACCGGCGACAGGAATCCGGGAGTCGCCGCCTCGGCCAGATCGCTTTGTGCGCTGGCCACCACCACCGTCATGCCGGTCGAGGTGATGCCGAACAACTGGCGCGCGAATTCACTGGGCAGGCGGATGCAACCGTGTGAAGCCGGGTAGCCAGGCAGGCCTCCGGCGTGCAGCGCAATGCCACCCCAGGTGAGCCGCTGCATGTAGGGCATCGGCGCGTTGTTGTACAGGTTCGAGTAGTGATCCTTGTTCTTCTGCAGGATGGTGAACACGCCGGTGGGTGTCTCGTGTCCCTTCTTGCCGGTGCTCACGGTGCTCACGCCGGTGAGCACGCCATTGCGATAGACATACGCCCGCTGCTCGTCGAGGCTCACCACCAGCAGCAGCGGGCCCGTGCGCGTGGCGTCTCCCAGCCAGATGAACTCGCCCTTCTTCAGGCTCGCGATCGGCGTGTCGGCCGGCATGGATTGGCGTGCGCCCCAGAACGGCATGCCGTCCGCGAGCGCGGTGGCAGTGACGGCGACGATGGCGAGAGCCGCGATGGCGGCCGTGATCAGGCGACTCAGGTCATTCTCCCGACTCGCGCTTTTCTTCGTAACGTTCCTTGAGCTTCTCGCGGGTCTCGGAACGCAGCTCGCGCCACTTGGATTTCTGCGACGGCGTGAGCAGATTTTCGACGCTGGCATTGAAGGCATCCGCCTGGTGCTTGGCGTCACGCAGCACGGCGCGTTTTTCGGCCTTGTTGGGAGCCTGCTCGACGCGTGTGCGCAGCTGCTGCAGCTCGGAAATCCGCGCGTCGAAAAGGGGGCGCAGCTGCACTTCCTGTTCGGGTGTGAGCTCGAGCTGCCGCTGGACCACGTCGAGGGTCGGCAGGTAGTCCCAGGGAGTTCCGACGGCCTGCAAGGCCGTGGCCATGGCGGCCAGCCACAGTCCCGCCGCGATGGACAGGCCCAGCCGTGAACGACGCGCGTTATTCATACGTACCTCCGGCCGCACGATGCGAGAGGCCCCGCATCGCCCTCAATCGGACGTTGGCCGTATGCGACAGGCGCGCGCCGTCAGCGGGGCGTCGCCTTGGCCGTCACTACTTTTTCTTCGCGCGTGTGCGCCGGCGGCTGCTCGAACGCGACGGCACCTTGCCACCGGCGCGCCGTGCCTCGGACAGGCCGATTGCGATCGCCTGCTTGCGACTCGTGACCCGCTTTCCCGATCGTCCGCTGCGCAGCGTGCCCTGCTTGCGCTCGTGCATGGCGCGTTTCACCTTGGACTGCGCCTTCTTTCCATACCTGGCCATGACCGCTCCTTGTCGTTGATTGCGTCATCTCAAGCTGCGCCTCGCCCGCCGCCACCGCTGTAAGCGGACACCGACGCAGCCGGCACGTTCATGGCCCGATGCTTTGCGGGAATGAACTGTCCTGCACCGGTGCGCGCATAGAATCGCGAC
>Ga0315912_10005601_pt1 | contig 11495 bp, 10 predicted proteins | sample VfabasoilMG_FD_204469 | JGI IMG/M metagenome (GOLD analysis project Ga0315912, IMG submission 204469) | Garden soil microbial communities collected in Santa Monica, California, United States - V. faba soil | ecosystem: Environmental > Terrestrial > Soil > Garden | place: USA: California...
CGGCGATTATCACGCCTTGAACAGTATTGAACTTCAAATCAATGCGGGCGAGTTTGTCAGCATCATCGGAAAATCCGGGAGCGGCAAAAGTACACTGTTAAACATGATCACGGGCATTGACCGCCCCACGACCGGAGAAGTCTTTGTTAACGGCACGGCGGTGCATGAGTTAAACGAAAACAAAATGGCACGTTGGCGCGGCAAGAATCTTGGTATCGTGTTCCAGTTCTTTCAACTGTTGCCAACCATTTCTGTGATCGAAAACATCATGTTGCCGATGGACTTCTGCCGCACCTATCCGATGCGCGAACGCGAGCAGCGTGCTCTTTCCCTACTGGAAATGGTGGAACTGGCAGACCATGCCTATAAACTGCCCACGGCTCTTTCTGGCGGTCAACAACAACGTGTGGCGATCGCGCGCGCGCTGGCAAATGATCCACCTGTGATCATCGCCGATGAACCCACGGGCAATCTCGATTCGAAAACTGCTGATAGCGTCTTTGAGTTGTTCAGGAACCTTGTGACACAGGGCAAGACGATCATTGTGGTTACGCATGATAGCGCACTTGCCAAACGGACCGAACGCACCGCCCTGATCGCAGACGGTGAGATTGTCAATGAGTATGTGGCAAAAGCCATGCCAACGCTCTCACGTGAGCAATTATTAGAAGCAACTCGCACGGCACGTAAGCAGGAATATGAGGCTGGCGCAATGATCCTGTCAGAGGGCACTCATGCTGAGACTTTCTACATCGTGACTCAGGGAACCGTGGAGGTTATCCTGCCGCGCGCAGGTCAGTCGGACGTGATCGCGCTTCAACTCGGACCCGGTAAATATTTCGGCGAAATGGAATTTTTCCACGACCAGCGCCATCGGGCTTCGATCCGCGCCTCGGAGGCGGGACCTGTGGAGGTGCTGGCAATAGGGTATGACAAGCTCAAAGAATTGCTGGATCAATCTGAAGTCACGCGTGAGGCGTTACAGCAATCTGCCGAGAAACATGAAGAAGAGAATCTCCAGAAACGGAATGGAGCAACATGAGCAGTCGGTGGAAGAAAATCCTGGCTGATTTCTGGGGTAACAAAGGTCGCACGCTGCTGACCATCATGATGATCGCGGTTGGCGTCTTTGCGATTGGGTTCAACGGCAATATCTCGCAATATCTGCTCGAAAGTATGGACACCGACTATCTTTCTGCACATCCTTCAGAAGCAGAAATTTACGCGGGACCGTTGAACGATGATTCGGTGCGGATTGCGCGTGAAGTTCCCGGTGTGGATGCAGTGGAAGGGCGCAGTTCGACCGGCGGCAAAGTGGTTGATGTGAATGGCACAGCCAGTGACAAGCCGATTGAGATTCGGTTCACGCTGTTCAAAGACCCGGCTTCACAAACGGTCAATCAGCTCAAACCAATGGATGGCAAAACCAGCATACCGACGCTCGGAGAGAAGCAAATCATTGTTGATGCTTCGGCTGTAGCGCTGGGTTATAAACCTGGTGACATCCTCCATATCGAATTGAATAACGGTAAAAAACGTGACCTCGTTTTTGCTGGTTATATGCACGATGTCACTGGCTTTCCCTACTCGTTCTCAGAAGCCATCAATGCCTATGTCACATCCGATACATTGGAATGGCTGGGCGGTTCATCTGATTTTGATTTGCTGCTCGTGAGTGTCGCGGAACAACAAACGGATCAGGATCATGTAACGAAGGTCGCTCAGCAGGTTGCTGACCGGCTTGAACGCGCAGGCTCCACCGTGTATTTCGTATCGGTCTATCAGCCGGGTCATCACTTTGCCTGGAATATTACTCAGGGCGTTTTCTTCATCCTTGGCGTACTCGGATATATGACGGTGTTATTGAGCGGTGTTTTGATCGTAAACACCATCACGGCATTGATGACTCAGCAAACGCGTCAGATTGGCATTATGAAAGCCGTGGGCGGCGGGAACACGCAAGTGTTACTGATGTATGTGGTTCTGATCTTGAGTTTTGGCGCGGCGGCTTTGGCGATTGCCATTCCCCTTTCCAATGTTGTCGGAGAGGCGGTTGGCAAAGCCTTGGCAGCGTGGTTGAATTTTTATACAGTACCTTTCAGAGGCTATCCATCTGTCGTCATTCAACAAGTTATCGTAGGGCTAATCGTACCGTTGCTTGCTGCTCTCTTTCCAATCTACAACAGTGTGCGGATCACTGTGCGTGAGGCAATCAGTGATTACGGCATTGGAGCTAACACGAATCCCAACGTCAAACCGGTGAGCAAGATGGCATTGTGGATTCCACGTCCCATGCGGCTTTCTCTGCGCAATGCCGTCCGTCGCAAAGCGCGCCTTGCTTTGACGCTCTTCACACTGGTGCTGGCAGGAGCAATTTTCATCGGTGTTTATAATCTCTGGGCTTCCTTCGATCAGGTCATGCATGATATTCAGGGATATTTTATGTCGGACGTCAACATCTCTTTCGGGAGATATTTCCGTTACGATGAAGTGGCAGAGATCGCTGAGAGCGTGCCCGGCGTGGCAAGCGTGGAAGGCTGGACGGAATATCCCGGCACATTGATCATGAATGAAAAGGAAGAGGGCACCCAAATCTCGTTTATGGCGCCGCCTTCCACCTCAACATTGATCCAACCCATCATCACCAAAGGTCGTTGGTTGACAACTGGCGACGAAAATGCCATCGTCATCGGCAACCACCTGCTAAACATCTATCCTGATCTACAAATCGGTGATTGGTTGACCATCAAAATAGATGGCAAGGAAACGAAATGGCGCATCATTGGTTTTTACTCGATCACGGGCAACGTCAGTCCGCCACTGCTGTATGTCAATTATGAATATTTGAGCAAAGTAGTGGGAGCACCGGGCAAGGTCTACTCTCTGCGAGTGCTGACCGACCAGCATGATTTTGCGACTCAAAAGAAGGTTAGTGATCAGCTACTCGCCGCATATAAACAGCACGGCATTGATGTCCCCTCTGCACGTCTCGGCGAAGAATTCATCCAAAGCCAAAAATCACAGACCGATGTATTGGTCTACTTTATGCTGGTGATGGCAACCTTGATCGCCATCGTGGGCGGGCTAGGATTAATGGGCACAATGGGCATCAACGTGCTGGAACGCACTCGCGAGATCGGGGTGATGCGCGCCATCGGAGCGTCCAACGGTGACATTCGACTCATTGTCATTGTGGAGGGCATGGCAATCGGATTGATCAGCTGGCTGGTCAGTATCGTCCTCTCCATTCCCATCACCAACTTGCTATGTTATGGCGTCGGCGTATCCGTCATGACTTCGCCCATGCCTGCTGTCTATGGCGCAACTGGTATTGTTGCCTGGCTAATTTTTATGCTCGTACTAGCATCTATTGCCAGCATCCTGCCTGCAAGACGGGCATCACGTCTGACAGTCAGAGATACGCTGGCTTATGAGTAAAGGCTGACACCCTGCCTTAGAATCAAAAAGCGGATGACTTGGTCATCCGCTTTTGTGTTTTTGAGAAAACTAGCTCATCGCGCCGACAATTGCACCCATCACAACGAAAGTAATAAGATGATTACCTGCTTCGAGCACCCAAGCTTTTACTCGGTCAGCAAATAATTTATTCGTCAAACTTGAAGGAGCGACGAAACCGAGCCAGAGCATGAACCCAGCCATAGCGCCTGAACCAAGCGTTGCTCCACCGGTCATACTCCCCATCGCATTGACCATCAGAGACATGAACACCGCCTGAACAAAGGAACAGAATATGATCAGTCCCCAGGTCATTCCCATACTCATGCTTGAACCGTTTGCTTCTTGGCCTTCTTTTCCAATGGCTTTCCACCAGATGGGGAAAAAGGTTTTGGGACCAAACCAGATACTGCCAATAATCATACTGGCAACTACACATAAAACAACAGCCAGCCAATTGATAGAACTAAAATCCATTTCAGCCTCCATTTGATAAGTTCGGTTGATACACATCAACCTTGAGTCAGTATAACAGAATGTTTGTTCTAAGAAAAGAGACTGACTAAATCTTCCCTGCCACATAGTCCAGCACATCAATCTTGGTCAGGATTCCGATTGGACGACTATTATCCACCACGATCAAAGCCAGACCAGATTTCAATGATTGCATGGCTTCTTCGAGTGAAGTCTCCGGTGGGAAGACCGCGCTGGCATTTTGCACCAACGCATCGATAGGTTCTTCATGGCTGTGCTCATGTTTATCGAGCATATGATTCAGCAAATCAACTTCTTCGATGAGACCTGCCAGCGATCCATCCTTGCCGACTACTGGCATTTGCGAGATGCCATTTTGATGCATCACCGCAACAACCTTACGGACTGAATCACCTAGTGTGGCAGTGAATAAGGTCTTATCAGGCTTGGCAATCAACAGATCGCTAAGCGACGTTTCGCCAAATTCCATCGAGAGAAAACCAAACTCGCGCATCCACTTATCATCATAAAATTTTGAAAGATAACGCGAACCTGAATCAGGCAGGATCACTACCGGAATACGGTCTCCACTTAACTTGCGGCAATATTTAACCGCGCCAGCCATCGCTGAACCAGATGAACCACCCGCAAAGATTCCTTCCTGTCTCACGAGTTGACGTGCCCACAAAAACGACTCACGATCACCCGCGCGTTCGATAGCATCGACAACCGAAAGGTCAAGCGCGGTTGGCAGAAAATCTTCACCGATACCTTCAACCTTATAAGTCTTGGGATACGCCCCATCGGGTATCTTGCCTTTGTTCTGCCAAATCTCAGTAAGGATCGAACCTTCAATATCAATACCTACGATCTTGATATCTGGATTCATGGATTTGAGATAGCGACCCACGCCTGTGATCGTGCCACCCGTGCCCATGCCCATAATGACATCGGTCACACGTCCATCTGTCTGTTCCCATAACTCGGGACCGGTAGTCAATTCATGTGTTTTCGGATTATCAGGATTATGATATTGATTCGCGAGAATCGCGTTTGGCGTCTCACGCACATATCGTTTGGCTACTTCATAATACGAGCGCGGATCTTCTGGTGCGACAGCAGTAGGCGTAATCACCACCTTCGCCCCATACGCGCGCAAGAGTAATATTTTCTCATTGCTCATTTTGTCGGGCATTACAAAGATGGTCTTATACCCTTTGAGTGCCGCAGCAATCGCGAGACCCACACCTGTATTTCCCGAAGTTGCTTCAACCACCGTCCCGCCTGGTTTAAGTTCGCCCCGCTTTTCAGCTTGCTCGATGATAAATGCACCGACCCGGTCTTTGACCGAGCCCCCTGGATTCATGAATTCTAATTTTGCATACAGTGGTACAGGTAAATCTTTGGCAACTCGCCCAAGGCGGACAAGTGGCGTATTCCCCATCGCTCCCAGAACATTCTCGTAAACACGCTTTTCTGATGAGACTGGTAAGGTCATTCTCACTCCTTTGTTGGAATAAGAATATTTTACCTCACCAAATAAAATCTCCCGCCAGAATTCTGACAGGAGATTTCATCATTCATTTATCCAAACCACTTTGCCCAACGATCTGTTTCAAATTTGACCTTCTCAGCATAATATTCTTTAGACGAGTCCGTGATATCAACGGTAGGAGGCTCAGCGAGGAAATTTCCTTTGATCATCATCGCTTCGCCGTTGCCCACTTCAAAGAAGCAACCACCCTCGCCGGAGAATTGAGCCGTCGGTTCTTTGCCAGAGAAAATATCGGCAAGGCGGTCGGCAACGGTTTCGCCCATCAACTCGGCGAACAAACCTGCCTTGGGCAATGTCTTTTTGTTTGCCAAAACAATCTGCGTTGAATCACCAATGGCGTACACACCCTCAAACGACGTTTCGCACGTGCGTGGATTAATTTCGACCCAACCTGATTCGCCAACCAGTCCGCTCTCTCGCACAACTTTAGGAGCCTTATGAGGCGGCACGCCTAACAGCAGATCAAATCCGATGCGGCGTTTTTCAAAAACGACTTCACCCGCTTCGATGCTCAATGCCTTATGATGTCCATACGTGTGAATGCCAATCTCCGCGAGTCTGCCTTCCACCGCATCGCAACTCGCCTGGCTCAGAATTGGCAACGTCACGGGCTGTGGCGTGAACACTTCAATCGTCGCCTCCACGCCAGTCTTTTTAAACTTATCCTGAATCAGCATCGCCATCTCAAGCGGCGCAGGCGGGCACTTATATGGCGCACCGAAAATCCCGATCACAAGTCGTCCGCCCTTGAATTCTCTCAACGCCTTTTCCACGCGCGGAATATCGTTCGGATCGTAGACGTTGTACGCGTACTCGGCAAATCCCGGCACGGCAGATGGCATCAACTCGGCACCCAAAGCGACGACCAACGCATCAGCCTGGATTCGCTCTCCGTCAACAGTAGCAGATTTCTCTTGCGGATGAATCGCTTCGATCGTCGCCCGCCTCACATCGACTCCGATTTTGCTGAGGCTGTCGATTGGCTTTTGTCCCGCTTCAAGCGTGGACTCACCAGTCAACGCCCAACTCTTGCGAAATCCCACCATAAAAAACGGACGGCGATCTACAAGAATGACTTCGACTTCGTCCCCAAGTTTTTGTTTGAGACGATGGGCTGTTGCAATACCACCAAACCCACCACCGAGAACCAAGACACGTTTCATGAACCCTCTCCTTAAAACGGTAGGGGCGAGACATGTCTCGCCCCTACGCAATGATTAATACAGAGGCAAGCTCTGATCAACTTCCCTTGCCCACGCGTTGATACCGCCTTTGAGGTTCTTCGCCTTCTTGAAGCCTGCACTTGCCAGAAGCTCAAGACCCCGCGCCGAGCGATTACCTGACTTACAAAAGATAACCATTTCATCCGCCGAGTCGAGTTCTGAGAGACGCGCCGCCAACTGTCCCAACGGAATATTGACTGCATTTGGCAAAGCGGAAATCTGCAATTCATGCGGCTCGCGCACATCCAACAATTTGAGGTGATTGGTCTTGATGCGCTCGGAGAGTTCTTGCACGGTGATATCCATGCCAGCCCCTGCAGAACCTTCATCTTCGTGGTCATGGCTGGGGACACCACAAAATTCTTCGTAATCAATCAACTCTTTGATATCGGCATTCGGACCGCAGACGCGGCAGTTGGGATTCTTCTTGAGTTTGACGAAATCGAACGTCATATCGAGAGCGTTGTAGAGGAGAAGTTTTCCAATCAACGGCTCGCCGATGCCAAGCAGAACTTTCAACGCTTCAGTAGCTTGGAGTGTACCAATGGTGCCGGGCAACACACCCAACACACCACCCTCCGCACACGAAGGGACGAGTCCCGGTGGAGGCGGCTCAGGGAAGAGACAGCGATAGCACGGACCTTCCTTGGCATAGAACACGCTGACTTGTCCATCGAAGCGATAGATGGACGCATACACATTCGGCTTGCCGAGGAACACAGCCACATCGTTAGTGAGATAACGCGTCGGGAAGTTGTCTGTGCCATCGAGGATGATGTCATAATCTTTGGCGATACGCAACGCGTTTTCAGAAGTATATGGTTCGTTGAAAATATCGATTTGAATATCAGGGTTCAAATCCAATAGTTTGGCTTTGGCACTTTCCACTTTCAACTTGCCAATCGTGGACGTGCCATGAATCACCTGACGTTGTAGATTCGACGAATCGACCACATCATAATCCACGAGCCCGATGCGACCAATTCCTGCCGCAGCGAGATAGAGTGAGACCGGCGAACCAAGTCCACCTGTGCCGATGATCAGTACAGAGGAATTCTTGAGTTTGCGTTGACCTTCGAGTCCCACTTCAGGAATCAATAAATGACGCGAATAGCGCAGAATTTCATCACGAGAAAGGTTAGGCAACATTTCAGCCTCCGGCAATGGACGGAATCAACACCAGCTTATCATCATCCTTGATAGGCGTATTCACACCCTGCAAGTCTTTGATGTTGTTCTCACCCAGAAACAAATTAACAAAAGGACGCAGTTCGCCACCCTCGTTGAACAGATGCGGCTTAATCGTTGGATATTGGGCTGTCAGGTCGGTTAGTGCTTCAGAAATATTTGAACCAGCCACCGCAATATTGCTTTGTCCGTTGGTATAAGCGCGCAACGGAGTTGGAATTCTTAACACAGGCATGTAGTATTCTCTCCTAAAAATTATTTTCAAAATCCGCTGGTCGAGTAGTCCCGCATGATCTTTGCGGGACGTATCGAGACCACTCTATAAGCGAAGTTGTTTCTGTTATTTGTTAGTCTCGGTACGCCCTCAGCTATCGCTTCGGGCTACTCGACCAACGATGTTCTAAATTATAAAGTCTGCAACTGTTCCATCAACTTTTCCATCCGTGCCACGCCGTTATTGACAAAGCGTGCGTTACCACGGGCATCGAGCAGGAAGGTTGTTGGGACGCTCATCACGCCCCATTGTTTGGCAAGGTCAGGGCGTTGTGTGGCATCGATTTCAACGACCTCAAGTTTATCACCCATTAGGTTCGAGAGCTTGTTCAAAGCCGGTCGCTGAATAGTCTTGCAGGGAACACAATCTGGCGTGGTGAAATACACAATGGCAGGTTTATCAGGCAATTTGCTAAACAAGGACAACGCATTATTCTGCGCTTTCAACAGCAAGCGTTGATTGACACACCAATAGGCAAAGATGCCAAACCCGACAATGACAATTGCAAGCACAAGGCGTAATAGAATTTCAGTACTCATACATTCGCACTCGCTTTCGGCTTCATGCCAGGGAATATCCCAGCGGGTGGTTGTTTACCAAAGCCTGGCACATTCAAACGCGCCAGCCAGTAATAGACCATACAGCCCACACAAAACCCGCCAAAGGCATTGAGCGAAGCCAACGCGATCACGATCCACGTCAGTATCCAGCCCAAAACACTTGAGCCAAGAAACAGCGCTGTTGAACCTGCGGTCAAAAACACGAAGCCAACAATCTGTGAAAAGCGATGTGGTTCAGGGTTATCGTCCAACACATCGGGTTTCATCCAGCCACTCGGTTTGAGAATGGATTTGTAGATAATACCGAAGCCCGGGGTTTTCAAAATAGAGCCAATGCCCATCACCAGCGCTACAAAAGCCACCAAATATTTTTGGTCAAAAATAAAAGCCAGAACACTTAAGCCGATGATAAACAGCTGATTGGTTTTCAGTATAGAATGATCTACTTTTTGTAAGTTTTGCGATGTCATGGTTATGTCCTCAATTTTTTACTTAGCCACAGAGGCCACTGAGATTTTGAGAAAGAAAACTCAGAGAACTCTGTGCGCTCAGTGGCTAAGAGATTTTTATTTCTTCCTCATCATATTTCGAACGGTCTTCCACCAGCCGCCATGAGCGGTGACTGACTGCCTTGCCTTCATCCACACGTGTGATAATGTATGAGAAAAATGGCTGTGCCCATTCACGGTCATATTCGGAGGGAATGTTCGGGCAATCGGGATGCGAATGGAAAACACCGATCAGATCCACGCCCAAATCTGCGGCTTTCAATTCAGCCTTCAGATAATCTTCGGGCGTGATCAAAAAGCGATTATGGCGTGCTTCTTCCTCACGAGCATTTTCGAGCGGCAACACATCTTTTACATCGCCGTCCACGCCAAGCAAAAATCCAGCGCCCTCACCTGGATAGGCTTTCTCCACATGTGCTTCCATACGTGCCGTTAACTCTTTCGAAATCTGCAACACTATTTTGCCTCCCACAAATTTTTATCGCTCAAATATTTATATCCGGCATCTGGGAACAACGTGACAACTACACCTTCCTCTAACTCGCTGGCTACGCGTAGCGCTGCGACAGCCGCCGCGCCGGATGAAATTCCCACAAACAGCCCTTCCTCGCGCGCCAGACGTTTGACCATTTCATGCGCGTCTTCCGTCTTGACCTCAGCCTGCTCATCCGCCAAGGACTCATCATAGATTCCCGGCTTAATCGCCGTAGGCATATGCTTGAGACCTTCGAGTCCATGAAAGCCATCGTCAGGTTGGAAAGAAATAATCTTCACCTGAGGCAGTTTCTCTTTCAAATAACGACCGGTTCCCATCAACGTGCCGGAGGTTCCCAATCCCGCGATGAAATGAGTGACTTCCCCATCAGTCTGCGCTTCAATTTCTGGTCCCGTGGATTTGTAATGTGCTTCCCAATTTGCAGGGTTGTTGTATTGATTTGCATACCAATATTTATCAGGTTGTTCTGTCACAAGTTCACGCGCTTTCAAGATAGCTCCATCTGAACCTTCCAGCGGATCGGTCAGAATCAACTCTGCACCTAATGCCTTGAGAATTGACATCCGTTCCGAACTGGCGCTTCCAGGGATGGCAAGTGTGACAGGAATACCCAACGCGGCGCCAAAGGTTGCGTAGGAGATGCCCATATTTCCAGAGGTGGAATCGAGGAGTCGTTTGCCATTTCCGATGTCACCATTTGCCAACGCGGTTTGAATAATATTCAGCGCGGGTCGGTCTTTGACGGAGCCGCCCGGGTTGAACCATTCAGCTTTGGCAAAGACTTTTACATGCGGAGACAGCTCCCGGCTGAGTCTGCGAAGCGGAAGCAGAGGTGTATTTCCCACGTGGGAGGTTAATCCATCCAACGCAAGTGTATTTGATTCAGCAGTTCGGTAATCCAGTACAGTCATCGGGTCCTTAAATCAAAAGCAGTCAACAAGTAAACAAAAAGACGGCGAACAAGCGCCACACGTTGCAAGAGTCTGCACGCGGGGGTCGTCCTACCGTCTGATGATTCGTTGACTGCTCTGGGGAGAGTTCAGCTCAGGCGGTGGTTACGAGCCCCGCCCGATACACAAGCAATAATTGAGTGATTTCATAATCTTGTAAGCTAGATGCGGGCTATTTTACAGTTCTTACAAGCGTTATGTCAAGTCAAATATGTCTGACGTATTTTAGCCACCTGTTGTCTATGTTCCATGTATAATTCACTTATTCTATCTTAACCTATGGCGGTGTTTAGGCAATTTCCCTAAAGGGGACGATGTAGATGGAACGAGCCGTCCATAAGCAGTTATACGGAACTGACCGTCTAAACCCTAGTTGGGCAGTTCCTTCCAACAGCCATCTAATCTTTGCAGGGAAATAAACTATGAAACAAAAAATGTTTTTATTCCTTCAATACTCGCTGCTGTTGACTGGTATTCTTCTTCCAATCTTTCTGATATATCAAAGGCTTCTAAATAATGTTTTAGAAGATCGCACAGTTCTCCTTCAAGGCACGTGGGTTGAGGCAATGACGATTGACAACAATGATCGCCTTTGGCTTGCTACCTTTGATGGCGTAAAAATGATTGAGGGCTCTGAAATTACATCCTTTGACATAGGACAATCGGAATGGGCAACTGAAATTGGGATTGACGAGAATGGTGAAATTTGGGCAATTGTAGGTAGTGGAGTAATCGGAAAGTACTCACCTGCGGAGATATACAAGTTTGATGGAAAAGATTGGGTGTTTCAAAAGAAGATTGATAGCGCTC
>Ga0315912_10005602_pt1 | contig 11492 bp, 11 predicted proteins | sample VfabasoilMG_FD_204469 | JGI IMG/M metagenome (GOLD analysis project Ga0315912, IMG submission 204469) | Garden soil microbial communities collected in Santa Monica, California, United States - V. faba soil | ecosystem: Environmental > Terrestrial > Soil > Garden | place: USA: California...
TGAGGGGCAACCTCGCCATGGCAAGGGCGCCCCTCACCCCAACCCTCTCCCCGCGAGCGGGGAGAGGGGGACGTTCGCGGGGTTACGGAACCGGCTCGAGCTTGATCGCGAACGTATAGCGCGCCGCCACGCAGATGCGGTTCGGCGGTCGGCCGGCGTGGCGGATGGCGCCGTGGAAGATCACCAGGCGGCCGGGCCGGGGCGAGCACACGACCTGGGCGTCGCCGCCCTCGTCGAAGAACAGCGTCTCGCCGCCCCATTCGGGATCCCAGCGCTCGGACAGGTACCACAACGCCGTGAACTCGTCGGCGTCCGGCGCGCAGTCGGTGTGCGAGTACAGCATGTCGCCGAACGCGGAATAGTTCGTGTAGGCACGATACGGCCGATAGCGCCGCGCGGGCTGGAACGCCTGCATCGCGGCGTCGGTGGCGCCCCACAGCGGCAGCTTCAACAGCCCGGGCACGGCCATCTCGGAAGCCCAGTGGCGATAGTCCAGGGTGTCCGGTCGCGCGGCTTCGGTGCGCGTGAACGGCGCGTGCCCGAGCAGCACGGCGAAGCGCGCGATGTCGGCCTCGGGTACGAGCGCGTCGAAGATCGCGAGCGGCCGGCCCTCGACCGACGCCGTCCGGATCGGCGTGGGCAGGCTCACGGAGATCCCGCCGGCGCCTTGTCGAGCAGCACGAGCACGAGCGTGGCGAGCGGACCGAAGAACAGCGACAGCAGCCACCACGCGAAGCCGCTGCGGTTCTTGCCCTGGGCGAGACCGGCGTTGATCAGCGCGAGCGTGAACCATCCGACCACGTAGCTCGTCTGTGCCTGGTCGAACGTCATGCCGGCGCGCCCCCTTCGGCGAACTGGAACCAGCAGTTGAACGCCACCGTGATGCGCTCCCCGTCGCCGAAGAACGGCAGCACCTCGTGGTTGACCCAGGATGGGAACAACACGAGCTGGCCCGGCTGCAGCCGGTACGACTTGCCGTTCATCGAGTACGGCATGCGCACGCGCGAATTGCCCGGGTCGACGAACATGTTCGCGAGCTGGAGCGGGTTGAGGAAATGCAGCTTGCCCGATTCGGGATGGCTGCCGTCGTCCTGTCCCGCGCTCACGCAGTACACGCCCGACCACGACGCCATCGGATGGTTGTGCAGGCCGAAGAAGCCGCCGCGCCGCGTCACGTGGAACCAGGTGTGCGAGAGGATGCGCAGCCGCTGCATCTCGGCCGGGCCGTAGCCGTTCAACTGCGCCACCGTGCGCGCGAGCGCGCTCCAGCAGAACTCGCGCAGGTGCTGCACGCAGGGCTCGGGCCAGGAGAACACCTCGAAGTCGCTCTCGAACAGGTGCGGCGTGATGCGCATGCTCGGATGCGGATTCGCATAGCGCCCGCCCTCGCGCTCGCGGGCGAGGAACAGCGCGGCAAGCTCGGCGTTCAGCGCCGCCGGGTTCGGCAGCTCGGTCTCGACGAAGGGGACGGCGAAGGCGGGCGTGATCTGGAACATGGGGATTCGCGCTGCGATGAGCCCGGATTCTATCCCGTAGGGTGCGTCTTGGACGCACCCGCTTCCGGCGATCGGGAACTCGAGGCCGGTGCGTACAAGCCGCACCCTACGGCATGATGCGGCGATGTACGCGACGACGTCGCTGGTGTCCACCCTCGTGCTGCTCGCGATCGGTCGCGCGCTCGCCGCGTCGAAGGGGATGCCGGAGCGTTCCGCCGAGGCGTTGAACCAGGTCGTGCTGGTCGTGCTGCTGCCGGCCTCGATCCTGCTCTATGCCTCGAAGCTCAGGATCGATGCGGGCGTGCTGCGCGTGGTCGCGGTGCCGTGGCTGCTGATGATCGCGGGCACGCTGGTGGTGTGGGGCGTGTCGCGCCTCGCGCGCTGGCCGGAGGCGGTGGAGTCCGTGCTGCTGCTCGCGGTGGCGCTGGGCAACACGGCGTTCCTCGGTTATCCGCTCGTGTCGGCCCTGGCGGGCGAGGCGTCGATGCCGCCGGCAGTGCTGTATGACCAGCTCGGCACCTTCCTGATCCTGCCCACCTATGGCCTGGTGGTGCTGGCCCAGGCCGCGCATGGGCGTCGTCCCACGCTCGCCGAAGTCGCCACCCAGGTCCTGCGCTTCCCGCCCGTCCTCGCCTTGCTGGTCGCGCTGACCCTCGTGCCCGATCCCCTCGACCCCGCGGTCGAATCCGTGCTGCGTCGGCTCTCCGATGCGCTGCTGCCCCTGGTCGCGATCAGCGTGGGTCTGCAGTTGCGCTTCCGGCTCGCGCGCGAGGAACTGGCACCGCTCGCGCTGGGCCTCGCGCTGAAGCTGGTGCTGCTGCCTTTGCTCGCGCTGCTGCTGGCCGGCGCGCTCGCGCTCGACGCGCCGGCCCGGTCGGCCGTGGTCCTGCAGGCCGCGATGCCGACCATGATCACCGCGATGTCGCTCGCCGCCGCGCGCGGCCTCGCCCCTCGCCTGGCCGCGGCGATCGTCGGCTACGGCGTCGTGTTGTCCGCCTTGCTGCTGCCGTTGTGGGCCGCGCTGGTGCACGGGTGACATCCGACCCGGTCTCGCGAACCCCCAGGCGACTATGATGCGCGCCTCGCCTGCCCGGAGTCTCCCCGTGAGAACCCATCGCTTGCTGCTCGTGCCGCTCGGCATCGCCATCCTCTCCGCCCTCGGGTGCAGCCAGACCCCGCCGCCGCCTGCGCCGACCCCCGTGACTGCGGCCCCCGCGCCCGCGCCCGTCGCCCTGATCCCGCGCAAGGTGCTGTTCGGCAACCCCGAGCGCAGTGGAGGAGCGATCAGTCCCGACGGCAAGTGGCTCGCCTACGTGGCGCCGCTCGACGGCGTGTTGAACGTCTACGTGGCCCCGCGCGACCAGCCCGACGCAGCCAAGCCCGTCACCCGCGACACCGGCCGCGGCGTGCGCCAGTTCCGCTTCGCCTACGACGGCAAGCACCTGCTCTACCGCCAGGACGAGGGCGGCGACGAGAACTTCCGCCTGCACCGCGTGGACCTGGAAACCGCGAAAGACGACGTGCTCACCCCGGCCGGCGTGCGCGCCGAGTTCCAGGGCATGAGCAGCAAGCACCCGGGCGAGATCCTGCTGTCGCTGAACGATCGCAACAAGCAGTACTTCGACGTGGTCAAGCTCGACCTCGCCACCGGCAAGACCACGCGCATGGAGAAGAACGACGGCTACCGGGGTTACGTCACCGACGAGGACTTCCAGCTGCGCTACGCCTCCAAGCCCACGCAGGACGGCGGCTTCGAGTGGTTCATGCGCGACGGCGCCAAGTGGAAGAGCTGGACCCAGGTGCCGCAGGAGGACGCGTTCACCACCCAGATGCTGGGCTTCGACACCACCGGCAACACGCTGTACCTGATCGACAGCCGCGAGCGCGACACCGCCGCGCTGTACGCGCTGGACACCAGATCGGGCGAGCGCAAGCTCGTGCTCGAGGACAAGCGCGCGGACGTGCGCGGCGTGATCGCGCATCCCGCCACGGGCCTGGTGCAGGCCGCGAGCGTGAACTACCTGCGCAGCGAGTGGAGCGTGGTCGACGCCGACATCGCCAAGGACCTCGAGAACCTCATGGCGATCGGCAACGGCGAGATCACGGTCGATTCGCGCACGCTCGACGACCGGACCTGGGTGGTCACCTTCAGGCCCTCCGATGCCTCCGCGAAGCACTACCTGTACGACCGCGCGAGCGGCAAGGCCACGCTCTGGATCGACACCCGGCCCGCGCTCAAGGACACCCCGCTGGTGCCCATGCACGCGCTCGAGATCAAGTCGCGCGACGGCATGAACCTGGTCAGCTACCTCTCGCTGCCCAAGGACAGCGATGCGAACGGCGACGGCAAGCCGGAGAAGCCGGTGCCCATGGTGCTGTTCGTGCACGGCGGGCCGTGGTCGCGTGACGACTGGGGTCTCGACCGCCACCACCAGTGGCTGGCGAACCGCGGCTACGCCGTGCTCGCCGTGAACTTCCGCGCCTCCACCGGCTTCGGCAAGGCCTTCCTCAACGCGGGCAACCTGCAGTGGGGCCGCGCCATGCACGACGACCTGATCGATGCCGTGGACTGGGCGGTGAAGAACGGCGTGACCACGGCCGACAAGGTCGCGATCGAGGGCGGCAGCTACGGCGGCTACGCCGTGCTGTGGGGTCTCACGAACACGCCCAAGACCTTCGCCTGCGGCGTGGACATCGTGGGCCCGTCGAACCTGATCACGCTGTTGAAGACGATCCCGCCGTACTGGGAATCGGGCCGGCGCCAGTTCGCCATCCGCATGGGCGACCAGGACACCGAGGCCGGCCGCGCCCTGCTCACCGAGCGCTCGCCGCTCACCTACGCGAACCAGATCGAGCGCCCGCTGCTCATCGGCCAGGGCAAGAACGATCCGCGCGTCAACGTCGCCGAGTCGCAGCAGATCGTCGATGCGATGAAGGCGAAGAACATCCCGGTCACCTACGTGCTCTACCCCGACGAAGGCCACGGTTTCGCGCGCCCGCCGAACAGCATCTCGTTCAACGCGGTCTCCGAGAGCTTCCTCGCCACCTGCCTGGGCGGTCGCGCCGAACCGATCGGCAAGGACGACCTCGCGGGGTCCAGCATCACGGTGCCCGAGGGTGCCGAGCGCGTGCCCGGGCTCGCCGAGGCGTTGAAGGCGCACGCGGATGCCGCGGCGCCGGCGGCAGGCGAAGCGAAGCCGGCGGACGCTGCGAAACCGAGTGCGGGATGATCGACCCGGCGCGGGGTGGTGCGCCTTGGGAGGCAGCGCGTCGCGGGCCTCGCAGGGTGATGCCGCCCCGCTGTCCGGTCCGCTGGCGAGGGTCCGCGCCATGAAGGTCCATCTCACCCGGGAGAGCGTCGCGGCGGGCGACGATGCCGACGCACCCCATCCGCGAACGCTCGAGGTGCCGGACGGGGCCGACCTGCAGGCCGTGCTGGGCGCCGTGCTCGCCGCGCGCTACCTGCCGTCGATCTCCGGTGGCCTGGCCACATGGTCGGCATCGTCGGGTGTCCCGCTCGCGGTGCTCGCCCAGCAGTGGCCCGCCCCGCGCATGCTCTTCCTCACCCGTGCCGACCTCGCGCGCCTGCATCGCCGCGAGGGTGCGCTGCGCCTGCACTTCAACTACCACACGCAGCTCGATCCCGAGCTGGTGCTGCAGGTGTTGAGTCGGTTGCGGTTGTATCCCGAGTAGCGGTCCTGGCCGGCCCACGCCAGAAGGCACCGCGGTTGCGCCCCGAGGCTGGAGACATTCGTAGGAGCGCGCTTCAGCGCGCGATCTTTTCGCCTTGCGGCAGCGTCGGCGTTCGAAGTAAAGATCGCGCGCTGAAGCGCGCTCCTACAAGGGACCCGAGTCGGCACGCGGTGGCGAGTGCGCCCGTCGACGCGAACGCCTAGCGCACGTACCCCACCTGCCGGAACCACGACAGCGCCCGCGACAGCGCCTCGTCCAGCGTGACCTGCGCGCGATACCCGAGCTCGCGTTCGGCCTTGCCGCCGTCGAGGTATTGGCCCGAGGCCATCACCGCGATCGCGGTCTCCGAGAGCCTCGGCGGATCGCCGCCGAACGCGTGCCAGCGCATGGCCTGCAGCGAGGCCACGATGCGCGCGAGCGCGAGCGGCACGGGCCTGGGCACCGGCGCACCGGCGATGCGCGCGATGCGGGCGACGAGCGCCGTCATCTCGATGTTCGTGCCGGTGATCAGGTACCGCTCGCCCGCGCGACCGCGTTCCAGCGCGGCCAGCAGCCCGCGCCCGGCGTCCCCGGCATACACGGCGTTGCGGCGGCCGCGCACGTACGCGCCCATGGTGCCGTTCGCGATCTCCACGATGAAACGGCCCGTGGTGGGGCCGTAGTCGAACTCGCCGAAGGTCATCGCGGGGATGCCGATCACCACGCCCAGGCCGCCGCGCGCGCGTTCGCGCGCGAGCGCATCGAGCGCCCACTTCACCTGCAGGTAGCTGTTGCGGTCCAGCGGCTGCGCGGGGTAGTCGCAGGTCTCGTCTCCGGGCACGCCCTCGCCGCGACGCTTGAGCGCGATCGCGCCGCCCACGTACAGCACGCGCGCCACGCGCGCCGATTCGCAGGCGTCGTAGAACGCGCGCATCTGCGCCTGCGCTCGCGCGAGTTCCTCGCGCCAGGGGCGCGGCACGGTGGGGTAGTACGCCGCCGCGTTCACGACGCCGTCGAGTCCGGCGAGCGCCGGCGCGAGCGAGGAGGCATCGTCGAGATCGGCGACGCGCGCCTCGTAGCGGAGGTCGCCGATCCGGTCCAGGCGCGAACCAGCCCGGTGCAGTACGACGAGCTCGTGTCCCGCGGCGAGCGCTGCGAGTGCCGTGTGGTGGCCGAGCATGCCTGTGGCCCCGATGATCCCGATGCGCATGGTCGTGGTCCTCGCCGTGTCGCGGGCGATGGTAGCGGGCGTGGCGGTTGGCCGGCGGACGCGGGCGGGGTGACGTCCGCCGGCTGGTCCGACGACGGCAAACGGCGCACCATCCGGTCCGTGGTGCCGTACCGGAGACCTCGACCATGCCCACGCTCGCCTATCGCATCCTCAACGTGTTCATCCGCGGCGGCGAGCGCCTATCGGGCAATCCGCTGTGCGTGTTCGAGCACGGCGACGGACTCGACACGGGCACCCTGCAGGCGCTCGCGCGCCAGTTCAACCTGTCCGAGACCACGTTCCTGCTGCACGCCGACGATGCCGACGCCGGCGTGCGCATCTTCACGCCGGACTTCGAGATGCCGTTCGCCGGCCATCCCACGCTCGGCAGCGCGCACGTCTGCCGCGCGCTCGGTCGCGGTGGCGACACGCTTACCCTGCGCATGCCCGCCGGCCTGATCCCGGTGCGCGCGCACGGCGACCGCTGGACCCTGACCGCGCGTCCGCCGACCTGGCGCGAACTGGACGTACCCCGCGACGAACTCGCGACGCTGCTCGGCGTTTCCGAGCAGGACATCGGCGAGCGCCCGCTGCGCGTGAAGTCGGGCAAGGAACAGCTGATCGTCCCGCTCACCTCGCCCGAGGCGGTCCGCCGCGTGCGCCCCACGGCGCAGGCCATGGATCGCCTGCAGGGTGGCGACGGCCGCGGCTCGGCCTACGTGTTCGCGACCACAGGACCCGGCACCCTGCTCGCACGCTACTTCTTCCCCTCCGGCCCGGCCGTGCTCGAGGACCCCGCGACGGGTTCGGCGACCGCGAACCTCGGCGGCTGGATGCTCGCGATGGGCCGCGACCTGCCATGCCGGTTCACGATCTCGCAGGGGGAACAGGCCCTGCGACCGTCGATCCTCGAGCTCGAGGTCGACGCCGCCCGGGGCATCCACGTCGGCGGCACCGTGATCGAGCTCGGTCGCGGCGCGATCGAGCTGGACTGATCCTGCATCCCGCGAGGGGCCAACCGTCCGCGATCGACGGACTTGGGGGCGGAGCCGTACGTCGACCTCCACTGCTGTACCCTCGCGGCAGCATTCCCAGGGACGAACACGCGATGGCACGCATGCTGGCAAGACTCGTCCTGTTCGTCGGCTTCCTGTCACCGGCGAGCGCGTCCGCGGCGGACCAGGCCGCCGCCGGCGTGCCGGTCGATGTAGCGGTGGTCGGCGATTCCGTCAGATCCCAACTCGCCGACCGCGGTTCCCCGGATCGCGTGCGCGTGCTGGTGATGCTGAAGGACGCTCCCGGCGCGGATCCGCGCGCGGACCGCAGGGATGCCATCCGCACCGACGTGGATGCGCTGCTCGCGTCTCTGCCCGCCGGCTCGCACCAGGTCCGCCGGCGATTCGTGCTCGTGCCCGGGCTCGCGCTCGAGATCGACGCGCGTGCGCTTGCCGCGCTGGAATCGAATCCGCGCGTGCGCCGGGTCGATCTCGACGAAGGCGGCGCGGGCCACCTGCTCGAGGCCAAGCCGCTGTCCAAGGTCGACCAGGTCTTCAATCTCGGCGAGACGGGCGCGGGCATCAAGGTCGCGGTCGTGGATTCGGGCATCGACACCGATCATCCGGATTTCAGCGGGCGCATCGTCGCGCAGCAGTGCTTCTGTTCGGGTGTCGCGGGCACCGTGGGCTGCTGCCCGAACGCGCTCGACACCATGTCCGGCGCCGGCAGCGCGGAGGACGACCACGGCCACGGCACCAATGTCAGCGGCATCCTGCTCGGCGGCGGGACGGTGGCCTCGGCCGGTGCGGCGCCGGGCGCGAACCTGATCTCGGTGAAGGTGCTCGACAGCAACAACACGTTCTGCTGCACGTCCGACGTGGTCGCGGGGCTCGACTGGGTGCGCGTGAACCACCCCGACACCAAGGTCGTGAACGCGAGCCTGGGCACCGGGCTCCTGTACAGCGGTGCCTGCGACACCACGGACAGCTTCAGCATCGCGTTCGCGACCGCCGTGAACAACCTGGTCAGCAACGGGACCCTGGTCTTCGCCTCCAGCGGAAACCAGAGGTCATCCACGAAGACCTCCGCACCTGCCTGCGTGGCCGCGACCATCTCGGTGGGTGCGGTCTGGGATGCGGCGCGCGCGGACGTCACCTTCCCGGTGAACGGCTTCAACTGCACCGACACCGGCATCGTCGCCGACAAGGCGACCTGTTTCACCAACAGCAACGCCCAGGTCGACCTCTACGCGCCGGGCGCGCCGATCACCGCCTCGGGCAGGAACGGAATCACCTCGACCTTCTTCGGCACCTCGCAGGCGTCGCCCCTGGCCGCCGGCTGCGCCGCCACCCTGCGCGCCGATTCGCCCGCCGCGCCACGGGCCCGGATCGAAGCCGCGCTCAAGGCCTCCCCCACGCGCATCATCGATCCCAAGAGCGGCCTGGAATTCCCGCGGCTGGATTGCCTTTCCGCCTACGACATCGTGCACGCGGTGGTGTTCGACGACGGGTACGAGTAAGGCTTCCACTCGCCGCCCGGACCGACCCGATGCGCGCCGGCGATGCGTGCGAGCCCCGATCCATGGAAGGCGTCAGGCCCGCGCCCGCCGTCCCGCCGCACCGGCGAGCTCGCGCAACGCATCCCGTCCAACCCAACGCCGCGTGGCATCGTCCGAATCCGCGAGCCGGCGCGACACCTCCATCGCCTTCGCGCGCAGTGCCCGATTGCGCTTGCCGATCGCGCGCAGGGCCATGTTCACCGCCTTCTTCACGAAGTGGCGTCCGTCGCCCGCCTCGCGTTCGATCAGCGCCAGGCCGTGCTCGAAGGCCGCGTCCGACGCGACCTTGTCGTGCACGCTCAGGCTCCACAGCAGCGCGAACGCGGTGCGCTTCTCGAACTCGGGTCGCCGGGTGGCCCAGCGCTCCACCATCGTCCACGCATGCGGCGACCGGTCGAACAGGTTGAAGCACAGGGCGTCGCAGTACGCCCAGTTGTCGAAGTCCCTGCACCATCGGTCCATCCCTGCCGGCGTGAGCGCCGCGGGATCGCCGACGAACGAGGCGAGCATGCGCGCCTCGTACACGCCGGTGAGCCACAGGGCCGCGGCCAGGTCGGCGTCGCGACCGATCCGCTTGCCCAGCGCCTTGATGTCCTTCATCGCCACGCCATAGGCATGGTCCGACGGGATCGCGTAGCGCGCCATGCCGTCCAGCGTGGCGCGCGTGGCATGCGCCTGCAGCCAGGCCAGGGCGTCGCGCACGCGGGCATCGACCGTCGGTTCCTGGCCACTGGTCGCGACGGATGGCGCGCCCCCGCGTGCCGGCTTGCGCGGGGTGGCGGCGCCTGCGATGCGGGCGCGGCGCGGAACCGGCGGCTTCCCGCGCGCCGGGCTCACGCGAGTTCGTCGCGCAGCCGCGCCTCGATCGCGAGGCTCTCCAGGTCGCGCCCGACCGACAGCGCCGCGAGCAGCCGACCGCCGCCGTAGTAGCGCGCGGTGGCGTCGTGCGCGGCGAGGTCGCCGTCGATGCGCACCTCGTCCCAGCCGCGCGCGTGGCCGACGTAGCGCAGGCTGAGGTCGTAGTGGCCCGTCCAGAAGAAGGGCACCTCGCGGTATGGCCGCTCGTCGCCCAGCAGGTTGGCCGCGGCGACCTGGCCCTGGCGCTGCGCGTGCACCCAGTGCTCGATGCGCACCGCCTCGCCGCGCAGCGGGTACTGCGCGACGTCGCCCGCGGCGTAGATGCCCGGTTGCGAAGTGCGCAGGCGTTCGTCGACGAGCACGCCGTCCCCGGTCGCGAGCCCCGCGGCTTTCGCGAGTTCGAGGCGCGGCTTCACGCCGATGCCGACCAGCACCAGGTCGCAGGCGATCGTGCCGCCGTCGTCGAGCGTGAGCGTGGCGCCGTCGAAGCCGACGGCGTTGCGCCCGTGATGGAAGACGACGCCGTGCTCGACATGCAGCGCTTCGAGCAGCGCGCCGGCCTCGCGCCCGAGCACCTTCCCGAGCGGTACGGTGTCGCGCGTCACCACGTGCACGTCCAGCCCGCGCGTGCGCAGTGCGCCGGCGGCCTCGAGCCCGATGAAGCCCGATCCGACCAGCACCGCGCGACGGGCGTTCGCGGCCGCCGCGATGATCGCGTCGGCATCCGCGACCGAGCGCAGGGTGAACACGTTGGGGCGATCGAAGCCGGGCACGGGCAGGCGCACCGGCTCGGCGCCGGTGGCGAGTAGCAGCGCGTCGTAGCCCCGGCGCTCGCCCGAGGCGAGCACCACCTCGCTCGCGGCGAGGTCGAGCGCGCGCACGGGGCAATCGAGCCGCAGGTCGATGCCGTGCTCCCGGTACGCCTCGATCGGCTGCAGCATCAGCCAGTCCGCCTGCGCGGTGCCGGCGAGATAGTCCTTCGACAGGTTCGGCCGATCGCACGGCGCGACGCCGTCCTGGCTCAACATCGTGATCGTGCCGGCATGGCCGAGCGCGCGCAGGCGTTCGGCCGCGGCGTGGCCCGCCGCGCCGCCACCGACGATCACGATGCGGCCGGGTCCGGCGCGATCTGCGCGCGTGCGCACCGGTTCGGCCATCGGCGCGCCGTCGGCGCGCACGAACGCGAGGCCGTCGCGCACATCCACCCGATAGCGGCGCAGCGCCGCGAACGCCGGTGCCGACAGCGCCTCGCCCGTACGCAGGCTGAAACACGCGTGGTGCCAGGGGCAGCGCACCTCGCCGTTCGCGATCCTGCCCGTGGCGAGCGGCGCGCCGTAGTGCGTGCAGGTGCCCGACACGGCGGCGCAGCCATCGCCGTCGCGGGAGAGCAGCACGGCCTCGCCGTCGACATGCCCGGCGAGTGCGCCGCCTGCGGGGATCGATTCGATCGCGACGCCGGCGGTGAGGTCGGGACCTGACGCGGGGGTGTCTGAGCTGCTCATGGCGGATCCTCGCTCGGTAGGGGCGCGCCGTGGCGCGCAAGCCGCGTGTCGATGATGTACCCCTGAACCTGACTCTAGCCAGTCCGCGGGGCCCTGGAACAACACCGGGTCTCTCCGGCAAATCCCGGCACGCATCTCGTCGGTCCCGCGACTCTGGCAATTCCCCTCGTCACTCCCGCGGCTCTGGAAATACCTCTCGT
>Ga0315912_10005603_pt1 | contig 11489 bp, 9 predicted proteins | sample VfabasoilMG_FD_204469 | JGI IMG/M metagenome (GOLD analysis project Ga0315912, IMG submission 204469) | Garden soil microbial communities collected in Santa Monica, California, United States - V. faba soil | ecosystem: Environmental > Terrestrial > Soil > Garden | place: USA: California...
TAATTCAGCTGGTGGTTGCACCCCTATTTGAGGGCCCGGGCGCCGCCCGCGCGGCCGCCCGGCAGTGTCGCTCGATGAAATCCCGATGAGGAACCGCGGATTGCGCCAGCCGCTGAATCGTCGCGTGTATCTCCTGCATCTCCGCGCGCAGCCGGGCCGGATCGTGACGCGTGACCAGCGGATCTCCGCGCTCGGGCCAGACCTCCTGACCGAGCAGGACGGCGAGCCAGTTCGGAGCCGCGAACAGATCGGCGGGATAACGCAACACGCGGCCGCTGTTCCGGAAGTGTTCCAGGCGCCAGGCGAGCGAGTCCGGAATCGGCATCTCGCGGCAGTATTTCCACAGCGGCGCGTCGTCACGCGCATTCGCCTTGTAGTGCAGCATCACGAAGTCGCGGATGTGATCGTATTCGGCGAGCGCGAGGCGATTGAACTCCTCGCGAAGCACCGGCGAAAACCTGCGATCGGGGAACAGGTTGAACAGGTGCGTGATGCTCTTCTGTATCAGGTGGATGCTGGTCGACTCGAGCGGCTCGAGGAAACCCGCGGCGAGTCCGATCGCAACGCAATTGCGATTCCAGATACTCCGGCGCCGGCCCGTGACGAAGCGCAGCACGCGAGGTTGCGCGAGCGGCTTGCCGTCGAGGTTGGCCAGCAAGGTCGCGGTGGCTTCGTCGTCGCTGATGTGGCGGCTGCAGAACACGTAGCCGTTGCCGATCCGGTGCTGCAGCGGTATGCGCCACTGCCAGCCGGCGGCGCGTGCCGTGGAGCGCGTGTACGGCGTGAGCGCGCCGGCGCTTTCACAGGGAACAGCGACGGCGCGATCGCAGGGCAACCAGTGCGTCCAGTCTTCGTAGCCGCTCTTCAGTGCCTGCTCGATGAGCACGCCGCGAAAGCCGGAGCAATCGATGAAGAGCTCCGCATCGACGCGCCGGCCATCTTCGAGCTGCAATGCTTCGATGAAGCCGTCGTCGGCGCGCAAGGCAACGTCGACGATCTTGCCTTCGAGGCGACGCACGCCGCGCGCTTCCGAGTAGCGGCGTAGATAGGCGGCGTACAGCCCGGCATCGAAGTGATAGGCATAGCCGTAGAGGGGACCGAAGCCGCCGGCGGCTCCCGCGGGTGGTGCCACGCGATCGAGACGCGCAATCGTGGCGTTGAGCGAATAGTCCTCGAATGCGGTTCCATCACCCTGCGCGCGCGAGTGCAGCCAGCGCTGGTGGATCGGCGCTTCCATGCTCAGGCCGGGGATGCCGAAGGGATGCATGTAGCGATGGCCGATCCGCGTCCAGTCCTGGAACTCGATGCCGAGCTTGAACGTGCCCTGAGTGGCGCGCAGAAAATCGCTCTCGTCGATTCCGAGCGACTGATTGAAAAGCCGAATGGTCGGGATGGTGGCTTCGCCCACGCCGACGGTGCCGATCTCCGGAGACTCGATCAGCGTGATGGAGCAGGAGCCATCGCTGAGCCGGTGTGCGCAGGTCGCCGCCGTCATCCATCCGGCGGTGCCGCCGCCCACGATGACGATGCTGCGAATGCGTTGTGGGGGTTCGTTCACAAAGTGCTCGCACCACGCTGCCGCAGGAAGTCCCGATGCGTCGGCAATGTCGCCGCGCGCGTCCGCATCTCATGGGAGATACCCGCGAAAGCGCGCCGCGCCGTGGCAAGCGGCATTGCTTCAACCAGCGGGTCGTAGCTCCTCGGCAGCAGGCCCTGGCCCAGCAGCACGAACAGCCAGCTGTCGACGCCGCAGTGATCTTCCTCCGTCACGGTGATGCGTCCGCTGTCGGCGAACAATGCGAGCTTGTGGCGCAAGGTTTCGGGCAACGTCATTTCACGGCAACGATTCCAGAACGGTGAATCCGCGCGCCGCGTCGCGTGGTAGTGCAGCACGAGGTGATCGCGGAGGCGATCGTATTCACCGGCGGTCAATCGGTTGTATTCGGCGACGTCGGTCGGACTCGATTTTCCAACCGGAAAGTGCGCGAGAAAGCGCGTGATGCCGGACTGCGCGAGATGCAGGGCCGTGCCATCGAGTGGATCGATCGACTCGCCAGGCAGGAGCAGGCAGTTGCGCGTCCAGAATTCTTTCGGCCGTCCGCGCACGAGGCGCTGGAGGTATGGATCTCGTGAACTGCTCGCGCGCGCCGAAGCGGTGAGCTTCGCGGCGATCGCGTCGTCGTCGGTGAACTCGCTGCAATACACCTGTGATCGCACGGCGCAGTTCTGCAGCGGAATGCTCGAGCGCCAGCCCGCGGTGTCCGCTATCGCTTCCGAGTACGGCGGAAGCCGGTCTTCGGGATCCGTCCGCAGGGTTTGCATCCGGTCACAAGGCAGCCAGGGCGACCAGTCCTCGTTCGTCATTCCGAGCGCCGAGCTCAGAACGGCATGCGCTCCGCTGCAGTCGATGAAGAGATCACCTTCGACGCGGTTGCCGCCGGCGAGCACGAGTTCGCGCACGGAACCATCGGCCGGATCGAGAGTGACGGCTGCGATTTCGTCCGTGATCTCCTTCACGCCCGCCTGGAGTGCGTAGAGGCGCAGGAAGTCGACCAGCAATCCGGAGTCGAAGTGCCATGCATAGGAGTAGAGCGAGAGCACCGAACGCGGATCGGACTGGGGAATCGCAAACCGATCGAGACGCGCCAGGTGCGCCGCCATCGAATACTCCTCGAATCCCTCGCTGCCGCCCGCGGCGACGTGACGCAACCAGTGATGCTGAAACGGCACCGCGTCGAGCCTGGCGCCAAATGCGCCAAAGCCGTTGAAGTAGTGATCGCCCACCGCGGTCCAGTCGCGGAACATCGCGCCCAGGCGGAATGTCGCCGCCGTTGCGCGCATCAACGCGGTCTCGTCGATTCGCAGGAGCCGCAGCATTCGGTGCAGGCTCGGGACACTTGCCGTTGCGCCATTTCTGGCGCCGTCAACGACGTCGCTGGCCCGCGTGATGAGGCGAATCGGACAGGAGGCGCCGATTACGCGCGCCAGCGTCGCGGCCGCGAGCCAGCCCGTAGTGCCGCCCCCGACGACCACGATGTTCCGCAGTGGAAACTCGGCCACGGTATCGCGGGCTCAGGGACTGAACGCGTACTGGAGCAGGATGCCGATGAACACCGACAGACCGACGTAGTGGTTGTTCAGAAATGCGTCGAAACAGGATTGTGGCCGGCGTTCGCGAATGCGCCACTGCTGGTAGGCGAAGAATACGCCCGCGCCGACGAGCCCCATGTTGTACCAATAGCCGTATTCCATGCTCTGGCCGGCGAGATACAGCGTGTACAGCATCAGCACCTGCAGCGTGCCGATGATCAGCTTGTCCATGTCGCCGAACACGATGGCGCTCGATTTGACGCCGATCTTCAGATCGTCATCGCGATCGACCATGGCGTACATCGTGTCGTAGATAGCCGCCCAGATGATGCCGGCGAAGAAGATGATCCACGCCACGCGTGGAATCGCGCCGGTCTCCGCCATGAAAACCATGGGCACGCCCCAGCTGAAAGCCACGCCGAGGTAGAACTGCGGAAGCGGAAAAAAGCGCTTGAAGAACGGATAGCTGACGGCGAGCGCCGCGCCGATCACCGACATCCGGACGGTGGCGTAATCGAGCTGCAGCACCAGCGCGAGAGCGATGCCGATCAGCACCAGGAACCACAAGACGGCCTCGAGAGGAGCCAGGCGGCGCGAGGCGATCGGGCGGTCGCGCGTTCGCTTGACGAAAGGGTCGAAGTCGCGGTCGGCGAGGTCGTTGATGACGCAACCGGCCGAGCGCATGGCGACCGTGCCCAATACGAAGATCACCAGGATTCTTGGCGTGGGATGGGAAGCTCCCGCGATCCACAAGGCCCACAGGACCGGCCAGAGCAGCAGCCAGATGCCGATGGGCCGATGCAGCCGCGCGACTTCGATGAGGTCGCGAATGCGATGCGTGTAGCGAAGGTAGGTCAGCCGCGCGCTCGATGGCGGCGGAGTCAGGTCCAGGTCGGTCAGGGACTGGTTAGCCACCGGCGCATCATACCTGCGCGCGAGAGCTGTCAGGTCGAGCGGCGGAAGAACTCGATGGGGATGAGTACCTGCGCGGGTTGCGCGATGCCGTTGATCTCGTGGGGCCGGAACAGCGCTTTCTCCACGGCGTGACGGGCGGCGTTGTCGAGGCGGGCGTAGCCACTCGAGCGCTCGATCTCGATCTGCGCCGGCCGGCCGAGCACGTCGACCAGGACACGCAGCAACACGGTGCCGCGCTCACGGCTGCGCTGTGACTCGCGCGGGTAAACCGGTGCGGGGGCGCGCACGTAGCCGATCTCCTCGACCATCGGCGGCACCACGGTTTGAGCCTGTGGAGTTGCGATCGCAGCCGTCGTGACTTCGGGAGTGATCGCATCGGATTCGAATGTGAGCTCCGGCGGCTGCAACGCGTACACGATGCTGGTCTGCGGAGGAATGTATTCCGGTGGCGCTTCCGGGGCTGACTGCGGCGCCTCGAACATCGACGCGATGATGGGCTCTGACGGATGCGCGATGGGCGCTTCGGTGCGCATGCTGAGGAAGGCCGCGCCGGCAATCGCATGCAGGCCAATCGTCGCCGCCATGAACAACGCGCGCCCGGAAAGACGCGGGCTCAATCGCGGCGCGTTGAGCTCACGCAGCAGCGCATAGTCCGGGTCGCCGCGATGAACAGCGGCGTCGGGCATGTCGTTGAGGATCTGGACGGCCATAGCGAGTGAGCACGAATGTAAATGATTCGCATTTGGACCTCAACTGCCCATTCTTATCTATGTGCCGCGGGCCTCACTTCAGTCGCCGGCCTACCCGATTCGGCCATAACGTTCGCCCGACCCCACCCATCGGCTCGTAAGTGCCCGTACTGCCTCGGGATTCTGCTTCAGCAGCGTCTCGGCGGCAGCCTGGACGGCTGGCAGCAGGTCCGAATCACGAACCAGGTCGGCGACCCGCATCTCCGCCAACCCCGTCTGACGAGTGCCGAGCATTTCGCCCGGGCCCCGCAGTTCGAGGTCGCGGCTGGCGATCACGAAGCCATCGTTGGTGTCGCGGATCGCGGCGAGTCGGGCGCGCGCCATCTCGCTCAAGCGGCCGCCGTACAGCAGCACGCAGTGACTTTCATGCGCGCCGCGGCCGACACGCCCGCGCAACTGGTGCAGCTGTGCGAGTCCCATGCGCTCCGCGTTTTCGATGACCATGAGAGTCGCGTTCGGGACGTCGACCCCTACCTCGATGACGGTCGTGGCGACTAACAACCCGATCTTGCCTTCCTTGAACGCGTACATGCCGCGCTCCTTGTCGCGAGTCGGCATGCGCCCATGTACCAGTCCCACGCGAACCTCGGGCAGCGCTTCCGCCAGCGCCGCGGCAGTCTCCTCCGCTGCCTGGTATCGCAACTCCTCCGATTCTTCGATGAGCGGGCACACCCAATACGCCTGGCGCCCTTCGAGAACCGCCTTGTGGATGCGTTCGACGATTTCGTCGCGGCGGGTCTCGGGCAGCACCACGGTCTTGATCGGCGTACGGCCCGGCGGCAATTCATCGATGACCGACACGTCGAGGTCCGCATAGGCGGTCATCGCGAGCGTGCGCGGGATAGGTGTGGCGGTCATGATCAACTGATGTGGCAACTTGCCGCCGCGCGCTCCCTTGTCGCGCAACGACAGACGCTGATGCACGCCGAAGCGATGCTGCTCGTCGACGATCACGAGGCCGAGCTTTTCGAACTCCATGGATTCCTGAAACAGCGCGTGTGTGCCCACGACGAGCTTGATCTCGCCGTTCGCGACCGCCGCGAGTGCGCTGCGGCGCGTGCGGGCGGGCATGGAGCCGGTGATCAGCGCCACGGGCACGTCGAGCGCGCGAAACCACCGCTCGAAATTCTTCGCGTGCTGCTCGGCGAGCAATTCGGTAGGCGCCATGAGCGCCGCCTGCAGGCCGCTGCCGACGGCGCGCGCCGCCGCGGCGCCTGCCACCACCGTCTTGCCGCACCCGACATCACCCTGCACGAGTCTCACCATCGGCTGATCGGCGATGAGATCGCGATCGACATCGGCGAGAGCCCGCGATTGGGCCGCCGTCAGCGCGAATGGCAGTGATTCGACGAAACGGCGTTCGAGCGCGATGTCCGTGAGGGGCCACGCCGGATCGCTGCGAATTTCCTGGCGCAACAGCCGCAATGAAAGCTGGTGTGCGAGCAGTTCTTCGAAAGAGAGGCGTCGCTGCGCGGGATGATGGCCGCTCAAGAGCTCGCCCAGATGAGCATCACGCGGTGGCCGGTGCATCATCGTGAGCGCATCGAGCAGCGATGGCAGCTCGAGGTCCGCGAGCATGGCGGCGGGAATCCAGTCGCGCACGCCGGACCTCTCGGCATCGCGCAGGGCCTGCTCGATCAACGCGCGCAGACGCGCCTGGGGCACGCCCTCGGTGGTCGGATAGATAGGCGTCAGCACCTCCTCGAGAGGAGCTGCTTCCTTGCCGACGCGACGGTATTCGGGGTGCACGATCTCGAGCCCAAGGGGGCCGCGCCGGACTTCGCCGAAGCAGCGAATACGCGTGCCGCGGGCGAGATTCGCCTGTTGTGCGCCGGAGAAATAGAAGAACCGCAAGGTCAACGAACCCGTGCCGTCGGCAATGCGGCACAGGAGCTGGCGACGGCGGCGATAGGCGACTTCGGTGAGCTGGATTTCGCCTTCGACCACCGCACGGCTGCCGGGTCGAACGGCGCCGATCTCGGAGATCTGCGTGCGATCTTCGTAACGCGATGGCAGCACGAACAGCAGGTCCTGTACCTGCGTGACACCGAGCTTCGCGAGTTTTTCGGCGAGCGCCGGACCTACGCCGCGCAGGCCCGAGACGGGCCGCTGTTCGTAAGCGATCTGTGGCGCAGGCGTTGCCACTAGCGCCTCCGCTTCAGCCCAGGTGCAGTGTGCACTCGATTTCGACGCGCGCATTGCGCGGCAGCGCGGCCACCGCCACTGTCGAGCGCGCCGGATAAGGTTCGGCGAAGTACCTGGACATGAGCTCGTTGACCTTGGCGAAGTTCGCGAAATCCGTGAGGAAGATGGTCACCTTCACCACGTTCCGGAAGGTTCCCCCGGAGGCCGTGATCACCGCCTTGATGTTCTCGAACACGCGCGTGGCTTCTTTTTCGAAGTCGCCCTCCACCATCTGCATGGTCACGGGGTCGAGCGGGATCTGGCCCGCCAGGTAAACCGTGTCGCCTGCGCGCACGGCCTGGGAATACGGCCCAATGGCCTTCGGTGCCTGATCCGTGTGAATGGCCTGGCGGACGTTCATCAAGCTCTCCTGTGGAAATTCAGTCGCGCGAGTTGCCGCGACCGTGACTGGCGATTGTACGCGTGACCTTGAGCACTTCGGGCATGCGGCGGATCACTTTGACCACGCGCGCCAGATGTTCCCGGTTGCGTACCCGCAGTTCGAACACCAGCGAAGAACTGTCGGCGTCCTTCTCCTCGACCGCCACGCGTTCGATGTTGGTGTCGCCGGCCGAGATGGCCGCGGCGACGGCTGCGAGCACGCCCATCTTGTTCGCCACATCGACGCGGATTTCCGAGCTGAACACCTTGTCGGTGGTCGCCTGCCACGCGACCGGCAGCCAGTTCTCGGGATGCTTGCGGTAATCCTCGACGTTGACGCAATTCTCGCGATGCACGACGACGCCACGGCCGGCGGACAGGAACGCGAAGATCGCATCGTCGGGGATCGGGAAGCAGCAGCGTGCATACGCGACCAGCAGACCTTCCGTGCCCGCGATCGCGAGCGGTGCCGGCGCGCCGGAGAAGGACTCCTCACTGGCCTTGGTCGGCAGGAGCCGGCGTGCGACGAGCGGCGCGAGCCGTTCGCCCAGGCCCACCTTCTCGTACAACTCATCGACATCGTGCATGCCGAGCTCGACCACCGCGGCATTGAGCGTGTCGGCCGGAACTTCCTCGAGCGACAGCCGGAACTCACCCAGCGCCTGGTTGATGAGGCGTGCGCCGAGCTCGATGGCTTCCTGGCGACGCAACCCTTTCAGGTAGTGACGCACGGCGGCGCGTGCCTTGGCCGTCACCACGAAATTCACCCACGAGGGGTTCGGCATCGCGCCTTTCGCGGTGATGATCTCCACGGTCTGTCCGTTGCGCAGCGGAGTGCGCAATGGAGTGAGCCGCCTGTCTACCTTGGCGGCCACGCAGCGGTTGCCGACGTCGGTGTGCACGGCGTAGGCGAAGTCGACGACGGTGGCGCCGCGCGGCAGGCGCAGGATTTCGCCCTTGGGCGTGAACACGTAGACCTTGTCGGGGAAGAGGTCGACCTTGACGCTCTCGAGGAAGTCTTCGGACGTGCCGCCTTCCTGCATGTCGACCAGGTTCGCGAGCCATTCACGCGCGCGCTCGTCCTGGCCGGCCTCACTCTCGTTGACCTTGTATTTCCAGTGCGCGGCGATGCCCGCTTCGGCCACGCGATGCATGTCCTCGGTGCGGATCTGCACTTCGATCGGAATGCCGTTGGGTCCGAACAGCGTGGTGTGCAGCGACTGGTAGCCGTTGACGCGCGGGATCGCGATGTAATCCTTGAAACGGCCCGGCATGGGCTTGTAGGCCGCGTGCACCACGCCGAGCGCGCGGTAGCAGGTGTCGGCTCTATCTACCACGATGCGCAGGCCGAACACGTCGACGATCTCGGAAAGCGGCGCGGCCTTGCGCAGCATCTTGGAGTAGATGCTGTACAGATGTTTCTCGCGCGTGCTGACGTCGGCCTTGAGGTCGGCTTTCACGAGCGCGACGCGCATCGTCTCGGCGATCTTGTTGAGGAACTGCTTCTGGTTGCCTCGCGCTTTCTTGAGCGCGCGGTCCAGCACCTTGTAGCGGTGCGGAAACGCCGCCTCGAAGCCGAGATCCTCGAGCTCGAGCTTGAGGTTGTAGAGCCCCAGGCGGCCCGCGATCGGCGCGTAGATGTCGAGGGTTTCGCGCGCCACCGCGCGGCGACGCGCAGGCGCCATCGCATCCAGCGTACGCATGTTGTGGGTGCGGTCGGCGAGCTTCACGAGGATCACTCGCAGGTCGCGGACCATCGCCAGCACCATCTTGCGGAACGATTCCGCCTGCGCCTCGGCGCGAGACTTGAACTGGATCTGATCGAGCTTGGTGACGCCGTCGACAATCTCGGCCACCGGCGCGCCGAATTTCTCCGAGAGCTCCTCCTTGGAGATCGGCGTGTCTTCGATGACGTCGTGCAGGATCGCCGCGATGATCGTGTCGGGGTCGAGGTGCAGGTCCGCGAGGATCTGCGCGGCCGCGAGAGGATGCGCGATGTACGGTTCGCCGGAGAGCCGCTTCTGGCCCTCGTGCGCCTCGGCGCCGAATTCCGCGGCCGCACGCACACGTTCGACCTGCTCGGGTGGCAGGTAGGCTTCGATGCTGTTGATGAGATCGCGCAGGCCCGGCAGTCGCCGGGCACTGGGCAGAAGCTGAAGGAGCGGCGACGCTAAGTCCATGGCGCGCGAGCGCTCCTTTCGGGGGGTTAAGCGGTGGCGTTATTCCTGTACGTCACGATCGCCTTGCAGGCCGAATTGAGGCGCACGGAACAGGGACTGGTTGTCGGCGTCGGGCAGCGGAGCTTCCGGCGGCGGCGGATCCGGCTCGCGAAGCATTTCCGGCGTGATGTTGCCTTCGGCGATCTCGCGCAGCGCGACTACGGTGGGTTTGTCGTTCTCCCAGGGAACGGTGGGCTCGGCGCCATTGGCGAGGCGGCGCGCACGCGCGGCGGCCAGCAACACGAGCTGGAAGATGTTTTCGACGTTCGGGAGGCAATCTTCGACGGTAATGCGGGCCATGGTGTCCAGGGGAAACAAGCTGCGGGGGGACGAAAGTCTACTGGAAAATCACCCGGCTTTGCCGGGATTTGCACCGATTCAGGCCAGCAGATCGGCCAGCAGGGGCGCGAGATCCGGCCTTTTGGCGCCGAATTCCGGGCCTCCGCCACGCAGGATCGCGAGAAGCTGCGCCACGGCCTTCTCGAAGTCGTCGTTGACGACGACGTAGTCGAATTCCGCGAAATGCGACATATCGGCGACTGCATCGCGCAGACGCCGCTCGATCACCTGCTCGCTGTCCGTCTGGCGATTGCGAAGCCGGGCCTCGAGCTCGGCGCGCGACGGCGGGAGGATGAAGACGGTCTTGCAGTCGGGTTGTGCCTTCCGGACCTGCTGCGCTCCCTGCCAGTCGATTTCGAGGATCACGTCATGACCGGCGGTGCGGAGCGCCTCGACCTGCGCGCGCCCGGTGCCGTAGAAGTTGTCGAAAACCTGCGCGTGCTCGAGGAATTCCTGTCTTTCGATGAGCCGCCTGAACTCCCCGACATCGACGAAGTTGTAGTCGCGGCCCGGCACTTCCGTCGGACGTTGCTTGCGCGTGGTGTGCGAGACGGAGACCCGCAGGCGCGGATCGCGCGACAACACTGCCTTGACCAGGCTGGTTTTGCCGGCGCCGGAGGGCGCGGCGATGACGAACAGCGAGCCGCGTCGGGTGACGCTCATTCGACGTTCTGTACCTGTTCGCGCATCTGTTCGATCAGCACCTTCATGTCGACCGTGATGCGCGTGGTGTCCAGGTCCTGGGATTTCGACGCGAGTGTGTTGGCCTCGCGATTGAGTTCCTGCATGAGGAAATCGAGGCGCCGGCCCGCGGCTTCGCCGCCATTCATGACGCGCCGGGTTTCTTCGATGTGCCCGGTGAGGCGATCGAGCTCTTCGGCCACGTCCAGGCGCTGCAGCTGGAGCACGATTTCCTGCTCGATACGTTCGCGATCGACCGTGGCCAGGAGCTCGGCGACGCGCTCGTGGAGACGTGTGCGCACCCGCGTCTGGATCTCCGGCAGGCGCGTGCGCACCTGCGCGACCAGCATCTGAAGGCCCGCGCACCGCTGCTCGATGAGCTCACCCAGGCGCTTGCCTTCGCGCAGGCGCATGGCGCCGAGCTCGTCGAGCGTCTGCTGAAAGACCGTGCGGCCTGCACCTAACAAGGCTTCCGAATCCTGGGTGACGGTTTCGATGACGCCCGGCCAGCGCAGCACCTCGACCGCGTCGATGCTGCTGCCCGGGATCGAGCTGCCCACCTGGTTCACTGCCGCCGCGACCCGTGCGAGCGCCGCCGCGTCGATGCGCAGCTCGCGTTCGGCGGCCTGCACGCTGCGCAAATGCACGGTGCAATCGACCTTGCCGCGCTTGAGGTTCTTGGTCAGCAGCTGCCTTAAGTCTGATTCCAGCGGCCGCAGCTCTTCGGGCAGGCGAAACCCCGGTTCGAGATATCGATGATTCACGCTGCGCAGCTCGCAGGTGAGGGTTCCCCAACTGCCAGCGAGCTCGCGTCGCGCGAATCCGGTCATGCTGGCAATCATGGGCGTAAGTTCTCGGCTTAAGGGGAGCGGGGTGCGGTAAAGTGCGCGGCAGTTTATCAGACCCCCCACCACGCCTTGCGCATCGAATA
>Ga0315912_10005604_pt1 | contig 11489 bp, 10 predicted proteins | sample VfabasoilMG_FD_204469 | JGI IMG/M metagenome (GOLD analysis project Ga0315912, IMG submission 204469) | Garden soil microbial communities collected in Santa Monica, California, United States - V. faba soil | ecosystem: Environmental > Terrestrial > Soil > Garden | place: USA: California...
AGGCGTAGATCAGCACCGGCACCGCGGCCAGCATGATGAAAAACGCCACCGACACCCCGAACAGCGCGAAAATGCCGAAGATGGTCATCCAGCCGAAATGCATGCCGCCTGATCGCCTCTATCCTCATACACGGTAAACCCGTCCCCCAGCTCCCGACGTACCATCGCCAGCCCCGCCGATGCCGCCACCCGGAACCGCGCCGCTTCCTCCGCCGTCCAATACGCGCCCTGCGCCGGCGCGTTGTCCCAGTCCAGGCTCGTATCGAACCACGCCACCAGATGATCCAGCCACCGCTTCGTATTCACCGAAAGCGGAAGGTCCCCGTGCGCCACAGCGTACCCGAACCGCTCCCGCGCCGCGCCGTTCCCCGCCCACAGGCAAACCCCGGCCCCCGCGTCGAAGAACAAACGCAACTCAATCACCCAACAGGCACCCCAATCCCCTTCAGCCGCGCCTGCGCCCGCCCCGCCCGCGCCTTCAGCCCGTCCAGATACGTGCTCACATCGTTGCCTGGCAGGTTGAGTACCCGGCAGCCCATCCGCCAGTATTCCTCGATCTGCGCCTCCGTCTCCGCGGACCCGCGCGCCAGCTTCCCGTGCTTCGCGCAGGCATCGAAGATCCGCTTCAACGCCGCCTTGAACGTCGGATGCTCCAGGTCCAGGTGTACCCCTAGCTGCGCGCTCAGGTCGGAATGGCCATAGGCAATCATGTCGATCCCCGGCACCGCCGCGATCGCCTCCACATTCTCCAGCCCCTCCAGCGACTCAATGGACAGGCAGACAATCACGTTCTCATTCGCCCACGGCGCGTACTCCGCCGTATGCCGCCGCCCATAGTTCTTGTAGGACGTATGCGGCCCCTGTCCGGAAATCCCCCTGTTCCCCAGCGGCGGATACTTCGCCAGCCGCACGATCGCCGCCGCCTCCTCCGCCGTATCCACCTCGGACACCTGCACCCCCATGATCCCCTGGTCCAATATCCCCGGGATCAGGTGCGCGAAGGATTTGTGGATGCGCACGATGGCGGAGACATCCGTCGCCTGGAACCAGCTCGCCAGGTTCGCCAGCGTCTCCATGTCGAACGCCCCATGCTCATGGTCGATCGCCACGTAGTCGAATCCGGATTCCTGGATGATCCACGGCACCCCGCGCGAGCCGAACTCCTTCAACTGCGTCCCCAGCGCCGCCCGCCCCTCGCGCACCGCGCGCCGTATGCTGTTTTCCTTCATCGTCCGTCCCCCGCTTCCTCACATGAGATCATCAACCTAGCCCGCAACCGCTCCCCCGTCATGCCGCCCCCAGGGTCCGGCCGGGGGCCGGCCCGAGGACAAGCTCCTTCCGGCATCCACGCCTTCCTTCTCCCGACGCTGGCACACCGCCCGCCCCGTGCTAACCTGCACCGAACGAAACCACCCAACGCAGACATGGCCGAACCCGTCCCAACCCCACCGGACCAGCCCAATGACGCGTCGCTCGAGCGCATGCACCGCAATCTCGGTCGCGCCCTGTTCGCCACGCGCTGGATCATGGCTCCGGTCTATGCCGGCCTGCTGGGCGCCCTTGTCCTCGTCGTCATCAAGTTCGCCCAGAAACTCATCGGCGCCTTCGGCACCGTGCTGCGCGAGGACGCCACGGATACCATGCTCAACGCCCTCTCCCTGGTGGACATGGCGCTGATCGGCAACCTCGTCGTCATGGTCGTCCTGGCAGGTTGGGAGAATTCCATCACCCGCCTCAATAACACCGGCCAGAACGGCTGGATCACCGCGCTCGGCTTCTCCGCCCTCAAGCAGAAAATCATCGGCTCCGTCATCGTCATCGTCGCCGTCTCGCTGCTGGAAACCTTCATGTACCTGAAGGAAGTCCCGCCCGCCCATGTCTACTGGCAGGTCACCATCCTGGTCGCCCTCAGCCTCACCGCCGTCCTGCTCGCCCTGGCGGACCGCCTCTCGGCCAAGGACCACTGACCGCTACGGCAACGCGCAGTTCGCCGGCGCTGCCCCCGATTGCCTGGCAGGTTGCACGTCGGGATTCCCGGATGCTTAAATCCCCGGCACGAAGGGGCCCCTGAGGCCCCGGATCGCCGCGCATTACCGGTGGCAACGCTCTACGAAAGGCAGCAAGAATCCCATGTCGGCACCCACCATCACGCCGGTGACCACGCGGCGGCAAAACCCGAACGCCTACGCGGTACGTGTCCAGTTCGACCCGCTAAAGCCGACCGATGCGCCGCAGGAGTATTACGACGAAATCAAGCGCAAGTTCGCCGAAGCCCGCGACCTGCGGCTCTCCTACCGGCCTGACGGGACGCAGCAATACACCTCCGACCTGACCGGTGAACTCGGGAAATACGAGATCGACCCGTGGGTCGTGGAAGCCGCGAGCCGGGAACCGCTGACCGACCACGTCGAATGCCTGTTCATCGGCGGCGGCTTCTCGGCCCTGCTCACCGCCGCACGGCTGCGAGAGAAGGGGATCGAGAGCGTCCGCATCGTCGAACGCGGCGCCGATGTGGGTGGCACCTGGTACTGGAACCGCTACCCCGGCGTGGCCTGCGACGTCGCGGCCTACGACTACCTGCCGCTGCTGGATGAAATGAACTACGTGCCGAAAAGCTACTTTGCCCAGGGCCCCGAGATCTTCGCCCACTGCCAGGCCATCGCGCAGCGCTACGACCTCTACAAGCTCGCCGTGTTCCAGACGACGGTCACCTCCACCGTCTGGGACAAGGAACGGAAGCTCTGGGTCATCGGCACCGACCGCGGCGACAAGATGACGGCGCAATACGTCATCGTCGCCAACGGCACGCTGTCCAAGCCGAAGCTGTCGAAAATCGCCGGCATGGAGAAGTTCAAGGGCCACTCCTTCCATTCCTCGCGCTTCGACTACCAGTACTGCGGCCAGGACCTGTCCAACCTGAAGGACAAGCGGGTCGGCATCATCGGCACCGGCGCGTCGGCAGTGCAGATCATCCCCCGCCTCGGGAAGGCCGCGAAGGAACTCTACGTCTTCCAGCGCACCCCATCGGCGATCGACATCCGCGACGACATCCCCACCGATCCCGCCTGGGCGGCGGCCTTGCAGCCGGGCTGGCAGGCGGAACGGTTCTCCCGCCACATGCAAGGCCCGCAGGTATCCGAGGAGGAAAAGACCAGGCACGCGGCGCTGTCGCGGGAGGAGCGCATCCGCCGCTACGAAAACCAGAACATCGAACACCAGATGCGCATCCACGCGCGCGTCGATGAGATCGTGCAGGACAAGAAGACCGCCGACGCCCTGAAGCCCTGGTACATGCACCGCTGCAAGCGGCCCTGCTACGACGATGAATACCTGCCGGCCTTCAACCTGCCGAACGTCCATCTAATCGACACGAACGGCAAGGGCATCACCGAGATCACCGAGAACGGCCCGGTCTTCGAAGGCCAGGAATATCCGCTGGACGTGCTGATCTACGCCACCGGCTTCGAAGTCCAGGTCACCGGCATCTACAACAGGATCGTCGGTGAGGGGGATCTCGACCTGCAGGACAAGTACAAGGACGGTATCCAGACCTTGTTCGGGATCCACTCACATGGCTACCCCAATCTGTTCATCATGGGCGGCTACCAGGCACCGTTCCAGTTCAACCTGACCTTCATGCTGCGGACCCAGGGCCAGCACATCGCCGAGTGCATCGCCTATGCGCGGGAGCACGGGTTCAACACCATCGACGTCTCCAAGCAATCCGAGCAGTGGTGGGTGGACCAGGTGATCATGCATCGCGGCAAGACCAACCGAAACAAGGAATGCACGCCCGGCTATTATAACTTCGAGGGCGAGGACAACCGCCGCCAGGATGGCAACTACAATGGCGGCTTCTACCAGTACTACCAGCACATGCAGGCTATCCGCGGCGGCATGCAGCAGCACTTCAAGTTCGACTGACCGGAGAACTCGCCGGCGCGGGGCGAACCCACGCCGGCGTAACCCTCTTCGCTACGTCAGGGACAGCGCCCGGTATCCGCTCGCCGCGGCCTCTTCGCAGTGTTTGCGAAACGCCGGATGCCCGCCGCTATAGCGCATCACCTTGCGCACTTCCTTGCCGTCGACATTGCGGTTTATGCCCGTCATCCACGAGTCGAACTCGTTGAACAACATCCCGTTGTTGGTCTCGATAACGTGGTCCGTCCACGCCTTCGCGGCCTCCGGCGTCGCATCCACCTGTGTCAAACCACGCTCCCGCACATACCGGATCAGCGCCGTCACCCAGTCGGACGTGAACTCGACCGCGCGCGGGAAATTGCCCAGCCCCGCATGCGGCCCCATCACCATCATGAAATTCGGGAACCCGTCCACCAGGATGCCCAGGAACGTCACCGGCCCATCCCGCCACTTGTCCTTCAGGGACACACCGCCAACACCACGGATGTCGATCCGATCGAACGCGCCGGTGATCGCATCAAACCCCGTCGCGTAGATGATCATGTCGAACTGGTAGTCCGCATCGGACGTCCGAATACCCTCCGGCGTGATTGCCGTGATCGGCGTCTCGTTCAGGTCCACAAGCTTCACGTTCGGCTGGTTGTAGACCTCGAAATACCCGCTCTCCAGCGGCACGCGCCGCATGCCGAAGCCATGGCTCTTCGGCACCAGCTTTTCCGCCACCGCCGGGTCCTTCACCCGTTCGCGAATCTTCCGCGCCAGGTAGTCGGACATCAGCTTGTTGGCCTCGCGGTCCAGCAGTACGTCACGGAAATTGCCCATCCAGATGCCGAAGCCGGGCTCGCCATACAGCTTCTCCCAGAACGCCTCGCGCTCCGCCTCCGTCACCTCGAACACCGATCGCGGATCGGTGGCATGTATGAAGCAGCCCACGGTTTCCTGGCAGCGCGCGAAAATGTCGGCGTAGTTCTCGCGGATCCTGCGCATCTCCTCCGGCGTCACCTTGGAATTGTGCAGCGGCGCGGACCACTGCGCGGTGCGCTGGAACACGGTCAGTTGCCCGGCGGTCTTCGCCACTTCCGTTATCGTCTGGATCCCCGTCGCCCCGGTGCCGATCACCGCGACGCGCTTGCCGGCGAAGCTCACGGGTTCCTTCGGCCAGTTATGCGTATGGCAGGACTGCCCCTTGAAGCTCTCCACGCCCGGAATGCGCGGCAGCGTCGGTGCGGACAGCACGCCCACCGCGGTCACCAGGAACCGCGCCGTGCACCGCGTTCCGTCCTTCAGCGTGATCTTCCAGCACCGGTCGTCTTCCTGGTAATGCGCCGCCGTCACCAGCGTGTTGAACTGGATGTCGCGCCGCAGGTCGAACCGGTCCGCGACATGGTTCAGATATCGCTCGGTCTCGGGTTGGCTGGCGAAATGCTCATCCCAGTCCCAGTCATCCAGAAGTTCCTGGGAGAACGAATAGCCATAGGTCCAGCTCTCGGAATCAAACCGCGCGCCGGGATACCGGTTCCAGTACCAGGTGCCGCCCACGCCCGATCCGGCCTCGAACACGCGCACCGTCATGCCCAGTTCGCGCAGCCGGTAAAGCTGGTAAAGCCCTGAAACGCCGGCACCGATCACGATGGCATCGAAGTCCGGGCCCGTTCCCACTGCCGGCTGGCGCACGGCCTCCGTCACGACATTCATGCTGGTCTCTCCCTCTATCGGCCCAATATTCCCCCGGCCGGGAGGAAGCGTCGGCCAAACAGGGGGCCACGGCAAGTCCGGTCAGTACCGGGGCGAGGCTACGCCACCAGCGCGCCAACGCCCTCCGTCACTTTCTCCCAGTCATCCACGTTCCGGTCCTGCGGCGCCACCAGCAGATGCTGCACGCCAATCGCGGCATAGCTGTCCACCAGCGCCCGCAACACGCCACGGTCGGTTCCGTCCCACTGCACGCGCATGGAGATGGTGAAATCCGGCCCCGGCCGCGCCGCGCGCAGCCGCGCGACGATCGGCGCCGCCTGTTCCGCCGTATGGCCGCTGCCGTGCCAGCCGTCGCCGATGCGGATCGTGCGCCGCAACGCCGGCTCCGCGCTGCCGCCGAACCACAGCGGGATCGGGCTCACCGGCATCGGCGTCATCGTCATGCCTTCGATTACGGCCGGTATGTAACGGGATGCGAACGTCACCGGGTCCTCGGACCACACCGCGCGCATCATGGCGATCCCCTCGTCCAGCCGCCGGCCACGCTCCTCGAACGGCACGCCGAGCGCGGCAAACTCCTCGCGCAGCCAGCCGGAACCGGCGCCCAGGATCAGCCGCCCCTCGGAAAAATTCTGCAGCGTCGCGAGTTCCTTCGCCAGGGGCAGGGGATGGCGCATCGGCAGCACAAGCACGGTAGTGCCCAGCTTCACCCGCTTCGTCACCGCCGCCGCCCAGGTGAGGGACAGCACGGGATCATAGAACAGGGGCGAGCGGGGAAACTTGTCGCGCGGCACGATGATGTGCTCGCTGACCCAGACATCCTCCAGGCCCAGATCCTCCGCGCGCTCCGCGTGCCGGCGGATCAGCGCCGGGGTTGCCTGTTCACCGGCATGGGGCAGGTGGATACCGAATTTCATCGCCACGTTGTCCTCCTCGCTATTGCCGTGCCTCAGTTTTCAGCAGGCGCGCGGCCCAGTCGGCCGCATTGTCGCCGCTGCTCATGTCCGCCTGCACGATGCCGTCGATCATGAAGGTCGGCGACACATGGATGCCGTTCTGCCTGGCGTAGCGTGCGTGCCATTTCACCTCGCGGTCCAGGTCGGGGATCGCGAAGGCCTCGGCGAGCTTCACGCCGCTATAGCCCTCGATCCGCGAGATGATGTCGTTCGGCGTGGCATCCATGTTCGGGCCGCGGCAGTGGCGCTCGAACTCGAATTCCTCCCGATGCGCGCCAACCGCCGCCATCACCGCCCGCGCCGCCGCCTTGCCGCCCGCCAGGGTGGAGGCTGCGAGGATGCAGCGCACGATCACGCCGGAATACATGTGCCAGGGCTGGGATTGCAGCCGGACCTTGACGGTCACGCGATCCGCCCCGGCCTCGTGCAGCACGTCGTCGAGCTTGTTGAACGACCGCACGGAATACGGGCAGGTCGGTTCCAGGAACATCTCCAGCACGCGCGGGCCGTGGCCCCAGGTGAGCGGATCGGCACGCCACGTCGTCTGGTTCATCGCATCGCTCCTGTTCATTGCCGCGTCCAGGGCCCGGCCGGCCGCCCGACCCCTGGTTCCGTATGCGCGGGACGCTGGCGTCAGTACGTGCTGGCGGCCTGCTTCGCCGCCGGCGCCGCGTTCTCGCCGGTCAGCATTGCGCGCATGCCCTCGCCGTTCGCGCGCCACCAGTCGTGCAGGATGCGCACATCCCAGCCGATGCAGAAATGCTTCACGCCCATTTCGAGATACGGCGCCGCCTGCTTGATGTCGCCCAGTTCCACGCGCGGATGCAGGCCCAGCTTCAGCGCGGTCTCGATGGTCCTGCGTTCCGCGCGCACAACATCGGGGTGGTTGCGCTGGCCGGTCAGGCCCAGGCTCATGGAGTAGTCGGAGGCGCCGAACTGCACCATGTCGATGCCCTTCACGGACAGGATGTTGTCCAGGTCCTCCACGCATTCGCGCTTCTCCACCATCACGGCGATCACCACGTCGTTCAGCGCCTCCACATAGGCGGGCGACCCCCCTTCCTTCACCGTGCCCACGTCGCGCCGCATGCCCACGCCCAGCCGCCCGCCGGTGCCCGGCGTTTCCGCGCGCACCGCGGCGATGCAGGCCTCCGCGTCCTCCACCGTGCGCAGGTCTGCGAATAGGATGCTTTGGAAGCCGGAGCCGATCGCGCGCATGGCCTGGTGGGTCCACTGCGTCTGCTCGATCTTGATCATCCCGCCCAGGTCCTTCAGCTCCAGCGCCCGGCCGATATTGTCCAGGTCGTGCATGGTGAAGGGCGAGTATTCGGCGGTGAATTCCACATAGTCGTAGTTACCGGCGATTCCGACCAGCTCCACCAGCGTGGGCCAGGTGGACAGGATATGCGTGCCGATCGATGGCGCATTCGCATTGAGCAGGGCGCGGAGGCGGTTATGGCGCATGACGATGTTTCCCCATCGATTGGACAAGCCGCGCCGGAACGGCGCGACCGGCATCCAAGAATGAATTGCCCGCCCCGTAAATAGGGCCAGCCGGGAGTGCTGGCGGCCCGCTCATTTCCACGGGGCAATGGATGGTGGCTCCCACTCGCTACCGCCCCGCCCCCGGATGGCGCATGATGCCGCGCGACACCCACGTCATCCGGGAGGAAACAATATGCGACTCAAGGGCAAGGTAGCGCTGCTCACCGGCGCCGCGGCGGCGATCAAGGGCGAGCTGATGGGCTTCGGCGGCGCCGCCGCGCATCTCTTCGTGCGTGAAGGCGCCAAGGTCGTCCTCACCGACATCCGCGACGACCTCGGCGAACGCGCCGCGGCGGCCTTCCGCGCGGAAGGCCACGACGCACGCTACATGCACCTGGATGTACGGTCGGAGGAAAACTGGACCCAGGTGGTGGACGCGGTGATGGCGGCGCATGGCCGGCTGGACATCCTGTTCAACAACGCCGGCGTCTCCTACCCCGGCAAGGTGGAGGACATCTCCGGCGAGGTCTGGGACCGCGAGCTTGGCGTGCACGCCAAGGGCGTCTTCCTCGGCACCCGCACCGCCATCCCCGCCATGCGCAAGGGCGGCGGCGGCTCCATCATCAACACGTCCTCGGTCATGGGCATCGTCGGCAGCCCCACCTCGCCAGCCTATTCCGCCGCCAAGGGCGCCATCACCACCTTCACCAAATCGGCGGCGCTGCAATACGCCAAGGAAAAAATCCGCATCAACTCGATCCACCCCGGCTACGCCGACACACCGCTCACCATGCGCCGCTTCAACGATCCCGCCGTCCGCCAGACCCTGCTGGACCGCACGCCTATGGGCCGCCTCGGTACGGCGGAAGACATCGCCAACGGCGTCCTGTTCCTGGCCTCGGACGAATCCTCCTGGGTCACCGGCTCCGAACTGGTCATCGATGGCGGCATGACCGCCCAATAATCCCGGTGGGTGGACATCCGCTTCGGATGTCCACCAATCTTCCCCCAACAAACCCCGGGAGGAAGACCAAATGGCCGCCAGCGAAAGCACCACGGACTACGTCATCGTCGGCGCCGGCTCCGCCGGCTGCGTCCTCGCCAACCGCCTTACCGAGGACCCCGCCGTCACCGTCACCCTCATCGAGGCCGGCGGCAAGGACACCAACCCGCTCATCCACATCCCCGCCGGCTTCTTCAAGATGCTGGACCACGACAAGCTGACCTGGAAATTCCGTTCCGAGCCCGATCCCGGCACCAATGGCCGCGCGATCGTCTATACCCGCGGCCGGGTCATCGGCGGCTCCTCCTCCATCAACGGCCTCATCTACATCCGCGGCCAGCCGGAGGATTACGACCACTGGGCCCAGCTCGGGAACCGCGGCTGGTCCTGGGACGACTGCCTGCCCTTCTTCCGTGCGGCGGAGCGCTGGGAAGGGCAGGGCAACGAGGTGCGCGGCAAGGACGGCCCGCTCTTCACCTCCAACATGAACCGCGACCCGCTCTGCGCGGCTGTGGTGGAAGCAGGCAAGCAGCTGGGCCTGGAGTACCGGGAGGACGTGAACAACCTGCCGCACGGCGCCGGCCCGTCCATCGGCTGGTGCCAGCAGACGCGCGGCGGGCGGCGCCGGGCATCCACCGCGCGCACCTACCTGCACCCGGCGCTGAAGCGCCCCAACCTGAAACTGATCACGAACGCCCTGGTGCATCGCGTGATCTTTGAGGGCAAGCGCGCCACCGGCATCGAATATTCGCGCGGCGGCGCAGTGGAAACCGCGCTTGCGGGGCGGGAGGTGATCCTGTCTGCCGGCGCCATCGGCTCCCCGCACATCCTGCAACTGTCCGGTGTCGCGGATGCGGACTTGCTGGGACGCATCGGCGTGCCCGTGGTGCACGAACTGCGCGGCGTCGGCCGCAACATGCAGGACCACTACAACGCCCGCGTCGCGCACCCGGTGGTCGGCATCGGCAGCGCCAACGAGAAATCCTACGGCGTCGGCCTGGCCATGGAGGTGATGCGCTGGGCCCTCACCGGCAAGGGCCTGCTCAGCTACAGCCCCTCCCTGGTCGCCGCTTCGGTGAAGGTGCTGGAAACGTCAGACACCCCGGACATGCAGATCACCTTCGCCCCCGGCAGCTTCAAGGGCGGCGTGATCGGCGAACTGGAACGCACCCCCGGCATCAGCGGCGGCGCCTGGCAGATGCGCCCGCTCTCGCGCGGCTATGTGGAGGCACGCAGCAACAAGCCCGGCGACATGCCGCTGATTAATCCGCGCTACCTGTCGGACGAAACCGACCAGCGCGCCATGGTCGGCGGCCTGCGCTTTGCCCGCCGCCTGTTCGAAGCCCCGGCCCTGAAGCAATACGTGCGCGATGAAAGCCTGCCCGGCCGCCACATCGAAACCGACGACGAACTGCTGGACTACGCCCGCCAATACGGCGGCACCAGCTACCACGCCAGCTGCACCTGCATGATGGGCACGCACGCGAACAGCGTGGTGGACCCGCAATTGCGCGTGCATGGCATGGAGGGGCTGCGCGTGATCGACGCCTCGATCATGCCGGCGGTCTCCTCCACCAACACCAACGCCCCAACCATCATGATCGCCGAAAAGGGCGCGGCCATGATCAAGGAGGCGATGCGCCAGAGCCTCGCGGCGTAATCCCCGCAGGCACGGCGTATCGCGTCCATCCGTCGCCGAAAATGTGCGGATCCCCACTGTGGGATCCTGCACACGGCGTTAGGCGCGCTACCTGATATTACAGCACGCGGGGCCGGGCCACTCTCACGGAATCATGGGAGTCCTGTGATGTCGGACCGCATCGGGTATTCCCGATGCAGCCTGTGGATACAGCCTGCCGGCCGGGAATACCTCCTGATGGAGGAGCCCTGCGATGACTGTTCCCGACTGCCCTGATTTCCCCAACTGACCAGGCACCGCCCCCGCCAGCCACGCGCTACCCGCGCAGCGGCGGAGTGGTCCTGTGATCAAGCCAATCCCGACAATAACGCCGACGTTCGAAGGGAACGCCGATGGAGATTCTTGACGCCCTGTTGCTGGGCAAGCCGGTTTGGATGTGGTCGCTGTTCGCTGGCGTGGTACTGACGCTGCTGGTGCTGGACCTAGGCGTCCTGCATCGATCAACGAACGGAAGCCGCCCTGAAAAATTCCGCTCTCCCAGCCTACCATGCCGAAGTCGCCATTTCCGCCAGAATTTTGTCCAGAACAGCAAAGTACTTCGCTCGACTCTGCCGGAAGAAACAAAATTCTTGACGCGTGCAATGGGATAAGAAAAACGCTCCGCCTCTCACCAAATCACGCCGATCGGCACCGGGAACTCGACAATGATCAGCAAGCGCAACCTGCTCACCGCAACGGCAGCCACTGCCCTCGGCACAACGGCAGCGCTCAGCCGCTCCGCCCTCGCCCA
>Ga0315912_10005606_pt1 | contig 11487 bp, 9 predicted proteins | sample VfabasoilMG_FD_204469 | JGI IMG/M metagenome (GOLD analysis project Ga0315912, IMG submission 204469) | Garden soil microbial communities collected in Santa Monica, California, United States - V. faba soil | ecosystem: Environmental > Terrestrial > Soil > Garden | place: USA: California...
CGCCTGTCATGACCAGGGTGCGCAGGTCAGCCACCTGGATCCGACCGGCTCGCAGATCGGCCACAAGGATCGTTCAAGGACACCGCGCGTCCTCGGCCGGATGTTCGACGCCATCGCGTATCGCGGCAGCAGTCGGAACGGCGGCGAGGAGCCGGCCAAGTGGGCCGGCGTGCCCGTCTTCAACGGGCTGACCTCCGAGCATCACCCCACGCAGCTGGTCGCCGACGTGATGACGATGCGCGAGCACAGCGACAAGCCGCTCAGCCAGATCAGATACGCCTGCCTTGGCGACACTCGCGGCAACCGGGGGCAGTCGTTGATGATCGCGGGCTGCCTGGTCGGCATGGACGTCCGCCTCGTCGGGCCGAGAGCGCTGTGCCCTCGCAGGACGACGTCACGATCGCGCGCGCTGCAGGAGCGCGCCGGCGCCTCGCTCACCATCACCGACGACGGCCAAGGGCGTGGAGGGGGTCGACTTCATTCACACCGACGCCTGGGTGTCGATGGGCGAGCCCAAGGACATGTGGCGGGACCGCATCGAGCTGCTGCTGCGGTATCAGGTCAACAAGGAGATGATGCTGGCCAGCAGGAACCCGCACGTCAAGTTCATGCACGGCCTGCCGTCGCGGAGAACCGCATGCACGCCCTCAAGGCGCTTCTCGTCGCCACGTTGGGAGATTGAGGCAGGTTCAGCGGGATGCCGACGCGGGTCGCTCCGCCGGACTGCCAGTGAGCCACGACAGCCCCTCGGCCGGGGTGCCGCGATCGGCGAGATGCAGCACCTGCGACGGCAGCGCCAGCGACGCGCCGGCGCGTTCCACGATCGCAATCATCTCGAGCAGCAACTGCTGCTGCGTCTCGAGGAACTCTTCCCAGCCGGGGCGAAGGAGGTAGGCGGCCACCTCGATGTCGAGCGACGAGACGCCGAGGCGGATGAACCGCACACGAACCGGCTCGGCGGAATCAACGCTCGGCTGCCGTACCAGCAGGGCGTGAACGCCCTCGACGACCTGGCGAATCTGGCTGGAGCTCGTGCCGTAGCGAAGGCTCAGGACGTGATAGAACCTGAACTTGTCGCGGACCGACAGCGTTTCGATGTTCACGCTCGCGATCTGCCCGTTCGGTACGGTGAGGATCGTGCGGTCGACAGTGCGGATCCGAGTGGACCGTAAGCCGATGTAGTCCACGGCCCCGGACATGTCGCCTACTTTGACGAAGTCCCCGACCCGGAGGGCCTTGTCGACGATGATCGACACCCCGCCGATCACGTTCTCGAGCGTCTTCTGCGCGGCGAGCGCCACGGCGATACCGCCAATACCGAGTCCGGCCAGCGCCGCGGTCGGATCGACGCCGAAGTAAAACAAGAGGACCAGCACGGCGGCGGCGAGGATGAGCCCGTCCACCACGTGGCGCGCGGGACCCAGCATGGAGGCGATCTCGCCGCGACCGGCGGCCTCGAAACGGCGGAGTGCGTACCGCGCCGCGAGCTTGTTCAGCCCCAGCAGGATCCACGCCGCGGAGCCGATGAAGAGCACCGCCGCCACCGACGACCAGAATCGGCGTTCGGCCAGCGGCAGGTCGATCGTTCCTATCGCCCACCGCGTCACGAGCGCGAGGACGAGCAGGCGCACCGAACCCGGAATCACACGCCGGAATCCGGCCATCACGTACACGACGCCGAACAGCACGGCGAACGCCAGCCACTCGAAGAGCCGGATGCCCAGGATGCGCGGCTTGACCAGCACGGCGGGCAGGAACTGATCGACGGCGAGAAGATTCACCTCGTCGTACACCTCCGGGATCTTCTCGAGTGTCGCCCGCGAGAACACCCACACCGTCCCGGCCGCCCCGCGCTTCGTCCGCTCGAGGACCAGATCGAGCGGGCCGGTTTCAGTGGTCACGGTGCCGATGGTGTCTCGATCGGGCGTGAAGGGGTTCGCCAGCGAACCTTCCGGCCGGTCGCTCAGCACGCTGAGACGCGGGGGGAGCCGGCGATCGAGGACGAGAAACAGCTGCTCGGCGCGGGTCACCGCGGCCGCGCCCCGCAGCGGCGTATTCAGGTACTGGACGGCGATGTCGGTGCGCCCGTCGCGGATCGCCTTCATGAATCCGAGGACGGCGCCACGCGGCGTCCCGCGATCGAGCGCATCGCCGGAAGGCGCCGGCGGCTGGTTGGAAGCCGCCGGCGCCGCCGGCCTCGACTGCCCCACTGCCGGGGCCGCCACGTTCAAGAGCGCAACGGCTGCCGCACACGCGAAAGCGATGCGCCCCTTCGCTCTCGATCCCGTCATGCGATCACCCCTGGACCATTACACGTGCGCCGGCTCGGGCCGCTTCCTCTCGCGGGGCGCCCGTCCGTTGGTGTCCCGCTGCGCCTTGGACCGTTCGATCAGTTCTTTGGCGTCGGATCGGGAGAAGAGCTCGATCAGCGTCGCGACGAGGCCCGTCCAGCCGGTCTGATGGCTGGCGCCCAGGCCGGCGCCGTTGTCGCCGTGGAAGTACTCGTAGAACAGCAGGTGGTCCCGCCAGTGCGGATCGGTCTGGAACGTCTGCGTGCCGCCGTAGACCGGCCGCTCACCCTTCTGGTCGCGCAGGAAGATGCTGATCAACCGCGTCGCGATGTTCTGCGCTACGTCGAACAGATTCATCTGGTGGCCTGAACCCGTCGGGCACTCGATTTTGAAGTTGTCGCCGTAATACAGGTGGAACTGCAGCAGCGCGCGGATGAGCATCAGGTTCATCGGCATCCAGATCGGGCCGCGCCAGTTCGAGTTGCCGCCGAACATGCCGCTGTCGGACTCGGCCGGCAGGTAGTCCACCCGGTACTCGGCGCCACCGGTTCGGTACACGTACGGCTGGTCCAGATGCACGCGCGAGAGCGCACGAATCCCGTAGCGGCTGAGGAACTCCCGCTCGTCGAGCATCTTCTCGAGAATCCGTCGCAGGCGCTGCTCGTTGACGACCGCAAGGATGCCCCGGCCGCCCTGACCGAGCGCCCCCTGTCCGGTCGGGTGGATGCCGCGGAGAAGCTCGGGAACACGGCGGATACGCTCCTGGGCGTGCGCGAGCACCTTGGGGATGCGCTCGCGCTGCCACGGCTCGATCACGGTCGTGGCGCAAAGCGGCAGCAGCCCGACCAGCGACCGCACCTTCAGGCGGGTCGCCGACCCGTCCGGCGGACGCAGCACGTCGTAGTAGAACCCGTCCTCGTCGTCCCACATACCGCCCTGGCCGACGCGGTTGATCGCGTTGGCGATCGAGAGGAAGTGGTCGACGAACTTCACCGAGATGTCCTCGTAGACCGGATCGAGGCCGGCGATCTCGATGGAGATCTCGAGCATGTTCTGACAATAGAGCGCCATCCACGCGGTGCCGTCCGCCTGCTCGAGGTGCCCGCCGGTCGGGAGAGGCGCCGAACGATCGAACACGCCGATGTTGTCGAGGCCGAGGAACCCGCCCTCGAAAACGTTCTTCCCGTTCCGGTCCTTGCGGTTCACCCACCAGGTGAAGTTCGCCAGCAGCTTCGAGAACGAGCGCTTGAGGAAGTCGACGTCCGTCCGGCCGTGGAGCCCCTGCTCGTTCCGGACCAGGAAGATGGTGGCCCACGCGTGGACCGGCGGATTCACGTCCGAGAAGTTCCATTCGTACGCCGGTATCTGCCCGCTTGGATGCAGATACATCTCCCGCAGCAGGAGCTCCAGTTGTGACTTCGCGAAGTCGATGTCGACCGTCGACAAGGCCACCGCATGGAACGCCAGGTCCCACGCCGCATACCACGGGTACTCCCACTTGTCAGGCATCGACAGCACGTCGGCGTTGATCATGTGGGCCCACTCGTGGTTGCGGAGCTGCGACGGTTCCTGCGAGAACGGTACTTGACCGTGCTCGGCGAGCCAGCGCACGCCGTCGAAGTTGTAGTACTGCTTGCTCCACATCATCCCGCCCAGCGCCTGGCGCATCACGTTGCCGGCATCCTTGCTCGCGGAGGCAGGAATGATCGACTCGTAGAACTCGTCGGCATCGCGCAACCGTGCGCTGAAGACCCGCTCGAAGTCGTCGAACGGATTGCCGGCCGACGGCGGCGCATCGGACAGCCGCAGCCGCCAGACCATGGAGTCGCCGCCGCCGATCGTCACGGACGCATGGGCACTGGCCTTGGTGCCGACGTGCTGCGGGTTGACGCCGTCCTGCCGGCCCTCGACCACAAAGTCGTTGATGCCGTCCTTCACGAACGCCGACGCGTTGGCCCGTCCGTACAGTTTCTGGGCATTGGTCTCGTTGTCGGTGAACAGCAGCGGCAGCGGGTCCTCGATCATCAGCCAGCGCTTGCCGAGCGTCTCGTGGGTGGCGACGATGACCTTCGCCCGCCCCGCGTCCGAGACAGCCCGCAGTTCCGGCCTCGACGCTTCCGGCGTGCCCTGCCAGGTGTTCCTGAACCACAACGTGGGCAGCATGTGCAGCACGGCGTCGGTGTCGCCGCGGTTGGTGGCCGTGATCCGGATGAGGACGTCTTCGGGAGACGCCTTCGCGTACTCCACCTGAACATCGAAGTAGCGGCTCTGGTCGAAGACGCCGGTGTCCAGGAGCTCGAACTCCATCTCGTGGCGCGATCGCCGCGCGTTCCCCTGAATGAGCGGAACGTACGGATACGCCGCCTGCGGATACTTGTACAGCCACTTCATGTACGAGTGCGTCGGCGTCGAATCGAGGTGGAAGTAGTACTCCTTCACGTCCTCGCCGTGGTTGCCTTCGGCGTTGGTGAGGCCGAAGAGACGCTCTTTGAGAATCGGGTCGCGTCCGTTCCAGAGAGCCACGGCGAAGCAGAGCTGTTGCTGGTCGTCGGAGACGCCGGCGAGGCCGTCTTCTCCCCACCGATAGGCGCGCGACCGCGCCTGATCGTGCGTGAAGTGGTTCCACGCGTTGCCGTCGACGCTGTAGTCCTCGCGGACAGTGCCCCACTGGCGATCGCTCAGATAAGGTCCCCACTTGCGCCAGGGGACATTGCTCGTCCGCGCGGCGTCGAGCCGCCGAAACTCTCCCGTCTGCTTGACGGACCGCTGACCCGCCACCTCTCTCATCTCCGCCTCCTGAGTCCGAGCCTCACCAATCGAGGTGTCGAGGCAGATCGCATGCCACCCAGTGCCGCGAGCGACGGTGACGAAAGTCTTCGAGCGTCACCTCGGCCGGGCACTTCAGGTCGGAGAGGCTCCGAGGGTTCGGAAGCCGCCTGGCCCAGCTCGACGCGACTTTGCTGAATCCCGGACTTTTTCGCGCCCGGCGCACAGCTTGCACTCCCGGTGTGCGAACTCTCTTGCCGAAAGGATTGCGACGATGAAGAGCCTCTACGTGTCTCCGCTCGTCGGGCTTCTGCTGGTGGCGGCAGCCACGGGCAGTGCTCTCGCCCAGGACGTCCGGTACAACTTCGACAAGTCCGCGAACTTCGCCCAGTTCAAGACCTACAAGTGGGTGGCGATCAAGGGCGCCACTGCCGTGGGCGATCTCGCCGATCGACAGATCAAGGCCGCGGTGGACCGCGAGCTCGCCACGAAAGGGCTGACGCCGTCCACTTCGGACACCGCCGATCTCTACATCGGCTATCAGGCCGCGATCGGCACGGAGAAGGAATACACGAGCTTCGACAGCGGCTGGGGCTACGGACCGGGCTGGTACGGCGGCGGCTGGTACGGCGGCGGCGGCGGGATCACGACGGGCCAGACCACGACGATCTACGTCGGCCAGATCGCGATCGACATGTACGCAACGTCGCCCAAGACCCTGGTGTGGCGCGGCACGGCCAGCAAGACGCTCGACACCAAGGCCAAGCCCGAAAAGCAGCAGAAGAACCTCGAGAAGGCGATGACCAAGCTGCTGAAGAACTACCCGCCGACGCCGAAGAGCTAGTCCGCGCCGGATGTGTTGCGGTCGGGCGCCGATCTGCCCCCTGGCGCCGCGACCGCAGCTACTTCTTCTTGGAGCGCGTCGGGTAGCGCTCGAACAGTTCGGTCACGGCGGCGTCGATCTCCGCTTCCAGCTTGCCCGGCGCGACGTCGATCGGCTTGTCGGTCCGAAGGCGAAGCAGTTCCTTGTGGTCGCTGGGCTGCAGAAGAGCCACGACGAGCGTCCCCACCGGATACGAATTGTCAGCCGAAATGTCCCCCTTCAGGTTGATGTCCGAGCGCGTGAGCGACTGATACAACACCAGCACGTCGCCTGGCGCCCCCTCCACCTTCTTCATACCGAGCGCCGCCAGCTCGCGATCGATCGCGGCCTTGATGTGCGCGTCGGTGGCCTTGAGATACGCGCCACGTCCGGTCGTCCAGCTGTAGGTGGCGAACTTCGAGAAATCGACGTTCTTCTGCGCTGTCACCGTCACGCCGTACTTCGTCACTTGTGCGAGGACGACGGGCGACAGGACGAGGCCAGTGACACCAAGGACGGCAATCGCGTGTTTGATCATGTGGGGTTCACCGTGGGAGAGACGAGAGAGGGACGAGCGCTTCGGCATAGTCATCGAGGATCACGCCGCCGTCGCCGGACGGTCTGACGCGGGCCGCGCCGGCCATCGAGCCGGTGATGGCGCCTTTGGCGTCGATGATCAACTCGACGACGGTGAGCTCGAATCCGGGTTTCACATTCGTTGGGTCGCCCAGGAAGAACAGCGGCTTGTCGGCCACGACGAGCAGGCGGCGGCCCGCCGGCCGCTGTTCCTCGCGCGCGTAGCGCAGCAGCACGCGGCGCTTGTTGATCTCGACCCATCCGATCGACGGAAGCATGCGAAGCGCGTTGACGAAGTTCGGGTAGCCGCCGTGTTTCAGCGCGTCGGTGACGCGCTTCCAGCGGCTCTCCTCCATCAACCGGTCCACGCTAACCGTGATCTTCGCGGCGATCGACGTGTCGCCCACCTTCGCGCGAGCCTCGAAGGCGCGCACGAGCGGATAGTCCCCCGCTGCGCCGGCGGCCGCCGCGGTGGTCACGGCCAGCCACGCGGCCGTTGCGAATACCAGAGCTGAGCGAGTCATTGGATTTCGAGGACGGCGGCGACCTTCGAACGAATCCCGTTGTCCTGCACCAGCGTCGCCGACACCTCGTAGTTGCCGGCGGGCAGCTGGCGGAAGCGCGTCGTCCGTACGCGCGGCGCCCGATCGCCCTCGAGTGTGACGGTTGACGTCGTCAAGAAGTTTGCTGATTCCACGGTGATTTCCACCCCACGGTTGCGGGCGTCAGGTTCGATCACTGTTTCCACCATCACGTCGGCGGGGTTCAGGGCGAAGGCCGGAATCACGCGGACCCGAACGGGTTCGCCGGCGTGCACACCGAGCGACGTGACCGCGAGCAGCGCGATGAGGCTCAGTCTCGCAATGCGCCGCGCCGTTCTGTTCCAGGCCACGTTCGCCCCCATGCAGGACCGGCGCCACGGCGGCCGCATGCGTCGAAGTCGTGAAGGGCGCGTGAACCTCCACGGGCAAACGGATGAGGCCGCCCGCCCCTTCGGAGCGCCTCCGACATCTCGGGTATATCCAGTGTCTGGAGCCTCGCTGGCGCGGCTGCGTGGCGGCACGCAGCGTGCAATTGCGCCAGCGCCGACACCGCATCAATTGCGCACAATTCTTGGCTCCCGGAGTACGTCATGGACGAACGCAATCCCCTGATCGAAGAACTGCGGCAGACGATTCGAGGCGTGTATCTCGAGATGCCAAATCTGAGCCTGGCGCCAGCGCAGATGCAGCGCATGTGGGAAATGGACGACCGCGAGTGCGCGCTGGTACTGGGGGCGCTCGTGCGCGACCAGTTTCTCTACCAGACCGCGGACGGGCACTACGTGCGGCCGTTCGCACCCGCCCACCGCCAGCAGCGTTTCATGCGGCGTTCTTCCACAGCGCGCGCGGCGGTGACAGCCGTCGCCTCGGCGGTGTGCCTCGCGGCCGTCTTTGCACAGCCGGCGCGCGCCGGTCAGGCCGGCGCGGCAGGCGCCTCCCGCACCACGCTGGCAATCAGGTACGAAGAGGGCAAGGGCACCGACATTCGGTTGGACGGGACGACTGCTAGTCCGCGAACCACCGGCAGGGCCGATATCGAAGCCAGGAAGGGCAAGGCCCTCATCCAGCTCGAGCTGAAAGATCTCCCGGCCGCGGCGACCTTCGGCCCCTACTACGCGACGTTCGTGGCCTGGGGCATCACACAAGACGGCCTGACCACCAACCTCGGCGAGCTGCCGTGGAAGGGGGACGTGAAACTCAGGGCGGAGATGCCGGTCCAGCGATTCTCTCTGCTGGTCACCGCCGAACCGTATGGCGCGGTGGCGAGGCCGTCGCCGCGCGTGGTGGCGGAGAACCGGCTGAAGTCGGGAGAGTCCGTCGCATCGGCCGGCGAGATCACGTACCAAGGCGATGACGGATCGTTCTACACCGGCGGCTCCAGCGTAGAGACCGCGCTCGGCGCCAACGTTCCGGTTCCGGTGGCGGCGGCGCGGCTGTCGTTGCTGGTGGCGCAGCGAGCCGGCGCGAAGGAGTTCGCGCGCGGCGAGATCGCGCAGGCGGAACAGAAGCTGGCCCAGATGGAAGAGGCCTTCAAGAAGAAGCCGAAGAACGAAGGCGAGTGGGGCAGCTTCGCTCGCGAGACGACGCGCCTGTCGCACACCGCTCGCGTCAATGCCGGCGAGCGCCGGGTGCAGGCGGCGTTGGCGGACGAACGGCGGGCGCAATCGGAAGCCATCGACAAGGCTCGTGCGCAGGCCGATGCCGCGCTCGAGGCGGCACGCACCGAGCAGCAGCGCGCTGCGGCGGAGCGGGCGGCCGCCGAACGCGCCGTGGCCGAACAGCGAGCGGCCGCCGCGGAAGCGGACAAGGCCAGGCTGGCGGCAGCCGGCGCGCAACAGCAGGCCGACCGCGCCCTGCAGGACGCGAAACTCGCGCAGCAGCAGGCCGATGCGGCGCGCCTGTCCGAGGAGGCCGCCCGGCAGCGGGCGGCGGCCGACATCAAGACGGCGCAGCAGCAGGCGGATGCCGACGTGAAGGCGGCGCAGCTGCAAGCCGACGCGGCGCGCGCGTCCGAATCAGCGGCCCTTCGTGACGCCGCCGGCGCCCGCGAGGCCGCGGAAAAGGCGGCGGCGGAGCGCGACGCCATGCGGGCCAAGTTGGAGAGCTCGCTCTCGTCGATTCTCGACACACGGCGCGAAGCGCGTGGCCTGGTGGTGAACCTCGGTGACGTGCTGTTCGACACCGGCCAGTCCACGCTGCGGCCCGAGGCGCGCGAGAAACTGAGCCGGCTGACGGGCGTGATGATCGCCTACCCGGGACAGTACACGCTGGCGTTCGAGGGGCACACGGACTCGACCGGGTCCGACGACCTGAACCTGCGGCTGTCCCAGGCGCGCGCCGAGGCGGTCCGCGACTACGTGCAGGGCAACGGCGTCCGCAGCGAAAAAATCATCGGCGCGCGCGGCTTCGGAAAGGCACAGCCCGTGGCCGACAACGCAACCGTCGACGGTCGTCAGCGCAATCGCCGCGTCGAGATCATCATCGACGACCAGACACGCTGACGCGAGCGCGGCCGCGTCGCTCACGCGGCCGCACGGCATGACCATGGGAAGGACAAGCACCATGCTCGCCATCAACACGGCCGTGGTACTGGCCGGCGTCGGTCTCCTCCTGCACTTCGGCGGGTGGCGCGCGCCATCGACTGGAAGCGCGGCACCAGCATTCGGTCAGGCGGCGCAGACGCCGAAAGACCTCGATTCGGCGCTCGCGCCGATTGCGCTCTATCCGGATTCACTGCTGGCCCAGATCCTCATGTGCGCGCAGGATCCGGGCAGCGTGGCGAAGCTGGACGAATGGCTGAAGGCCAACGCCTCCCTCAAAGGAACCGCAGCCCAGGATGCCGCCCTCGTCGCCGGCTTCGAGCCGAGCTTCGTCGCGCTGGCCATCTTCCCGCAGGTGGTGGCGTCGATGGCCGCGAAGCTCCAACATACGACGCTCGTCGGTCAGCTCTTCACGTCTGACCGCAGCGCGGTCTTCGCCAGCATCCAGAAGTTGCGGGCGCAGGCGCAGAAGGTCGGCAACCTGAAGGACTCGCCGCAGCAGAACGTGGAGACCAAGACCACGACGAGCGGCGAGCAGGTGATCGTCATCGAGCCGACGAACCCGCAGGTCGTCTACGTGCCCCAGTACAACCCGACGGTCATCTACACGCAGCCGGCGACGACGACCGTCGTGGTCGAAGACAACAGCTCCGATGCCGTCGCGGCCGGCCTGATCGGATTCACGGCGGGCGTCGTCCTCGGCTCGGCGGTCAACCAGCCGTACTACTACGGGCCGATGGGGTTCTACGGCGGCGCCTACATGTACAACGACGCCTGGGACGACTACTACGACCACCGCGAGGATGCGCGCGAAGACTACTACAACCATCGCGAGGACCTGCGGGAGGAGCGAACCGACCGCTCGGAAAATCGCCAGGAGCAGCGCACCGAGCGCTCGGAGAACCGGCCGCAGGCGACCGACCAGCAGCGAGCCAACGCGCAGGCGAAGGCGCAGGAGCGGCAAGCCAGCGGCACCGACGCGCGGAGTCAGGCCCAGCAACGGCGATCCGGGAGCACCGAAGGACGGGCGTCCAGCTATTCCGGTACGGCGGCGACGGCGCAGCGGAGCGGCACGCGATCGGACGCTTTCTCGGGCTACTCGAGCGGAAGTTCCCAGCGCGCCGCAAGCCAACGCGGGACACAGAGCCGCAGCTCGGGCGGCGCCAGTCGCAGCCGCGGCGGTGGCGGCGGTGGTGGGAGGCGGCGATGACGGCCCGTATGGCGAGTTGGTGCGCGGTTGCGGCGGTGACGGTGGCGGCGCTGGCAGCCCCGTCGCTCGACCTGCGGGCGCAAACCGCGCAGAAGACATTCGCCACGCCCGAGGAGGCGGTACGCGAGCTCGCGGCCGCGGCCAAGCGCGGAAACCTCGACGAGGTGCTGGCGTTCTTCGGCCCGGAGGGAAAGGACCTGATCTCGTCGTCCGATCCGGCCACGGCCCGCATGAACCGTGACGTCTTCGTGGCGGCGTTCGCGGAAGGCTGGCATCTGGTCGATGACGAGGGCGGGAGCAAGTCGCTCGTCATCGGCAACGAGGACTGGCCGTTCCCGGTGCCGCTCGTCAAGGACAAGACCGGGTGGCGATTCGACACCGCGGCCGGAAAAGAAGAAGTGCTCGCGCGGCGGATCGGACGCAACGAGCTCGCGGTGATTGCGATCTGCCGTACGTATGCCGCCGCGCAGAAGACCTACGGCGCGACGGGCCACGACGGCAAACCCGCCGGCGTGTATGCCATGGCGTTCCGCAGCGATCCTGGGAAACAGAACGGTCTGTATTGGCCGTCGATCAAGGGCGCCCCGCGGAGCCCGCTCGGTGATCTCGTCGCCGAGGCCGCGAGCGAAGGGCGCAACCTCGCGGGGGCGCAGCAGCCCGAGCCGTTCCATGGCTACCTGTTCAAGATCCTCACCGCGCA
>Ga0315912_10005607_pt1 | contig 11487 bp, 10 predicted proteins | sample VfabasoilMG_FD_204469 | JGI IMG/M metagenome (GOLD analysis project Ga0315912, IMG submission 204469) | Garden soil microbial communities collected in Santa Monica, California, United States - V. faba soil | ecosystem: Environmental > Terrestrial > Soil > Garden | place: USA: California...
GGCCAGGGCAACGATGAGTTGGATTCGGAGGAGCATGTTGGGGAGCCGCCAAGCGTACCTTGAGGCAGGGAAAAGCGGGGATGCAGAATGCGCGCGGCCCCGCCGGAGACGATCCGACGGGGCCTGCAGGTTCCCTCGAGGCAGCTGCTTCGAGGGCCAGTGCGCTCAAACCATCGACTTGAGTGCCTTCAGGGGACGGACCTTGATCACGTTGCGGGCCGGCTTGGCCTTGAACATGACCTCTTCCTTCGTGAAGGGGTTGATGCCCTTGCGCGCCTTGGTGGCGGGCTTGCGGACGACGGTGACCTTCATCATGCCGCCGACGTTGAGGACGCCGGGGCCGCTCTTCGAGAGGTCGGCGGCGATGACCTTGCCGAGGGTCTCGAAAATCGTCGCGATCTGCTTGCGCGGGACGCCCGTTGCGCCGGAGATCGTCGTGTAGAACTCGCCCTTCGTGCGGGGCTTGCTGGCCGGTGAGATCTTCATGAGCTTGATGACCGCCTTGGGTGACTTGTTTTTCTTTGCCATGTTCGGTTGGTGCCTTTTTCTTCGGGAAAACCTGGGGTTTTCGGCCCCTCGGCATCGTGAGTAACAAACGCAGTCGGGCCGATCAACGAGGATTTCGCGGTTTTTTTCGGGAAAAACAGCTCTTCCTGCCGGACCGAGATGACCGGACTCCCATCCGAGGCGGGTTTTTCCGAGGCTTCCGAGCGCGAGCTCAGACCCGTTCCGGACCCGAAGCGCCCGCGGACTCGCGCTGCGACCAGCGCAGCATCAAGCCGAGCCCCGTGATCCCGGCCGCCATCAGGAGCCCCAGGCCCAGGCGGCCTGCGCCATGGCCGTGGATCAGGATCCAGTCGTACGCGCCGTGCAGGAGCACCGCCAGGACCACCGCCAGCGTGGCGAACTCGCGCCGCCAGCGTCCGATTCCGAGCTGCGCACGGACGAGGAAGAAGCCTGCTGGAGCCAGGAAGACCACGTGCGCGATGGTCGAGGTGAAGCCGCGCACGAAGATCAGGCGCGGGTCGCCCGCGGAGGAGAGGAAGAATGCGTTCTCGACCGAGGCGAACCCCAGCGCGGCCGAGGCCGCGTAGACGATGCCGTCGACCGGGTCCTTGCATCCGCGCCACCACAGCCCGCCCAGCAGGAAGGCGGCCAGCTTGGCGATCTCCTCCGCGAGTGCGGTGACCACGAAGGCGTCGATCAGATCGCTTCGGACCCCGTTCTGGTCCGGCATGAGCCACTCGAGGCGCGGCCGCGAATAGGCGATCAGGAACGCCCCCAGAGCGCCCAGCACGAAGACTCGCAACAACTTCCGCCGCTGCTCGGGCACGTGCCGGTCCCTGAACCAGAACCAGTACAGCCACAACAGTCCCGGAAGGGCGCCGAGCGCCAAGTGTCCCAGGGTCAACATCCTGCCTGCCGGAGCGCCTTATCGACCGCTCGCGGAGGGGAAATCGAGTCCAAGCCGCGGTAGCCCACGCCGGCCTCCTGAGCTAGGCTGCCGCGCTTCCCGCCGCCGCCGCATGAGCCTCTGCTTCCTGAGCCTGCTGCTGTTCCAGAGCCCCCCGAGCGAGCCGGGGGCGACCGTCTCTCGCATCCTGGCGGAGTCCCTGCGATCGGGGCAGGCCTATTCGAAACTCGAGGCGCTGTGCACGCGCGCCCCCAAACGGCTCTCGGGCTCCCCCGGCGCGCAGGTCGCCTTGGCCTGGGCCAAGGAAGCCCTGGAAGCCGACGGGCTGGAGAACGTGCACTTCGAGGACTGCACGGTGCCCGTCTGGCAGCGCGGGAAGCTCGAACGCCTCTCGGTCACGGAGCCCGCCGCCGCGCGCGAGACGCAACTCCCGATCCTGGCGCTGGGCGGCAGCATCGGCACGCCGGAGAAGGGCGTCGAGGGTCCGCTGCTGGTCGTGACGAGCTTCGAGGAACTGAGGGCGAAGGCCGCGCAGGCCAAGGGCGCGATCGTGCTCTTCAATCGCCCGATGGATCCCGCGCTGGTCGATCCGTTCGAGGCCTACGGCGGCGCCGTCGACCAGCGCTCGCGCGGCGCGGTCGAGGCCGCCAAGGCGGGCGCGCTGGCCGCGATCGTGCGCTCGATGACGCTGCGCCAGGACGACTTCCCGCACACGGGCGCGATGCGCTACGCAGACGGCACGGCGCGCGTCCCGACGGCAGCCGTGAGCACGCTCGGTGCCGAGCGTCTGGCCGCCCTCGCGCGCACGGGCGCGGTACGGCTGCGGCTCGAACTCGACTGCCGCATCGTGGGCGAAGCGCCGTCGCACAACGTCGTGGGAGAGCTGCGCGGCCGGGAGCTGCCCGAGGAGATCGTGCTGGTCGGCGGGCACCTCGACGCCTGGGACGTCGGCCAGGGCGCGGTCGACGACGGCAGCGGCTGCGCGCAGTCGATCGAGTGCGCGCGCCTGTGGAAGGCGCTCGGCCTGCGCCCGCGGCGCACGCTGCGCGTCGTGCTCTTCATGAACGAGGAGAATGGTTTGCGCGGGGGCCTCGCCTACCGCGAGGCGCACCGGGCCGAGCTCCCCCAGCACGTGCTGGCGATCGAGACCGACCGCGGTGGCTTCGTTCCGCGCGGCTTCACCTTCAACGGCGGCGCCCAAGCGTTCGCGCTGCTCGAGCCGCTGCGGCTCGAACTCCTCGCCCGCGCCGGCGCCGGCGAGCTGCGCCCGGGCGACGGCGGCGCGGACATCTCGCCGATGGCCAAGGACGGCGTGCCGCTGATGGAGCTCCTGCCCGACGCGCAGCGCTACTTCGACTTCCACCACTGCGAGCGCGACACGCTCGACGCGGTGCATCCGCGCGAGCTCGAGCTGGGTGCGGCCTGCCTCTCGGCCATGGCCTGGTTCGTCGCCGATCACCCAGCGCGCCTGCCGCGCGCGCGCTAGCCGCGCCGGGCGCTCTTCTGCTCGGCCAGCGCGCGCAACGTCAGGTTGTGGCGCGACTCGCCCAAGTCCTCGTCGAGTCCGGTCAGGCAGGCCGCGATGCCCGCGTCCGCCGGGTCTCCCGGCGGGTCGGCCGATCCCTCCTCCTTGCCTCGGAAGACGTCCAGCACGCTCTTGACCTGGATGCGATCGATGTCGCGCGTCAGCAGGTAGGTGTCGGCAGTCTGGCCGCGCGTCGAGGCCAGGAGACCGCCGTCGACGAGTTCACCGAGCACTTGCTCCAGGGGCCGCAGCGAGACGCCCAGGTCGCGCGCCAGGTCGGCTGCGCTCGCGGCCGGCTCGCCCTTCAGCGAGCGTGCGCCGATCCGGGCCAGCACCCGGAGCCCGATGCGCTCGCGCTCGCGCAGGCTGCCGGCAGTCGGACTCTCGGGGTAGTAGCTCGCCGCGCTCTGGTGCGCGAAGCACACCTCGGCACCGAGCAGCACCGTGACCCACGAGGTCTGCAGCCAGATGAGGAAGATCGGCAGGGCCGCGAAGCTGGCATAGATCGCGTTGTAGTTCGCGATCCCGACCTGGAACTGGATCTGGATCACCAACGCCAGCTGCCAGAGCGAGCCGCCGACCAGTGCGCCGACGAGCGCCGAGCGCCAGCGCGTGCGCGCATTGGGCATCGCCATGTAGACGAAGGCGAACGCGACCCAGATCGAGATCAGGGGCGCGAGCTTGAGGCCGGTATCGAAGACCGGGCCGAGGTGCAGCTCGGTCTGGGCGAAGGCCACCACCGAGGAGCTCTGGGCGGCCGTTGTGATGCCAGTGGCGGCGAAGATCAGGATCGGGGTGACGAGCACCATCGCCAGGTAGTCGGTCAGCTTGCGCACCGGCGAGCGCGAGCGCTGAGCCCCCCAGATGTAGTTGAAGCTCTCCTCGATCGTCGAGAGCAGCTTGATCACGGTGTAGATCAGGAGCAGCAGGCCGATCGCTCCCAGCCCCGAGACCTTCGTGCCGTCGACGAAGCCGAGCACCTTCTCGATCGCATCGCGCATCGCGTTCGCGCCCTCGGCCGGCGCAACAGCCGGGTCAGCTGCGCCGAAGGTGCGATCGAGGAACGGCCGGATGCTGCCATCGAGCAGGTCCGTGTAGAAACCGAGCCCCTTCGCGACCGCGAAGGAGAAGGCCAGCATGGGCACCAGCGACAGGACCGTGATGTAGGTCAGCGCCGAGGCGCGGATCAGGCAGGCATCCTCGCGGAAACCGCGCGCGGCGAGGTACACCACGCGCAGCCAGTGGTTGAGCAGGCGCTTGCCGCGCGGGAGACGTTCGAGCTCGACCCCGAAGACGTGCGCGTGGTACCAGGCGTCGATGCGCCGTTCGATGCGCAGCAGCGCGTGCGGCGTCTGGCGCTGCATGCGCCTCGCCCGGTCCGCGGTCTGCTGGGAATGGAGCGACATGCTGATCCTCGCCCAGGCAGCATGCGCTGGGGCTCAGCGCTTGCGCAAGAGATCGCCGAGCAGGCGCCCGGCGCCGCCGATCAGATCGAGCAGGTCCTCCGGCGGGCGGTTGACGGGATCGAGGAACTCCCCGCGCTGGACATGGCCCGGTGCCGCGTTGTCGCGCAGGCGGCGCAGGCGCTCTTCCTGCCGATCGAGCTCGCGATCCCGTGCGCGCCGCAACCCGCCGGCGCGCACGAACGCGAGCACGCGCTCGAGCTCGCGGTGGTCGAACCAGACGCCGTGCTGGCCGCAAACGTCGACGATCACGCCGGAGCTGCCTGCGTAGTTGCGCCGCTGCATCAGCTCTCCGCAGGCGACACAGGGGATGTAACCCTCCGACCGCGCGCCCGGCTCGACGTGCGCGGGCGTCTGCGCGAGATCGAGGCCGTCGGCGTCCGCGTGCTCAGCCGCTTCGACGAGCTGCTTCATGGTCTCCTGGGTCAGCCACATCCCCGCGCACGAGCCGCACTCGATCACGTCGGTCTTGCCCAGGCTGCGGCGCCGCAGGCGCGCCCGGCAGCGCGGACAGTCGAGATCGGTCGGCAGGGCGTGCAGCTCCTGGGGCTCGATCGCGATGCCGCACTCCATGCAGAAGTGCGCGCCGCGCAGGAGGCGCGCGTAGCAGACCGGGCAGACCTCGGCCAACCCGCGGTCGTCGAGCTGGATCTCCGCCTTGCAGAAGGAGCACGCCCGGTCCTCGGCGGGGCAGGGTGCGCCGCAGTGCGGGCAGCGCCGGCGCTCGGGATCGTGCGCGGCCCGGTGGATCCAGCGCAGCAGCTCGCCGCACACGCAGCGCACGCATTCGCCGAACTGCAGCGCGCCCACGTCGTACTGGCGCGAGCAGCGCGGACAGGCGATCAGGTTCCGGGCGGGGGTCTCCAAAGCGGGCGCGCGTCTCAATAGCGCTCGTCGTCGAAGTCGTCGCGGCCCTTCGGTCGCTTGACGCGGCCGTGCTCGCGTTCCTCGCCACCCCCGCGCTCGCGCCGGTCCCTTCCTCCGCCCTTGCCAGTGCGCGGCCGGCTGTCGCCCACGGGTCCGCCGCCCGAGAACGCACGCGGCGGCGGCGCGGAACGGAAGCCGCCGGCGGGACGCGGGCCGGCCCCGGGCGCGCGCTCGCGCGCCTCGTTGACCGTCAGGTTGCGGCCCTGCACGTTGCGCTCGTTCAGCCCGGCGATCGCCTGCTGCAGCGCCTCGGCGGTCTCCATCTCGACGAAGCCGAAGCCGCGCGAACGGCCCGTCTCGCGGTCGGTGATGATCTGCGCGCTGCGCACGGGGCCGAAGCCCTGGAAGAGCTCCTGCAGGTCGACCTGGGTGAAGGTGAAGGGCAGATTGCCGACGTAGGCCTTGTTCACGGACATCAGTGCTGACCCTGTGACGAGAGCGCGGAGACGAGCTCCACTTCGAGGAAGAGGTGTTGTCCTGCCAACGGATGATTCGCATCGAGCACGGCATTGCTCGCGCCGATTTCGCGCACCCAGACCGGCAGGGAGAGTCCATGTGCGGAGGCTTCGAATCGTTCGCCCACCCGGATCCCGGGCGGGAGCTCGCCGAGCGGGACGCGCCGCTCGAGCTCGGGGTCACGCACGCCGAAGCCCTGTTCGGGCGTGACCTCGACCAGTTTGGTCTGACCTTCGCTCATGCCCAGCACGGCTTGGCTGAGAGCGCGCATCACGTCGGGCCCGCCGGCGGTGAACTCGAGCGGTCGCGGCTCGGCCTCGAGCCCTCGGGTGCTGAGGATCACGGATCCGTCGGCCAGTCGCGCCGTGTAGTGGACCAGGACCCGATCTCCGCTGCAGACGAGGCTCATCACGCGAACGCTCGGATCAGAAGCTGTGCAGCGGAAGGGTCACGCGCCGCCATCCTAGGTGCATCGGCCCGGATCGGGCAAGAACCTGAGCTCAGGCGCTGGCGACAGCCAGGATCAGGAGTACGGCCGCCAGCAGGCCCAGCACGAGCAGCACGAGTCCGGCGATCTTGACCCAGGAGAGCGGGGCCTCGCCGACGACCTTGCCCGTCTGTCCATGGATCAAGACGGCGTAATTCTTGGCCCCGAAGCGGTAGGTCAGCGACCACATCGGCAGCAGGATGTGCTTCCAGCGGACGTCCGAGACCGTGTTGTGCACGCGCAGGTTGCGCTGCGTGTCGCCGGGCACGTCGCCCGAACAGCGCTGGCGCTCCGCGGCCTCGATGGTCGCGAGCGCCTGAGCCCAACCCTGCTCGAGATCGACCGAGTACTCCTCGGCCCGCCAGCCCGCCAGGTACTCGGGCCGGTAGCGCACGAGCGCCGACATGTCCCACGCGCCGAGCTTGGCCGCCAGCTCGGTCGAGAGCCCGCGCGAGGCGTGCACGAGCACGTCGTCGTAGGCGTCGTGGCGCTGGCCCCAGGCGGGCTCCCAGCGAATGCGCTGTTCCATGCGCGTCTGCACCACCGGCCGGCCGTTGACCATCGTGGTGTAGGTCACCGGCACGTAGTAGTAGTAGCCGGCGTCGGCCGACCACTGAGCGTCCACGGCCGCGTCGTAGGTCCACGACGGCACGTACACGCCGACCGCGCGGAACTCGCGCGTGCGCGCCAGCGCGCTGGGCCGGAACCAGCGCGACCCGATCCACTTGCGGAACTCCTTCTCGACCGCGGCGCGTCCGACGTCGAGCGGGATCAGCGACTCGGGCCGCAGCGTGTGCCGATTGGCGCTCTGCTCGAGCACCTGCGGCGAGCCGCAGAAGCAGCAGTTCTCGGCCGTCGAGTTCGAGTCGTAGGCGACCTGCGCGCCGCAGTCGTTGCAGCGCGCAACGCGCACGGCGAGATCGAGACCGAGCGGGGCCGAGGAGGCCTCCTCGAGCGGGTGCTCGACGATCGTGCCCTCGAGGCGCGGCACCTGGATCGCCTTCTGGCAGTGTTCGCAGGCGAGCGCATCGACGTCCGGATCCCAGCGCAGCGCCGCACCGCAGTTGGGGCAGCGGAAGCGCACGTTCTGCGCTTCGACCGGCGCAGGTGACTCGGCGGACTCGCTCACGCGCACGAGCCTACACCGGGCCTGCCCCCCTTCTTCAATCTTGGCCTGGGTCCGAATGAAACCGTATTCTGGGGGTAGGTCGGGCCGACCCGGGAAGTCCCGGGCACGCAAACCACGAAGGAGAGGACGCAATGGGTGTGATCGACTGGTTCAAGCGCGGTGTCGGCGAGCTGATGATCGCCCGCCCGGACGAGGCCAAGGCCTTCGTGGTCTGGAAGCACCCCGACCCGACGATCCCGATGAAGTCGCAGCTCACGGTCATGGCCGACGAGCAGGCGATCTTCATGCGCGACGGCAAGGTCGTCGGCACGCTCGGCCCCGGCCGGCACACGCTCGACAGCGCCAACATCCCCTTCCTCTCCAACCTCGTCGACAGCTTCACCGGCGGGCGCGTGTTCATCGCCGAGGTCTTCTTCGTCACCACGCGCGAGAACACCGGCATCCGCTTCGGCGGCCCGATCGGCAACGTCGAGGACCCCAAGAGCGGCGTCCCGGTCGAGACCATGGTGCACGGCGAGTTCAGCTTCCGCGTGGTCAACGCCGAGCAACTGCTCGTAGGCCTCGTCGGCACGGGCCGCACCGGCGGCGACCAGGTGCCCGAGTGGATGAAGGCACAAGTGCTCAAGGTCCTGCGCGACCGCATCAGCCAGCTGTGCGTCAAGAACAAGTGGCCGCTGCTCGACGTGACCTCGGGCGCCTACACCGAGGAGGTCGAGCAGGACGTGCTCGCGGGCCTCGACACGCACGTCGCCTCCTACGGCCTCAAGATCGTGCGCCTCGGCAACTTCGTGATCGCGATCCGCGAAGAGGATGCGGCCAACCTCAAGAAGCTCTACACGGATGCGGCCTACCTGCGCACCGTCGGCGGCGTCGGCGCCTACCAGCAGTTCGCGGCCGGCAAGGCGATGATGGGCGCCGGCGAAGGCATGGCGAAGGGCGGCGGCGCGGGCGGCGATGGCGGGATGCTCACGGGCGCCAGCCTGGGCGTCGGCCTCGGGATGGCGCAGGCGATGATGAACCAGCCCCGGCCCGGTGCTCCCGCCGCGGCGGCCGGCGCCGGCTTCTGCTCGCAGTGCGGAACCGGCCTCGCCGCAGGCGCGAAGTTCTGCGCGCAATGCGGCACGAAGGTGCCGGGCACCTGAGAGACTAGGAATGCAGCGCTCGCTCGGCCTCGCGGGCGAGCGCTTGTCCCTGGCCGACGTTGACGCAGGCCAGGATCGCGCCGCCGACGACGAAGAAGCCGATCAGCGAGAGGATCGCCGCCCCGCTCGAGGCGCTGGCGCTGAACACCGCCGGCCCGATCACGCCGGCGAACTTCTCCAGCGTCGAGAACAGGCCGAAGAACTCGGCCGACTTGTGCTTCGGGACGAGGCTCGCGAAGAGCGAGCGCGAGAGCGCCTGCGCGCCGCCCTGGACCGTTCCGACCAGCACGGCCATGGTCCAGAACTCCCCTACCGTGTCCATGTTGTAGCCGACGATCGAGATTCCGACGTAGACCGTCAGCGCGACGAGGATCGCCCGCTTGGCTCCGATCCTTGCGGCCAATCGCCCGAACAGCACCGCGCACGGGATGCCGACGAACTGCACGACCAGGATCGCGCCCAGCATTGTCGTCTCGGGGATCTTGCGCTCCTCGCCGAAGAGCGTCGCCATGCGGATCACGGTCCCGATCCCGTCGTTGTAGATCAGGAAGGCGATCATCATCAGGAAGGCCGCGCGCCAGCGCCGCAGCTCGCGCAGCGTCTCGACGAGGCGCGTGACGGCGACGCGCACGGGGTTCATGCCGCGCTGCTCGTCCGACTCGAGCGCGGGCTCGGGTTCGCTGACGCTCAGGAAGAACGGGATCGAGAAGAGCGCCCACCACAGCGCCACGACGAGGAATCCGGCGCGCGCCGGGAGCGTCGTGTCCGCCGTCGCGAGTCCGAAGAGCGCCGGCTGCTGGATCATCCACACGGCCAATGCCAGGCACAGTCCGCCGCCCAGGTAGCCGACGGCATAGGCCGTCGTCGAGAGCCGGTCCATCTCGCCCTCGCGTGCGACGTGCGAGAGCAGCGAGTCGTAGAAGACGAAGCTCCCCGCGGCGCCGATGTTCGCGAGGCCGAAGAGCACACAACCGAGCGCCCAGTCGCCGGGCCGCAGGAACCACATGCCGGCGGTCGCGAGCACGCCCAGCGCCATGAAAGCGGCGAAGAGCTTCTTCTTGATGCGCGCGTAGTCCGCCAGCGCGCCGAGGAGCGGCGAGATCACGGCCGCCACGAGCAAGCTGGCCGTCGTCGCCCAGCCGAACGTGCTGCGGCGCGCATCCGGGTCGAGGTCGGCCGCCAGGACCTTGGAGTAGAAGACCGGGAAGACGGCCGTGATCACGACCGTGAAGAGCGCCGAATTGGCCCAGTCGTAGAGCGCCCAGGCGCGCAGCTCGGGCCGGTGGAGTGCGAGCCGCTCGAGCAGTCTGGGCCGTGTCATCGCCGATCAGCCGTGCTGAGGACGCTAGCGTGCGGATGCTCGCGATTCCACGCCGCGAGGCGTTATGCTCGGCCGTATGCGTCTCCTTCCCGGTCTGTCGCTCCTCCTTGGCGCCTCTCTCCTGCCGTTCAGCGGCTGCATGTCGAATCCGCCTCGCCCCGCGCTGCCTCTCTCCTACCCCGCGACCGCGAAGGGGCCTGTCGTCGACGACTACCACGGCACGCAGATCGCCGACCCGTACCGCTGGCTCGAGGATCCGGACTCCGCCGAGACGAAGGCCTGGGTCTCTGATCAGAACCGGGTGACGCACGGCTTCCTCGACCAGTTGCCCGCGCGCGAGGAGATCGAGCGGCGCATGAGCGAGCTGTGGAACTTCGCGCGCGGGAGCCCGCCGCAGCACAAGGCCGGCAAGTACCTCTACACGCGCAATGACGGCCTGCAGAACCAGGCCGTGCTCTACGTCACCGACAAGCTCGAGAGCGAGCCGCGCGTCTTGATCGACCCCAACACGCTCTCGAAGGACGGCACGATCGCGCTCGGCGACATCGAGCTCAGCCAGGACGGCCGCTATCTCGCCTACATGCTCTCGGAGGCGGGCTCGGACTGGAACCGCATCCAGGTGCGCGACGTCGCGACCGGCCAGGACCTCCCCGACCGCATCGAATGGGTCAAGTTCTCGGGCCTCTCGTGGTCGCACGACGGCCGCGGCTTCTACTACAGCACCTTCCCCGAGCACGACACGACCGGCAAGGTCGCGCTCAAACATCACAAGCTCTTCTTCCACGCGCTCGGCAGCGACTCCTCCACGGACACGCTCGTCTACGAGCGCGCGGACCAGCCCGAGTGGGGTTTCCACGGCGCGGTCAGCGACGACGGCGAGCTGCTCGTGATCCACGTCTCGCAGGGCACCGACCCGCGCTCGCGCATCTACGCGCAGGACCTCACGCAGCCCGGCCAGCCCGTGGTCGCGCTGCTCGATGCGTTCGACGCCGAGTACCGCGCGCTGGGCAAGGTCGGCACGCGGCTCTTCCTGCTGACCGACAAGGACGCGCCGCGCCGGCGCGTGATCGCGCTCGATCTCGCAACGCGCGAGTTGCAGGAAATCGTCCCCCAGGCTGCGGACACGCTCGAGAGCGCGCGCCTCGCCGGCGGTCACCTGGTGTGCGTCACCATGAAGGACGCCCAGAACGAGCTCGCCGACTTCGACCTCTCGGGCAAGCAGGCCGGAAGGCCCGCGCTCCCGGGCATCGGCTCCGTGGGCATGCTCGAAGGCCGCGCGGGCGAGGACGAAGCCTTCCTCTCCTTCTCCGGGTTCTCGCGGCCGCCCGAGATCTGGCGCTACCGCATCTCCGACCGCAGCATGCAGCGCGTCTTCGCGCCCAAGGTCTCGTTCGCCCCCGACGACTACGTCACGCGCCAGGTCTTCGTCCCGAGCAAGGACGGCACGCGCGTGCCGGTCTTCCTGTGCCAGCGCCGCGGTCTCGAGCCCGGGCCGACGACGCGCTGCCTGCTCTACGGCTACGGCGGCTTTGACATCGCCATGAAGCCCGGCTTCAGCGTCTCCAACCTGGTCTGGATGGAGCGCGGCGGCCTGTACGCCATGGCCTGCATGCGCGGCGGCGG
>Ga0315912_10005608_pt1 | contig 11483 bp, 11 predicted proteins | sample VfabasoilMG_FD_204469 | JGI IMG/M metagenome (GOLD analysis project Ga0315912, IMG submission 204469) | Garden soil microbial communities collected in Santa Monica, California, United States - V. faba soil | ecosystem: Environmental > Terrestrial > Soil > Garden | place: USA: California...
GGAATAGAGTTGCCCTCCCTCGTGATACCCGTGGAACTGCATCTCCAGCCACAGGCGGCCATCCGTCCCCCGTTTGAGGAGGAAACCATAATCGAGCGTCTCGGGTTGGGACGGGGTATTGAGCTGGTGCCAGTCGAGGAAGGCGTCCACCTTCCAATCCGGCTCCTCCAAGAGCCACTGGAGCCCGTACTCGAGGGGACGGGTGAACTCCAAAGTGGCCACCGAAAGGGGTTCTAAATAACCATGCTTCCCTCCACGTTCCAGGGCCCCAAAGATCAAGCGGGAGGTATTCGTCCGGAACTCGCCTGCCAGGACCGGTTTGACCGTGACCCCCGGATCCGTGGTGCTGCGGAAATCGTAGAAGACCCCGACCCTCAAGGTCCCATCCGGCCCGACGGCCGCCTCGAAGGCCCCCTTCCCCTGTTGACCCAGGATGGTCTCTCCCGTGCGGAAAGGTTCGAAGAACTCGGTATTGTCCCCATAGAAGACAAAGGAGCTCTTGAAAGCGACCGAGGGCTCCGCGTAGGAGAGGTCGAAAGCGAGCAGGAGGATCGTCAGGAACGCGAAGGATCTCATGGCAGCCCCTTAAATGGAAACGGGCCCCGAAGGGCCCGTTCGTTCGTCAGCATCCCTGCAGCGGCCGTCAGAAGGAGAAGGTCAGGTTGAACCCGCCCACGATGCCACTGAAGTCGAGGGTGAGATTCTTGACTTCGTCTCCGAGCGGGATGTTGGGGGAGCCCGACTGGCCGACGACGGCGGGATCGAGCCCCACCGCTCCGGTGCTCTGGTCCACGACGAGGACGTTGGAACCGTTCTTGAAATCGGTGGCGGAAAGATAGCGGAAGCCAACGTAGGGCCCGAAGGAAAGGCCGCCTCCCATGTTGATGTCGAAGCCCAAGAGGGCCTGGCCGCTGATGGCCATGGTGGTGTAGTCCTTGTCACCCGAGAGGTCGGTGGAGGCCACCTGACTGGTGTTGGTGGAATCCCACTGGTTCTTGTCGAAGCTCATGCTGATGGGGGAGATCCCGCCGCTCAGGCCCAAGTAACCCCGGATGTCCTTGTCCCCGAAGAGGATCTTGCCCCCGAAGTCCACCGTGAGCACGGTGGTGTTGAAGGAATAGCGCCACACGTCCGGCACCGAGTAGGGGACATAGGTCGGGGAATACTCGAAGGTGGTGTAGGAAAGGAGCCCCACCGGGAAGTAACCGATGGAGAGCCCGAGCTCGAAGGCCTCGCCGAACCGGGCGAAGGGCTGGATCTGGGGATACATGACCATGCTAGGAGTGAACCCGGACAAGGAGACGGATCCGGCGGCGGCGGCTTTATCGACGATGCCGGCCGGATCGCTCAGGACGTATTCCATCCCACCGAGGATGTGCACACCGAAGACTATTTCTTCCTTCTTCGAGGGGGGAGTCGCGGCGGTGGCGGTCCCTGTGGCGCCGGCGTAACGGGCCACCATGGAATCGACCCATTGCTGGTCGGCTGGCGCCAACCCGGCCTTCAAGCGGTCCGCATAGGCCTTGATGGAGGCGTTGGGCTGCTTGGCGTTGGCGATGCCGAAGTACAGGGCCGCGCTCTTGGCGTTGCGGGTCATGTAATAGGAATAACCGGCGTAGTAATAGGCCCGGTAATCATTGGGGCTCTGCTTGATGGCCGCGTTGAAATATTGGATGGCCTTGGCGTAATTCTTCTGCTGGAAGAGCTTCATCCCAGCGGCCAGGTAAGGGGAAGAAGCCGCCGGGGCGGCGCTAGGAACGGTGCTGGTCGCGGCGCCACCGGAAACCTGGGCCTGGAGGGTCCGAACGAATTGGGCCAATCGGGTATTGCTGGGTTGGAGGGCGGAGGCCCTTTGGTAATAGACCAAGGCTTCCTTCTTCTTCCCGTAAGCGTAATAGCAGTTGCCCAGGCCTTGATAGGAAGCGGCGTCTTGGGGGTTCAACTTCACGGCGGCCAGATAGTAACGGGCGGCTTGTCCATAATTCTTGGATTGGTAGAGCTTGTGGCCTGCGGCGCGATAACGGTCGGCGGTGGAGGATTGGGCGCCAGCGGAAGACGGCAGAAGGATGTTCATGAACGCCGCCAGGGCGAAAAGCCGAACACCGATCGAAGAACCGCGCATGGAAGCCTCCTAATGTGGGTCGGGAGCAACGACGTGGGAACGATTCAAGCCCTGAAAAACAAGCGACATTATAAAGTTTAAAAAGGACCCGTCCAGGGAAAAGGTTCCACAGACGTTTCGGCCCTCCCGGTCTTTCATATTGTTTTCAAAGGGTTTCACGAGGCCGCCCAAGAGCGATCCTTAACCCTGGGTCGCCAGGACGGACTCCACTTCTTTCGCCCCATCTTGTGGTTCATTGATGAACGCTTGGGCGGAGATGTTGACCTGTTGCTTGTACTCCGTCCTCACCCGGTCCACGAAAGCCGGCGCGTCCGCCGCCTTGACCAAACATACCAAGTGTCCGCCCCAACCGATACCGGCCAGACGGGAACCCAGGCAACCCGGTTGCTTGCGGATGATGGCCGTCAGAAGGTCCACCTCCTGGCAGGTGACCTTGAGCTTATCGACGAGGGAGTCGTGCGATTCGGAAAGAAGCCTTCCGAAACCGGCCATGTCCCCACGGGCCAGGACCTCCTTGGCCGTCCTCACCCGCTGGTTCTCATAGACCACATGGTCGAGCCGCTTGCGCAGGATGATATCGATCTTCTTGCGGGCCTCCTCATAGGCCTCGCCTCCGACGTCCCTGAGCGAGATGACCTTTGGGACATGCTTACGGATCTCGGTCAAGAGCTGTCCGAAGAGGTCCAACCGTTTCTTGAACTCGACCTCCCTTTCCTTCCCACGGACCCCGCTGTCCACCACCACGAGCTTGTAATTCTTGGAGTCGAAAGGGACGTAGTCGGGCTTGAAGGTCCTGGCGTCGAAGGCCACCAATTGGTCCTTGCGCGCGAATTGGACGGCGAAAGGCGAGAAATTATCGCCCCGGAGCGACATGAACTGGGTCTCCACCCTCTGGCAAAGTTTGGCCAAGGTGGCCCCGTCCAGGGGGTTATTGCCCAAGGCGTTGCAGATCACGGCCGTAGCCACCGTGATGGCCGAGGAAGCGCCCAGACCCACCCCCTCCGGGAGATCACCTCCCACCACCATCTGTATTCCCTCCAACTTGCGGCCGGTCCGCTCGTAGAAATAAAGGACACCCTTCGGGAAATTGGCCCAACCGTCGCCGCGGTCGAATTTGAGGGTGGCCAGGTCCACCTTGATCTTCTCGTCATATTTGAGGGAATGGATGAAGGCCTGCCGGTCGCTCCGTCGTTGGGCCGCCACCACCACATGGTGGTTCCCAGCCGCCAGGAGACTGAACCCATCCACGGCTTCGGTGTACTCGCCTCCCAGGAGGGTCAACCGGGAAGGGGCCACCACGAAGGTGACCTTCCGCGAGGGATCTCCCCCGTACTGGTGCAGGAAAGTCGAATGGGTCCGCTTGATCAGGTCTTCCAGGCTCATAGTTCCTCCGAGATCGAGTTAATGCTTGAAGAAGGCCAGGTAATAGAACAACACCGGTGCGTTGAACAACAGGCTGTCGATGCGGTCGAAGACCCCCCCGTGGCCCGGCAGGAGCGTTCCGGAGTCCTTGGCCGAGAGGCTCCGCTTGACCAAGGATTCCACCAGGTCCCCAGCCTGCCCGAAGAAGGAGAAAAGGGCGGCCTGGAGGAGGACCTCCACCGGGGAGAAAAGACCCTGGTAAAAGGGGAAGGATCCCCTCATCAAAAGAAGCACACCGAGGACCAACAGGAACCCGCCCACGCACCCTTCCACGGATTTCTTGGGCGAGGCCAAAGGTGCGAAATGATGTCGGCCCCAAAGTTTTCCCGCGAAGTATCCCCCCGTGTCATAGGCCCATGTGGCCGCGAAGAGCCAGAAAAGGAGCCAGGCCCCTTCCGGCATCTCCCGGAGCCTGAGGAAGTATCCCCCGAAGGCCCCGAAGTAAGCCGCTCCGAAGAACGTGACGCTGACGGAGACGATCATCCCCTTCAAGGGCCTGTTCGACCAAAGGAAGGAAAGGGTCAAGAGCATCAGTCCCGCGACCCAGGCCCCGCGCCAGTCCCAGGCGCCGGTGGTGGGCAGGAGCCAAGGGAGCAGGAGCAGCGCGAGCACCACGAAGGCCTCCACTCGAAGGGTCTGCAGTTTTCGGCCGTCCGCCATCCCCAAATACTCCCAAAGGGCCAGGCCAAGTCCCACGGCCGCCAGGAGCTTGAAGAGGAGCGGGCTGTGATAGGTGATCAGGAGCAGGAGCGGTATGGCGACGGCTGAGACCAGGAGACGTTTTCCGAGGGAACCCATCAGTTCACGCTCCCCTTGACGTTCTCCACCCCGCCAAAACGCCTTTGCCGGCCCTGAAAGTCCCGCAAGGCGGCGATGAAATGAGGGGTGCGGAAATCGGGCCAGAGGACCTTGGTCACGTGGAACTCCGAATAAGCGATCTCCCAGAGCAGGAAATTGGAGACCCTCATCTCGCCGCTGGTCCGGATCAAGAGGTCCACCTCGGGGAGACCCGCCGTGGAAAGGGCCCGGGTAATGGTCGCTTCTTCGATGGAAGCGGGGGGAACTTCCCCCCGCCCCACCTCGGAAGCGATCCTCCGCACCGCGGTGACCAGGTCGGCCCTCCCACTATAGGAGAGCGCTAAGGTGAGCTTGAGACCCGTGCAGTGGGAGGTGGCACGGATGGCCCGCTCCAATTCCCCCCGGATCTCGGTCGGCAGGTCCCGGCGGTTCCCGATGGACCTCAAGCTCACGTTGTTCTTGAGCAGTTCCTTGATCTCGTTCCGCAGGTACTGCTTCAAGAGCTGCATCAGGAGGCGGATCTCCTGGGCCGGTCTCTTCCAATTCTCGGTGGAGAAGGCGTAGAGGGTCAGGGCCTCGATGTGCAGTTCCCCACAGAGCCGGACGATCTCCCGGATGGAATGGGCCCCGGCCCGATGCCCGGCGATCCGAGGCAGATGACGCTTCTTGGCCCAGCGGCCGTTGCCATCCATGATGATGGCCACATGACGGGGCAGGTCGGGACGGAGCCGGTAACGTTTCAAAAGGGCGACTGGGGCCAAGGGAAGGGCCATCCTAGCTGGTTTGGGTCGCGGAGGTCCGGACCTGCCTAGAACTCGAGGATCTCTTTCTCTTTATGCTCGCTGAGCTTCTGGATCTCCTGGGTGTGGAGGTCCGTGGTCTTCTGGATGCGGTCGTGGAATTTCTTGTACTCGTCCTCGGAGATCTCCTTCTTCACTTGATCGAGGGCTTTGTTGGCTTCCTGCCGGATGCTCCGCACGGCCACCCGACCGTTCTCCGCGAACTTATGGACCAGTTTCACGAACTCCTTGCGGCGTTCCTCCGTCAGGGGGGGCATGTTGAGACGGATGACCTTCCCATCGTTGTTCGGGTTGATCCCTAGGTCGCTCTTCAAGAGGGCCTTCTCGATCTCCTGGAGGGCCTGAGGGTCCCAAGGCTTCATCTCGAGGGTACGGGCGTCCGGGACGGAGATGTTGGCCACCTGGTTCAAGGGGACGAACGAACCGTAATACTCCACCTTGACGCTCTCCACGAGGGCGGCGGAAGCGCGGCCGGTGCGCACGCTCGAGAAATCCCTTTTGGTGGCCTCAATGGCCTTCTTCATCTTGGTCTCGGCGTCGTTGAGGATCTGGTTCGCGTCAGGCATTCCAAGACCTAATTTCCACCCCGATGATGCGGAGCATCGTTGGGGTTAATTACGGACGATCGTCCCGATGGGTTCACCCTTCACGGCCTTGAGGATATTACCGGGCTGGCGCAGGTCGAAGACCAGGATGGGCAATTGGTTCTCCATGCAGAGCGTCAGGGCCGTGGTGTCCATGACCTTCAGGCGACGATTGATGGCGTCCAGGAAAGTAAGGCTCTTGAACTTCTTGGCCGTGGGGTCCTTGCGGGGATCGGCGCTGTAGATGCCATCCACGTTGGTGGCCTTGAGGATGGCATCGGCGCCCATCTCGATGGCCCTGAGGGCCGCGGCGGTATCGGTGGTGAAATAGGGGTTCCCCGTACCACCGGCGAAGATGACGATCCGACCCTTTTCCAGGTGTCGCATGGCCTTGCGGCGGATATAGGGCTCCGCCACCTTGGACATCTCGATGGCGCTCTGCACCCGGGTGAAGGCCCCGAGCTTCTCGAGGGCGTTCTGGAGGGCTAGGGCGTTGATGAGGGTGGCCAACATTCCCATGTAATCGGAGGAGACCCGGTCCATGCCCATACGCGCCCCGTCCGCGCCCCGGTAGATATTGCCGCCGCCGATGACCAGGGCCACTTCCACGCCGCTCTTGCGGACGTCATAAACGGCCTTGGCGATGGCTTCGACCACCTTCTCGTCGATGCGGTGGAGATTGTTCCCTGCCAGGGCCTCCCCCGAGAGCTTCAAGAGGACCCGACGGTAACCTTTTCTCCCAGGAGCGGACTTCTTGGACATTTTCGTTCCTATGCGGGGACCTGCACCATCACGGTAGGGGCGATGCTCGCCATCGCCCAGCGGGGCGGACGGGAGGTCCGCCCCCACGACCAACGCTTACTCGCCCAGTTGCAACCGGGTGAACCGCTTGATCACGACGTTCTCACCGAGCTTGGCGGCCACTTCGGTGACATACTGCTTCACGCTCTTCTTGGGTTCGCGGATATAGGGCTGTTCCATCAGGCAGACCTGCTTATAGTAGCTCTCGAGCTTGCCCTCGGCGATCTTCTGTTGGACGGCCTCGGGTTTCCCCGATTGTTTGGCCTCATTGAGGTAGATGGCCCTTTCCGCGTCGAGCTCGGCCGCTGGCACCTCCTCGCGGACCACGTACTTGGGGACGGAAGCCGCCACCTGCATGGCCACTTCCTTGGCCAGTCCCTGGAAGTCATCCGTCTTGGCCACGAAGTCGGTCTCGCAATTGACCTCCACGAGGACCCCGACCTTGCCGGAATGCACGTAGCTCCCGATCACGCCCTGATTGGCGCTGCGACCCGACCTCTTGGCCACCTGGGCCACGCCCTTCTCGCGCAACCAGACCAGGGCCTTCTCGAAATCTCCCTGGGTCTCGGCCAAAGCCTTCTTGCAATCCATCATGCCAGCGCCGGTCTTCTCGCGCAGTTCCTTCACCGCCGTCGCACTGATCTCCATTCACGATCCTCCGGATCCACTATTAAGTGCACGAAATCTTCCCAGGTATCCCGAAAGCCCGACCCTCGCGCCTGCGTGGCTCAATGGGTCGGCTTGTCGTCGCGGACCCTCTTGGTCTTGATGCGCTCGAACTTCTCGTTGGCCAACTCGTCGGCCAGGACGGAGACCGTCTGGGCGTCGCCGGCCAGGTGGGTGACACCGGTGACCAGGAGCTCCGCCACTTCCTTCTTGTCCTCTTCGGCCTCGGGCTTGTCCGTGGCTTCCACACCCTCGACCGGGGCCTCGACGACCGGGGCCTCCTCGGAGAGCTCGATGGGGGTCGCGAGAGCGGCCTCGGGGGAGACCTCCCGGCCCTCCAATTCCTTGGAACGGCCTTCCAGGATGGCGCTGGCCATGACCGAGGTCATGAGCTTGACCGCGCGGATAGCGTCGTCGTTGCCCGGGACGACCACGTCGATCTCACCGGGATCGCAATTGGTGTCCACCACCGCCACCACGGGGATGCCGAGCTTCCTGGCCTCCTGGACCGCGATGTGCTCCTTTTTGGTGTCGATGACGAAGATGGCGCCCGGGAGCTTGCCCATGTTCTTGATGCCCCCCAAGGACCTCTCCAGCTTCTGCTTGGCCTTGTTGAGCCCGGCCTGCTCCTTTTTGGAGCGCCCGGCCATCTCGGCCTCGGAGATGCTTTCGAGTTCTTTGAGGTAACTGATGGACTTCTTGATGGTGGCGAAGTTGGTGAGCATGCCGCCCAACCAGCGGTAGTTCACGAAGGGCATCCCGCACCTGAGGGCTTCCTCGCGGATCGCGTCCTGGGCCTGCTTCTTGGTGCCCACGAAGACCATGGTCTCGCCCGCGGCGGCCAGGTCCTTCACGTACTGGTAGGCTTCCTTGAGCTTCTTGACCGTCTTCTGGAGGTCGATGATATGGATCCCATTGCGCTCCCCGAAGATATAGAGGGCCATCTTGGGATTCCAACGGCGGGTCTGGTGGCCGAAATGCACCCCGGCCTCCAGCAATTGCTTCATGGAAACGGACATCATGGAACGGCTCCTTTGGTTCGACCGCCGCTTTGCCTTATCCCGGGAGGGAAGCCCTTCCAGACCCCAGAGGGGCCACCGAAGGACATTCGGAAAAGCGTGAGAGTTGGGCCGGCCTCGCGGCCCGTGCCCACCCTGGATGGCCGAAAGGCCTCCGGGGTCCGAAGGTTATAGCATAGGACCCTCCCCCCCACAAGGCGAACGGAGCCTCCCGGATCCCGCGCGACCGATACCCCATCCCGATGAAACGCCCTTCCTGGACCCCACCACCCCTCGTGGGGAACTCCCGGAAAAGCGCCATCCCGCTGGGACGACCCACGGCCTAAAGGGTTCCCAAACCCGCCGGGAGCCCTTAAAATGTTTTTCGTTTCGCTGCTCTTCCGTCTTCCGGGCCCGGTCCCATGGACCCTGGGTCCCCTTCCCCGGTCCTTTCCATCGCGGGGGAAGGTCGTCGTCCTCTTGTACATCCCAGGTTGGGGGTCGGCCTTGCACCTGCGGTACCAGCTCACCAATATCCGTGCCCGTTTTGGATATCCCTATCACAAGTGGATGACCCAGGAATTCGACGAGCAAGGCTGGAACCTCGTCCAGAAGAGCCTCATGCAGAAGCGGGCCCACGACGTGACGGTCCTCATCGAGGGTCCCGACAAGCGGTTCGCCTTCATGAGCAAACACAGTTATCCCCCCGGCGTCTTCCGTTCCCCCGGCGGGGGCATCAAGCCCGGGGAGGATTTCCTCGTTGGGACGCTCCGGGAGGCCAAGGAGGAGACGGGGCTCTCGATCGGCCTGAAACGCTTCCTCCTGCACGTGACCCTCGATATCGGTTACAACGGCGACGTGGCCACCTGGGACACCTATGTCTTCCACGCCGTCACGGGGGACACCAAGCTCGCTCCCACCGACCTCAAGGAGGTCAAGGACACCCGCTGGGTCGGGCGCAATGAGATGGACATGGTCCACGCGAAATTGAGGGAGACGCGCAACGGAGGGCTCATCTACCGGGCGGACCTCACGGACGCGGCCCTCTGGTGCCTGGAGAACGACCTGGTCTTCCGGGAAGCGACCCCCAAGGACATGAGGGGCATCGAGAACGCCCTCCTCGCCAATAAATTGGAGGACGAGAACGTGCAGTCGACCCTCTGGTGGATCGCGGAGGTCCGCGGGGTCTCGGCGGCCACCGTTGGGATCACCCTCCACCGGGACTGCGTGGAACTTGTCGGCCTGACCGTGGACCCCTATTTCAGGGGCAGGGGTTTGGGCCACGCGATGATCGAATACGCCTGCGATCAGTGGCACGATCCCCAGAAACGCAAGAAGTTCGCCGAGGCCAAGAGCGTTTTCCTGAACGACAAGCTCTGGGTCTTGGCCCATTCCCCCGGCTACTTCCTCCCGGCCAATTTCGTGATGGCCGACAAGGAACTCCTGCCCGCCACCTTGAAAGCCCGTCTCACGGGGCCCCGTTCCCGGTACGTCGGCATGAGGCACCAGCTCTACCGCTTGACCTAGACCCGCCGTTCCCTTCCTAGCGCCTCCATCTCGAGAACCAAAAGGACCCGGCCAAGGCGGCCGGGAAAGTGAGCAACGCCACCGGGAACAGGTGCGCCGCCACCATGTGCCCGGCCTCCCAACTGGGACAATGCAGCTGTACGGTAAGGGTCCCCAGCAAGAAAGCCGAAAGCCCGGACCAAGCGCCGGTCCAAAGGGGCTGTAAGGAAGCGTTGCGTGCCAGGAGCACCCCCAAAGCCACCCACGGCAGGAACCCCACCGCGCAGCACCATTGGATGCAGGACCAACCGGAGGCACAGCACTCCATGAGGTCGACCGACCCGGACGTGGGCGTGAAGAAAAGGAAGGGCATGGCGAAGAGGGCGACCAGGACCAGGACCGCGATGGAACGGAAGGCCCCGCTCGTCTGTCGGCCCGGAAGGCCGGAACAGATGGCTTCCCAAGCCGCGAGAGCGCTCCCTAGATAAGCCGCCAAGAGGAAGGCCAGGGAGGGTCCGTGGCACAGGACTTGGTCCATGTCCTGTGGGCGAAGGGCCAACAGGAAGGATCCCACCGAGACCGAGGAGAGCAGGAACCACAACGACCATTGAAGGCTTGGGGCCAAGGCCCTCCGGACCGGGCGTGTGTCCGAGACGAGCTTCCCCACTAGGTCGGCGTGGACCTTGGCGGCACCCTTGTGGCCTTTCATCCGTTCTTTCTTCATTCTCATGTCCTCTTCCCCATCAAGGCTTTTCGCATGGCTGCATAACCCCGGTGGGCCCTTACCTTCAAGGCCGCCACCGAGATGCCCATCTCCTTGGCCGCTTCTTCCAAGGTCAATCCGCGGATCTTCAGCAGTTCTACCGCCTTTCGGTTGCCGTCGGGGAGGGACCTGAGGGCCAGGAGCAATTCATCCCCGAGGCCCGTCTCCTCCCGAACAGAACCATCCTCTGGAAGTTTCTCCGTCGGGACTTCCCTCTCGGCGAACTTCCTGGCACGGCCCAAGGCATCCAAGACCGAGTTCCTCGCCACGGTGAAGAGCCAGGGTCCCAAGGGGCGAGAGGGGTCATAAGTATGCCGGGCCTTGTGAAGGGTGAGGAGCACCTCTTGGTAGACATCGGGGACCAACTCGGGATTGAAGACCCTCCTACGTACGAACCCATAGAGGATGGGCCCGACCTCGTCCAGGAAACGCCGGTAGGCTTCCGGGTCACCTTCCTGTACCCGGGCCAAGAGCTTCCCCCAGGATTCCCATTGAAGGTTGTTGGGTAAGGGTCTCATGGAGGCTCCGGAAGGTTACGGGAAGGATGCGAGAAAAGGTTACAGTCGAGGAAACGGGCCGATGCCAGGCGACCGACCCTAACCCAACAGGTCCAGCGCCGCGGGGAATTCCATCAAACGGCAGGTATAGATGGGCGTGTCGCGCACCGTGTACTTGGACCCGACCGTCTCGCGCAAGGCCATGACGAGATCGAGGAAGTCCTGGGGGATGTCGGTCTCGAAGGCCACCACGAAATCCTGATCGTCGAGGCCGAAGGAATAGGTGGTATTGAGCTTCACGGAAGGGTACATGCTCCCCACCCGGATGTGCTCGTCCATGACCTTCTGCCGGTCCTCGGCCGAGAGCAAGTACCACTCCCGGGTCTTCACGAAGGGATAGATGAAGATGTACTTGAACTTGCCCGGCAGGATGCGGGTACGGGACTCCACGGTCTCCCCCGGGTGGGCGTGCTTGTCGATGTAGGAGCTGCGCTTGGTCATGGACAGGTAGTTGGCCGGTTGGGAA
>Ga0315912_10005609_pt1 | contig 11482 bp, 6 predicted proteins | sample VfabasoilMG_FD_204469 | JGI IMG/M metagenome (GOLD analysis project Ga0315912, IMG submission 204469) | Garden soil microbial communities collected in Santa Monica, California, United States - V. faba soil | ecosystem: Environmental > Terrestrial > Soil > Garden | place: USA: California...
CTGGGGATCGGCTGTGCCCATCATAGTGGCGGCCCTCCTGATGGAGACTTCTCTTATCACACCTGCGGCGGGAGGAGGAGCGGGTTTGTCAACAGCCTGCTAGCATTACAGTTTGGGTCTTGGAACGAATGCCGGCCCTCGACTCTTCATCGTTGGAAGTGAAGAGACATCACACTTGCAGTTCCGACAACTGCGCTCACAGCACGAACCGCAATAACGCACTAAGCACGCTCGCAGCACTTGGCGTGCCCGATGTAACCGCACCCTCACATTATTGCGAGTCATCGCTAACTCTTGCGCGACCGTTTTGGATGACTCGCCATTGAGATCAATGCGCCGGATGAGCTCCGCGTAACTTGGCCGCAAGGTTGGAAGAAGCACGTACGCACAGCTGCACGGGTTGTCGCTAACCTCCTCAAACGGAGGCACCTTGCCATGCCCTGAGCCTATGAGGGCTTGTCGAAAGGCTTCCTTCCCCCTCGCTTCGACCGCATGCTTCCGCAGATAGTCGACGAGGGCATGGCGGAGAATGCTGCGGAACCAGGCCACGGCATCCTCACGGCGCTGTAACGAAGATTGGCGCTCTACGGCCCGGAGAACACTCTGCTGGAAAAGGTCTTGCGCAACGTTGGTATCCCCAATTCGGTTGCGCACAAAAGATAAGAAGGAGGCTCTCGCGTTCAGGATTTGCTGGATCGGGTCCTGCCCGCTATGCGCTTGCGCTCGCGGGTTCTTGCTTTGGTTCCTGGGCCTCATCATGACCTGACCACTCCCTGTCCAACAGTGCTGACTTGCGTGGCACCAACCCCACGACGATCCGCGTCGAAGCAGTCTGTCCTGCCTTCAGCGCCAAATCTCGATCCCCAATGCCCCCGCCGTGGTCTCATGACGTATCTCTTCCTATCGGATCGGTGGTCATCGCTCGGCCTTTCGTGACCAGCGGACCTGGCGCATAACCTTCACCAGCTCCAAGACGACCAGCGGAATAGCACCAACGGCAAGAAGCACGAAGCAATCGGTGAGCGACAGGAATGACGTCTTCAGAAAGAGCCCCAGCGTTACGTTGTGATGGCTCCATACCTGAAGGCCAAAAGACGCGGACACGACGAGGGCCAGATATACGTTCGAGAGCAGAGAGATGCGCCAAATCGGTTTGGTTTCACTCCGACCGCCGAAGGCCCGCAGGAGTTCGGCGAACACCATCGTGGCAAAGGCCATGGTACGGGCCATTTCTTCGGTGCCCGTCTTCAACCCATAGAGATACACCGCGAATGACACGCCGGCCGTGAGGCAGCCGGTGAGGGCCATCGTGCCAAGGAAACCGCGGTCCGTGATGCGCTCAGACCGGCGGCGTGGGCGACGCGTCATCACGTCGGGGTCGATGGGATCGGTGGCCAGGCAGAGCGCGGGCAAGCCGTCGGTCACGAGATTGATCCAGAGCAGGTGAATCGGCAGGAGCGGGGTCGGGAGTCCGATGACCACGCAGATGGTCATCAGTAGCAGTTCACCCGTGTTGCCTGCTAATAGGTACTGGAGCGTCTTACGGATGTTGTCGTAGATGCCACGGCCTTCTTCGACGGCGGCGACGATCGAGGCGAAATTGTCATCGGTGATGATGATGTCCGACGCTTGTTTAGTAACTTCCGTGCCTGATTGCCCCATGGCGATACCGATGTCGGCGCCTTTGATCGCAGGCGCGTCGTTGACGCCATCGCCGGTCATCGCGACCACCGCCTCGTTGGCTTTCCAGGCGCGAACGATGCGCAGTTTATGCTCGGCGGTGACCCGGGCGTACACGTCGACAGTAGGCGCGCGTTGCCGGAGTGCGTCATCGGACAGCTGGTCCAACTCTAAGCCGGCGAGGGTGGTATCGTCACCTGACGCGATGCCGAGTTCACGTGCAATGGCCATCGCGGTGTGCGGATGGTCGCCGGTAATCATCACGACACGAATCCCGGCGGCGCGACATTTTGCGACGGCCTCTTTAGCCTCCTGACGCGGTGGGTCATACATCCCCGACAGACCGACGAAGACGAGATCGCGCTCCACCACCTCCGCGGTGAGGTCAGCGGATGACGCATGCTCCAGGTCGCGATAGGCCGAACCGAGCACGCGCAGAGCTTGCTGCGCCATCGCATCGTTTTGCGTCACGATGGCCCGGCGATCCTCGTCCGTTATAGAGCGGACTCCGGTCGTGGTGTAGATGTTTGTGCAGCGCTCTAACAGTACGTCGGGAGCCCCATTGATGAGCGCGCGAAGCTTTCCGTCTGGCATCCGGCGGATGACCGTGCTCCGCTTGCGATCGGAATCGAACGGGAGTTCGTGATGCTTCGGCAGGTTCTGCTCGATGCGCTCCCAATTTCCTCCGGCTTTGCGACCAGCCGTGAGCAAGGCGCCTTCGGTGGGGTCGCCGATGACGTTCCACGTTCCATCTTCCTGGACGAGATGAGCGTGGTTACAGCCAAGGAGGACGGTCGCCAATTCAAGCAACGGCGCGGCATGCTGCGCCTCCGTTTTCTTGCCCTCGATCCACACCTCACCATCCAGCCCATAGCCTTCGCCGGTGACGCCGTAGCGCTGGCCCGCGACGTAGAGAGAGCGCACGGTCATTTTGCCGACCGTCAATGTGCCGGTCTTGTCCGTACAGATGACCGTCGTTGAGCCGAGCGTCTCGACCGCCGGCAGTTTGCGAACGAGTGCGCGGCGGCGGGACATGCGCAAGACCCCGAGTGCGAGCGCAACCGTGACGACGGCGGGCAGCCCTTCCGGGACAGCGGCTACGGCGAGACTGACCGAGGCCATGAAGATCTCAAAAGTTGGTATCCCCCGCAGCAGCCCCAGCCCGAACAGCAGCGCGACAATGGCCAAGGTCGCCCACACGAGAAGATGCCCGAACGAGTCGAGCTTCTTCTGCAACGGCGTCCCTGTCTCCGTCCCTGCCTCTTCAATGAGCCCGGCGATGCGCCCGAGTTCCGTGTTCATGGCCGTGGACACCACGACCGCCCGTCCGGCGCCCGACACGACGCTGGTTCCCATGAACACCATGTTTGCGCGGTCGCCGAGCGGGACATCGCGGTGTCCCAACGTATCGGCCTGCTTCGCCACCGCCTGCGATTCACCGGTTAACGACGACTCGATACACTTAAGCGAGGCCGCCTCCAGGAGTCGTGCGTCCGCCGCGACCAGGTCGCCGGCTTCCAGCGCTAGAATGTCACCTGCGACGACGCCCGAGGCGGGGATCGAAGCGACCTGTCCATCACGCTGCACCGTGGCGTGGGGAGACGTCATCTTTTTGAGCGCCGCAATAGATTTCTCGGCTTTGAATTCCTGGTAGAAGCCGATAACGGCGTTGAGGATGACGATGGTAAGGATGGCGATGGCATCCATCCCTTCACCCAGCAGGCCGGAGATCACAGCCGCAGCGATGAGAACCCAGATGATCAGACTCTTAAACTGGGCGAGGAATATCTGAAACGGGCTGACGGGTTTGCCTTCTTTCAACTCGTTTGGGCCGTTCGCGATAAGTCGGCGCGCAGCCTCCGGCGCAGAAAGTCCGGTCGCTGCGGAGCCGAGTTGGATTAACACTTCCTCCGCTGATCGGCTGTGCCAGGCGTTGCCTTTCGGTTGCGCGGCTATGGCGGGTGCTGTGGTCATTACGCTCCAGGTTTCCGTTGTTCCTTCCACCAGCGCCACATGACATAGACGGGCGGGATGACGAACAACGTGAGGACCATCGCAGAAAAGACTCCTCCGACCTGCGGCGCGGCGATGCGTTTCATCACATCGGCGCCGGTCCCGGTCGCCCACATCACCGGAAACAGGCCGATCACGTCCACAGCACCGATCATCGCCATCGGCCGGATGCGCTCGACCGCCCCCAGCTGGACGGTCTCGATGAGGTCTTGAAGGGATCGCAGCCCCCCGGCCTCCTTTCGTCGCTTGCAAGCCTCGTCGAGATAGGCCAACATCACGGCGCTGGTTTCCGCCGCCGTGCCCACAACCGTAATGAGCCCGACCCATACCGCAATGCTCATGTTGTATCCCAGAATCGAGAGATACCAGACCGCGCCGACCAGCGAGAGCGGCACGCCGACCATCACCATGCATGTTTTGGCAACCGATCGGAACGCAAAATAGAAGATGACGAAAATGATGATGAGCGTCAGCGGGACAACCAGTTTGAGCCGTTCTTTCACCCGCTCCATGAACTCGTATTGGCCGGACCAGACGATCGTGTAGCCCGGCGGCAGCGTGACCTTCTCTTTGGCCACTCGTTTCAGATCCTCCACATAGCCGCCGACATCGCGTCCCGTCATGTCCAGGAAGACATAGCCTGCGAGCATGCCGTTTTCGTCCCGGATCATGGGCGGGCCGTTGACGAAGCGGAGCGTTGCGAGTTGCGCGAGCGGCACCTGCATCCCAGTCGGCGTATCTACGAGCACGCGCTTCAGCTTTTCAGGATCGTCCCGCAATTCCCGGAGATAGCGGACATTGATCGGATACCGCTCACGGCCTTCGATGGTGGTGGCGATATTTTCTCCGCCGATGGCTGTTTCGATGATCTTGCCGACATCCATCAGCTTCAGACCATAGCGTGCGATTTCATCGCGGTTGATTTCGAAGTCGAGAAAATAGCCGCCGGACACCCGCTCCGCATAGACACTGCGTGTGCCCGGCACCTCCTTGAGCACCATTTCCAGATGTTCGCCGATCTGTTCGATCTGTTTGAGGTCCGGACCGAAGACCTTGATCCCTACCGGTGTTCGTATCCCGGTGGTCAACATGTCGATCCGCGCCTTGATCGGCATCGTCCACGCATTGATCACACCGGGGAATTGCAGGGCCCGGTCCATTTCATCCACCAGGCCTTCATAACTGAGACCGGGCCGCCATTGGTCCCTCGGTTTCAGTTCGACCACCACTTCCATCATGCTGAAAGTGGCCGGATCGGTAGAAGTTTCCGCCCGGCCGGCCTTGCCGAAGACATGGTCCACCTCTGGGAACGACCGGAGTTTCTGGTCCATGATCTGCAACAGGCGTCCCGCTTCCGTGATGGAAAGACCCGGCAAGGTCGTCGGCATATAGAGCATCGTGCCTTCGTACAAGGGCGGCATGAACTCGGAGCCCATCTGCTGATAGACCGGCACAATGCTGCCCATCAACAGAATGGCGCCAATCACCACCGCTTTCCGATAACACAGGGCTGCCCGGAGCATGGGCGCATAGAGCCGTTGGAGCGAGCGGCTCACCGGATGCTTCTGTTCCGGAAAGATTCTCCCGCGAATGAACGTCGGGAGACAGGCCGGGACCAAGGTGATCGCCAACACGGCACACATGGCGATGGCCAGGTTGTTGGTCCAGGCCAGCGGCTTGAACATCCGGCCTTCCTGGGCTTCGAGGACAAAAATCGGGATAAACGAAATGGCGATGACGAGGACGGAAGCAAAGATCGGTGGCCCGACTTCCTTGGCGGAATCGATTAAGATGCGGAGCCGCTCGCCCTTGCGCCCGTCTCGCTCCCACTCCTCTAACCGTTTATGCGCGTTGTCCACGATCACGATGGCCGCATCCACCATGTCGCCGATAGCCACAATGATGCCGCCGAGCGACATAATGTTGATGCCGATCTCCATCAGGTACATGGGAATGAACGCAATCAGTACGGCGATGGGCAAGGTAAGGATCGGCACGATCGCGGACCGGACGTGGAGCAAGAAGGCGATAATGAGTACGCCTGTGACGATCAGCTCTTCCAGGAGGCTTTCGCTTGCCGTGGCGATGGATTCGTGGATCAAGCCGCTCCGGTCATAGGTCGTGACAACCTTGACGCCCTTCGGCATGGATGGTTCGAGCTCTTTGAGCTTCGCTTTCACGCGCTCGATGACATTGAGGGCATTCTCACCGAACCGCATGATCACGATCCCGCCCACGACCTCGCCCTGGCCGTTGAGCTCGACCAATCCTCGCCGCATGTCGGGACCGAGCCGCACCGTCGCCACGTCACGCAAGAGAATCGGCGTGCCGTTCTCGTTGACACCGACGGCGATCTTTTCGATATCGTCGGTCTTCTTAATGTAACCGCGCCCACGGACGACGTATTCGATCCCGGAAAACTCCACGACGCGCCCACCCACATCGTTATTGCTCGCGCGAATCGTTTCGATGATGGAAGGGAGGGAGAGGCGATAGGCCGACACCTTCGTCGGATCCAAGTTGATTTGGTACTGACGAACAAAGCCGCCGATGCTGGCTACTTCCGCCACCCCCTCCACGGCCCGCAGCCAATACTGCAAATACCAATCTTGGAAGCTGCGTAAGGCAGCGAGATCGTGTTGCCCCGACTCATCCACGAGGGCATATTGGAACACCCAACCGACGCCGGTTGCGTCGGGTCCCAGCTGCGGCGTGACGCCTTCCGGCATGCGGCCGGAGAGTTGGTTCAATCGCTCCAAGACGCGGGAACGGGCCCAGTAGATGTCCGTGTTGTCCTTGAAGAGAATGTAGACATAGGAATAGCCGAAGTCCGAAAAGCCGCGAACCACGGTCACATTGGGCGCGGAGAGCAGCGCCGTGACGATCGGATAGGTAATTTGATCTTCGACCAGATCCGGCGAGCGCCCCGGCCAAGTGGTGTAGACAATGACCTGCGTGTCGGAGATATCCGGTAAGGCATCGATGGGCGTCCGCCACATCGCCCACAACCCGACCGCTGAGAATACCAAGACCAGCAGAAAAACGATGAAACGGTTTCTCGCGCTGAATTCGATGATGGATTCAACCATAGGCGTTTCTTGGGTTTGTGTGGTTTGTCTCGTTCGTTTGGTACAACCAGACAAACCAAAGCAACCAATGAACCAGACAAACAGTTTCGTTATTTCATCCCCGGCATCCCGCCCATGCTGTCGACGACGGACTTGAGCCGGCTTTCACTGTCGATCAGGAAATTTGCCGACGTCACAATATGCTCGCCCTCTTTCAGCCCTGCCAAGACTTCCGACCACTCGCCTGTCTTCACACCCGTTTTGATCAGGCGCGGCTCGAGCTTGCCGCCGCCCAGATGAAGAAACACGACTTGCTTCTGGCCCGATTCGATGATGGCTTCCTGCGGGATGGCCAAGCGAGTTCCCAGATTCGCCCGCAACTCCACATTAGCGTACATATCCGGCTTTAACTGCTCATCGGCGTTGGCGAGTTCGAACCGTACCTTGGCGGTGCGGGTTTTCGGGTCCAAGGTGGGATAGACGAAGTTCAGGCGGCCGGTCAGGACCTTGCCGGGATCGTAGGAGAACGTGACCGCAGCTTGTTGTCCGACCTTCACGAACGAGAGTTCATATTCATAAATATCGGCGAGAACCCAGACGCGCGAGAGGTCTGCAATGGTATAGAGCTCTTCCCCGGGCTCGACGTGCGCGCCTTGCAGAATGTTTTTGCTGATGACTGTTCCGCTGATCGGCGAATGGAGCGGCAACGTTTTGCTCACCTGCTTTGTCCGCTCCAACGCACGGATATGCTCTTCGCCGATGTCCCACAGGTGGAGGCGATGACGAGTCGCTTCCAGCAAGTCCTTGGACCCTCGCGCCACTTCGGGAAGATCACTGTCTCCAAGCTGCATTCGGCCCTGGAGCGCCAACAGATACTCTTCCTGGGTGGCGACGAGATCCGGGCTGTAAATGGTGAAGAGCTGTTGCCCTTTCTTCACATGATCTCCGGTGGCGCTCACAAAGAGCTGTTCGATCCAACCATGGAACTTGATGGTGACTTTGGCGAGCTTGCGCTCGTCCACGGCGACGCGCCCAACCGTCCTGATTATTTTCTCCAGTGGTCGCCGACTCACCTGCTCGTACTTCACCCCGATCGTTTGGAGCCGTTCCGGTGGAATCGTCACGGTACCCGCTTCGGGCGTGAGGCGTGAGGCGTCAGGGGTACGGGGGGGCGCCTTCTGTTTTTTGTCTCTCTTTTCACTCCTTACACCTAACCCCTCACGGGACTGTTCCATCCCCGGCATCTCCATCCCGTCCATCTCGCCTTGTCCGGATTCCGCCGGCGGGACGAGCGCCGGGCTCGACAGCAGCCAGATGAGAAGGCCTGCCATCAACACGAGAGCGATGCCCGTTCCGATGAGACTGCGGCGGATCATCATCCCCGCTTCCTTTCCTGCAGCAGACCGTCCAATGGCCCGCCGGTCACAGCTTCGAGGCGAGCGAGGGCTTTTTCGTGGCTCACCATTTCGCCATGGAGTTCGAGTTGACTGTCTTGCAGCGTCAACAGACTGTTGAGCAGCGTCAGGAAATCCACTTTGCCCACCGTATAGCCGGCCTGGGCCGCCTGCAAACTGAGCGTGGCCTGCGGAATGATCGCATCGCGCAAAATGGTGATCAGCCGCTCGGCCCGCTGGGCTTGCACGAAAGCATCTTTCACCTGAAACAGCAGATCCTGCCTCATCGCCGTGAAGTCTTCGCGGGCGCTTTCGAGACCGGCCAACGCCTCCCGCACACCTTGCTTCTGCTTCGTGTCATAAAACAGCGGGATCTTGATTCCCACCATCACCTGATATCCGTTGTCATTGATTTTGTCGTTTCGGATGCCGAGGGCCGTCACGTCGAAGTCGGGATAGTACTGCCGCTGGGCGAGGGACACCGCCTGTTCGGACCGGTTGACACTTTTCGCCGTCGCAAGCAGCGCGGGAGAAAATTCGTCCGCTCGGCGGTTCAGTTCCTGTAGCGGAATCGTCAAGATGGTGGCATGCACGTCTTCCGGTGTGCCCAGCGGCTCGTCCGGCGGACGATTCACGAGACGGTTAATCGCCGCGTGAAGGCTCTCCTTTTGTTGATCGAGCACGGCCAGCCGGTCGAGCACGCGTGAACTTTCGACTTGGGCGCGAAACACGTCCTGCTGTGCGGCCTGGCCGACGCTGTACCGCGCTTTGGCCGTCTTCTCGAACTGGATCAGGAGCGCTTTGTTCTTTTCTACGACCTCAATGCTCTTATGCACGAAGTGGAGATCGAAGTAGTTCTGTTTCAGCACAGCTATCAGTCTCAGCCGGGTCGCAAGATACTCTTGCTCCAACCGATCCGCCTCGCGCTGCGCGACTTCCCCCTTGAGCGTAAGCTTGCCAGGAAACGGAATCTCCTGCCCGAATCCATACATGGCCCCTTCCACCACCGGCGGCACCATCGGCATACGCTGATATCCCAGCTGAAGCCGGGGATCCGGTAGCGTCTGCACTTGCGGGACGACGGCTTTGGCTGCCTCCCAGCGGTGACGAGCTGCTTTTATCTCCGGACTCGCCTCTTCCAATTCTTGGATGAGGCCGGGAAGGTTAAGGCGCGGTTCATTCATCCCGTGCTCATCCGACCCTTGGACGCGCCCGTGTGGTAGCAGCACGGCAAACAGGAGAAGAACAGAAGCAGCCCTCACTGGATGGAGAACGTCAGTTGGTTTCACGGCAGCACCTCCGATGGCAAAAGAAACGGCCGCCTGCTCAGCCTTTGCAGGCGAGTAGGAAACGATCGAGTCGGAGGTAGGGAATCAGATTCGGAGGACCGAGGAGGATTCTATGGAAATGGGGACAATGGAATGGGCGCTGCTCCGGAACCATCGCATCCCGGCCTGGGAAACAGTCGGGATGACAGCCTGACCTGGCAGGATCGACGCATGATCAACACCCAGGACCACGCTCTGCTTTATGTGCCGCTCCGGAGACGAGGTGAGTGACGGCGGGCACATGATTGCCTCGTCCATCGGACAGGCCATCCTGTCCTCAATCAAACTGGCAGTTTCATGCCGCTCCAACAGATCGGGTACGGCACACATTACTCCGATCACCTGACAGAAGGTGAACAGTAGTGCCAGTGCCATGTATCGTCCATGAACTTGTGAAATCATGAGAAAATCGACACTCCTCGGAAACCGGCACTCCCGTTTCCGGCCCGGATCATCTCTACACCCCATAGACCAGGCACTTCAAGTAGCTGTGGTCTCACCTGAGATCGTTAAGCATATGCGATGCCAGAAAGACCCGAACCGGAGCCTTCGATACCCCGTGCGATTCCAACCTATTCTGCGGACAAGCCGGCCACGACTTAAACCTCTCAAATCGCCCTGTTGGGGCATTTCGGGTCATACGGCTACCCAATAGCCGTGGCAATATGCCTCTTAACCCGCCTTACTCATGACGGTTCGTCGCAGCTGGTTAACTCCGCGCGAAGAGCGCGAAACGCGTGACGCGAATGCCCGGTCTTTGGCAATCCCGCTTATCCTGCTGCTCTCGCCCCTCTCGCGTATGTCGAGCATCAGCGATTGCAGCAGAAATGCTCATGAGTAATGCGGGTTAGCAGATCCTCGGGAGTTGTTCGCCGGATAAGAGGTCGAGAATCCGGTGCGTGCCCAGAACGGTCTTCAGGACGACGGGAGATGAGCTTCTTGAACCGATTGACCCGACCTCACCGACCAGCGAAGCCTTTCGCGCAACAGCGTGGTTGCGCATGATAACCAGGGCGCGCGCTGCGTCCGCTCTTGGCACGAACGCCACGAACCGCCCTTCATTGGCGACATACAGCGGGTCCAGCCCCAGCACTTCGCAGGCCCCCTGCACCTCGTTCTGAACGGCGATCGCCCGCTCGTCGATCGATAGTGTCGTTTCTGAGGCCGAAGCGATTTCGTTGAGCGCGCTGGCGAGCCCGCCTCTGGTCAAATCCCTGAGGCAGTGGATCTCGATGCCGGCGGCAATTAAATCCGCCACCACGCGATGCAATGGCGCTGAGTCGCTCACAATATTTCCGGCAAACGACAAACCTTCTCGCACGCTGAGCACTGCGACTCCATGCGACCCCAGGTCGCCGCTCACGAGGATCGCGTCGCCCGGCACTATCTGTTTGGGGCCGATTTTCACACCGGGCGGTACGACTCCGATCCCGGCCGTATTGATGAAGATGCCGTCGCCTTTCCCCTTATCGACGACCTTTGTGTCGCCTGTCACGATTGCGACACCGGCCTCTTTTGCCGCCTTGGCCATCGAATCAACGACCCGTTGCAACGTCTCAATAGCCAGTCCCTCTTCCAGGATAAATCCGGCGCTGAGCCACAAGGGTTTGGCCCCGCACATGGCCAAATCGTTGACCGTACCATGCACCGCGAGACTGCCAATGTCTCCGCCGGGGAAAAATAAAGGTTGCACGACGTAAGAGTCCGTGGTGAATGCCAAGGTCCCTTCAGACTGAGGCCAGGTTGCTCCGTCATGCAGATGCGTCGAGAGCGGATCGCCGAACGACCGGACAAAGACCTCCCGAATGAGCTGCTGCATCAGCCGCCCGCCCCCGCCATGGGCCAGTTGCACCGTCTTCTTTTCCGTCATCGGCAAAGGACAGACCGGCTCTCTTAGTTCATTGCTGTTCAGGGTCATCCCTTGCACCTTGTATCTTGTCTCGTAGGACAGAAAACAGTCACTGGTCATCAGTCATCGGTCATTCTCTTTACCAATGCC
>Ga0315912_10005610_pt1 | contig 11482 bp, 9 predicted proteins | sample VfabasoilMG_FD_204469 | JGI IMG/M metagenome (GOLD analysis project Ga0315912, IMG submission 204469) | Garden soil microbial communities collected in Santa Monica, California, United States - V. faba soil | ecosystem: Environmental > Terrestrial > Soil > Garden | place: USA: California...
TCAGGATCGTGTGGCAGTTCTTGGTTTTCCTGCCAATAATTTCTTATGGCAAGAACCTGGCACCAATCGTGATATTGAAGAGTTTTGCCGGGATAATTATGGAGTCAGTTTTCAAATGTTTGAAAAAATTTCAGTGAAAGGCAGCGACCAGCACCCGTTATATGCCTGGCTGGAAGCCAAAACAGGAAAGACTCCCTCCTGGAATTTTTGCAAGTACTTGATCGGAAAAGAAGGGGAGGTATTGGGTTACTTTCCCTCCAAAGTAAGTCCATTAGATAAAGATATCGTTCAAAAAATTATTCAATAATGTTTAAAGCATCCCAAAATCTAAATCCGATTTCCCTTGACCTGGGTCTACTCTTAACTCGCCTCGCTGCAGGCGGATTAATGCTATACCATGGCGCACCTAAACTCTTCGGCTTTACCAGTCGCATGGATACGTTTTCCAATCCAATCGGGATTGGTTCTACCCTATCGCTCACGTTGGTTGTGTTCGCTGAATTTTTCTGTGCAATATTTTTGATAGTTGGAGCATTTAGCCGGTTGGCCACAATACCATTGATCATTAACATGATCGTAATTGTTTTTGTCGTTAAAGGGGGTGAACCAATTAAAGAAAAAGAATTGGCTGTTTTCTATTTGGCGGCCTACGTCTCGTTATTTTTTACGGGACCAGGAAAATATTCAATTGATGGAATGAGGAGGTAGGAAAACTGATAAATTGCTATTTCTCTTCTTCAATCCTTTTAAAATAGGCACGCGCTTCCGCCATTACTTTTGGCGCAAGTACAAAACCCGATAGCATGGTAGGAATGGCCATCAGCGCAAAAGAAATATCAATTAGATACATCACATCGGTTAACGAGGCAACAGCACCACAAATAATGGTGATCAAATAAATATAATCGTACCACTTACTTGCCTTTACCCCTACCAAAAATGATAGTGCCTTGCTGCCATAATAATTATAGGAGAAGAGCGAGGTGACAGCAAAAAAGAAAGCACACAAAAGCAAAAGGTAATTTCCAAATCCGGGCAACGAACTCTCAAACGCTTGGGAGGTTAACGTGACACCGTTTGCCTCTGAGGTTTGCCACACACCTGTAACCAAAATAGCAAGTGCTGTTAGCGTGCAAACCAACAGCGTATCAATTGCAGGACTCAACATAGAAATGAGGCCTTCCCTAATTGGCTCCGAACTTTTGGAAGCACCCAATGCCATTGGGGCGGTGCCTACACCCGCTTCATTAGAGAAAGAAGCTCTGCGTACACCTGTAACAATTAGCCCGCCAATTGCGCCACCCAGTGCGGGATTACCCCTAAAATTTTCAGCCGCAAAGGCATCGGTAATGATCAGGTACAAATAATGTGGCACGGTATCTATGTGAACAACCAGAATTGCAACTACCGAAACGAAATAAATAACGATCATGAGCGGCACCATTTTTCCGGCCCAACTCCCAATCCGATTAATTCCTCCAACTACAACAATACCGGCAAGCACCATTAGTACAGAGCCAATAATAAATTTCAACAAGCTTATTTTCATTCCCAGGAAAATAAACTCCGTGGCTTTGAATTCATCCGACTGAATTCCAATATCAATTATAGCTTGTGTCAGTTGGTTGGCCTGAAATATAGGTAGGCAGCCCACCATGCAACAAACGCTGAACAGTACAGCGAGTGGATACCACTTTTTTCCCAGCGCCTCACGAATTACATACATGGGGCCTCCCTGAATTTCTCCTGTTGAGTCTTTTCCACGATACATAACCGACAAAGTGCTGGTAAAAAAATTAGACGACATGCCCACAACGGCCGTAACCCACATCCAGAAAAGTGCACCCGGCCCGCCAACACTAATCGCGACAGCCACACCGGCTATATTGCCCATGCCCACCGTAGAGGCAAGGTTGGTTGACAACGCCTCGTATGGTTCAATTTGCCCCGCATCTTTGGGATTATAATACTTACCACGCAATACAGCAATGGCATGACCCCAATATTTGTATTGAATGAATCGTGAATACAAAAGAAAAAACAATCCGCCCAAAATAATGAGGAACAAAACAGGAGTCCAGATAGCGGTGGCAAGCCAGCTTATAATTTCACTCATTCAGAAGAAGTAAGAAGTTAACTCGTAATAAAAAATAGGAAAATCCTAAGCGGTCAAAAATAGAAATTGTTTTGAGTATCTATCTTTTTATTTCAGGAACGGGCCAATTAATCTGATGAGCTTACCAGCTAGTGGTTTTAATTCAACATCGGACCGAAACAATTGAATGAAAGCTGCCTGACCCGGATGAAGAGCGGTAGAATATTCACCTGTAATTCTTCCAATCACCGAACTAATCGAAGGGTTGTGGCCGACCAGCATGAGCAATCCAAATTCTTTTTCAATTCCTGAAATACAATCGAGATATTTTTCATCAGGACTATTATATAAAGAGTGTTGAAAATGGATAGACGGCTCCGGAGTTTCTAATATGGAAGAAAGCGCACGAGTTGTTTGAACTGTGCGCACAGCATCACTGGAAATGATGCCATCAGGAAATATTTTTTCCTCTTTTAATCGCATGCCTAATCGATGAATTGATTCTGCTCCACGAACGGTGAGTATCCGGTCAAAATCAGTTTGATTGGCCTGTTTATCAGCACTTTCTCCATGCCTTATCAATACTATTGAATGCAACATCATTCACCGATTTAAACACATAACTCACCTTTTTATACTAACTCAATATTAAGAGTGAAACTTTGATTTTTAAAAAATTTAGATATTTGCGGCCATTAAAACTCAATTCATGCCAAAAAACCTAGTGATTGTTGAGTCTCCTGCGAAAGCAAAAACAATAGAAGGCTATTTAGGAAAAGACTATAAGGTTACTTCCAGCATGGGCCACGTGCGCGATTTACCGAAGGGAAAAGGAGCGATAGATATAGAGAATGGGTATGAACCAACCTACGAAGTAAGCCCTGAAAAGAAAGATGTTATAAAGAATTTAAGAAAGCTTTCCGATGATGCTGAGATGGTTTACCTGGCTAGTGACGATGACCGTGAGGGGGAAGCGATTTCATGGCACTTAAAAGAAGTGCTTGATCTTTCAGATAAAAAAACCAGGCGAATTGTGTTCACCGAAATTACCAAGAACGCAATAAAAAATGCAATTGAAAGCCCGCGCGGAATTGATATTGATTTAGTAAACGCACAGCAAGCCAGGCGTGTGCTCGATAGGCTTGTTGGTTTTGAGCTCTCTCCTATTCTTTGGAAGAAAATAAAAACCGGGTTATCGGCAGGAAGGGTGCAGTCAGTTGCGGTCCGGTTGATTGTAGAGCGGGAAAGAGAGATAGAAAAATTCCAGGCTAAATCGTCATTCAAGATTTCGGCCATATTCGATTTAGGAAAAGGGAAGCAGTTGGTAGCCGAGCTTTCCGAAAAATTTAATTCCGAAAAAGAGGCTATGGCCTTTTTGGAATCGTGCAAAGGCGCCACATACACCATTGCTGATTTGCAAAAAAAACCGGCTAAAAAATCTCCAGCTCCTCCGTTCACCACATCCACATTACAACAGGAAGCTGGGCGAAAACTCAGCTTCTCGGTTTCTCAAACCATGTTGGTTGCACAGAAGTTATATGAAGCCGGGAAAATCAGCTACATGAGAACCGACTCTGTAAACCTTTCGGATGAAGCGGTACAAGGGGCGGTAAACCAAATTACATCCTCATTTGGAAAAGATTTTGTTCAAACCAGGAAGTATAAAACCAAAACCTCTGGCGCACAAGAAGCGCACGAAGCCATACGGCCAACCGATTTCTCTGTGACCGAAGCCGGTGCAGACCGCAATGCCGTTCGCCTGTACGAACTCATTTGGAAACGAGCCATAGCCTCACAAATGGCCGATGCTGAGTTGGAAAGAACAACAGCAACCATCAACATCTCAACCAATAACAGAACATTGACCGCATCGGGTGAGGTAATAAAATTTGAAGGCTTTCTTAAGGTTTATCTTGAATCAAGAGATGAGGATGATGAAGAAAATGGCGGAAAAGTTCTCCCTCCATTGCTCGTAGGTCAAAAACTTGACTTCAATACGATGGATGCGATAGAATCTTTCTCCCGTCATCCATCGCGCTACTCGGAAGCCAGCCTGGTAAAAAAATTGGAAGAGCTTGGCATTGGCCGCCCATCCACTTATGCGCCAACTATTTCTACTGTTCAGAAAAGAGGATACGTAGTAAAAGAAAACAGGGATGGTGTGGATAGAAAATATCGAACCCTTTCTCTCCTGACTGACAATACTATAAAGAGTACAACCGAAACTGAGGTGACGGGTGCGGAGAAGGCAAAATTATTTCCAACCAATATGGCCATGATCGTGAACGACTTTTTGGTGGAGCATTTTGCTGAAGTTACCAACTACTCCTTCACAGCCGAAATTGAAGCCCATTTCGATGAGATCGCAACAGGAAAATTGAAATGGAAAAAAATGATTGACGGCTTTTATAAGCCATTCCATAAAATTGTTGCGGCCACCGAAAAAGTAGAACGCTCATCTGTTCAAAATAAAAGCAAAGAATTGGGCGTTGACCCCAAGACCGGAAAAAATATTTATGCCAAGCTAGGCCGCTTTGGCGCCTATGTTCAACTGGGCGAGAACCCGGAAGATGGCAATCCGATAAAACCAAAATTTGCCAGCTTGCGCAACGGTCAGTTTATTGAGAACATAACCCTGGCCGATGCTCTGGAGTTATTTAAGCTGCCCAGGGAAGTAGCGCAGTTCGAAGAATTACCAGTTGTTGCCAACACGGGCAGGTTTGGCCCTTATGTGCAACACAATAAAAAATATGTATCAATCCCGAAAGGTGAAGATCCATACACCATCACAGGTGAGCGGGCCATTGAATTAATTAAGCTCAAGCGTGAAGCCGATGCGAACAAAACCATCAAACTGTTTGATGAAAACCCTGAAATCCAGGTATTGAATGGCCGTTTTGGTCCTTACATAAAAGCCGGAAAGAAGAACGTAAAAATTCCAAAAGACAAAACTCCCGCTGATTTAACGTTGGAAGAATGTGTGGAGCTGGCCGCTAATGCACCAGAGAAAAAAGGAAGATTTTTCAGGAAAAAGAAGGAGTAATTAGAATACAAGCCTAAGTGAATTCTTTAGTCCCCTGAAACCGATTAACTCAATACCGGTGTGGCCTACAAACATTTTGGCCGACATCTTCACAGGGATTTTATTTTTATCGTCCGATATCCAAAAGGTAATGGAGTTCGCTCCGTCAAATAATTTATTGTCGGGTAGGATTGGCACCAGCACGTGACAAGGTATTTTTCCAATTTTAGTCTTTAGAGTTTCCTTGCCTTTGTAAAGAATTTTTAATGTGTAGCTGGCGTCTTCAAAGAAACCTTTTATACTTAGCGTGTCACCACTTTTTGTTTTATCGAAATCAAAAAAACGCAGGTGCACAAAACCACCAACCAAATCAGTAGCATTCTCAGGCAAATCATAATGCTTCGCCTCACCATATTTTCCTGTCTTCTTGTCCACTACCTGAACAGAAGCCTTATGAATATCGTGTTTAAATGTTACCCATTCATCCTTTCTATACTTGGCCTCCGCAATTTTCCGATAGGAAGCACGGGTAAGTAAATTAGTAGTATCCAGGTATGCGCCCCAATTATCTTTCACACGGGTTACCCACGATAGCCAATCGCTGGTTTCCCCAATCACATCAACTTTATAGCAATAATTTCCCAGAATTTTATGATAGGATTTATCCACGCGGGCAGTGGCGCTTCCGGCCGTCATCCCAAGAAAGGTCGCCTTGTAGGTTAGCTCTTCTCCCAATCCAAAAATATCATTATGAAATTTACCGGGCTTGATCTCTTGCGACCAGAGGTTGCCAGCAAATCCCAAAACCAAAAATGTAATAAAGACCCTCATTTCAATTTTGCTTAATGCACTTTATATGCCAAGTTAGTAAATAACAGAGGGGCTCAACCAAATTTTATTTCTACTTAAACGGAAAGTTGATTATCCCTCAGCGCATCGTTCAGCGATGTTTTCTTATCGGTTGATTCCTTTCTCGTTCCAATAATCAACGCACAGGGCACTTGAAATTCTCCTGCCGGAAATTTCTTTGGGATTGTTCCCGGAATCACCACCGACCGCTCGGGAACATAACCACGATGCTCAATGGGAGTGCTGCCCGTTACATCAATAATTTTGGAGTTGGAAGTAAGCACAACATTAGCGCCCAATACAGCTTCCCTTCCAACCCGAACCCCTTCCACAATAATACACCGCGAACCAATAAACGCATTGTCTTCAATTATTACGGGAGCGGCCTGCACAGGCTCCAGCACACCACCGATCCCAACCCCACCGCTCAGGTGCACATTTTTTCCAACTTGCGCACAGCTTCCAACCGTTGCCCAGGTATCTACCATTGTGCCTTCATCCACATAAGCGCCAATGTTCACATACGATGGCATCATGATCACACCCTTGCTCAGATATGAACCATATCGCGCAAGGCCATGAGGCACTACACGCACGCCTAACTCTTTAAAATTTTTCTTAAGGGGAATTTTATCATAAAACTCAAACGGCCCCACTTCAATGGTCTCCATTTGGCTGATGGGGAAATACAAAATCACAGCTTTCTTTATCCACTCATTCACTTTCCAACCACCTTCTACCGGTTCTGCTACGCGCAATTTTCCATTATCCAATTGAGCAATAATTTCCCTGATGGCATTCTGTGTTTCATTGCCCTTAATCAGTTCCCGGTTGTCCCACGCTTCTTCAATTGTCCGTTTCAAGTCCATTTAAGTCTTATTTTTAAGTTTGATTTGAGGTCGCAAGAAATGAAAAAACAGTCAATTGTCATCGCATCCATTTTAAAACCTGTGGACGATACCCGCATGTATGAAAAAATGGGACAGAGTTTGGCAGCAACCGGGCAGTGGCAAGTGCATATTATTGGTTTTGGAGAAAGAATGTCAGCATCAGAACCTGATCTGGTTTTCCATACGCTCGGGGTTTTTCCCAGGATTTCGCTTGCGCGATTACTTGCCCCAATAAAAACTCTAAGAAAACTTTTTCAAATTAAACCTGCGATAATCGTTGCCAATACACACGAATTACTCTCCGTTTCAGCTATTTACAGGATTTTCACGGGTGCAAAAATTTTCTACGACATCCGAGAAAATTATTACCTGAACATTCGGAATACGAATGCTTTTCCTTTCGGGATAAGGTTTCTTATTTCTGTTTTTGTTCGTTGCATGGAATGGATAACATCATTTTTTATTCACCACTTTATTCTGGCTGAAAAAAATTACGCAACGGAGCTTCCATTCATTGGAAAGAAATTCACTTTCGTTGAAAACAAGTGCAAACGACCAACAGAGTTCAAAAGAAATCCGGTAAACGATGAGACAAGGTTGTTGTTTACCGGCACCCTTGATGAAAGCACGGGGATTTTTGAAGCGATTGGCCTGGTGAAAAAATTAAACGCACTTAACCCTAATGTGAAACTTAAAATTATTGGATATTGTGCACGACCGGATGTACGAAAGAAAATTTTAGAGGCAACTTCAAGCTGTTCGTTTATTACGATAACTGGTTTAGGCCATTTGGTTGAACACAAAAAAATATTCGATGAGATTTCCCAAGCCACAGCAGGATTAATCTATTATCCCCCATCCCCCCATACCCGTCATTGCACGCCAACCAAACTGTATGAGTACTTGTGCTGCCAATTGCCAATCGTTTACGATTTAAAAACTGATTGGCCCAGCTTAATAACAAAATGCGAAGGCGGTATTGCCATTGATTTTGCAAACCCAGATTTGAAAGAGATTTTAAAACTATTAACAGAAAAAAAATTCTACATCCATGAATCCGGGGATGCCAGTTGGCAGGGAGAAGAGGAAAGGTTCTTGAAAACTATTGAAGCATCCCTACTTTAAAAGTAGAAGTGACATTCCGATAACTCAAAAATTATTGACTCATTCTTTTACAAGCTCCCCTCTCACAAAATCCATCAATTCTTTAATGTAACCACGACTGAAATCAAACTTGATTCCTGCTGCTTTATAAATTTCAGGAATGGTTTTCATGTAGCCCAGGCTTAAAGCATCCATATAATTCCTTAATCCTTTTTGCGGATCATTCCGATAATTTCTCCAAACGGCTATCGCTCCTAATTGAGCCATTCCATACTCGATGTAGTAAAACGGAACTTCAAACAAATGAAGCTGTTTCTGCCATAGATAATCTTTTGTTTCCTGTAATCCCGACCAATCGGTTATGGTATCGGCAAATTCATTAAATATTCTATTCCAATTTTCCTTGCGTTGAGTTAACGAATGCTCAGGATTTTCATAGATCCAGTGCTGAAATTTATCAATGGTGGCCACCCATGGTAACGTCTCGATCAAATCTTCCAACTGCTCTTCTTTAGCACGTTTTAAATCGCTTGCGTTAGGAAAAAATAAATTCCAATGATCCATGGAAATCAACTCCATCGACATGGATGCCAGTTCAGCTACTTCCATCGGTGGTGATTTAAAATCTCCCAACTCTAAATCTTTCGTGAGAAAATTATGAACCGCGTGGCCGCCTTCATGCATAATGGTAATCATATCGCGCATGGTAGATGTGGCGTTCATAAAAATAAAGGGAACTCCTATTTCGGCCAGCGGATAATTATAACCTCCGGGTGCTTTGCCCTTTCGCGATTCTAAATCCAAATGCCCCATTGAATTCATGATAGAAAGGCATTGGCCAAGAAATGGATCCAGTCTCCTGAAACATTCAATTGATTTTTCCGTCAGGTCTTTTCCGCTTTCAAATGCCTTCAAAGCCGGGCGGCCTTCAACATCAACAGCTTTGTCCCATGGTCGCAAAGAATCTATATTTAATTTTTTCTTTCGAATAGCTGAAAACTCATTCAACACCGGAACTACTTCAAATTTAATTGCTTCATGAAAATTGAAACAGTCCTGGGGGGTGTAATCAAATCGGCCATACGACTTAAACATATAATCTCTGAAATTTTTGAAGCCGGCATTAGTTGCGGCATTATGGCGCAATCCAATTAATTTGGAGTACAGGTCGTCAAGAGTTTGTTTATCCGTAAGTCGTCTGTCGCTAATTTTTTTATAAACCTCCTCCCTTCGTTTGCGGTTTGTATCAAGAAGCACCACCGCTGCCTGTTGAAGAGTAAGTTCTTTCTCCTCAAAAGTGATGGTCATGGCACCGGAGAGTTGAGAATATTTTTGAGTCTCTGTATTCATTTCGGTGAATAGCGGAACATTCTCATCGCGAAATATTTCCACGTCTTTTTTAAGATTCCGAACCATCATGGTGAACCCGGCTTCACGCTCAATTTCCTTTAAAAAGGGCGAGGAAAGAGCTTTTTTATTAAGTTGATCGGCAATGGGTGCCAGGTGCGGTTGAATATTCTGAACGAAATCCTGATAGCTTTTTTGATATTCTTCATTTTCCGTGTGGCACGTCATGCGTATGTAGCGCCATCCCATGTCTTCCGAAATGATGGACTCTAATTCGCTGCGGTCTTTTAACCAATTTCGCAGGTCGGCAAGACTGCCGATTTCAGCATTTAGTAAATCATCCAGGTAAGGTTTGATCTTATCAAAATTAGTAATGGAGAAATCTTCAGGAATAAATTTTCTTTTTGGACGTTTAGGTATTTGAAGTGTGGCGCTCATGAATCGTGGGATAAATTTAGTGTCGGCAAAATAGGTAAATTGAACCAAAAATATTTGAACAAAATGAAATAAGGAAGTCATCGTTGTATTACAAAATGCGATACCATCCGAGTTCCGATAAATCGAATGAACAACTCAGAATTTAACCCGAATATTTTCCTCAACCACCTGGCGCAGACCAATCCGTTTCCTTTCATGCTTCCCATTGAAAGAGCTGAAGGAATTTACTTATACACACCAAAAGGCAAGCGTTATACTGACCTGATTTCGGGGATCGCAGTAACAAACATTGGCCATCGCCACCCAAAAGTTGTTGAAGCCATAAAAGCACAGGTAGATAAGCACCTGCACGTAATGGCTTATGGCGAGTTTATTCAATCACCTTCCAATTTGCTCGCTAAAGAACTTGCTGATGTACTCCCACAAAACTTAAACTGTACTTACCTGGTAAACTCTGGCACAGAAGCCAATGAAGGCGCATTAAAATTAGCAAAACGATATACAGGCCGTTCGGAAATAATTTCCTTTCACAAATCTTACCACGGCAACACGCAAGGATCGCTTAGTGTTTCTGGAAATGAAAAAAAGAAAAACGCCTTTAGGCCGCTATTGCCCGATGTGCGATTTATTCATTTCAACAACATTGAAGACCTGCAATTTATTACGCAAAGAACTGCCTGTATAATAATGGAAACCATTCAGGGTGATGCCGGTGTTCGCATTCCATCAAAGGAATTTATGTTGGCCTTGCGGAAACGGTGCGATGAAACCGGGGCATTACTTATACTGGATGAAATTCAGTGTGGTATGGGACGAACGGGGACATTATTTGCGTTTGAGCAATTCGGGATCGTTCCGGATATTTTAACGCTTGCAAAAGCATTTGGAGGTGGTCTGCCAATTGGTGCGTTTATCTCATCCAAAGAAATAATGAACAGCCTCACCCATAATCCCATGCTCGGCCACATTACCACATTTGGAGGAAACCCGGTTTGTTGTGCTTCAGCCCTCGCCACCTTGAGAGTGTTGGTTGCAGATAAAATTATTCAGAATGTTGATCAGCTTGGGAAACTCTTTGAAAGCCTCCTTAAGCATAAGCACATAAAAGCCATTAGACGAATTGGACTCATGTTCGCAATTGATTTTGATTCGGAAGAGCGCGTGCAGCGAATTGTAAAAGATGCATTGGAAAACGGAGTGATTTGTTTTTGGTTCCTCTCCTGCCCCAATAGTTTTCGCATTGCGCCTCCACTCACCATCTCCGAAAGTGAAGTCCGTGAGGCCTGTAATGTTATTTTGAAGTCGATCGAAAATTCATGACCTTTCCCTAATGAGTAAATCATTTTCTTCAGGCAAGCTTGATTCAGTTTTCAAAGTAATGGTGATAATGGCCATAGGCATTTATGCGATTGTGCTGGTTCGGGATATCGTGCTTCCTGTTGTTTTTGCTGCTATCTTTTCAGTTGTCCTCACACCCTTAGCCAAAAGACTTGAAGCTCGCACCGGCAGAATTCTATCCATTATCATCGTGCTGATTGGTTCACTCCTGGTTGTGGCCCTGATAAGCTGGTTCGTATTTAACCAGCTTTCGGCCCTCGTAGCCAGTTTGCCAAACCTGAAAAGTAAATATGATGCTCTTGTTAACGACATCACTCAATCCCTTCATCAAGAATTCAACATCAGCACCGAAGAGCAGGGTAAGCTTCTGAAAGACGCGATCACCAGTCTCTCTTCTGT
>Ga0315912_10005611_pt1 | contig 11481 bp, 7 predicted proteins | sample VfabasoilMG_FD_204469 | JGI IMG/M metagenome (GOLD analysis project Ga0315912, IMG submission 204469) | Garden soil microbial communities collected in Santa Monica, California, United States - V. faba soil | ecosystem: Environmental > Terrestrial > Soil > Garden | place: USA: California...
GGTCGCTGCACTCATCGAAGACACGAAACAAAGAACAGCCCGCGCTTGACAGGGTCCAACCATATCAGGGCACGACGCCGAGCACTCCGTTCGACAGGCAGCCTCCGCCGAGCCCGCTCGGGTCGGTGATGCCCACCTGCACCCAGATGCCCTGACCCGGCGCCGCGCCCGGGAAGTTCGCGCTGCCGGCCAGGGTGCCGGCCGGGCTGGTGAGCGCCAGGATCTGGATGTTGATCGGGAAGGCGTGCAGCACGCCGCCGAGGAAGGGCGCGGGCGTCGAGGCGAACGAGAACCACACGAACGACAGCGCCGACGGCCGGCCCTGGCTGAGCGCCAGGCCGAGCGGCGAGTTGGGCGTGAGGGTCCCGCTCATGACGAGCGCCGGCACGCCGGCGATGCCCGCGGTGCCGCCGCCGAGGTCCGTCCACGGGCCCTCGCAGGTGACTCCCAGCACCGTGAGATCGTCGATCGCGGCCTCGACCAGGGAGCCGCTGCCGGTGTCCTGCGCCACGAAGCGCAGCTGCACCGAGGCCGTGGGCGCCACGAAGTCGGCCACGCGGAACTCGTGCTGGAACCAGCCGCCGCTCGATTCGGGCCCGATCGGCCCGACCGTCTCGACCGTGGTCCACGAGCCGCCGCCGTTGTTCGAGACGGAGACCACGAACACCTCTTCGTTGGCCCCGCTGCCGGCGTTGTTGCTGAACCAGCGCCAGTAGCCCACGTGCGGGTCCGCGATGCCGGTCAGGTCGAGCAGCGGCGAGCGCAGCGTCGTCGCGCCGCCGTCCACGTCGTTGTCACCCAGGCCGCCGCCGACGGCGCCCTGCCCGGTGAACCAGCAGTTGCTGCCGGACGGGCTGTGGTCGTCCTCGGGCTGCGCCGCGGTGCCGTTCGGGTTGCCGTGCACCCAGACGCCGGTGGTGGCCGCGTCTCCGGGGGCGCCGACGGTCCAGCCCGTGGCCAGCTCGAGCGCGTCGTCGACCTCGAGCGTGGACGTGCCCACCTCGGCCGAGGAGGTCGCGGTCTGGAAGAAGCCGCAGCCCTGGTCGGTGGTGCTGAAGAACCACTCGGGCTGGTCGCCGCACGCCGGGCCCGGCAGCGTGGCGGTCCAGGTCGTCCCGGCGAGCAGGCTGGCCGGCAGCGAGGAGAAGGAGCTCCCCGGGTCCATGCGGTACTGCAACTGCACGCCCCCGACCGGCGTGCCGAGCACGGACACCGTGAGCGGCGTCGGCGAGCCGGCCGTGATGAGCGAGGGACCCTGTTGCGCCACGAGCGGCGCGAAGAACGGCAGGCACGAACTGGCGTGCGACTGCATCACTCCGGTGCAGGTCGGCTCCTGGAAGTAGGTGGTCATGTTGAGCAGGCCGCCCGGGCACAGGTGGCAGTAGCTCATGATGGTGCCGTTGCTGATGCAGTCGCCGTTGGCGCAGTTGTCGATGGGCGGCGCGAAGTCGTGCGTATGCGGCGAGCTGAAGTTGTGCCCGGTCTCGTGCGCGAACACGATGAAGTCCCAGGTCGTCGGGCCGGACTGCACCGGGAAGGGCGTCAGGCCGTCGATGTTGGCGCTCACGGCGAAGGCGAAATCGGACGCGTCGTCGCACAGCACGCTCAGGTAGGCGATGCCGCCGCCGAGCGGCGCGCCGGAGACGAAGTGCGCGAGGTCGGCGCCGGCCGGGATGTTGCCCTGCCAGGCGATCTGGAACTCGTCCAGCATCTGGCCCGTCGAGCCGGGCACGTCGGGTGTCGACCAGGGGTCGGCGGGGGTCGTGTAGAACTGGATGTAGGGATAGGTGAGCACCGTGTCGATCTGCGTCTGGTAGCGGTCGCTCACGGCACCGAGCAGCGTGCCCATGTAGGCCGTCTCGGCACCCAGGTCGCCGAACACCTGGAACAGCTGGTGGTCGGTCTCGACGGCGATGCGCGCCTCCCAGAAGCTGCAGCCGCCCGACCAGGTGCCGCCCTGCGTGCCCGCGGGCGACGTGCCGCCCGGCGCGCGCGGGCCGACCACACCGGAGCCGCCGGCAGCCGGGGGTTGCTGGCTCGCCGGGCCGCCGCGGTCGGCCAGCTGCTCCAGGCCGCAGCGCAGGTCCTGGCCGAGGCCGAGCTGCTGCAGCAGCTCGTCGCGCACCAGCAGCGAATGGCTGCGGCCCCAGCCCGCGTCGGGGTCGGGCTGCGGCATGAGGTGCACGAGTTCGCTGCCCGTGTCGACCCAGCCGCGCGTACCGCGCGTGCTGAACGAGAGCAGCACGTCCGAACCCTCGCGGCCGACGACGCTGCCGGTCCACACCGAGAGGTCGATGCTCTCGAGCAGGCCGGGCGCGGGCTGACCGTCCACCTGGAAGCGCATGCCGAGCCGCTCGAGGTCGATGCGCCGCAACGCCAGCTCCACTTGCTCACCCGAGGGCAGCAGGAAACCCGAGAAGCGCGCCTCGGCCAGCGGTCGGCTGGCGAGCGAGCGCACGGCCCCGGGCTGCGCGGCCCACTGGGGCAGGCCGCCGGCCGGACCGCTGCCGGGGCTGAGGCCGACCGGCTGCAGCGGGAAGGCCTCGGGCAGCTGGGCCAGGGTGGGCGCCGCGCACAGCGCGATCGCGACGAGGGTGCAGAGCAGGGCCGAACGCATGGAGCGCGACTCCTTCGGGGGACGCGGGACGAGCGGGGAGAGGGCGAGCGCCGGGCGCCGCCGCGCGCGGGGCCGGCCTTCGGGGGCCGGTCCGGGCGGCGGAGCCGGACGGCAGAGGATAAGGCTTCCTGCCCGGGGCGGGCGCGGAATTGTGCCCGCGGAGCGGGTGCCTCAGCGCGTCGGCTGGCGGCCCGCGGGAGTCGGCTCGGTGCCGGCCGCCGAGGTGTTGGCGGCGACGCCGGCCGAGGGCCGCGCCTCCCGCGAGAGCAGGTGCAGCACGCTGCGCTCGTAGTACACCAGGCCCTGTTCGCGCAGCTCGCTCGTCGTCAGCCCGTCGCCGACGAAGTCGATGCCGGCCAGCACGTTCCCCAGGCGCGCGCAGACCTCGCCCAGCAGGCCGATGCCGCTCGCGAACCCGGGGCTCCCCTCGAGCTGTGGGCCCAGCCAGCTGCGCAGCATGGGGCCGATCGACAGCAGCGTCTCGGCGGTCGCGGCCAGTTCGCGACCGTGCGGCTGCAGCCGGGCGCTGCACAGGTCGGTGCGTCCGAGCAGGCCCGCCAGGTCGTCGCGCTCCTCGAGGCCCGGCTCCTCCCCGGCGGCGACCATCATGCAGGTCATGAGCGCGTTCTCGGAGGTGGAGGCCAGGAGCAGCTGCCCGACCACGCCGTAGTCGAGCGAGAGGCGCACCTCGCCCGCGCTCAGCGTGAGGCGACTGAGGCCGGGCAGGCCGCCGGTCGCCGCACCGATGGTCAGCTCGGGCACGTAGGCGGGCGCCAGCTGGCGCACGAGGTCCTGCAGGCCGCCCATGAGCCGCGGTGCGGCCGCCTGCACGATGCCCTCGGCGCGCGCGAGCGACTTGCGCGCGGCGAGCGGGTCGCCCACGCGGCAGACGAGCACCGTGTCCAGGTCCTGCGGCCCGGCGAACTTCTGGCGCGACGGGATGGCGAGCGTGATGTGCTCGGCGCCCAGCCACGAGAGCAGGTCGCGCTCGATGGACAGGTCGGCCGCGGCCTCGAGCACGTGGAAGGCCCACAGGGCGTCCTCGGCCCAGGACCAGCGCTCGATCAGGCGCTGCTGGACGTGGCTGTAGAGCGGACGCAGGTCGATCGGCCCGCGCAGGCTGAAGGACACGACGTCGGCCGGCACGTAGGCCAGCAGCTCTCCGCTCGCGCGCTGCGCGGTGCCGGCGCCCGCCAGCGGTGCGGCCAGCATGCGCTCGGCATCCAGGCGCGTGAACGTCTCCGTGACGAGGTCCGTGCCCTCGAGATGGCTGGCGGACGCGACGGTGTCGACGTGCTGCACCAGGTCGAGCGTCTCGTTGAGCATGCCCTGCAGCAGCCCGCTGCGCAGGTCGTGCTCGGCCAGCACCTGCCCCGCGTCCTCGGCCGCCGCCAGCAGCAGGGGCACGTCCAGGAAGCTGTGGCTCGGGGCGTCGGTCGGCAGGCCCTCGAAGGCGCGCTCGAAGCGCGGGTCCGACACGAGCCGCCGGCCCTCGCTGGCGCCGCGCATCAGCTCCACGGCGGCACGGAAGTATTCCTCGCCCAGGCCCAGCAGCAGCAGCCCGTCGCGCGCCGCGAGCGAGATGAGCGCGACGTCGCCGAACATCGGCACGCCGAGGCGGTAGATGCGCGTCTCGCCGCCGTGCGCGTCCGGCAGCGTCTCGATGTCGTAGAGCACGTACGAGCTGAGGAACGCCGCCGTGGCGCCGAAGGCCCCGGCCAGCGCCGTCTCCAGCTCGCGCGCCCGGTCGGGGTCGGGGCGCACGGCGAGCAGCGCGCTCGGCAGCCCGATGTCCGCGGCCAGCGGCGGCGTCATGGTGTGGGCCCAGACGAACTCGCGGCCGAGCAGCTGGTGCCAGGGCACGGCGGCGCCGACCGAGCCGAGCATGTTGCGCAGGCTGGCCAGCTGGCGCACGAGCTCGGGGTCGACCTCGGCGGCCTCGAGCGTCTCCAGCAGCAGCTGGTCGAAGCGCGTGCCGATCGCCGCCTGGACGACCTCGCGCGCGTAGCCGTCGACCAGCGCGGTGTCGCTGCCGGCGCGCCGGTGCCAGAGCGAGGCCGTGCCCGCGGGCAGCACCTCGAGCAGGCTCGCGGCCGGCTGCATGCTCGCCGCCGGCGGTGGCACCGCCGCCTGCGCGACTCCCGGGTCGGACGACGACAACACACACCACAGCAATGCAGGCAGCATGGCACGACCTCCTGGACCCCTCGAGCGCGCCATGACACCACAGCCCGTGGGATGGTGCCACCCGCGCTCGCTGCCGGGTCGGCGAGGGCGTCGCGGCCCGTGCTGCGCCGCCGCGCGGCGCGTCGCCGCGGATCACGGCCGATATCGCGCGTCTGGTCGTCGCGCACGGGCCGGTCTCCGCGCCGGCGTGTCCCGCTCGTGACGTCATCGTCGAGTCACCCGCTGCCACGCGGCCTGCGTACGATCTCGACCACGCGCTGCGCTGCGCGCGCGCCGACGCCGCACACCTCGGTCGGCCCGCTGCGCCGTGCGCTCGAGTGGAGGAGGCGGGCGTGGGACAGCATCAGCACCTGACGGACACCTGGAGCCTATCGGAGGAGTTCCCGGTCTCCCGGCGGCGACGCCGGTCGACGGCCATCGAGCGCGTGCGCGCCTGGCGCCGCCTGCGGCGACGCCGGCGCTGGGGCTGGCTGCGCTTGTTCGCGCTCAGGCGGCAGGAGCGCTGAGCGCCGGGAGGCAGTGTGCGCGGGGCTGGCTCGCGTGACGCACGGCAGCGCCCGCGGCCCGGGTGCAGCGCAGCGCGTGGCGCGCAGGCCGTGGCGCACAGGCCGTGGCGCACAGGCCGTGGCGCACAGGCCGTGGCGCACAGGCCGTGGCGCGCGTGGCGCGGGGACGGCGTCGCCCGCGCGGTGCCCACGCCGCCCGTCGATCAGGGCGCCTGCGCGTGCGGCGCGGCTCCCCCGAACCGATGACGCCGCTCGGCAAAGGCCTGGACGCGGCCCGCGGCGTCGAGCCGCACGCCCTCCGCGGCGAGGCGCACGAGCTGGGAGCGTGACGGCCGGCCGTCACCGCGCCGGCTCGGACGTCCCTGCGCGTCCACGACGCGATGCCAGGGCACGTCCTGGCGCGCTGCCGGCAGGGCGGCGAGCGCCCAGCCCACCTGGCGCGCCACCGAGCGCAGCCCCAGTGCGGCCGCCACGTCGCCGAAGGTGGTGACCGCTCCGCGCGGCACCTCGGACACCTTGCTCCACACCTGCTCGTGGAAGCCTCTGGCTACGACGCGACGCGGCCCGTGTCGCTGCGGGTCGTAGCCGCTGCCGCGGCCCGACTTGCCCTCCACCCGCTTCAGAGTGGCGTCACCAGCCAGCGGTGCTGCGCGACGGCCACGCTGCCCGCGATGCGGATGCTGGTGATGTTGGCCGTCACCGTGCCGAACGGGAAACCCAAGGGCACCTGCACCGTGCCGAGCGTCACGCCGGTGGCGCTCAGCGTGCCGAAGCCGCCGGCATCCAGCGCCACGCCGAGCGTCGCGCCGACGGCCAGCGGCTCGGGCGGCGGCGGCGCCACCACGGGCGCATCGAGCACGGTGACGGGCGCCGGCCCGGGCACGTGTCCGGTGTTGCTCAGCTGGTCGGGCGGGATCTGCTCGGTGGCGTCGAACGGCCCAAAGGGGATGCCGAGGAACGAGACCATCACGTCGACGCGATCGATGGTGAAGGTGACCACGTAGTCCGTCATGGTCGGATCGACCGCGGTGGGCGAGGTCCAGTGGATGTCCTGGCCCTGGCTCGAGACGTCGAAGGTCCAGGTCGTGTCCACCTGGCCCGAGACCGGGGGCGCAGGCTGCCGCTGGGGATGGCTGGCGGCAACCCCGGGTGCGGGCAGCATGGCCGGCAGGCACAGCAGGAGGCCAACGAGCCACAGCACGCACGCGCTGCGGCGGCGGGGGAACTCTCGGCAACGCGTGACCGACGGGCGAGCGGCGAGTGAGTGGCGCGACATGGGTGGGTCTTCGGCGAGGGGAGGGTGGTGGCGCAGCGAGCCGCGCGCGCCGGCCGCGGCAGGCTCCGGCGCCGCGGTGCGCGGCATGATAGCCGTGTTCACCCGCTTGGGGGCGTGACGAGCCGAGCCCGTGCGTGCGACGGCGGTCAGGCGGTCTCGCGCGCCAACGTGCCGAAGAGGCGGGCCGCCTTGCTGGCGGCCGAGCGCCAGGGCAGGCCGGCGCGCTGGAACAGGGCGCGCAGGGCTGAGCCGGCTCGTTCGGCGTCGGCCGCGGCCACCTCCACCTCGATCTCGTGGTCCACGCGACCGAAGGGGAACTCGGTGCGGTCGATCTCGAACACCAGCGACAACGGGCCGTCGGCTGCGGGCAGCTCCAGCGGTCCGATGCGCCGGCGTTCGTTCTTGAAGCTGCCCACGTGGCGCAATGGTCGCTCGCCGAGCGTGTTGGCGATGCGTGCCGTGAGCGAGGCAGGATCCCGGCCGAAGCGCGCCTGCAAGGGTTCCAGCGGCGGGAGGCGCCCGGCCAGCACCTGGCGCGCGAGCGCGACGTCCACGTCGACCTCCTCCTCGGCGCGACGCGAGAGCGCGCCGTCGGCGCTCGTCTCCGCCGGACCCTTGGCGCCCAGCACGAAGCGCCCCGACTCCTCGCGCAGGCGCAGCGTGCAGGCGAGCGCTTGCAGCGTCCAGTCGGATGTGTCGAAGAAATGGTTGAGTTGCAGGGCCGCGCGACCCGTGAGCGCCGCCTCCAGGGCGGGGAGCTGCGCGGCGAGTGCGAGCAGGTCTCCCGCGCCGGCGATGCGCAGCTTGAACTCCACCTCGATGCGCTCCTGCTCGGGCGCGACCGGGTGCAGCGCGACGGGTTCGGCGGTGAGCACGGGCGTGGCGACGGTCGGGCCGGGGTCGAGCGGGTGCGGGCGCGCCGGGGCGCCATGGCCGTTGGTCGGGCCGTCGTGAGGGGCGTCGGGTGCGCTGCGGGAGGGGGCGAGCTGCGTCGGGTCGTCCTCGTCGGGCAGGAGTTCGAGGCCCGAGATGTCCGAGTCGGCCTCCGGTTCACTGGCCGCCTCCGGCTGCGGCGTGCGCTGGCCGGGCCGCGCCCGGGCGCGTCGGGTCGCGGGCTCGTCGTCGGCCGCCGGCTGCTCGTCGCCTGCAGGCTCGTCGTCGGGTGCAGGCTCCTCGACCGGCGCCTGCACCGCCGACGCCGGGCTGCCGCGGTCGGCGGCCGCCGGCCTGAGGTCGCTGGCGTCGGGCTGCGTCGCCAGCTCCGGCGGCTGCAGCTCGTGCAGCAGCTGCTGCACCGTGTGGCGCGAGGGAGCCACGACGAGCGTGGCCGCGGCCAGGCGCTCGCGGGTCTCCACCCACAGCTCGGCGTAGGCCTGCGCGGCGGCGCTGTGCGGCGCGAAGGCCGCCACCGGCATGCGCCGCACGCCCATCTGCTCCACCAGGCTGGCGTAGGGGATGCTCGCCTCGAGGAAGCCCTTGCTGTGCTCGCGCGCCCACTCGCAGACACGGCGGTGCAGCGTCTTGCGCCGGTCCACCATGCACAGGAAGGGCAGCACGCGACCCGGCCGGTGGCGCGCCTGCTTGAGGTGCTTCAGCAGGCGGCCGAGCGTGCGCAGCGACAGCACCGTGGGGATGGTCGGCACCAGCAGCACGTCGGCCGCGGCGAAGACGTTCTCGGAGACGAGCGAGATGCCCGGCGCGCAGTCGATGAAGACGTGGTCGTATTCGCCCTCGAGCGGGGCCAGCAGGCGCGCCAGGCCGCGCACGCGCTTCCTCGACTGGTCGAGCACGAGATCGAGGTTGCGGTAGGAGAAGTCGGCCGGCAGCACGTCGAGGCGCTCGTAGTCGGTGCCCTTGATCGAGCCCGCGAGCGCGTCGTCGTCCCGCAACAGCCCCTTGCCGCCGCCGCTGACGCCGGGCTTGATGCGGAAGGTGAAGCTGCTCGCGCCCTGCGGGTCGAGGTCCCACAGCAGCGTGCGTGCGCCGTCGCGTGCCGAGAGCCAGGCCAGGTTCACGGCCGTGGCCGTCTTCCCGACGCCCCCCTTGATGTTGTAGACGGCGAAGACGATCACGCTTCCGTCTCGCGCAGCAGGTGTTCGAAGCTCTTGCGGGCCTTCTTGCCGCCGAAGGAGGCCATGTGCCGCACGGCCAGCGCGCGCGCGTCGAGGCCGGTGCGCCGCAGGTGCTGCACCAGCCGGCCGAGGTCGACGCAGGCGGCCGGCGGCAGCCCCTCGGCCAGGCCGCGCAGCCGCGCCTCCTGCAGGCTGGCGTCGTTGGCGGTGCCGAGGGCGGTCTGCAGCCGCCGCAGCTCCTTGAGCGCGCGTTCGAGCGCTTCCGGCTCGAACAGCCCCGCGAAGCAATCGAGCAGGTAGCGCAGCTTCTTGGCGTGGAGCCGCACGCGATGCCAGGCGTGCGCGGGGGCGCCCAGCTCGAGGTGCCGGCGACGCACCAGCTTGTGCTGCAGGCGCGCGATGTGTCCGGCGACGAACGACCTCAGCCGGCTGGCGGCGAAGGGCGCCTCGACGCCGGGCTCGGGCGAGAGCAGGAAGGCGCGCCAGCCGCCGAGCAGCGCCGCGGCGCGCTCGCTCTCCAGGTCGCGCAACATGGCGGCGCGCGCACTCTCGCGCTGGGCGACGACGCGTTCGACGATCGGCTGCAGCTGCACGTCACCCAGCGCCTGCTGGCAGCCACGCAGCTCGTTCAGGAAGACGTCCAGGTCCCGGCACGGTCCCGTGGCCTGCCCGAACCAGGCCAGCTCGGCCGCTGCATGCTGCGCCTCGGCCTCCGGCAGCACGCCCGCCAGGGCTCCGAGCAGCGCGCGCGTGCGGCGCAGCGCCACGCGCACGTCGTGCAGGAACTCGGTGTCGAGGTCGCGGCGCACGCCGTCGAGGTGGAGCTCCAGCGTGTCGAGCTGGAACAGGAGCACGCGGCGCAGGCCGAGGTCGGCGCGCATGTCGGGCGCCAGCGCGGGCTGCGTCAGCGTGGCGGCGGCGTGCCGGTCGAGCCCGAGGCTCGCGAGCGCCGCCGCGACCGTGCCGCCCTCGACCGGCCGCAGGCCCGGCAGCTCGGCCAGCAGGGCCTCGAGCTGGGCCGCCTCGCGCGGGTAGCCGCGCAAGGGCCGCACGTGCAGCAGCGGCGGCAGCTTCTGCCAGGGTCGCTGGCCCTGCGCGTCTCGTGTGCGCACGTCGTCGAGCTGCAGGCGCACGACGACCTTGTCCTCGTCGTCGAGCAGCTCGAACTGCGTGCTCTCGCCCTCGAGCTCCATCAAGGGGAGCAGGCGCCGCACGTCGATGAGCGGGCCGAGCGCCTGGCGCAGCGGCCCCTCCGGCAGCTCGTGCGCGAAGGCCGGCACGGGGCCGTGCGTCTGCACGCGCAGCGTGCGCCCGTCGGCCTGCCAGTGCAGGCAGCTGCTGCCGTTGGGCGCCTGGATGCCCAGGCTGGCGCCGCGCCGTCCGAGGCGCGCATCGAAGGTGTCGTAGTAGACCGAGCGCTGCGGCAGCCCGTGGTGCAGCCGCAGGCCGAAGGCGCGGCGCAGGTGCTGCGCGAGCGTGTCCGGCGAGCTGCCCTCCGCGAGCGCGAAGGAGGTGTCACGGAGATCGGTCATGGTGGATGTCGAGGAGGGCCGCCCCCCGGAGGTGCCCCGCGGCCGGCGACTCGCGCCCCCCGGCTGCGGCGAGGAGTGCCGACTCCATTCTGGGGCATGGCGCGTGCAAGGGCCAATCCCGGGCGCGACGGGGCCTTTCGCGGCCGTCCGGCGGTGGTCCGCGTCCGGGGTGGGCGCTAGGATCGCCGCGCCTTTCTGCCCGAGGAGCCGTCGGCCGGTGAACGAGCGCGCGCGAGCATACCCACCCCGGCTGCGCGACTGGTGGCTGGGATGGAGCTGGTGGCTCAAGGAGAGCCTCTTCCGGACCTATGTCTCGGACGCGGTGCCGATCCTGGTGGGGGGCTGCGGCCGGAGCGGCACGACGCTGCTGCAGGTCATGCTCGACGCCCACCCGGAGCTGTGCTGCGTGCGCGAGAGCAGCATCCTGCAGCCCGGCAAGCTCGACACGGCCAAGCTGGCCGCGCGCATCGGCCTGCCGATCGACCAGCTGCGGGCCCTGGCCGACAGCAGCGGCCGGCACGGCGAGTTCGTCGAGCGCGTCTTCGCGGCCTACTGCGCCTCGATCGGCAAGCCGCGCTGGGCCGACAAGAGCCCGCGCAACGTGCGGCGGCTGGCGGCGATCTTCCGGCACTTCCCCAAGGCGCGCTTCGTGCACCTGCTGCGCGACGGGCGCGATGCCGCCTGCTCGCTGCGCACGCACCCGCGCTTCCGGCGCATCGAGGGGCACCTCGTCGAGCTGGACACCTGGAAGCCCATGGAGGATTGCGCGCGCCGCTGGCTGGAGGACGTGTCGGCCGGCCTCGCCTGGCGCGGGCACCCAGGCTACTTCGAGGTGCGCTACGAGGACCTGGTGAGCGAGCCCGAGCCGGTGCTGCGGCGCATGTTCGACTTCCTCGGGCTGCCCTGGACGCCGGCCGTGCTCGAGTACCACCGGCGCGGCGGCGCGTCGGGCAAGGACCCGGGCTTCGAGAAGCCGGTGTATGCGAGCTCGCTCGGTCGCTGGCGGCGGCACATGAGCCGGGAGGACGTGGTCGTCTTCAAGCGCATCGCGGGGCCCTTGCTGGTGCAGCTGGGCTACGCCGCCGACGACTCCTGGGATTGCGACGGCAGCGCCGTGCACCGGCCCGGTCGACGCGGTCTGCATCCCAAGTCGCCGCAGGAGTCGGCAGCCTGACGGGCTGCAGGCCAGCCTGTCATCGCGTTGCGGGCTGGCGTAGGCTGGAGCGCGCGCGCGGGCGCCCGGCGTGCGCGCCGCGCGGCCTGGCCACGGCGCGGCACCCGAGTCCGGCAC
>Ga0315912_10005612_pt1 | contig 11479 bp, 7 predicted proteins | sample VfabasoilMG_FD_204469 | JGI IMG/M metagenome (GOLD analysis project Ga0315912, IMG submission 204469) | Garden soil microbial communities collected in Santa Monica, California, United States - V. faba soil | ecosystem: Environmental > Terrestrial > Soil > Garden | place: USA: California...
ACCACGAGATCATTGGTGACCACGCTGCCGCCACGGCCCACATTGATGAAGTACGCGGTCTTCTTCATGCGCCCGAACATGTCGGCATTGAAAAGATTGGTGGTGGCCGGCACCAGCGGCAACGCCGACACGACCACGTCCGCCTGCGCGATCAGCGTGGGCAGTTCGTCGGCGAGACCGACGTAGCTCACGTAGCTCGGCCCTTCGCGCGAGCTGTTGCGCGTCGCGATGACCTTCATGCCCAGCGCGTTCGCGCGCTTGGCGACTTCGAGTCCGATACCGCCGAGTCCGACGACCAGCAGGGTCTTGCCGGTGAGCGCCTGGGGCTGCGAACCGGAGAAGTTGCGACTCCAGCCCTTGCCGGTGGCCTGGTTGCCCACCGAGACCTGCAGACTGCGCGACAGCGCATAGGCCAGCGCGATGGTGTGCTCGGCCATGACCGGGCCGGCGATGGCGCGCATGTTGGTGACCACCACACCGGGCTTGCGGACTTCGGGCTTGCCGAGACATTCCTCGACACCGGCGGAATACACCGCGATCCAGCGCAGCTTCTTCGCGGCCGCGAGCACGCGTTCATCGCAGACGACATTGTCGCCACTGCCGATGGCGTCCGCGTCGACGACTTCCTTGGCCATCTGCTCGGCGCCGTTGACCAGCACGAACTTCACGCCCGGCGCCATGGCCTGCAGCTCTTCGATCGGGCCCATGCCCGTGAGCACGATTTTCTTCGGCGCCTTCCAGCCCTTGATGTCGCGCAGCGCGGTCGCACTCTCGACCAGGCCCATCTCCTTGATGACTTCGAGCGCGCGGGGATCCGGCGCGACGGCGGGCTCCTTCGCCCCGGCAACCAGGGTCATTCCCGCCGCGGCTAACAAGGCCACGCACGGCTTCGCAATCCGGCTGTACTGCTGCATCCCCTTCTCCTTCCCGCTTCGACCTGTTCGCAGGCGCGCATCTTGCCATGCTCGGCACCGCAAGCGCAGCGCAGTCGAAATGAAGAAAGTCCGCTTTGGAATAACGGAATATTCCAACGCGCGCGACTGGCTCACCGACCCTCGTGGCCCGGGAATTCCAGCAGAAAGCCGTCCGCGTTGTGGAAGTCGGGCTTTCCCGGCGCATGGTCGAGCGCCCAGTAGGATTTGGTGCCGTCACTCTCCTCGATCACGGCAGACAGCCCGACCTGGCAGCCCACGCCCTTCCACAGGCCGGGATGCTCGAAGTTCACGCTCAGCGAATAGTTCGGTTCGGCGGGGTTGCTGCCGGAAATATCCGGCGCCGACACCGGCAACTCACGCATGCCCGCGCGATAACCATCGAACTGGTACGCAGCCCACTGCCCTGAAGGCGAAAAATTGAACTCGAGATAGACGCCGTCCAGCGGATTCCTGAGGAATGCCTCGAAGCAGGTGTGATTCCACAATCCGTCGGTTCGAACTGACGCGGCCGGAGGCGGCAACTTCAACGCGGACGGCGGCGCCGCCACTTGAAATTGGAGCTGCCACTCGCCGGGATTGCGCCACTGGCAGGTGTAGAACACCCCCGCGACGGCCCGCGCCGGCGTGTCGGGATGTGCGATGAGCGCCTGCTCACCGGCCGCGGAGTTTCTCCTCATCCGCGTACTTTATTGCAACAGGCCCGCTTTGACCTCTTCCTGCGACATGAGCTGCACGTGGACCGGCTTCGCGTTCCAGATCTCGTCGCAATATTCGCGGATGGTTCGGTCTGAAGAGAATTTGCCCGAGCGCGCCGCGTTGAGAATGGACATGCGGGTCCAGCCTTCCTTGTCGCGGTAACTCTTGTCGACCAGCGCCTGGCAGTCGGCGTAGGACTGGTAGTCGGCGAACACGAAGTAAGGGTCGTGCTGGACCAGGTTGTCGATGAGCGGCAGGAACTGCGTGGAATTGCCACGCGAGAAGAACCCGTCGCGGATCAGCTCGATGACGGCGCGCAGTTCTTCATTGCCCTCGAGAAATTCCGTCGGCCGGTAACCCATCGCGCGCCGTGCCGCGACCTCGTGCGCTTCCAGGCCGAACAGGAAGAAATTCTCGAAGCCCACTTCCTCGCAGATCTCGATGTTGGCGCCGTCCACCGTGCCGATGGTGAGCGCGCCGTTCATCTGGAACTTCATGTTGCCGGTGCCGGAGGCCTCCTTGCCCGCCGTGGAGATCTGCTCGGAGAGGTCCGCGGCCGGGTAGATGTGCTGACCGTTGGTCACGTTGAAGTTGGGCAGGAACACCACCTTGATGAGATCGCGCACACCCGGATCACGATTGACGATCTCGGCCACGGCGGTGATCAGGCGGATGATGAGCTTGGCCAGGAAATATCCCGGCGCCGCCTTGCCACCGAAGATGAAGACTCGCGGCTCCATGGTGAACTTGGGATCGGTCTTGAGCCGGTGATAGAGACCGATGACGTGCAGGATGTTCAGGTGCTGGCGCTTGTACTCGTGGATGCGCTTCACCTGCACGTCGAAGATGGCGGAAGGATTCACCGACACGCCGGTGCGGGCTTCGATCACTCCGGCCAGCGTGGCCTTGTTCGCATGCTTGATCTGGCGCCATTCGGCGCGGAAGTCCGCGTCCTCGACCAGCGGCTCCAGCTGGCGCAGCAGCGACAGGTCGCGCATCCAGTCATCGCCGATGCGCTTGGTGATGGCATGCGACAAGCGGGGATTCGCGAGCACCATCCAGCGTCGCGGCGTCACGCCATTGGTCTTGTTCGAGAACTTCTCCGGCCACAGCTCGGCGAAGTCGCGCAACACGTCTTTCTTCAACAGGTCGGAATGCAGCGCCGCCACGCCGTTGATGGCGTGACTGCCGACGCTGGCGAGATGCGCCATGCGCACGTAGCGCTCGCCGGCCTCGTCGATCAGCGACAGGCGGCGGATGCGCTCCTCGTCGCCAAAGAAGGCCATGCGCACTTCGTCGAGGAAGCGCGCGTTGATCTCGTAGATGATCTCCAGCAGGCGCGGCAGCAGCTTGCCGAACATGCCCACGGGCCAGCGCTCCAGCGCCTCGGGCAGCAGCGTGTGATTGGTGTAGCCGAAGGTCTGGCGCGTGATGCTCCAGGCGCGCTCCCAGTCCATGGCCATCTCGTCGATCAGCAGGCGCATCAGTTCCGCCACGGCGATCGACGGATGCGTGTCGTTCATCTGCACGGCGAACTTTTCGTGGAAGCGCTCGGGCGGAATTTTCTGAACTTTGCAGATACGCAGCATGTCCTGCAGCGACGCGCTCACGAAGAAATACTGCTGCTCGAGTCGCAGTTCCTTGCCGCGGACCTGCTCGTCATTCGGGTACAGCACCTTGGTGAGGTTTTCGCTGGCCACCTTCTGGTTGACCGCGCCGTAATAGTCGCCGCGATTGAAGATGCCGAAGTCGAAGGATTCGGGCGCCTCGGCCTTCCACAGCCGCAGCGTGTTCGCGGTGTTCACGTGGTAACCGAGAATGGGCGTGTCATAGGGAATACCGTTGACGATGCGGCCCGGCACCCAGCGCGTGCGCTTGCGATGGAACTCGTCGTACCACACCTCGGTGTGGCCGCCGAATTTCACCTCGACGCACCACTCGGGGCGCGCGATCTCCCAGGGATTGCCGTACCGCAGCCACTTGTCGGTCTTCTCGACCTGCCAGCCGTCGACGATCTCCTGCTGGAAGATGCCGAACTCGTAGCGGATGCCGTAGCCCAGCGCCGGGATTTCGAGCGTGGCCAGCGAGTCGATGAAACAGGCGGCGAGCCGCCCCAGGCCGCCATTGCCGAGACCGGGCTCGTCTTCGTGCGCCAGCAGTTCTTCGAGATCGAGGCCGAGCTCCGCCACCGCCGTGCGCGCGGTCTCGTAGATGCCGAGGTTGATGAGGTTGTTGCCGAGGTGCGGTCCCATGAGGAACTCGGCCGAGAGATACGACACCGTGCGCGACCCCTGCTTGGTGTACGCCGCGGCGGTGGAGATCCAGCGCTGCATGATGCGGTCGCGCACCGCGTAGGCCAGCGCCATGTAGTAGTCGGTCTGGGTGGCCAGGGCCGGAAACTTGCCCTGGATGTAGAAGAGATTGTCGAGGAAGGCGTGCTTGAAGGCGTCCTTGCTGAAGCCGACGCGGTCTTCGTCATGCGCGACTTCGTTCGCGACACTCGGGAATTGACTGACTGGAGTGCTCACGACTCGCCCTCGTTGTTCTGTACTGGCCCCTGTGGGAAACGGCTGCAAGATTCGTGCAGCCCTCAGGGCCCCGATTTACACCTCCGAGGTTGCAATTTGCACTGCCAGGCGGCGCTCAGCGCCGCCGGGGCCCCCGGAAGGTGCAGGATCCCTTATTTACGGTCCGAGCCAAAGGCCTTGAGGGTCTCGGGCGTCCAGGCCGGCGCGATGCCGATGCGATAGCTGAGGTGCAGCATCTGCCCCGGCGCCAGCTTGATCGTCCTGGGCGCCAGCAGGGACTGGTTGAAGAAGCGCATCTGCGTATCGGTCTGCGAGGCGTCCACCACGTACCAGGGCACGTTCGGCCCCGATTCGTCCGGCTGACTGTAGACCGCGAGACCGCCCAGCTTCTTGCCCGCCTCGGTGAAGTTCGCGGCGATGGCCGGGGTGCGCGGACGGGCGCGGCTGCCTTCGAAGCGGGCGATGGGCCCCTCTTCGGTCACGAACTGGATGACCGCGGGCGGCGGTATCAGTCGCGCCCCCAGGCCGGCGTATCCGCCATTCACCTGGCCGTTGGGTTCGCCCGGCATGGGCGAGCGGTCGAGCAACGCGCCCTGCTCGCCGGCCGTGAACCAGCTGTTCCACCAGATGCCGTAGCTGCCGTCGCGCGCCGCCGGCGTCACGCGTATTTCGCGCCGCTCGGTGAGATCGACGCCACCGCCCTTGCCGGTGTAGGTGACGTCCAGCTGGATGAACGCGCTGCCATCGGGCTTGCGCTCCAGCTTGACCACCTTCCAGCTGGTGCGACCCTCCGCCTGGCCGCTGCGGCGGTCCTGCTCCCAGTAGTTAGAGCCGTTGATGTACTTCCAGGAGAACCACAGGCCGTAGTGCCAGGGATGATCCTCGGGGCTGGCGATGACCAGCGAGGGTCCGCCGGCGAGTGTCAGCGGATAGAAATAGCTCTTGCCCTGCGCGGCATCGAGGTTGTACTTCCAGACCAGCCGGCCGTTGGCCACCCAGGTGAGGCCCGAGGCGTCGGACTTCCAGGCAGCCTGCGCCGGCACGAAGCTCGCGGAGACGAAAAGGGCCGCCACCAGGGCGGCCCTGCGGAACGCATGCGACATCAGACTCGCGCCAGGTGGATCGCGCCGTACGGCGAACGCTCGCCGCGCGACAACATGGCATTGGCCTCCGCGTCGTTCTTGAAGCGCTCGGCTTTCGGATCCCATTCCAGCGGGCGGCCGAGCTTCATGGCGATCCAGCTCACGATGCAGGCGCTGTTGCTGCGATGGGCGATGTCGGCCGCGGCCAGCGGCTTCTTGCGCGAGTGCACGCATTCGAGCCAGTTCTTGTGGTGCGACTTGCTCACCGGCAACGGACGCGACACGCCATTCGGATCGAGGATCTTGGGATCGCTGGCGTCCAGCGGCGGCAGGTTGGCGCCCTTGGCCGCCGGGTCGCTGGAGGTGGCGCCGGTGCCTTCACGCGTCACCCAGATCCAGCCCTCGTCGCCGAAGAACTTGAGGCCGGTGTTGTACTTGTCGGAGACGTTGACCACCACGTTCTTCGGGTACTGCAGCGTGACGTCGTACGAGCCGTGTACGTTCCAGATTTTCGACGGATCCGGGAAGTCGCCCTTGCCTTCCACCTTGCTGGGGCCGGTGTTCTCGTACTCGAGCGCCCAGTGCATGGTGTCGTAGTGATGGGATCCCCAGCCGGTGATCATGCCGAGGCAATAGGCGTCGTTGCGCAGCCAGCCCGGACGGCTGAAGCCCTCGCGCGGATGCACGCGTTGCTCCGTGTAGTACTTGAATTCCGTGGGGCCTAACCACTGGCCGAAGTCGAGGCCCGCCGGAATGGCCTCCGGCGCGTTGTCTGGCGCGGTGGGATCCGTGGGCAGGCCGATCTCCACGCGCTGCACGTGGCCGATGCGACCCGAGCGGATGAGCTCGGCGGCGCGTCGGAACTGTTCCCAGGAACGTTGCTGGCTGCCGACCTGCAGCACGCGGCCGGTGCGCTTCACGGCGTCACGCAACAGCTTGCCTTCTTCCAGCGTCATGGTGAACGGCTTCTGCAGGTAGACATCCTTGCCGGCATTCACGGCAGCGAGCGCGAGCTCGGCGTGCCAGTGATCCGGTGTGCTGATGACCACCGCGTCGATGTCCTTGCGGCCGATGAGTTCGCGGTAGTTGTCGAAGGTGCGGATCTTCGGCGCCGCGCTGCCCTTCTCCGCGTGAAACTTCTCGATGTATTCGACGCCCGCCTTCACGCGGTTGCTGTCGAGATCGCATACCGCCACGTAATCGGCGAGGTCGGACTTGAGCACGCCCGGCATGTCGTGGCCGAGCGCGATGCGGCCGGCGCCAATCTGTCCGACCACGATGCGATCGTTCGCGCCGAAGGCGCGCGCGGGAACGAACAGGGGCGCCGCGACGGCTCCTGCCGCTGCGGTCTTGAGAAGCTGTCGACGGGAAACTTTCATGGCGGGAAGGTCCACGAGTTTGCTGGAAGGGAGTCCGAGTATATTCGGCGGACGCCGAAATACACTCGGAAAAAACCGTTACTCGTAACGTAATGCGTCGATCGGATCGAGCCGCGACGCCTTGCGCGCCGGGTACAGTCCGAAGACGATTCCGACCCCCGCGCTCACCGCCAGCGCGATGATCACGATCTGGGTCTTGGTCTCCATGGTCCAGCCGAAAAGCGGTGCGATGAACCGGCCCGCGCCCACGCCGAATATCACCCCCAGCGCCCCACCGATGGCCGCCAGCACCAGCGCCTCCACCAGGAACTGCGCCAGGATATCCGCCGGCTGCGCGCCCACCGCCATGCGGATGCCGATTTCCCGGGTCCGCTCGGTGACCGACACCAGCATGATGTTCATGACACCGATGCCACCCACGACCAGCGACACCAGCGCAATGGCCATGAGCAGCAGCGTCAGCGTCTCCTGGGTGGATGTCAGCATGCTGGTCATCTCGGCCATGCTGCTGGTGGAGAAATCATCCTCCTCGTCGGGGCCCAGCCGATGGCGCTCGCGCAACAATTGCGAGATTTCCTCGCGAACCCGCGGGATGGCCTCGGGCGAGACGGCGCTGACCGAAATGCGGCCGGGAACGAACTTGCCGAGTCCGCGCTGCATGCGCGTCTGGAAGGCCGACAACGGAATGAACAATCCGTCGTCCTGGTCCATGCCCATGGCGTTCTGACCCTTGCGCTCCAGCACGCCCACGATCGTGAACGGAGCATCGCGGATGCGAACGATCTGCCCGATCGGGTCGATTCCGGGCCCGAAGAGATTGTCCGCGGCGGTCTGGCCGATGACGGCGTTCTTGGCGGCGCTCGCCTGGTCCGACGCCGTGAACAGCGCGCCGTCGGCCACCGGCCAGTTGCGAATGACGAAGTAGTCGGGCGTGGTGCCGGTGATCTGCGTATTCCAGGTGCTGGTCTCGGAGATCACCGGCTGGTTGCTGTTGATCTGTGGCGCCACGGCACGCACCGAGGGCAGTTCGGTCTGGATGGCGCGCAGGTCTTCCCAGGTGATGGTGGGCTGCGAACCCGCGCCTCCACGCCCGCCCGGCCCCTGGCTGGCACCCGAGAACAACATGACGATGTTGGTGCCGGCGCTCTCGATCTGCGCGCGTACCCGGGACTTCGCTCCCTCGCCGATGGACTGGATGAAGATGACGGCGCCGACGCCGATGATGATGCCCAGCGTCGTCAGGAAAGATCGCAGCTTGTTCCGCCGCAACGCGCGACCGGCCAGGCGCAGGGTTTCACCGATGGAAATCATGAGGCCTCCGCCAGCGCGGGCTGCTGTCGCAGGTCGCTGATGACCGCGCCGTCCTTGAGCAGCAACTTGCGCGCCGCGTACGCGGCGATGTCCGGCTCGTGCGTGACGAAGACGATGGTCATGCCCGAACGATTGAGGTCGGTGAGCAGCTTCATGATCTCCACGCTGGTGGCCGAATCCAGGTTTCCCGTGGGTTCATCCGCCAGGATCAGGGGTGGCCGCGTGACCAGGGCGCGCGCGATGGCGACGCGCTGCTGCTGTCCGCCGGAAAGTTGCGAAGGCGTGTGGCCGGCACGATGTCCCAGGCCCACGTGTTCCAGCGCTTCGCGCGCGCGCTTGTGGCGCTCGGCCGGCGGCACGCGCGCATAGATGAGCGGCAGCTCGACGTTTTCGAGTGCCGTGGTGCGTGACAGCAGGTTGAAATTCTGGAACACGAAGCCGATGAATTCGTTGCGCACCTTCGCCAGCTCGATGCGCGACAGCTTCGCCACGTCCCGATCGCCGAGCTCATAGCTGCCGCGCGAAGGCGAGTCCAGGCAGCCGAGGATGTTCATGAGCGTGGACTTTCCCGAGCCAGACGACCCGGTGATCGCCACGAACTCGCCGCGTTCGATCACCAGGTTCACGTCGCGCAGGGCCGCGAACTCGCTGTCGCCGGACTGGTAGATCTTGGCGAGATCACGAAGTTGGATGAGCGCGGTCACGATTCGCCTAGAGGATGCGGAAGCCGCCGCGCTGGCCCTGGCCCTGCCCGCGCTGACCGGGATTCTGGCCGGCGATCGACACGATGACGTTTTCGCCTTCCTTGAGATCCCCGCCCGTGACTTCCGTGACACGACCATCGGTGATGCCGATGTTGACGTCGCGCGCCACCGGCTTGCCGTCGACGAGCACGTACAGCGTGCGGCTCACGGCGGCCGCACCGCCCTCATCGTCCTCGCCGCCACGCTGGCGGCGCTGGCCCTGTCCCATGCCGCCACCGGGTGCGCCACTCTGACCGCGCTCGCGCGCGCCCGCGGCATTCGCAGTGCCACCACCGGCACCGCCGGCCGCACTCTCCGGCCGGAAACGCAGGGCCGCGTTGGGCACGGCCAGCACATCGGGCCGGCGATCAGTGATCACGCTCACGGTGGCGGTCATGCCGGGCTTGAGCTTGAGATCGTCGTTGGCCACGTCGATGACGGCGTCGTAGGTGACCACGTTCTGCACCACCTGCGGCGCATTGCGGATGTCGCGGATGGAACCGCGGAAGGGCTCTCCGGGATAGGCGTCCACGGTAAAGCTGACGCGCATGCCGGGCTTGAGCCGGCCGATGTCGGATTCGGCCACGTTGGTGTGCACCTCCATCTTTCGAAGGTCCTGCGCGATGGTGAAGATCACCGGCGCCTGCAACGAGGCGGCCACGGTCTGGCCCACGTTCACCGCGCGCGAAATCACCACGCCATCGGTGGGCGACAGAATGTCGGTGTAGCGCAAGTTGGTGCGCGCCTGCTCGAGCTGCGCACGGGACTGCGCGAGCTGGCCCTCGGCCTGGTCCACCGAGGCCACCGCGGCGCGGGCCGTGGCCACGGCATTGTCGCGCTCGGTCTCGGAAATGAGGCGCTGCGCGAATACTTCCTCGGCGCGTTTCGCCTGGCGCTGTGAATCGTCCGCGGTCACCTGCAGCCGCGTGACGTTGGCGCGCGCGGCCTGCACGTTGGCTTCGGCCTGCACCACCGAAGCCTGGAACAGCGAGGGATCGATTTTCGCGATGCGCTCGCCCTTCTTCACGGCCGAGTTGAAGTCGGCATACAGCTCCTGCACGCGGCCGGAGACCTGGCTGCCCACGTCGACGGTGACCACCGCCTGCAGGCTGCCCGAGGTGCTGACGCGGGAGACCACGTTGGTTTTTTCAACGGCGGCGGTCTGGTATTCGGGAGCGTCGTCCGCGCCACCACTGCAGCGATAGACGGCAAACAAGGTGACGAGAAGGATTGCGGCAAGCCAGAGAAGTCGGGTGCGCGTGAAATGTTTAAACAAAGGCGTTTCCGTGGAACCTGAACAAAGGAGGCGGGAATTTCTCCCGCCTCAAGTGTAGATCAGCCCCGGGGCCTCGCGTTCACTCCGCAAAAATGTTCTCTGAACCCGTCAACCACCCCGGCTCATGGCCGTTCTTTCCAGGTTGCTGACGTTGTTCTTGACGTAGATCTGGTTCTGCTTCAGCAGCGGTTCAACGTCGGCGGCGCTCACCGGCCGACTGTGCAGGTAACCCTGCGACTGATCGCATCCCATGCTGGCGAGAATCTCGAACTGATCGGGAGTCTCGACGCCCTCCGCCAGCGTATCCATGTTGAAGGCCTTGCCCAGCGCGATGATGGTTTCGGCCACGGTGCGGCCGGGTCCGCTGGTGGTGAGCTGGGCCACGAAGCTGCGATCGATCTTCAACATGTCGACCGGCAGTTCGGCCAGCCGACTCAGCGATGAATAACCCGTGCCGAAGTCATCAATGGCCACGCGGACGCCGGACCGACGCAGCATGCGCAGCTGCGACACGGCCGAACTCACGTCGTCGATCAACACGCCTTCGGTGATTTCGATGTCGATGCCGGTCGACTCGCTGCGCCACTCGCCCACCAGGTCGAGCAGGTGATCCGCGAAGGCGCGACGTCGCAGCTGCACGGGCGAAATGTTGACGGCCACGCGGCCGGCGAACAGTCCCGCACCTTGCCAGCGCCGCAAATCGGTGGCGGCCTGCCGCAGGATCCAGTCACCCAGCGGCACGATGAGCCCGCTGGATTCCATCAAGGTAAGGAATACGCCGGGCATCACAAGACCGGCCTCCGGATCGCGCCACCGCACCAGCGCCTCGAGCCCGCGGATCTGCCGCGTGCGCACGTCGACCTTCGGCTGGTAGTGCAGCTCGAAATCCTGGCGCTCGACCGCACCGCGCAGGCGATGTTCCATGGTCATGCGCGACACCACCGCGGTGGATAGCTCCAGCCGGTGGTGCAGGTATTTCTCGCCCGTGGTCTTTGCGCTGCGCAGGGCCGCCTCGGCGTTCTGCACCAGCGCATTGGCGTCGTTGCCATTGTCGGGATAACGCGCGAAGCCGCACTTCACATCCACCGGAATGCCGCGGGCATCCACGGTGAACGGCGCACGGAACACGTCGAAGACGCGCTCCTGCATCCAGTGCACGGCTTCGTCTTCATCACCGCTGGCTTCCATGATGATGCCGAAGGTGCCGGCGCCGAAGTGCGCCAGCGTTTCGGTGGAATCGAAGTGGCGCTTGAGACGGTCGGCCACCTGCTGCAGCAGCAGGTCGCCGGCGTGACGCCCGAACGAGTCATTGATGGTGGAGAGCTGCTCGATGTCGAGCACCGCCACCGCCGGAGTTCCGCGACGGCCGATACGCGGCTCGAGCGCGCGCACCATGCGTTCGCAGAACAGGCCGCGCTTGGCGAGGCCGGTGAGCGGATCGAAATAGGACAGGAAGCGGACTTCGTCTTCCTTGTGCAGGTACTGCAGCGCGAAGGAGAGATTGGCCACGAGCTCGCGCAACATGCGCA
>Ga0315912_10005613_pt1 | contig 11478 bp, 9 predicted proteins | sample VfabasoilMG_FD_204469 | JGI IMG/M metagenome (GOLD analysis project Ga0315912, IMG submission 204469) | Garden soil microbial communities collected in Santa Monica, California, United States - V. faba soil | ecosystem: Environmental > Terrestrial > Soil > Garden | place: USA: California...
GCCGCGGCGACCAAGTCGGTGATGCTGGGCGCCATCATCCTCGTCACGGCGCGCCTGTTCGTACCCTTCGAGATCGAGCATCCGGTCGCCATGATCCTGTTCCTGATTCTGACGTCGGTGACGTTCAGCCTGCTGGGGTTCGCGATCGGTATCTGGGCGGACAGCTGGGAAAAAACCAGCATCGTGCCGACCATGATCGTCACGCCTCTCACCTTCCTCGGCGGCAGTTTTTATTCGCTGTCGATGCTGCCGGAGGTCTGGCAGAAGATCACCCTGTTCAACCCGGTGGTGTACCTGGTCAACGGCTTCCGCTGGAGTTTTTATGGAAAATCCGACGTCAACGTGGTGCTGAGCGTCTGCATGACCTTTGCCTTCATGCTCACCTGCCTGAGCGTGATCGCCTGGATGTTCCGCACCGGTTACAAGCTCAAGAACTGAGACGGTGCCGGGTCCGCGGGTAACGATGTCATGCCGCCCGCCGTCAATTGACCATCTACACGCGGGTGGTTAGAGTCGGGCGCACGGCGCGCTTATAAGTCCTCCAACAAGCGCCGAATGCTCTCAGGGGAGCGACCATGAATCGTATATCTCGGAGGTCCGCCACGTGGGTCTCGACGGCTCTGCTCGCAGGTTCGGCCTTCGGCGCCGCGCAAGCGCCCGTGGTCATCGACTCGGAACAGAAAGCGGCTGCGGCGGTGCTCGCGGCGCATCACTTCCTCATCGATCACAATGACCATCGCAATTCGCGGGTGGTGCTTCAAAATATCACCTATCCGCCGCGTCAAGTGATGATCGGATTGCTGGCGAAGTTGGCCAGCGCGACCACGCCGGCTGCACTGCGCAATTCCGGCGGCATGGACCTTCCCTGTGCACACGGCGGCATTGTGCACGTACAACTCACTCAAGCCCCGGTTCGCACGCTCAAGGCCACCTGGATGCAGTGTGTCGAGGAGGTGTACTACGAACAGGTGATCTACAACGGTGACGGCGCGCTGGTGTTGCTCTCGGACAGCTTCACGCCCGCCGCAGTTGCGTCCCTGCGCATGGGCACCATCGACCAGGATTTCACGGCAACCACGATCGCGGACTACGAAGTCGTGATCGATACCAATACCGTCAGTTTGAACCTGCGCATGATCGGGCTGGTGCCCATGAAGCAGCCCATCGCGGGCGGCTTCATCACTGGCCCCTTCGCGTACGAAACCACCGGCTTCTGGGACGTGCACTGGAGTTCTGTGTTTCCCGGATCGGGCATCCCCCCAAGCGAAGGCGGGTACCGGTATTCCGCCGAACACGTGGTGACCTCGGGATACACCAGATTGCCGGAAGACTCGCCAACCGATTACTTGGTCGATGACACCACGTTCTATTCCGGGCGCCTCACCACGACGCTGCCAAACGCGGGCATCGGGGCGACTACGACCGACACCATCGACTTCGATGGTCTGCGGATCCGCACCAGACATTTCTTTGGCCTCGGTTTCACCCACCAGGTGGCAGTAGAGGGACGCGCACGTTTCGGCTGGGATCCATCGCGCGGTGCGGGCTGCCTCAATGGCGCGTACAGCTTCCACACCGTGACGCCGACGCTCGAGTCGGTGTTCGGCTTGAGTCAGTTTCAGCAGGGTGAAATCGTCATCAATGGCTCGACCACGACGAGTTATGCGCCGCCTGCCATCCCGGATCCGTCACAGCCGACGCGCATGCAGGGGCCCGTGTCCGTCAATGTAAAAAATGTCGGCACATACAACTACGTGTTCGACTCGGGAGTGCACGCCGGGCTCGCGCCGATCGCGCAGTGTTTTCCGGATTGAACCGAAAAAGCCGGGCCGGCACCGCTCGCCAGCTTCATGTCCCGCTGTCACAAATCCGCGTCTCGTGACACCGAGGCGTGCGCATTGACGCGCGCCGAGGCGGCTGGTTAGATCACGTCCGCGCGAGTCCAATAACAACACTGCTCGCTGCGTCACGGAGGATTTCATGGCACGGAACATTCATCGCGCGCGCTCGAGCGCGCTTGCGGCCATCGTATGTGCTGGCGCTGCGCAGGCTGCCCCCGTCACGATCGACTCCGAGCAGAAGGGCGCCGCGGCGGTGCTCAGCGCCCACCACTTCATGCTCGACCGCAACGACCTGAACAACACGCGGCAGTTGCTCATCAACATCACGATACCGGCACGCGAAGTCGTCAATGGCGCGCTCGACATGCTGGCCAGTGCGACGACGCCGGCGGCGCTGGCGCGTTCGGGCGGCATCACCCTGCCTTGCCTGCAGGGCGGAACATTGAGCGCAACTCTGTCGCGCGGCCTGGTACGCACGCTGAAGGTCAGCTGGAATGCCTGCGTGCTGGAGCAATTCGGGCTGCCCGCGACTTACAACGGCGTGGGCGAAATCGTGCTGGTCGGCGACAAGTTCAAAGTGAGCGCAGTGCCCTCGCTACGCCTCGGCAACGCCACCCAGGACCTGACAATCACCACGTTCCAGAGCTTTCCGCCGTACAGCGACGTCACCGATACCCGTTCGTTCAACCTGCGCATGGTCGGCCTGGTGCCAATGTCGCAGGAATTCGTGGGTTTCTACATCAATGGGCCCTGGGCCTACGAGTTGACGGGGTTCTGGGAGTCATTCACGCGTATCGTGCCGCCGGATCCGCTGTACGGCCTGCCGTCCGAACATCGCCAGCGAATCACCGCGGAGCGAGTGGTCACGTCCGGCTACCTGAAATTTCCCGAGAATTCCCCGACGGTCTGGCTGGATGACGATACCTGGTTCCATTCCGGCCGCTTCACCACCTACTTCGACAATGTCAACGGCTGGCGGAACGTCACCGAGACCACCGATCTCAAGGGTCTGCGTATCCACATCCAGGAACTGTATGGCGTCGGGCGGCAGATTTCGGTCGATGGCCGCGCGACCCTGGGCTGGGCTCCGAGTCGCGGTGCCGGCTGCCTGAGCGGCGACTACACCTTCAAGACCAGGACACCGCTGCTCGAGTGGGAACTCAATCCGGGTCACCTCAAGTCCGGTGAACTCTTGATCAATGGTTCGACGACCTCGAGCTATTCGACTCCCATCCAGCCCGATCCTGCGCAGACCTGGTTCACCCAGGCGCCAGTGTCGATCGACATCGGCGGGCTTGGTCAGTTCGATTACCTGCTCGACTGGGGGGTGTCGTCCGGCCTCCAGCCCATCGCGCAGTGCTCGCTCGGATTTACGCCGGTCCAATGAATTTGGGGGCGACCCCGCACCACAAGGCGGGACCGCCCCCTGCTCTCAACTCGGGATGCCGGATAGCGAAGCTATTCCCGGGATCCCTACCGGTAACCATTCAGGCGCGACGTCCGCCCGCGAGCAGCAACCCGCCACCGATCACGATGGCGCCGATGCCTGCCCACATGGGGATTCGCACCGTCTCCTTGTCCTTCACCGAAAATTCGACTGGCCCGACCTTCGCGTCGTGAGTTTCCTTGGTATAGGTGACCTGGCGGTAAGCCAGTGCCAGCACACCTGCCAGGATCAGAACGATTGCAATAATCTTGGTCGCGCTCATTCAGTTTTCCTTCGCCCCTAACAAGTGGCGCTATTGGCCGCGCCTGTGATGAAGCTTGCGCTGCGTGGGCAGGCGCAACCATCGCCGTGCGGCGGGTTTGAAATTAGGAACACTCCTACAAGATCGGCTCCGCGTGCGCATCGAATCGGACGCGGCGCTCGAATACACCATCTCCATCGTCATCGTACTCGGCCGAGTCCAGCAGTCCGGCCCGGTAAGACTCTCGTTTCACGATGCGGCCGCCGCTGGCGAAATGGTAGTCGATGCTGGTCAACACGCCGTGCACGTTGTGCCAGACCTGTTCCGGCCGACCATCGCCATCGGTGTCGAGCACGTTGCGCTTGATCTCGCCGTTCACGACCTCGGCCTGCCATTCGAAGCGGCCGTCGAAGTTGTCGTCGGCCTCGTAGTGTGTTTCCCGGCCTTGCGAGTCGAAGGACCAGTGCGTGTCGTAGGCGCCGTCGAGATTGCGATCAGACGTCGTCTGCGAGGGAACCGATCCGACGCTGTAGTACACGACGTCGTTGTGGCCGTCGCCGTTGTAGTCGACTCCGCTGGAGCTGACGACATCGTCGCGCGTGGTCATGTTGACCATCACGAACGCGAAGGCTCCGCCTGCCAGCGCGCCGATGGCAAACCATGACAACGCCTTGACTCTTGGCTGTGCGGTCACCGGAGGCACCGTGTCCCCGGTCTGCTGCTTTTCCCACTCGGCGATCACCTCGAGCGCTTCTGCGGCGCGCTCGGGCGCCACACGCACCTTCACCGTGTTGCCGAGCGGCAGCTCGCCGCCTACGCCGCTGAGGAACGCGCCGTCGACACGCGCGGCAAGCCCGGCCTGGCCCAGCAGGTCGCACACCATGTGCGCCTCGACGGCCAGCGTGCACTCGTAGACTTTTTGCGTGAGATTTTCCATGGGGCGAGCTTATCGCAGAAATCCGCCGGTATCCGTGCGCGCGACGCCGAGTCGCACGCACCGCTACCGGCAACCCCGCCGCCACAGGTTTTTCTTCCGGTCCCTGTCACGGATTCCATCCTCGCAACACGAGGCTGGGCCGCGTTGAGTTTGAAAAAACGAGTGGTTAGAGTCAGTCGGCCCAAGCCACTCCTCCACGCGGAAAACAGGGGAATTCCATGCATCGTCTACTCGCGCGCACTCTGGTCATCGGCACTGGCTGTCTGGCGGGAGCGGTCGCGAACGCCGCGCCGGTCGCCATCGATTCCGAACAGAAGGTGAATGCGGCACTGGCAACCGGCTTTCGTGTCCTGCAGGAACCTGCGCACACGCTCTGGTTCACGGTGGATGCCGCACGCCGCATCGCCGAGGACGGCCTCGCCCAGGTGGCCGCCGCGACGACGCCCGCTTCGCTCATGAAGAAGGACCAGGGCATCACGCTGCCGTGCCCGGTCTCCGGCAGCGTCAATGCGCAGATGGCGCGCAGCTTTCCACGGGTGCTCAAGCTGCGATGGAATTCGTGTGCGTCCACCGACCTGAGTGGTTATCCCCGCCAACGCGACGGCGCCACCGACATCGTGCTGCTCTCCGATTCATTTACGCCGCAGCGGGTGGGCGGTATCCGGCTCGGCGCCCCGGGCGTGGATTTCCGTGAGACCCGCGTGATTCTCGACCCGGAGCAGAACAGTTACGACACCCGCACCGCTTCGCTGCGCATCACGGGCCTTCTGCCGATGGTGCGCGAGTTCCCGGTGTACGGGTATTTCGTCGGCCCGTTCGCCTTCGAACTCACTGGTTTCGTGCGCGATCATTCGCGCGTCGAGTTCCCCGACCCGCAAGTGCCGCCGTATGAACAAACGTCGCTGAACACCTACGAATTCGTGCTGGCGACAGGCGCGACGACGTATACGGACTCGCAAACCCACCTCACCGAGAATCTGCTCCTCCCCACGGGAACGTTTACGCACCTGGTCACCTCACCCGGCTATCCGGAAAACACGGTGCGCTTCTCGGTCGATGGACTCAGGGTGCGCAGCGACAGCGAGTTCGTGAACTGGACGCGCCAGCGGCGACTCGATGGCCGTATCGACTTCGACTGGGGCGCGGTGTGGGGCGCCGGCTGTCTCAGCGGCGAGTATGTATTCCGGACTCTGGCGCCGCTGAGCGGCTCCATGTTCAGCGGGTCCGGCGCGCTGGAGTCGGGCGACCTGCTCATCAACAGTTCGACGCGGGCGCAGTTCTTCTCGGCGACCACCGTGCCGCCCACTCTGCCGGTGCCGCAAAACGGCATGCTCGCGCACGTGACGACAGCCGGCGCGGGGACATTCGACTACGACGTGCCGGGCCCGTTCTCTTTCTCGCTGCAATCCGGCTGCTTCTGAATGACGGGCGATGGCACGCGGCCGGATGGCCGCGTGCTACGCTCCGCCGGCGATGTCCGCCGGCCCCGAATACAGCTTCGGTCCGTATCGCTTCGATGCGAAGGGTCGCATGTTGTTTCGCGGATCCCGGGACCTGGGAATTCCGCCGAAGGCCGCCGAGACGCTGAGCCTGCTGCTCGAACACGCCGGCGAAGTCGTCGACAAGTCCCAACTACTCGACACCGTGTGGGCCAACGTGGTGGTCGGCGAAGGTTCGCTGACCCGCACGATCTCCATCTTGCGCAAGGCACTCGGCGGCGAAGCGGCCAGTCGCGCCTACATCGCCACGGTTTCCAAGCGCGGCTACCGTTTCGTCGCGCCGCTCGACCGGCGTGTCGAGAATGCATCCGCCGATGCCCGCGTGATGCTGCTGGTGCTGCCCTTTGAAAACTCCAGCGCGGCGCGTCCGTACGACTATTTCAACGACGGCCTGACAGAAGAAATGATCGCGCAACTGGCGCGCCTCAATCCCGGGCAGCTGGGAGTCATCGCGCGCACCACCAGCATGATGTTCAAGGATTCGAAGCGCCGGGTCAGCGAGATCGGCCGCGAACTGGGCGTGCAGTACGTGCTGGAAGGCACGGTGCGCCGTGGCCGTGACCAGGTGCGCATCGCGGCGCGCCTCATCAAGGTCGCCGACGAGACCCAGGTATGGGCCGAGAGCTACGAACGCAAGCCTGGCGACATGTTGCGGCTGCAGGGCGAGGTGGCCGCGGCCATCGCCCGCGAGATCAAGATCAAGCTGGCGCCGGAAGCGCCGCGCGTCGAGTCGCTCCGCGAAATGCCGGCGGAGGGTTTCGAGGCGCTGCTCAAGGGCCGACACCTGTTGAGCCAGCGCACCGAACGGGCCATGCGTTCCAGCATCGCGCAATTCGAAAACGTGCTGCATCACTGTCCCGACTGCGCCGGCGCCTGGGCGGGTATCGCCGAGGCCAACGTCATGCTGGCCTGCCGCGGCATGGTTCCGGCCAAAGAAACCTTCCGGCAATCCGCGGCGGCCGCGCGCAAGGCCATTGAGCTCGATGGCCAGCAAGGAGACGCGCACGGTTCACTGGCGCACGTGCGGCTGCACGACTGGGATTGGATGGGGCTCGACGAGCAGTTCCGGCGTGCCACCGAACTGGCGCCTTCGTTGGCGCTGGTCTACTACTGGTACGCCGAATACCTCATGAGCATGGGCCGGCCCGAGGAAGCCATCGCCAGCGCCGCCAATGGCCTGAAGCGCGATCCGCTGTCGCCGGTGGTTCGCTCCTCGTACGGCATGATCCTGTATCTCTCGCGGCACTACGATCGCGCCAGCGAAATGCTCGTCAATGCCATCGAAACCTCGCCGGGGCATTTCCTGCCGCGCCTGCGGCTGGGGCTGGTGCGCATCCAGCAGAAACAATTCCCCGAGGCCATACAACAACTCAAGATCGCGACGCGCCTGGCGGAAGAAAGCACCGAGACGCAGGCGGCGCTCGCCATGGCTTACGCGGCCAGCGGCGACCGCGCCAACGCCGCACGCATCACGCGCAAGCTGGAAAACCTGCGCGGGCGCCGTTACGTGCTGCCTTACAACATCGCCAAGATCTATGCCGCCGGCAACGAGCGCACACGCGCCTTCGACTGGCTGGAGACTGCCTACGAAGGCGGCAACCCCGATCTCATCGAACTCAACTCCGAACCGATCTTCGACTGCCTGCGCACCGACCGGCACCTCGCGCACCTGATGCGTCGAATCGGATGGAATGCCTAGGTCCCGGCCGATCTGTATTTCCGCATGCAGCCACTTCGTCATCGCCTTGGTCGCTTTGAGTTGCTGACTGCCGAACGCGTGGTACTGAAGGACGGCGCACCCGTCCCGCTCGGACCGCGCGCATTCGACGTACTGCTCGCGCTGGTGGAACGCCGCGGCCAGCTGGTCACGAAAAATGAACTGCTGGAGGCGGTGTGGCCGGGCGTATTCGTCGAGGAAAACAACCTGCAGGCACAGGTGTCGGCGATTCGTAAAATACTCGGTCGAGATGCAATCGCGACGATCCCCGGACGCGGCTATCAACTCACGATTCCCCCGGAGGAAGCAGCGGAACCCTCGCTGCCGGCAGCTTCCCCGCCGGCGCCTGCACAGACCAACCTGCCCGGACAGTTGCCACCTATCTACGGTCGCGCCGCCGAGATCAGCGCAGTCACCGCGCTGCTCGGCGAACATCGCCTGGTCTCCATCGTCGGCCCGGCGGGCATTGGCAAGACGCGCCTGTCGCAGTCGGTGGCGTTCAACCTGGCCGGCGAATGGCCGGACGGCGCCTGGATCGTCGAACTGGCGGGTACCTTCGATGCAGCGGCCGCGCATTCGACGATCGCCAAGGCGGTCGGCGTCACTCTCGATCCGCGCAGGCCGCCGGAACAGGCTCTCATCGACGGACTGCGCAAACGCTGGATGCTGCTGGTGCTCGACAACTGCGAGCACCTGCTCGAGCCGGTGGCGGCGTTCGTACGCGCCCTGCTCGAGCGGGCGCCCGGCATTCGCCTGATGATCACCAGCCAGGCCCGGCTGCGGTTGCCGGATGAACAGATAGTCCGGCTCGAGGGCCTGTCGCTTCCGGCGACCGATGACACTGCACAGCTTCCGGCTTCGGGTGCCCTGGCGCTGTTCACCGCCCGTGCCAGCGCCTCGCTACCCGGCTTTCGCCTGACACCGGGAAATCTGCGCACCGTCATCCACGTCTGCCAGCGTCTCGATGGCAACCCGCTCGCGCTCGAACTTGCAGCCTCGCGGCTGCCACTGCTGGGCATCGAAGGTCTCGAGGCGCATCTCGATGACCGTTTCAAGGTACTGACCGGCGGATTGCGCGCCGGACTGGAGCGCCACCAGGCGCTGAGATCGGCGCTCGACTGGAGCCACGATTTGTTGACGCCCGACGAGCAGACGGTGTTTCGGCGCCTCGGGGTCTTCGCCGGTGATTTCAGCCTGGAACTCGCCCGCACGGTGGCCAGCGACAATTCTCCCGATGGCCAGGGCCTCGACGGCTGGGCCATCGTCGAACTGCTTGCGACGCTCATCGAGCGCTCACTCGTGGTGGCAGGAAGCGAACCCACGCCGCGCTACTACCTGCTCGAAACCATGCGCGCCTACGCGCTGCAGCAGCTCGAGCTGCGTGGCGAGCGCGAAATTCTCGAACGGCGACACGCGCTCGCGGTGCGCGCCGTGTTCGAGCGCATGGACGCCGAGTGGTTCCAGAATTCGGCGGACACGATGCGCGAACGCCATGCGCGCGAGCTGAACAACCTGCGCGCTGCGGCCGACTGGGCCGTCGCCGCGGAGCGTGATGGCGAAACCGCGGTTGCGCTCGCAGCCGACTCGACGGAGATCTGGTTGTCGACCGGCCTGATCCATGAAGGGTTGCAGCGCTGGCTACGCGCCCAGCCCTGCGTGGCGCGTGCGGCACCGGCCGTGCAGGCGCGCTACTGGCTCGCTGGCACGCCTTACTACCGGTGGTGGAGCGACGGACGCGCGGCAGGTGAAAACGCGATACGGCTGGCGCGCGAACTCGGGGACGACCGAAGGCTGTACGTTGCGCTCGCGTTCGCGGCCAGCCATGCGGCGCATCGCGGCGACGAAGTCACCGCAACCCGGGCGGTTCGCGAGCTCGAAACGATTGAACACGCAGATTGGCCGTTGTCCCTCCGGGTCTACGGCCTGGAAGCCCGGGCACACACCAGCTACATGGCCGGCTGCTATGAGGAAACACTCGCCGTCGCCCGCCGGATGGCGGAGATCTTCGACGCGACCGGCAACTCGCGCGGCAAATTCACGACGCGCATGTACATCGCCAACGTCACCTTCACCCTGGATCGCTATCGCGAGGCGGTGCGGCTGGGTCGTGAGCTGCGCGATGAACCGCACGCCAGCCGCTACGATCTCTATGGCATCGCACTCTTCAACCTCATCGAGGCATTGCTGTTCGCCGGCGAGCCGGATGAAGCGCAGCGAACGGCGCGTCAGTTGCTCGCCGGACGGCCACAGTTCCTGGTCGGGCTGACGCTGTGCCTCGCACTGCTGGCGGCCGAACGCGGGCGCTTCGAGGACGCGGCAAGATTGCTGGGTCACAGTCGCCGCGTCTATGCCGACAACGCTCTGCCGCTGGAGCCCGCGGAACTCAAGGTCACCGAGCGTGTGCAGGGGCTGCTGCGCGCTGCACTGAGCGCCGAGGACTTCGGGCGACTCACTGCCGAAGGTGCCCGGCTGGATGAACCCGCGGCCTTCGCGCTGTCGGGCGTCGGTTAAACGCCGGCAATTGCGGCGCGGCCCGCTCTTTTCAGAACGTTTCAGGTCTTTCAAGGACGCCGCCTCGCGGCGCGGCGCAACCTTCGCGCACAGTCCCGGCGTCAGGAAACCGTAAGAAAAGCATCCTGCCGCCGAAAGGACTTTGGCCCTGCCATGGCGCGAAATGTGCGCGTGGCGTCAGCAAGGAGTTGCACATGTCCGGATACCTGCTCATCGAATCACGCGATCCCTTTGAATCAAAGGGTTTCAGCCAGCGCTGCGAGATGGCGTTGACACTGCTCGGCGAGAGCAGCGGTGTCACGCTGCTTCTCGTCGAGAACGCCGTGCTCGGCGCACGTGCCGGCGCCAAGCCCCCCGGGCTGGAGAAGCTCGCGAAGGCCGGCGTGCAGCTGCTCGCCGACGAATTCGCGCTGCGCGAGCGCGGCATCACGCAGCTCGCACCCAGCATTACCTCCGTGGGACTCGACACGGTGATCGGCGCGCTCGCGGGCGGCGCCAAGGCGCTGTGGAACTAGGACCCGCGTGATGATTGGCAAATTCAGGAGCCCCCACATGTCGATACTCACGTTCCTGCTCATGGACGCGCCCTACGAACAGGCGCGCACCTCCACCGCCTTCCGGCTCATCGACGCAGCGCTGCGGCACAAAGTCGGTGTGCGCGTGTTCGCCTATGAAGGCGCGGTCAGCCTGTCGATGACGGGCCAGAAGCCGCATGCCAACGCCGTCCATGGCCGCACTCTCGAGGAAGAGGCGCATCCGACGCCGCACGCCTGGGTGGGCGCGCTCATCGAGCTCGCACGGGAAAGCGGCGTGACCTTTGACTGGGTCAACTGCGGACTGTGCGTGGACGAACGCGGCGCCAATGAGGTGGTCGCGGGCGTGCGCCGCGGCAGTCCGGCCGATTTCTGGAAGATGAGCCTCGAGAGCGTGAACACGCTCGTCATTCCCACCCGTTAGGAGCCCGACATGCGCGTATTGCAAATCATCGAACCGGCCTACCGGGCCACGCTCGAAGAACAGGACGACACCGTGTTGTGGTTCACGCGCGCAATTCGCGCCGCGGGCGCGCCCGCCGACGTCCTGTTGTGCGGCACTGCCGTGAACTACTCCGTGCGCGGCCAGGACGCCGAAGGATTCCGCGTCGGCGGCTGGGCGCAACGTCATCCGCCCATCATCGAACACGAGTTGAGCAAGCTCATCGAAAGCGGCGCACGCGTCGCGGCACTCGCCGAGGATCTCGCGGAGCGCGGCATCCTCACGGAATCGATGCTGCCCGGCATCGAAG
>Ga0315912_10005614_pt1 | contig 11477 bp, 10 predicted proteins | sample VfabasoilMG_FD_204469 | JGI IMG/M metagenome (GOLD analysis project Ga0315912, IMG submission 204469) | Garden soil microbial communities collected in Santa Monica, California, United States - V. faba soil | ecosystem: Environmental > Terrestrial > Soil > Garden | place: USA: California...
CGATGCAGACTATGTAGTTGCCCATGATTGGTTGTCTGACTTGGTTCCGCACTTCCTCGATACAACGGTTGCTGTCGTGCAAGCTCCGCAGGCACATAGAGATTGGGAGAATAATTACTTTCAGCGTATGACCAACTGGGAATTCGAGGGATTTTTTAGAATTGGTATGCACCACCGCCATGAACGAAATGCACTTATTCAACATGGCACTATGACATTGGTTCGTCATCAAGCCTTACTTGATAGCGGCTCATGGTCAGAATGGTGTATTTGTGAAGATACTGAGCTTGGTCTGAGGTTACTAGAGGATGGTTACGAGCTAAGATATGTCGATGATACTTTTGGTAGAGGACTCACCCCAAGTAATTTTAATGCCCTTAAATCTCAGAGGTTCAGATGGGCATTTGGTGCAATGCAAATATTGAAGCATCATCTGCCTAGATTAGTCGGTAAGTCACCTCTTAATTTTGGGCAAAGATATCATTTCTTGACCGGCTGGTTTGGTTGGCTGGGTGATGCACTACAATTAATCTTTGCCTTAGGATCAATCACGTGGACTGTTGCTATGTTGCTGTCCCCTAAAGAGTTTAGCCTGCCAGTGACATTAATGATTGTTACTGTGACTTCATTCTTGTTAATCAAAGCTGCAATGGGGCCAATACTTTATCGCAAGACCATGAATTGCAGGTGGGTTGATATTCTAGGAGCATCAATTGTCAGCCTTGGAATATCTCATGCAATTGCCAAAGGTGTTATCTGGGGCTTGATTAAAAAGGAGGGTGTTTTTAAGGTGACGGCAAAAGGAAAGGTGTTTGGCAAAGAAAGCAGACTCCAAATGCTCGAACCTATTAAAGAGGAAGTTCTGTTTACAGTGGCTTTATTGGCTTGTAGTATTGCCATGCTGGTTTCAAGAGGTTTTAATAATGTTGATGCTCAAATCTGGGTAGTCTTGTTATGTCTTCAATCTCTCCCTTATTTAAGTGCGATTATCAGTCAGATTGTCTTCCTAAAAGATAAAAAATAATATGCATCATAATAATATTTATCGCCACTTAATAAGAGGAATCATTCGCTTCACGACTTATTTGTTGGCTTTTTTTATATTCATACTAGCCATTTGGGTTACTAATAACTTTGGTCAACCCTCTCTAGAGCAACTGCTATATCACGCACAATTTGGCTACACGGGTCTTTTGGATACAGACAGTGCGATTATAAAAAGCTTTGTATCGTGGTGTATTGCATTACCTATGGCAACTGCAGTTTTCTTGGTGGGTATTGAATATTCAATACTATTTTATTTTGTTCAGCGTTCTTCAGATATAAAAGCCCATCATCTTAAATCTGAAAATATCAAGTACTTGAAAGTAATCTATTGGTTTATTGATCATCGGGCGCCGCTGTATTTGATTTTTTTAGCATGTGGCTATTTTTGTTTTCATTTTTCAGTCATTAATTTTGTTCACAGCCAGTTTGGCAGAGACTATTTTGCCGAACATTATTTAAATCCGAGGGTTGTTCAAGTTAAGCCGATACAGCCAAAAAATCTCGTCTTGATTTATGTCGAAAGTTTGGAAGATAGCTATAAGCAGCCATCGCTGTTTGGTAAAAACTTATTAGCCAGTCTAGATAAGGTTTCTGGTAGTAGCTTTACTTCCTATAAACCTGCGCCAGGTAGCTGGTGGACTATAGCTGGCATTACTGCAACTCAATGCGGGTTACCTCTAAAAAGCATCTCGCTCTATGACGGCAATGACCAGGGACAGGTCATTAAGCAATTCCTGCCGAACGCTGTTTGTCTTGGAGACATCCTTCATCAAGCAGGGTATAGAAATGTATACATGGGTGGCGACGCTCTAAACTTTTCAGGAAAAGGACTATTTTTTAAGAATCATCATTATGATGAAGTGTTGGGCAGGGAGGAATTGAAAGGTCAGTTAATCAACCCAGAATTCAATTACTGGGGACTATATGATGATGATTTGCTGCGTTTAGCTAAAGCTAAGCTTATGGCGTTACGGGCTTCTAACCAGCCGTATAATTTAACCATTACTACCATTGATACTCATGGGCCGGATGGTCATCTTTCAAAGTATTGCAAATCGAAAGGTTCCGACTCATTTGAATCTATCGTTGCCTGTACTTCTGACCAAGTGTCTGAGTTTGTAGGCTTTATGCAAGACAAAGGTTTCTTAAAAGATACCAATGTCGTCATTATTGGAGACCATTTAGCCATGGAAAATCCTGTTTATGCTAAATTAAATCGAATCAAGCAGCGGCTAATCTATAATAAATTCATTTCAGGGTCTCCGATTTCAAAAAATAGAGATGAAATCATACCGTTTGACTTGTTCCCCACAATTTTGGATTTTATTGGGTTTGAGGTTGAGGGCGGGAAACTAGGCTTGGGTGTTACAGCATTTTCAAGTGATCGCTTATCCTCCAAGCTACTTAATTACGAGGATATGCAAGCTAACCTATTAAACAAGTCTGACAAATATCTGGAGCTGTGGAGTATCAGTAAATAAATCGTTTTTCCCTAACAAATAATTCAACCAGCCAGTCTATAAATGCTCTTACGTTTGCAGATAGTATTTTGGATTTGTCATTACTCTCCTTGCGCTCGCCAAGAACTATCAAAATTGCTGCGCTGCACTTTCTCCAGTTTGATTTCGATATTACTGAATATCCACTGAATTCCAAAAGCTTTAATTCACAAGAAAATGTAAGTAATTTCTTACAAAAACATAGGAGAGTTTACCCTACATAGACAATTTAATTTTCGATACAGTTAGTACTCTTATCCGCTTTGGATAGTAAATGAGGAGTCTAAGATGATAAATCTATCTGAAATTAAACCTGAAATGCCAGTGGTATGTTCTCAGGATGGACAGTTTGCAACGGTTGACCATTTGGAGGGTGCAGATTTTATTAAATTAAATAGGGATAAGGTGGGTAGGCATCATTACATACCTGTCAGATGGGTGGTATCAACCGATAATGGTCAAGTTAAAATAGACAGACCCGGTCAAGATGCCATGACAGATTGGACAACTGAACCAGTAATGAAAAGTTAAGAATCTATTTAGATTAGACAGCCTGACGACTCTCGGAAGTAGATTACTCCGAGGGGAGTCAAAGTTGCAAATCAAATCTGCATTGAATTAATAATGCATGAGAAAACCAGTTCTTAACTTTAAGGATTTTTAGTGCAGACATTTAGGAAAATAGCTGGTAAGCCGCTATTTTTTTCCATTTCAATAATTGTGATTATGATATCAGTTATTGCTATTTGTGAAATGTTGGGGTGGCCGTTTCTCAAAAATCCTTTAGAACGATTCATGGAAAACAGGTTAGAGCGGAATGTCAAAATAGACGGTCCGTTTAAACTTAGATTGATTGGCGGTTTGTGGGTTAAAGCTGATGGCTTTTGGATATCTGCGCCCGAAGAATTTAATGTGTCTGGCCTTGCGAATGCAAAAGGACTTGAACTCAAGTTACGATATAGCGATTTGTGGAATATTAAAGACGGTGATCCGTATGTCATTCAATCTCTTAAAGCGAAACAGGTAGATGCAAATTTATTCCGGCTCTTGAACGGAAATTCTACATGGCAATTTAACAAAGACGAAAATGATCCAATTCGTCCTTTCCCAATGATTCAAAAGTTGGTGATAAATCATGGTCATGCCCATATCAATGATAGGCTTACCCAGGCAAAGCTCACGGTTAGTTTTAACACTAACGAGGGGAAAGGTGACATAGCCTCAATTTCAAAAGTGGTGATTAAAGGTAGCTTTCGTAAACGCGAATTATTTGGTGAGTTAGTAAGTGAAGGATTCCTGCCTATTGCTTCTCAAGATGCAAAATCCTCGCCAGTGTCATCAAAAGGTTGGCTGGAGTATGGCAATGTCAGTATGAAATTTGATGGCAATGTTTACGATATATTTGGCAATCAAACGATAAAAGGCAAGCTGGTAGTTAATGGTGCTTCTCTTGGAGAATTAGGTGATTTACTGAGCGTAACATTCCCGCGCACTAAACCATTCAAGATTATTAGCAAAATTGAGAGAAACCAAGCGGGTTGGCTTATTGACATTGCTTCTGCACGTGTAGGGCAAAGTGATATGTACGGTAAATTTAAATATGAAACCCGCCCGGAAAGATCACTTTTACAAGGCGAGCTTGGGGCTAAACGCTTCGTATTGTCAGATCTGGCACCTGCATTTGGCGACACTGATACACAGACAGGAAAAAGAGACCGAATTTTTCCTGATAAGCCGTTAGATTTTGCTACTTATAATCGTATGAATGCTGATATCCGTATCAATTTCGACTATGTCGATTTGGGCAAAGCTTTCCGTGAACCAATCAAACCTTTCAAGGCGAGTCTGGATCTCAACAAAAATAAATTATCTCTTGCAAAGATTGATGCTCAAACTGCCCAAGGAAGTATTTCCGGCGATATTTATATTGATGCGCGGAAGCAAAAAAAGATAGCTAATCCTGAACAAGAAAAAAATCTGAATAAAATAAAACCTGATTGGAGCGTCAATCTTGCAGTTAAGGATATTAATTTAGAGCGATGGTTAGATATCACGGAAGCAAGAAAAGAATCTGCGAAGAAAGATAATAAAAGCGAGACTTCTCAAGCCTATCTCATAGGTTATTTAAACGGTAAAGTTAATTTGGTGGGCAGAGGCAATTCCACAGCACAATTATTACAATCCCTTAATGGCGATGTATCTTTCTATGTGCGGAATGGGAAGGTCTCTCACCTGATTGTGGAAGCCATTGGACTGGATATAGCGCAAGCAATGGGGGTTTTAGTGAAAGGAGACAAGCCGGTTGAGATGGAATGTGCGGTTTTGAATTTCAAGGCCAAGCAGGGCATTTTGAAATCAAACGTGGCATTGGTTGATACACCAGTCACGACAGTCGTGCTAAACGGGGATATCAATATGGGCGAAGAAGCGTATGATTTACGCATGATTGCAGAGCCTAAGAATTTTTCGCCATTTACAGTCCGGTCGCCCATTCGTGTAACAGGTACATTTCTTAACCCAAATGTTGCACCGGAAGCAGTTCCTATAGGTAGCCGAATAGTGGGGGGTATTTTATTGTCTTTAATAAATCCGCTTGCTGCGATTATTCCATTTCTTGATCCGGGTAAGTCAAATGAGAACTCTAATGATGCAATGTGCTATTCAACATTGCGCAATATTAAAAAAGGAGAAATAACATGACAACACCAGCAAAAAACACAGTTTGTCTCTGGTACGATGGCGATGCTGAAAATGCTGCACGGTTTTATGCTGATACTTTCCCCGACTCTTTCGTTGGCGATGTGCATCGTGCACCAGGAGACTATCCGTCGGGGAAGCAGGGAGATGTCTTGACTGTCGAGTTTACCGTAATGGGCATCCCTTGCATCGGGCTAAATGGAGGACCTGCATTCACGCACAATGAGGCGTTTTCTTTTCAGGTGCTAACTATTGATCAAGCTGAAACGGACCGTTATTGGAGTGCGATTGTCGATAATGGTGGGCAAGAAAGTGATTGTGGCTGGTGCAAAGATAAATGGGGATTGTCTTGGCAAATAACACCAATCATTCTATTGAAGGCGTTCACTAATCCCAATCGATCTATCGCTAAGCGAGCATTCGATGCAATGATGCAAATGCAGAAAATTGACATCGCCACAATCGAAGCGGCACTTCGCTAATTTATAAACGAGCTTTTATTTTCTACCGCATTTAGATGGTTTTGCTGAGTCAATTTCTTTTACAACGCCTTTTTTATGCTCAACTTCAACGCATGAACCAACCACCAAAGGACCGTTATCATTATCAATGTCCGTTTTATCTGTTACTTCTACTTGCTGACCACTAATTACCCAAATACCAGAGTTTTCTGTGGGTCTGCTATCTACCGTTCCATAAAACTCTTCATCAGCAAATGCTGCATTGCTTAATAATAAGCAACTGGTAGCAATTATTAATGCTGGTTTTAGTGAAAAGCCTGAACCATTTTTTGTGGTATTCATAAGATTCTCCTAATCTAAAAATATTTAATTCAGTTTTAAATCTGAAACTGAATGTTGGGATCGAGTTTAGTTAAATTAGTCATACCTATATATAGGAGAGATGCGTATTGCTGTGTAGGAATTGATGAAGCTTATTTAGGAAACTTGTCATGATGACCTAAAGAGTTTCTAAGAAATCACAGAGAGAGTATTTCTAATATATTGATTTATATACAGTAAAAATTTATTTTTTACTGTAAAAAAACACCACCCATAGAGCTTTTATGCTCACTCCCACCTGATAGATTCTAACAAATTATCACGTTTTATATTCCATTTAGTTATTTATATATCATTACAAAGTATTTTTAATTATTTAAAAGCGCTGTTAAATTTCGCACTTCACTTAAAAAAAGAAATTAGAGAAGGGGCAAAAATGGCGCAAACGAGCGAAATACAGAATGTGGATGCTGTTGTTCAGCAACTAGTAAAAGCCATTCAAGCCCTACGCTTTGGATCGGTTGAGATTACTGTGCATGAAGGCCGCGTTACTCAAATTGAGAAACGCGAAAAATTAAGAATTGGTACAGCAAATCAAAAAGCCGAAAGTCACAATTAAAAGCCTACTGTATTTGCAGCGGCAGAAAAAAATCAATAGTACTGACTGGGTCACCAGAGGTCTCTATCTAAAAAATTGGAGTAATAAGATGAGTTTTAAAAAGAAAATAATTCGTGCACTTGTTGTGCCGATGATTGCAGGCAGCGGCGTATTTACTTTTTCTGGAAATGCATTAGCAAACGATAGCGCTGAGCTTGAGGAACTAAGGGCATTAGTACAAGAGCTGGATCAAAAAGTTAAAGTACTAGCGCGCAAAGGTGAAGTAAATGAAGAAGCGGCAGCAGCTGCCAAAAAAGACACGCCTGTAGTAAAAGCTAGTGAAAAAGGCTTTGGTCTTGAATCAGCAGATGGTAAAAACGTTATTAAATTGCGTGGACTTTTGCAAGCTGACTACCGTTCGTTTCAACAAGGTGCTAATGATGTACGTGGCCGTTCAAACGGCCGTGCAGGGAGTCTTGATGGAGATGGGTTCCATGATGCAAATGACACTGGGTTATTGCGTCGCGTGCGCCCAACGATTGAAGGAACGGTACAAGGTAAATATGACTATCGTTTTACACCAGACTTTGGTAACGGCAATTCAGTAGTAGTTGACGCATACATAGATGCACGGCTAGACCCTGCATTCAAAATTCGCGCAGGTAAATATAAGCCGTTTGTAGGTTTAGAGCGCTTACAAGGTGGCGGTGATATTAAATTTTTGGAACGCAGCTATGTCACCAATGCAATCTTACCGAACCGTGATTTGGGTGTTTCGGTGTATGGCGATATCTTAGGCGATAAACTAAATTACGCTTTTGGTGTGAATAATGGGGTTGTAGATGGCGGCAATATTAGTTCTGGTAGTGAATTCGAAGGCAATAAAGAATTTACAGCACGTTTATTTGCCACTCCTTTTAAAGACGAAACAAATGCACTCGCTGGTTTAGGCTTTGGTATCGCAGGTACTGTCACCAATATTGATGGCGAAAAGAATTTGAATTGGACCGATTCGAGTGCCGCAGATGCAACACGTAATGGCTTGCCAAGTTACGTTACCAATGGACAGCAAACATTTTTCCGTTACGGTGGCGGCATAGTAGCTGATGGAGATCGCACACGAATTGCACCACAAGCCAATTGGTACTATGGCCCATTCGGCTTAATAACGGAATATGCAAGAGTGTCGCAAGATGTAAGTAAAGCTGTGGGTGGTTCGCCCGCCGCAGGTGGGGCTATTGTTACGCCAGAAGGAGTTCTAGAGAACACAAAAAGAAAATTAAAACACGATGCTTGGCAAATTGCAGGATCTTATTTAATCACAGGTGAAGATGCTTCATTTAAAGGCGTGAAGCCAAAAAATGATTTTGATTTAGAAAAAGGTGGATGGGGTGCCTGGGAGTTAGTAGCACGTTACAGTGAAATTAACTTAGATGAGGATACCTTTAAGAATGCAAGCGGTGTTAATTCTGGAGAATTCGGCGCTACTGGTACCGCAGCTACAGCAGCCGGGTTGGCTTACTCAGACTTATCAAGAAGTGCAAAATCCGCGAAATCATGGACTGCAGGGGTGAACTGGTATCTAAATCAGAATGCAAAAATTCAGTTGAATTACGAGCACACTAGCTTTGATGGCGGTGATTTGGCAGAAGGCTTGGCGCAAGCGACCAACGCTAATGCATCTGGCTCAAATGTACGTGATCGTGAAAGCGAAGAAGCGCTCCTAGCGCGCCTACAAGTCGCATTCTAATTTGATCTGATAAGAAAATTTAAGGGTAAAAAATGATTTGTTGCTGCTAAGTAAAATTCAAACATTGATCACAATTCAACTATTTAAGGATTAAACATGAAGAAATCATTATTAACAATTGCTTTAATGGCAGCCGCGTTAAGCATTACGGCACCTATATCGGCATTAGCCAAAGACATTACCTTGCTGAATGTCTCTTATGATCCAACGCGCGAACTCTACCAAGACTTCAATGCGGCGTTTAGCAAGCATTGGCAGGAGAAAACTGGTGACAAAGTTACGATTAAGGCCTCGCATGGTGGCTCAGGAAAACAAGCGCGCGCAATCATCGATGGCTTAGATGCTGACGTAGCAACGCTTGCCCTTGCATATGACGTTGATCAGCTGTATGAAAAAGGCAGATTGATTCCTAAAGACTGGCAAAAACGTTTGGCACACAATAGTTCTCCGTATACTTCAACGATTGTATTGCTAGTACGCAAAGGAAATCCCAAAGGTATCAAAGATTGGGACGATTTAGTAAAACCGGGCGTTTCTGTAATCACGCCTAACCCTAAAACATCAGGTGGCGCACGTTGGAACTACTTGGCAGCTTGGGCTTTTGCACAGAAAAAATACGGTGGTGATGAAGCCAAGACCAAAGAGTTTGTGGGCAAACTGCTCAAAAATGTACCTGTTTTAGATACAGGAGCACGTGGCTCTACAACTACGTTTGTTGAGCGCGGTATTGGTGATGTATTGCTTGCTTGGGAAAATGAAGCTTTCTTGGCGCAAAAAGAATTGGGTGTTGGCAAATTCGAAATTGTGGTGCCATCACTCTCTATCTTGGCCGAACCACCAGTTACCGTTGTGGACAAATTTGCTAAGAAACATGGAACTGAAGCCGTTGCTAAGGCCTATCTGGACTATCTGTATACAGAAGAGGGGCAAGAAATAGCAGCAAAAAACTATTATCGCCCGACTTTGGAATCGGTAGCTAAGAAATATGAAAGCCAGTTTCCAAAAGTTAATTTAATCAAAATTGATGAAGAATTTGGCGGATGGCAAAAAGCCCAAAAAATCCATTTTTCAGATGGTGGAACATTCGATCAGGTTTACCAAAAATGAAAGTCGTTCAATACATTTCCAATACACAACTATTGGGTTTAACACCAAACAACCAAAAAGGAGAAACCGTTATGGCTTTAATCGCAGTGAATGTACGCAATCAGATACATGGAAGAATAAAGGCTGTTATCTGGGGCGATGTCGTTTCTGAAGTAGAAGTTGAAACTTCATCGGGAGTTATCACATCGGTAATTACTACACGCTCAATCAAAGAGCTAGCTCTAGATGTTGGCTCCGAGGTACTGGCGCTAGTTAAAGCGACTGATGTGGCGATTGCTAAAGTTTAACAGATTGCAAACAGTGGCTAATTCTAAAAAAACCAACAACATACTCCCAGGATTTGGCTTATCGTTAGGCTATACACTGCTCTATCTAAGTCTGATTGTGTTGATTCCATTATCTGCGGCATTTATCAAAAGTGCAGAACTAAGTCTGTTGGACTTCTGGGCAGCAGTCAGCTCCCCAAGAGTCGTGGCCTCTTATAAACTCACTTTTGGTGCATCATTCATCGGTGCACTCATCAATGCGGTGTTCGGTCTGTTGACTGCTTGGGTACTTACCAGATACACCTTCCCAGGCAAAAAGATTGTAGATGCTTTGGTTGATTTGCCGTTTGCTTTGCCAACGGCGGTAGCAGGCATTGCATTAACGGCTGTATATGCAGGAAATGGCTGGATAGGTAGTTTACTCGAGCCACTAGGTATCCGTGTTGCATTTACTCCACTGGGAGTCGTTGTTGCGCTAACCTTTATTGGCCTGCCGTTTGTCGTGCGTACCGTGCAACCAGTGCTTGAGGATCTAGAAGCGGAAACCGAAGAAGCTGCTGCGAGTCTGGGAGCCAGTCGTTGGCAAACCTTTTACAAAATTATTTTACCTGCAATTTGGCCTGCGCTTCTAACGGGTTTTGCATTGGCGTTTGCAAGAGCCATTGGTGAATATGGCTCGGTAATTTTTATTGCTGGCAATATGCCTATGGTTTCAGAGATTACGCCATTAATCATTATCACCAAGCTTGAGCAATACGATTATGCAGGAGCAACAGCAGTTGCGGTCGTGATGCTTGTCATCTCTTTTCTGCTATTGCTTATTATCAATGCTTTGCAATGGTGGATGAGTAATCGATTAACGGTTTCCAAATAGGATTGATATGTCTGCAGTCACAGCTTCACAGTATATAAAATATAACACCAAGGTTGCACGTAGTCGCGCTACTTCAGAGCCAGCTTGGGTACGCTGGGCGCTTATAGCAACTGTGTTGATATTTTTAAGTCTATTCCTATTTATTCCATTAGCGGCTGTTTTTACAGAGGGGCTGCGTAAAGGTTTTGCAACTTATTTTGCAGCCATTGTTGAGCCTGATGCGCTATCTGCAATCAAATTAACACTCATTGCTGCGGCAATCGCATTGCCGCTCAATTTAGTGTTTGGACTGGCCGCAGCATGGGCGATTGCAAAATTCGAATTTAAAGGCAAGAGCATGCTCATCACTTTGATTGACCTGCCTTTTGCCGTTTCTCCGGTGATTGCGGGTTTGATTTATGTGCTCATATTTGGGCTGCAGGGCTGGTTTGGTGGATGGCTATCTGATTACGATATAAAAGTAGTATTTGCAATTCCGGGCATTGTACTAGCCACTATTTTTGTGACTTTCCCGTTTATCGCGCGTGAATTAATACCACTAATGCAAGCACAGGGTAAAGAGGAAGAAGAAGCTGCACTGGTATTGGGCGCAAACGGATGGCAGATTTTTTGGCGGGTCACTATTCCAAATGTGAAATGGGGTTTGTTATACGGCGTGATACTTACCAATGCGCGTGCTATGGGTGAGTTTGGTGCTGTTTCTGTAGTTTCCGGGCATATCCGCGGACTAACTAATACGATGCCTCTTCATGTGGAAATACTTTACAACGAATATAACTATGCTGCTGCGTTTGCTGTGGCATCACTACTTGCATTTTTGGCACTTATTACCTTGGCACTCAAGTCATATGTAGAGT
>Ga0315912_10005615_pt1 | contig 11476 bp, 10 predicted proteins | sample VfabasoilMG_FD_204469 | JGI IMG/M metagenome (GOLD analysis project Ga0315912, IMG submission 204469) | Garden soil microbial communities collected in Santa Monica, California, United States - V. faba soil | ecosystem: Environmental > Terrestrial > Soil > Garden | place: USA: California...
GACTTTCAATATCCGTTGACCCACAAACTTGCCGGTGCTCATCACATTGGGGATATGGACGGTTTTCATCCATGAAAGCCATTCGCTTTCAATTGCTTTATCGACGCCGACGGTGACGTTGTAGATGATCATACGATAGTGGTGTCCTATTCCCTTGCGAAAGCCTGGTTCCAGTCGTAGACCTTGTCGGAGATATCGCTGAGGAGGTCTGGATCTTTCTCAAGCGCATTTCCGATGACAATAAGATCAGCCCCTGCTTCGAAGGCGGCCAGTGCCTTTTGACTGCTGTTGATGCCGCCGCCGACTATCAGCGGGCTGGTGATTGACTTTCTTACCGTGTTGATCATTTTCTGACTGATCTCGCGCTCAGCACCGCTGCCGGCATCAAGATAGATCAACTGGAGTCCCAGCATTTCGCCGGCCATCGCGGTGCAGGCTGCCAGGGAGAATTTATCTTCCGGTATTGGCGTAGTGTTGCTGATGTATGCTACACTCGTCGTCTTGCCCGAGTTTATGAGCAGGTAGCCGGTGGGCAGCACCTCCATCCTGCTGTTCTTCAATATGGGTGCGGCCTGTACGTGTTGCCCGATCAACAAATCCGGATTCCGTCCGGAGATCAGGGATAAAAACAGTATCGCGTCGGCAGACGGGTCTATTTGCAACGTGCTCCCCGGGAAAAGAACCACGGGGATGTTTACAGTCTCCTTGATCGTCCTCACTACTTCCGACAAGTTACCGGTCGTGAGCATACTGCCACCGACGAAGAAAAAGTCGACGCAATTTTCGGTCGCGAGGTTGATAAGGCTCAGCATTCGGGAAGGATCCTCCGCCTTGTCCGGGTCGATTAGAACGGCCACGGACTTTTTTCGCTGCTTATGCCTGAGCCTTAAAGTTTCAAGAAGCGTCATTCTTCTTCCTGGATTGCAGGTACTCCATCAGTTTCTCCTTTGCCAGCTCGATGAGGATAAGCGTGACCTGGTTGATCACCTTTGAACCAATTTCAGATACCAGGCTCGGTGCAGCGTCGCGGGACGCGTTTGCCTCCACGACCTCGAGTTTACCATTCTCAGTCGACGCGACTTCTTCTTTCTTGTTCTTCTTTTTGGATTTGCTTTTCGAAAACTGCCTGACCGCATAATACGACAGCGCAAGAACGCCGCCGACGATCAGGGCATTTGTAAGGACTCGCTCAGTCCTTTGAGAGATTCCTTGCACTTCCTTTTCCAGTTCGCGGCGATGGCGCTGGGAAGTCTCCAGCAGTTTTCGTTTCTCCGGGTCCTGCGTTTCGAGCAATTCCATATTATTATTCTTCTTCCTTGTTCCGGATCAGCCCGTAAAACTTCTTTTCAAATGACCGCAACAATGCCTTGCGGAAAGCGATCATCAATAACAGCACAAGTCCATAGAACCCGCCAACTGCCATATATCCCAGGTACCCGTCGCCCAACACGGCGTTCAGGTATTCGGCCAGGCCCATCGAAAGAAAGATCACAAACAGAAAGGCGGTGAGGAACATGATCAGGATAATGAAGCCTCGCGACAAGACGCTCGCGACCTCCTCCCTGATTTCCATCTTGACGAGGGCCACGCGCGACTCCAGGTAACCATTGAGGTTCTCCACAAGGCTGTCGAGATTGAAGAACTTAAGCAGAATTTCTTTCAGTTTCTCCATAAAAATGGTGTGGCAATATAGCGATTTACGCTCAACGGCGGGCTACATGCGCGCGATATGACGCAGGATGTGAGATTCCGCAACCGTGCTGTCGGCAGACACATTGGACTTCTTTAACAGCAGGTTCTCCACTGAACTGATGTACAAGACCTGCGTCGAGGAGTCGTGATAGGTTTTTTCAAACACGTAAACTGAGTCGGCCGAAATCTCGTCGCTGAGCACCAGGTGGGGTTGAACTTCGCGGATGCACATGCTGTACTTGCCTGACGCGTCTTCGCCGTCGCGACAGAATCCCGGTTGATTGAGTTCAAAAAGCTCATTGTTGATCATCAACACGTTTGCCCTCCTGTAAACCGACATCATTTGGCTCGGATCACCGTTGTCCCTGTCGTACACCGTCCAGCTCGTCAACGCATGGTTGCGGAACGTTTTACAAATGACCTTGTAAGTGGTTGTTGCGCTTTTGTTCTGCTTTTCGTAAGTGAGCTCCACCACGTCGACGGCATTCTTGTTCAGGTAGATCAGCGAAAAAGGAATAAAAAAGAACGTTAATAAGATATAAAGAAAGCCGGCAAGCCGGTACTTCATCGTGAGCGCCCCAAGTCCTTTGGCAAGCTTTACAGGGATTGTTCTGACATAGGGAATGAGGGTAAAAATCAGTACACCGATGAAGTTAAAGAGGAAATGAGAAATGGCTATGCTGATGGCGATGTTGGAATTGGACATCGAAGCGATAAAGGCCGTGATTGTTGTGCCGATGTTTGCGCCCAGAATGAATGGAACAACGCCCTTGAGGCGAACAACTTTCTTGGCTACGAGAGGAACTACGAGGGAAGTGGTGATCGTGCTTGACCGGATTGCTGCGGTAATAAGGAGCCCCCACCCGAATGACTGTACCGGACTCTTGAAGAAGTACTGCTTCACGCGTTCCTGCGTGCGCAGGCCCAGCATGTTGGAGATCATCCTGCGGAACAGCAGTATGGAGCCGAAGAGTAGTGAGAATGAGAGCAGGACAAGAACTACTCCGTTGCCGATAAGCGCCACCAGCTGATCAATCATCGACCCAAGGCTCGACCCGAGAAAAGAGACTTTGCCGACGGAACCGGTTGTGACGGGATCAAAGAATGTCGCCGCCAGCTGCTGGCTCATCCCCGAAAGGAAGCCATAGTAGTATTCAAGGGGAAAGAGAATTAATACAGTGAGAATATTGAAGAAGTCGTGATAGGTACCAGCAGTTACCGCCCTCTTGAATTCCTTTTTTTTGGTGATGAAGCCCAGTGAAACGATGGTGCTCGTAATGGTTGTGCCTATGTTGGCGCCCATGATAATGGGAACAGCTCCCTGCAAGCTCAGCGCCCCCGACGCCACGAGCGCCACGACCATCGACGTGGTTGCCGAGCTGCTTTGAATGATGGCGGTAACCAGCAAGCCGATGAAGAGCGCGGTGAAGGGATTTGATGTGGCCATCAGGATCGTGTCAGCAGCGTTTGCGCCAAGCTGCTGCAACGACGAAATCATCAGGTCAAGTGCGAACAGGAAAATGAACAGCGTGCCGAGAATGTAGGCGGTGTTCCTGACGATGATGCGCCACGAAGCTATTTTGTTCTCACCGGGAATCTCTTCAATGGGGGCATCGGTGTCCATGTCGGACAAATATAACGATCAGGGGGCTCGCCGGATCATGTTCACGTAAACATCATATACCGGCAAACAACGAATGAAACTCAGGACCTGGCCAGCTCCTCGACGGCCATCCACGCCATCAGGCCGGGGCCGATCCTGAGCGCATCTTCGTCGATATCAAAGGTTGGTGTATGAACGTAGGAAGAAATGCCCTTCGCCTCGTTGCGTGTACCTAACCTGTAGAAGGAAGCGGGCACAACATGCGAATAGTAAGAAAAGTCCTCAGACCCAAGCGTAATGTCTATGTCGACTACATTTTCCTTTCCGAGGTAAGCTTCGGCGGAGGCCCTGATTCTCCGCGTGAGCGCCGGGTTGTTTTCGAGATAAGGATAACCTCTTGACAATTCAATTTCACATTTTCCGCCCATTCCCTCAGCCACAAGCCTGGCCATCTTCATGATCTTCTGAAGTCCTGCTTCGCGCCATTCTTCATTCAGCGCCCGAAACGTTCCTGCAATGCTGACCTCATCAGGAATTATGTTGGTCGCACCTTCGCCTACTATCCTGCCGAATGTGAGAACGGTCGGCTGCCTTGGGCTCGCATTCCTGCTGATGATTTGCTGCAAAGCGATGATGATGTGAGAAGCAATCACGATCGGATCGATGGCAAGCTCAGGAGTTGCACCATGACCGCCCTTGCCGATCACTCTCAGGTATATCTCGTCTGAGCTCGCCATGTACATACCTTCGCGAAATCCCACTTTCCCCACGGGGACCAGAGGCATTACATGCTGTCCGATGATTGAGGCTGGCCTGGGTCCATCCAGCACACCTTCCTTGATCATTAACGATGCGCCGCCGGGATTTTTTTCCTCCCCGGGCTGGAAGATCAGTTTCACCGTGCCGGTGAACTTCTCTTTCGACTGGCTGAGTATCCACGCAGTACCGAGCAGCGATGACGTGTGCACATCATGACCGCATGCATGCATCACGCCAGCGTTCTTCGACTTATACTCGGCGTTACCCTGCTCGTGGATGGGCAAGGCATCCATGTCAGCGCGAAGCGCTACAACCCTCGATCCGGGATCCTTTCCTTCTATCAGGGCAACTACTCCCGTACCCGCAATCCCTTCCGTGGGCTTAAGGCCATAGGAACGGAGTTTGTCCGCTACAAACTTTGACGTCTGATGTTCCTGGTATGAAAGCTCGGGGTGCGCGTGGAGATGCCTGCGCATGCGGGTCACTTCGGCCGCACCGGCCTGCGATTGCTCTTGAATGAATGACAGAAGGGACATGGGAAGGTAAAAGTAGTAATAACGTGTTGATGTGTTGATGTGTTGACGTGTTGACGTGGGGTGAACCTGAAGCTTATACCCCAATACGCGATAGTGACCTGTTTAGAGGCCCGTGCCCGGCATCACGGCTCCATCGTTAACACCTTAACACGTTGACACCCTAAGAGGTCAGGGCGCTACTTAACGGGAATTGTCTCAGGCACCAGGATGGCGTTGGCGAAGAATTTCTTTAGAAGTACGAGGTCTCCCTGGGCCTCCAGGGCCGTGAAATACGCCCCGACCTTTACAGTGAACTTGGGCTGGACATACTGGAGATCGGCCTTCATATCCAGCGTTTCAGTCAGTTTCTTCTTTGTGTTGTTTGCATCTTCCTTGCTCTGGCCGGAGTAGATCTGTATGGTATAACCCGAAATGAATTTCCGGGTTACGTTCAGTTTGTCTATGCTGTCGAGTACCGCGTCGACTTTTTGATTTACCGTATGCACAGGTGTAACATATTCCGCCGCGACACGGGTGTTGGAAGTTACTGAAGTCGAGTCGACAGGGAACTTCGGGCGAATGGAAACCAGGTCTTCCTGTACCTCGCGCGAGTTGCGCTGCGCCTGGCAGCCCAGCATCATTCCCATGGCCGTTAAGAAAAGCGCTACTCTCAAGTTCGTGCGGTTACGTGCCACAATGTTCACGCTGACTGTTTTGATATGCAATAATCAAACCATTAATCCTTCAGCACAATGCATTTGCCGCTCAGGACATCGCCTTCCACTTTCTTGAATTTGACGTCTCTCACAATCCTTCCATCCTGGTATTGCACGCTTACGTGATCGTTTCGGTTTGCCACTTTTTCAGATCGAACGGGCATCACTTTCTGCTCGGTGCGCTGAATGGGACCGCGCGGCGCCGGGCCTCCACCCTGTAGTACCGAGTGAGACTCTTCCTTTTGTTCATTGAGTTTTACCCTCGCCCGCTGTGCGCGCGCCTCCTGCAACTCATCAGGTTCCTGGGCCGGTATATCTGCCTTCGAGAGGAACCCGACGGTTTCTTCGTTTACCTTTGAAATAAAGCGCTTGAACGCTTCGAATCCCTCGAACTTGTAGATCATCAGCGGATCCTTCTGCTCATACACGGCGTTCTGCACGGATTGCTTCAGGTCGTCCATGTCGCGAAGATGTTCCTTCCACTGCTGATCGATGATCGCAAGCGTGATCATTTTTTCCATGCAATGAATGAGTTCGTTGCTGTTCGGCTCCAACGCCTTTTTGAGATTCACAGTCACCCCGATCTGCTTGCTGCCGTCAGCAAACGGAACTATGATGCTCTCGACAGTTGCCCCTCGCGACTTGAAAATCTCCCGGAGCACGGGCACGGCCTTTTCCCTTATTGCTTTGTTCTTGCGATCGTAGTGCTTCAGGGCTTCGTGATACAGCTTTTCCGACAGGGCATTTTGATCGGACGACTTGAACTCCTCCTCGCTTACGTCGAAATCAAATCCCATGGAGCTCACGACGCTGAGTTTGAAGTTCTCGAACGACTCGCCATTTTTGGCGTTCTGCACCAGGTCGGCGCAGGTGTCGAACAGCATGGTGAGAATATCGAGCTGCAGGCGCTCTCCGAAGAGTGCGTTTCGTCTGCGTTTGTAGATCACCTCCCGCTGGGAGTTCATCACGTTGTCGTACTCCAGGAGGCGCTTTCTTGTTCCGAAGTTGTTCTCTTCGACTTTTTTCTGTGCGCGTTCAATTGAGCTCGTCACCATTGAATGCTGGATCACCTCACCTTCTTTCAATCCGAGGCGGTCCATGACGCGGGCGATACGCTCCGGCATGAACAAACGCATAAGGTTATCCTCCAGCGACACGTGGAATTGCGACGTTCCTGGGTCCCCCTGGCGTCCTGAACGTCCCCGCAACTGGCGGTCCACGCGGCGTGATTCGTGGCGCTCCGTGCCAATGATGGCGAGGCCTCCCGCCGCCCTTGACTCCGGGGTGAGCTTGATATCGGTACCACGACCAGCCATATTCGTCGCGATAGTCACGGTTCCGGGTTTGCCGGCTTCCGCTACGATCTCAGCCTCGCGCTGGTGCTGCTTCGCGTTAAGCACATTGTGCTTGATCTTTTTCATCTGCAGCATACGGCTCAACAACTCCGAGATGTCGACGGAAGTCGTGCCCACAAGGACCGGCCTTCCCTTCTGCGTCAGCGCCACGATCTCTTCAACCACCGCGTTGAACTTTTCGCGAATAGTCTTGTACACAAGATCGTCGCCGTCTTTTCTGGTGACCGGCTTGTTTGTTGGGATGACGACAACATCAAGTTTGTAAATGTCCCACAACTCGCCTGCTTCAGTTTCGGCTGTACCCGTCATACCGGCCAGCTTGTGGTACATCCTGAAATAATTCTGAAGTGTGATGGTGGCGTACGTCTGCGTAGCATCCTCAACCTTTACGTTCTCCTTCGCCTCGATTGCCTGGTGGAGACCGTCAGAATAGCGACGCCCCTCCAGTACACGACCTGTCTGTTCGTCAACGATCTTCACCTTGCCGTCGACAATGATGTATTCTGTGTCGCGTTCAAAGAGCGTGTATGCTTTCAGCAGCTGATTGATGCTGTGGATTCGCTGTGCCTTGACTGTGTAATCTCTTATGAGCTCTTCCTTCTTCTCAAGCTTGGCCTCGGCAAAGAGGGAATGATCGTTCTCAATCTTGTTTAGCTCGAGACTCATTTCGGGGAGTATGAAGAAGCGCGGATCCTCACCGTCACCCGTGATGAGGTCGATTCCTTTTTCCGTCAGGTCAACTGAATTATCCTTCTCATCAATAACAAAATAGAGAGGAGCGTCCGCGTTAGGCATTTCCTTCTTGTTGTCCTGCAGATGGTAGTTTTCTGTTTTTTGAAGGATTTGCCTCATCCCCGATTCACTCAGCGTCTTGATCAGCGGCTTGTACTTCGGCATGGCCCTGTGGGCCCGGAACAGTGCGAGGCCTCCTTCTTTTTCATTGCCATCTGCGATCAGCTTCTTCGCGTCGTTCAAGTATTGGTTTACAGCCTTTTTCTGTGCCTCGACCACCTTGGCAATGCGAGGCTTTAATTGATAAAACTCGTGTTCGTCGCCTTTCGGGACCGGCCCCGATATGATCAGTGGCGTGCGTGCTTCGTCTACCAACACAGAGTCAACTTCATCGACCATTGCAAAGTGATGCCCCCGTTGAACAAGTTCTTCAGGATCCCTTGCCATGTTGTCGCGCAGGTAGTCGAATCCAAATTCATTGTTGGTACCGTAGGTGATGTCGGCGCGGTACGCATTGCGGCGCGACAGGGAGTTTGGCTCGTGCTTGTCGATGCAGTCAATGGTGAGACCATGAAACTGGTAAATGGGCGCCATCCATTCGCTGTCGCGGCGAGCCAGGTAGTCATTAACCGTGACCAGATGGACGCCACGTTTTGCAAGAGCATTCAGAAAAGCGGGAAAGGTTGCTACCAGTGTCTTGCCTTCGCCAGTTGCCATCTCCGCGATCTTACCTTCGTGAAGCGCGATACCACCGATGATCTGCACATCGTAGTGGACCATGTCCCACTTGATCTTGTTTCCGGCAGCAAGCCATTCATTTTGCCAGATCGCCTTGTCGCCCTCTATCCGTATGTGCGGATGCTTCGCCGCCAGGAGGCGATCGTATTCAAGTGCGGTGACCTCGAGGGACTCGCTTTCCTTGAATCTGCGCGCTGTTTCGCGGACGATAGCAAAACCTCGGGGCAGTAGAGTCATCAGGATCTTTTCAAGTTCCTTGTTCCGGTCTCCCTCCAGCTTGTCTATCTGGTTGAATATTGACTCCTTTTCGTTGATGTCGAGGTCAGGCTGATCGGCTATCTGCTTGTGAAGAGAAGCCAGCTGGTCGTCAATCGATTTGAGGCCCTGGTCTATTTCGGCCTGCAGCTCGAAGGTCCTCTTGCGAAGGTCATCCAATGAAACACTGAGAAGCTTTTCACCTTCCAGTTTGGTGGCCTCCACCAACGGCATCATGCGTTTGATGTCCTTCTCCGACTTCGACCCGAAAAGCTTCGTGATAAGTTTTAGCATAGGAAAACGAAAAAAAACTGTCCTGAACCTCAGGACAAAAGGGGCCCAAATTTAAGGATTTTTAGGGGGTGCAATTATATCTCCAAATCGCCCTGGAACACCATTTTGGCAGGGCCGATGAGGAAAATATCATAGAACGCGGCGTCATGACTGCCTGTTTGGCGGACATTGAACTCCACGGTCAGGTTGCCGCCGAGTGTCTTTATGCGAACGGGAGAGCGATAGCCTTTGAAGTGTGCTGCCAGCGCGGCCGCGGTGATACCTGTACCACAGGAAAAAGTTTCATTCTCTACACCCCTCTCGTAAGTTCTCACGAACAGTTCGTTGCCAGGAAGAAGCTCCACAAAATTTGCGTTCGTTCCGCCGGGTGCAAAAGCCGGGTCATAGCGAATCTTGCGTCCCTCTTCAACTACCGGGTACTCCGCGACATTCGTGACGAACCTGATGAAGTGAGGAGAGCCTGTATGAATGAACCAGTTGTCTCCGGTGTTCTTTACTCCGGCGACATCGTTCATTCTCAACTTGACAACGCTTTGATCCAGGATCTCCGCATCATGGCGGCCATCGTGGGCGTTGAACCTTGCATGACCGTTGATCCAACCCAGCGCTGAAGCCATTCGAACTGCAGCGCGCGCACCATTGCCGCAAAGACTTTCAGATCCGTCGGCATTGTAGTAGATCAGGTTGAAATCGAGCGATGGGTGCTCTTCAAGAAGCATCAGTCCGTCCGCACCAACACCGAAGCGCCTGTCACAGATATTCCGGATCTGGGGAGTAGATAATTTTATGCCCGCCTTGCGGTTGTCGACAATAACAAAGTCATTGCCGGTTGCTTCGTATTTGTAAAAGTGAATGCGCATCTGCTTGGGGCTGTCACTTTACTTCCTCATAGTCGACATAATCTCCACCTTTTATATTGCCGTTTTGCCGAGGCTTCTTCTCTTCAGGCGCGCGTCTTTGCTGCTTGTTCTGTCCAGAAGCGACACCTGCCCTGAAGAAAAAGCTCGACACCTTGTAAAAGACGTAGAAAACGAGCGCCAGGATGAATATGAGCTTCCACATAGAACTTATAACTGAAATGCGAATTTAGAAGTTTCAGACGAAAGGGAGGCCGGAATATTGTCCAGGCATACGTTGGTTTCCGCGAACTGCAGGCCTCATTCCTGAATATGTCGGGTTGGCGTGAGAGGGATGCCGAACTCGTTTTTCCATAGCCCTTTTAGGCGCTTTTAGCGAAGTCATTTTCCAAAATCTAATCCGGAGGATGATCAAACTTTGGTAAATTTCGATATGATCATCTGGCCTGAGTTCAGACGGTTTTCATTCGACAAGCAAATACAGGTGCTTTATGAGCGCGGCTCATTTGTAACAAGCATCCGCTATTATGGATACAAGGTGAACCTGTACCTGCTGGGAGATTTCTATGTAGAAGTGTTTTACAACCACAAGCACGATCTCATCGAGAAGATCGTACCATTCGATACCAGCCACTCCAGGGCGAATTTTTATGTCGACCAGATCAAACTGCCAAGCGGGCTCGTCTGATCCACTATCCGGGCAATACCCAAAAACAAAAGAGGCCGCCCTTCAAGGCAGCCTCTTCGCACCAATTATGTTTCCTCTTATGCCGTGGCCGTCGCTTGCTCAACTTTTGACTGGCGGAGCGATACGGTCTTCTTCGCTTTGTAACCGCAGTACCCGCAGGTGTAATGCTTCATCAGCTCACCCTCTTCGGTGGGAGTGGGTTGCTTGATTATCTCTTCCTTGACGACCTTAAATGTCTGGTAATTACACTCAGGGCACTGCAGGGCGTGCAGGTGACCCGCATATTTTTCAATCTTGATGTGTCCTGTTTCCTCATCCTTCCAGACATCATAGTCCACTGAGAACACATTCTCTTCGGCGATCATACCTTCATCGAGGTACACATCTTCTTCTTCTTCACTTAGAAGCTTCATGGCCTTGCCTGTCTTTGGAGATATGCGCGGCCTGTAGCGCAGCACTTTCAATCTTTTCTCGATGAAGAACGGGTAATAGAACTTAAGGAGATTTTGCACGATCAGTGCGACGATCATACCCATCGCAACAGTAGTGAAGACGTACACGAAAATCCAAAGAGCGTTGAGTTCAACGATGTTGGAATTCACGAAGAAACACGCCCCGACGACCACAATGATCGAGGCAATCCACAGTACGCGAATCTCATGTCTGTTGATGAAGTCGTACTTATCCTTGTACTCAGAAATGGTTACGAGTCTTACCAGGTAACCCAGGACCACCAGCAGACTTGCCGCCCAACATACGTAGGCTACGTTGGCCGCCATTTGATTCCACGCGTCAAAAGATGAGGGTAAGGCTTCAGTCATATTATTGTTAATGGTTTGGTGCAGTTCGAGGAAAAGCAATAAAAACAAGCGGCTGACCCAGCCGATTTGACCCCCAATTTAGTGCGGTTTACCCGAATTTTGCAAAGACGTCTGTCAAAAAAGGCCGCCTGGACTACACGACCTGGCAAATATCCCCACCGCGCGGGCGGATTCCGCAGGAGCCTCAAACATACCCATGTGCCCGGTTTCGGGCAGGATCTCCAGTGTGCCTTTTTGAGCCATTTTTGACTGTTTTCGAATCGACTCCAGGGGGATCAGCTCGTCCTGCGAACCGCACAGGAAGAGTATGGGCTGAGTGAGCATAGCCAGCAAACTGGTGTGGTCCGGACGGTCCCGCATGGCTGCCACATAGGCGATTAGTGCCTCCGCTTTTGCCTTGCCGAGAATCACATTGACAGCCTCAATGGACGGCGACTTCTTGTCGTAAAAC
>Ga0315912_10005616_pt1 | contig 11475 bp, 12 predicted proteins | sample VfabasoilMG_FD_204469 | JGI IMG/M metagenome (GOLD analysis project Ga0315912, IMG submission 204469) | Garden soil microbial communities collected in Santa Monica, California, United States - V. faba soil | ecosystem: Environmental > Terrestrial > Soil > Garden | place: USA: California...
GTCCACGCCGCGGCGGCGGCGATCCGGCGGGCGAAAAGCGTGGAGACGGAGAAGCTGGTGGAGGCCATGAAGGGCCTCGAGATGGGCTCGCCCTTCGGCCCGATCGTGTGGCGGCCGGTGGACCATCAGTCGACCATGGGCGCCTACGTGGGGCGCCTGTCGCAGAAGGGCGGCAAGGGGGTCATGACCGGCTGGCGCTATGCCGACGGCGCCCTCTTCCAGCCCTCCTTTGAGGACATCAAGGGGCTGAGGAAAGAGTAGTCTCTTCAATGAGTTCCTCGTCAGTCCTCATCCAATTCCTGAATGGGCTGGCGGGGGCCTCCTCGCTGTTCCTGATCGCGGCCGGGCTGTCGCTGATCTTCGGCGTCACCCGCATCGTCAACTTCGCCCACGGGTCGCTGTACGTGCTGGGGATGTACCTGGCGGTGTGGCTCGCCGACCGGGTGGGGTTCTGGCTTGCCGTGCCGCTGTCCATGATGGGCGTAGCTGGCTTCGGCTTGTTAATAGAGTTTTTTCTATTAAGAAGAATCTATAGAGCCCCCGAGCTGCTGCAGCTCCTCGCCACCTTCGCGCTGGTGCTGCTGTTCCGGGACTACGCGCTGTGGGCCTGGGGGCCGGAGGACCTGCTGGGGCCGCGGGCGCCGGGCTTGCGGGGGGCGGTGGGGACGTTTCCGGAGTACGACCTGTTCCTGATTGCCGTTGGGCCTGCTGTATTCGGGTTCTTATATCTCCTCATTAAGAAGACAAAGTTCGGAATTCTGATTCGCGCCGCAACCCAGGATCGCGAGATGGCCGGCGCGCTGGGGGTCAACGAGCGGCTGCTCTTCACGGCCGTGTTCACGCTCGGCGCGGCGCTGGCGGGCCTCGGCGGCGCGCTCGCCATCCCGCGCGAGCCCGCCAGCCTCACGCTGGACCTCGCCATCGTCTCGGACGCCTTCGTGGTGGTGGTGGTCGGCGGCCTGGGCTCGATTCCAGGCGCCTTTCTCGCGGCGCTGCTCATCGGCGAGGTGAAGGCGTTCTGCATCGGCCTCGGGTATTCCAAGCTCACCCTCGCCGTGGAGTTCATCGTCATGGCGCTGGTGCTGGTCTGGCGCCCGTGGGGACTGCTCGGGAAGCCCGGGGGTGCGGTGGCGGCGCCGGCGGAACGCCCTCTTCCCGCCATTCCAAGGCTCGGAATGGCTGGATTCGCCGCGCTGGCGGTGCTTCCCTTGTTCGGCAGCGACTATGCCCTCGTCCTCGCCGGCGACATGCTGGTGTTCACCCTCTTCGCCGTAAGCCTGCATTTCCTCATCGGGCCGGGCGGCATGCTCTCCTTCGGCCATGCTGCGGGCTTCGGCCTCGGCGCCTACGGCGCGGCGGTGCTCGCGCTGCGCGCGGGCGTGCCGATGGAGCTCGCACTGCTGGCGGCGCCCCTCGTCGCCGGGGCCGCGGCGCTGGTGTTCGGCTGGTTCTGCGTGCGCCTGTCCGGCGTCTACCTCGCCATGCTCACTCTCGCCTTCGCGCAGATCGCGTGGTCCGTGACCTTCCAGTGGGACGCCGTCACCGGCGGCTCGAACGGAATGGTCGGCCTGTGGCCCACCCCGTGGCTCGCGTCCAGGCCAGCGTACTACCTGCTGACACTGGCGCTGTGTGCCGCCGGAATTTTCGTCCTCTGGAAAACCCTGCACTCTCCGTTCGGCCTCGCATTGCGCGCCACTCGCGATTCGCCGCTGCGGGCGGAAGCCATCGGCATCGACGGGCACTTAGTGCAGTGGGCGGCGTTCACCCTCGCCGGCGCGATGGCCGGCCTCGCCGGCGGGCTCTACGCCTTCTCGAAAGGCTCCATCTCGCCGGAGCTGCTCTCGGTACCGCGCTCGGTGGACGGCCTTGTGATGGTGCTCCTTGGCGGGCTGCAGACACTGACGGGCCCGGTGTGGGGCGCGGCGCTCTTCACCTGGCTCCAGGACACGGTGGCGAGAAATTTCGACTACTGGCGGGCGGCCCTCGGGTCCGCAATCCTTCTCTTGATCCTGGCCCGGAGAAACAAATCCTAGAAGTCGCGAACCTGAAGAAAGCCTACGGCGGGGTGGAGGCGCTGCGCGGGGTGTCGTTCACGGTCGCCGCGGGCGAGATGGTGGCGCTCATCGGCCCCAACGGCGCGGGCAAGTCCACCTGCTTCAACCTGCTGAACGGCCAGATCGAGCCGGACGCCGGAGAGTTTTTCCTGGACGGGAGAAGTGTCACTGGCAAGCGGCCCCGGGAAATGTGGCGCCTCGGCGTCGGGCGCACGTTCCAGATTGCGGCAACGTTCGGTTCGCTGACGGTGCGGGAAAACGTAAGTGTGGCTCGTGCCGCGAATCCAGATCTCCTTCTCTCGGTGGTCGGCATCCAGCACCTCGCGGACAAGCCCTGCGCCGAGCTCGCCTATGGCGACCTGAAGCGCGTCGAGCTCGCCCTGGCGCTCGCCAACAAGCCCCGGCTGCTCCTCATGGACGAGCCCACCGCCGGCATGGCAGCGGATGAGCGCGAGGCCCTGATGACTCTCGTTGCAAGACTGTCAAAGCAGGACGGCATCGCCGTGCTCTTTACGGAGCACGACATGGAGGTGGTCTTCGGCCACGCCGACCGCGTGCTCGCGCTCGCCGCGGGCGAGATCATCGCCGCGGGAGCGCCGGAGGCGGTGCGCGCCGATCCGCGCGTGCAGGAGGTGTACCTCGGCCATGCTTGAGGTCCGCAAGCTCTCCGCCGGCTACGGCCGCGCCCGCGTGCTGTTCGACGTCTCGCTCGAGCTGCGCAAAGGCGAAACGGTGGTCCTGCTCGGCCCGAACGGTGCCGGGAAGAGCACCACGCTGAAAGCGATCATGGGGTTGCTGCCTGGGTCGTCCGGTGAAGTTTCCTTCATGGGGAAAAGCGTTCTGGGAAAACAACCCTATGAGATTTCCCAGCTGGGGCTCGGCTACGTCCCCGAGGACCGCCGCATCTTCACCGACCTGACGGTGGCGGAGAACCTCGAGGTGGGCCGGCGCCCGGGGCCATGGACGGATGAGCGCGTGTACGCCCTCTTCCCGGCCCTGGCCGGCATGCGCGAGCGTCCGGCCGCCCGCATGTCGGGCGGCGAGCAGAAGATGCTGGCCATCGCCCGCACGCTGATGGGCAACCCGCGCGCCCTGCTCCTCGACGAGCCCTCGGAAGGCATCGCGCCGATCCTCGTCGAGCAGTTTTCGAAAGCGATTCTCAATTTGAAGGACGCCGGAGTGGCGGTGCTGCTGGCGGAGCAGAACCGCAGCTTCGCGCGGCGCGTGGCGGACCGTTCCTATATTCTGGAACGTGGAACGATCGCCCATGGCCAATAGAGGACTGCTGCTCACCCTCACCGAGCCGCCTCCGGAAATGGAGGAGGAGTTCAACGCCTGGTACGACACCGAGCACCTGGCCGAGCGCCTCGCGATCCCCGGCTTCCGCTCGGCGCGGCGCTGGGTGCAGGGGAAATCCTATCTCGCGACCTACGAACTGGATTCGCTGAGCGTCCTGTCGTCGAAGCCGTATCTGCAGAAATTCGAAAACCAGTCCCCGTGGTCGAGGCGCTGCCTCGGCAGGTGCGTGGTGTTCAAGCGCTGGGCCTGCGAACAGATGGGAAACGCCGAGCCGCATCCGGAAACCACGGCTTTGCTGTTCAACGGGGAGGCATCTTCGGTTCTTCAATCGAGAAAATTCCTTTCCACCAGCGGAGAAACTCTCCGTCTCGACGAGCTGAAGACCTGGCAGCCGGGGGCCTACCGTGCCTACGAGGCTTGAGCGCTACGCCTGGCTGTCCATCGGCGCGGCGCTGGCGACGATGGGCCTCAAGGCCTGGGCGTGGCAGCTCACCGGCTCGGTCGGTTTCCTCTCCGATGCGCTGGAGACCCTGGTCAACCTCGCCGCCGCGGTGCTGGCGCTGTCGATGCTGCGCCTGGCGGCCTCGCCGCCCGACAAGGAGTTTCCGTTCGGCCTTTCCAAGGCCGAATACCTGTCCGCGGGCATCGAAGGCGCGCTGATCGTCGCGGCGGCCTGCGGCATTGCCTGGGCGGCCTATCCCCGGCTGTTGGCGCCGCAGCCGATCGAAACGCCGCTCCTCGGCATCCTCCTCACCGGAGCGGCGACGGCAATCAACCTTGCGGTCGGCCTCCTGCTGATCCGGGTAGGCCGCCGCGAAGACAGCATCACCCTGGAAGCGGACGGACGCCACCTGATGACCGATGTCTGGACCTCGTGCGGCGTGATCGCCGGAGTGGCGATCGCCGCCACGACCGGATGGCTGATCCTGGATCCGTTGATCGCCCTCGCCGTCGCGGCGCACATCCTGTGGGTGGGGTTCCGCCTCATGCGGCGCTCGGTCTCGGGCCTGCTCGATGCCTCGATCTCCCGGCTCGACCAGGACGAAGTCACGAAGCTTTTCGCGGAGTATTCCAGGCGCTACGGCGTGTCCTTCCATGCGCTGCGTACCCGCCGGGCGGGCGCGCGGCGCTTCATCTCGTTCCACATCCTGGTGCCGGACGCCTGGACCGTGGCGCACGCGCACGACCTGTCCGAGGAGATCGAGTCGCGCATCCGCTCGATGGTGCGAAACGCCGTGGTCTTCACGCACATCGAACCGATCTCCGACCCCGCCTCCTACGACGATCAGAAACTCGATCGCTAGTGCCCGGGCAGGATGATTTCGATGTGGTCGCGGCTGACATTGATGAACGGCGCCGACAGCACCTGCCGCCCGCCCACCTGCAGCTCCCAGACCTCGGCATTGACCACGGCGATGAAGTCCTTCGCCTCCGACATGAAATCCGTGACGCGGGCGCCCGGAACCAGGTCGATGTAGCCGCGGATCCGGTAGCTCGAGGTCAGGATGGTGACCTTGGTCTTGTCGTCCATGGGGTCAGATGATCCGGCAGGTTTCGTCGAAGCTCAAGCGCGGATTGCGGGGCACGATGCCCTGGCCGGTACCGTAGCCGATGTTCACCAGGAAATTGGACTTGAAGCGCCCGTCGGGAAAGAACGCCGCGTCGGCCTTGGCATTGTCGAATCCGGACATGGCGCCGCAATCCAGGCCGACGGCGCGCAGCGCGAGCAGGTAGTACCCGCCCTGGAGCGTGGCGTTGCGAAATGCCGTGGTCTCGGTGTGCGCGCCCTTGTCCTTGAACCAGGTGATCGCCGCCGGGTTGTGGAACATGCGCGGCAGGTGCTCCCAGAAGCGCGTGTCGTAGGACACCAGCGCCGTGAGCGGCGCTTTCATCGTTTTCTCCAGGTTGGTGGCCGAGAGCGCGGGCCTGAGCTTTTCCCGCGCCCCCTTGGAGAGGAGATACAGGATGCGCAGGGGCTGGCTGTTCGCGCTGGTCGGGCCCCACTTCATCAGCTCGTGCGCCTCGCGCAGCAGCGCTTCGGGCACCGGCTGGTCCCGGAACTCGCCGTGCGAGCGCGCCGTCCGGAGCATCACGTCGAGAATTTTCTGGTCAGTCATAATCCGCCCGATGGTTGATCTGGCAAGTGTAGTGCGTCCCGGCGACGGAATCATCTGGGGACAGGCCTGCGCCGAGCCGCAGACGCTGGTCGAAGCGCTGGTGGCGCAACGTGCCCACCTTGGCGGAGTGGGAGCCTTCCTCGGCTCCAGCTACTCCGGGATCGTTGCACCGGAGCATGCGGACCACCTGCGCCTGTCCTCCTATTGCGGCACCGGCCGCAACCGGGCGCTCGCCGATGCCGGGGTGCTGGACATCCTGCCCGTGCCGTATTCTCAATTGAGCGTCCTCATTGAAAACAAAACCATCCCCTGCGATATCGCGATGATCCAGGTCAGCCTGCCCAACGCACGGGGCGAGTACAGCCTCGGCCTGGGCGTGGACTACCTTGCCGCGGCCCTGGCCGTCGCCCGCGTCGTGATTGCCGAAGTGAACGACCAGGTTCCGTGGGTCCACACCGATCCCCTGCTCCACGAAGATGACTTCGATCTGGTCGTCAAGAGCTCGCGCTTGCCCGTCTACCTGAAATCGGCCTCGCCTACCCCGGTTGAATCTCGCATCGCCCAGCACGCGGCGGCGCTTGTTCCCGACGGCGCCACCATCGAAACCGGCATCGGCACCCTGCCCAACGCCGTCCTCTCCGCTCTCAAGAAAAGAAAAGGCCTGCATGTCCATACCGGGGCGATTCCCGACGGTGTGGCCGGTCTCGACCTGCGCTCCTGCGTCGGCGGCGCGCTGATGGGAACGCAGCCGCTGTTCGACTGGGCGCGCGGAAATCCGCTGGTCCAGCTGCGCTCGTCCGTGGCTACCCACGGCGCCGCTGCGTTGGGACGCATCGAGCGCTTCGTGGCCATCAACTCCGCCGTCGAAGTCGATGTCACCGGCCAGGTGAACGGCGAATCCGCCGGCGGGCGCTATGTCGGCGCGGTGGGCGGCGCCCTCGATTTCGTGCGCGCCGCGAACCAGTCGCCCGGCGGGGTTTCCATGGTCCTGGTTCCAGCGTCGAGGATCGTCGAAAACCTTTCCGGCCCGGTTTCCGTGCCCCGCGGCGAGGCGGGGTTTGTCGTCACCGAGCACGGCGCCGCGGATCTGAGAGGCTGCGGTTTGCGCGAACGCGAGCGGCGCCTGCGCGCGATCAGCGGAAGTTTCTGAGTTCCCGCACGGTCCAGAAAGGCGTCACGGCCACGGCGAGGAAGCCCAGCGCCACGACGATGCTCAAGCGGTAGCCCCCGGTGAGGTCGTGCAGCAGGCCGCCCATCCACGAACCGAACGCCGCGCCAAGCGCATTGCAGGAATAAATCGTGCCGTAGATGGTCGCCACATTGGCGCCGGCGAAATAGCGCGCGCAGATGGAGGACACGATCGGGCCGCGAACGCCCATGCACAGGCCGAAGATCGGGACGAACAGCAGGAGCAGCAGCAGCGACGGCCACAGCGTGATCAGGATCAGGAGCAGCATCCCGGAGCCCGTGCCGATGAAACTCGCGGTCACGGTCTGGCGGTAGCCGAAACGCTCGGTGAGAAATCCGCTTCCCATGATGGTCGCCGCCGAGAGCATGCCGATCGCGCCGAATGCCGTCGCCGCGGCGTACGGCGAGAACCCCGCTTCGATGAAGAACGCGACCAGCTGCACGATCACCGAGAACATCGCCGTGGCGGTGCAGAAGAACACCCGGGCAAGGCCCCAGTAGATGCGGGTTCCCATGGCGGCCCGCAGCGTCCAGCCGCCCTCGCCTTTCGTTTTCGACGCATGGAACTCCGGATGGCCCGCCGAAAAGCGGCCCCAGGGAACCGCGAACAGCACGAAGGGCAGGAAGGCCAGCAGCGTCACGCCGAAAATCCGGTAGGCAAGCCGCCAGTCGTACTCGGTGACCAGGTACTGCGCCAGCGGCACGAACAGCAGCGTGCCGACGCCGACGGCGGAGAAGGCAATGCCGAGCGCGGCGGAAAGGCGGGCGCGGTACCAGCGCGTGAGCAGCGCGGATCCCGGCACCATGCCGTTCAGGCTCACGCCCAGGCCGACCAATGCGCCGACGAAGAGATAGAACTGCCACAGGCTGGTCAGGCCCGCGGCCAGGAAGAAGGCCGCGCCGAGGCAGGCCGTGCCCGCGCCGTAGACCCAGCGGGGACCAAGCCGGTCGAAAGCGAGGCCGACCAGCGGCGCGGTAAAGCCGTTGACCAGCAGGTAGATGGAAAACACCCCGGTGACCTCGGAACGCGACCAGCCGAATTCGCGCTCGAGCGGCAGCAGGAATACGGCGTAGGTGTCGCCCAGGCCGCGCCCGAACATGTTCAGGACAAAGCAGGCCGCGAGGACCGCGACCGCGGTGGATGCGGGATTCAGATCTTTTCTACCGGCTCGAGTCCGAAGACCTGGCGCAGGTAGCGCAGGTACCCGGCGTCCTTGCTGACGGTCTTGCCCGGCGAGTCGGAGAGCTTGGCCACCGGCTGGCCATTGCATTCGGTCATCTTGATGACGATGTTGATCGGCACGTGGCCCAGGTCGTTGGTCAGGTTGGTGCCGATGCCGAACGACGTCTTGATCCGGCCGCGGAAGCGCCGCGCGATTTCGATCGCCAGCGGGAACGAGAGCTGGTCGGAAAAGATCAGGGTCTTGGTGCGCGGGTCGACCCGGTTGCGCTGGTAGTGCGCAGTCATCCTCTCGCCCCAGTCGAACGGGTCGCCCGAGTCGTGCCGCGCGCCGTCGAACAGCTTGCAGAAGAACATGTCGAAGTCGCGCAGGAAGGCGTCGAAGCCGTAGGTGTCGGAGAGCGCGATGCCGAGGTCGCCGCGGTATTCCTTGGCCCACATGTCGAAGGCGAAGATCTGCGAGTCGCGCAGGCGGGGCCCGAGCGCCTGGCAGGCCTGCATGTACTCGTGCGCCATGGTGCCAAGCGGCGTGATCTGGTTGCGCATCGCGAACCAGACATTCGAGGTGCCGGCGAAATACTCGGGCACCTCGCGCTTGAGCGTCTGCAGGATCTCCTCCTGCCAGGCGAGCGAGAAGCGCCGGCGCGTGCCGAAATCCGAGATCTTCAGTTCGAGTTCCGGCTCGACCTTGCGCACGAGGTCGATCTTCTCCTGCAGCCGGCGCCGGCCTTCGGCCAGATCCGGCGCCGGTTGCGTGCGGCGGCAATACACCTCCGAGACGATCGCCAGCACCGGAATTTCATACAGGATGGTGTGCAGCCAGGGACCGCGGATGGTGATGTCGCTGCCTTCGATGCGCAGGTACTTTTCGTTGAAGCGGAACAGGCCCAGGAAGTCCACGAAATCGGACTTCATGAAGCGCAGGCTGCGCAGGTAGGCCAGCTCCTCGTCGCGAAAACGCAGGCCGACCAGCGCGCTGATCTCCGCGCGGATCTCTTCCATGTACGGAACCAGGTCGATGCCCTCGGTGCGGCACTTGAAGCGGTACTCGACCTGCGCGCCCGGAAAATGATGCAGCACCACCTGCATCATGGTGAACTTGTACAGGTCGGTGTCGAGCAGCGACTGGATGATCATGCGCCGGGCATTGTAACCTTCCGCCCATGTGCGGCCGCTACGCGCTCCATAGCAATCCGGAGGTCATTGCCCTGCAGTTCGGCCTCGACACACCGCCGGAATTCAAGGCGAGCTACAACATTCCGCCGTCCAGTGAAATCCTGGTCGTCGGACGGAACCGGGAGGGACGCAGAACGGCCGGCAACTTCCGCTGGGGACTGATCCCGAACTGGGCGAAGGATCCGGCGATCGGCAACAAGCTCGCCAACGCACGCGGCGAAACGGTCGCGGACAAGCCGGCCTTTCGCAAGGCGTTTCGCACCGGACGCTGCCTGGTCCCCGCCAACGGCTTTTACGAAGGGCAAACCGTCTCGGGAAGGAAGAATCCCTGGTACGTGAAACCGAAAGGCGACGCGCTGTTCGGTCTCGCCGGCATTGCTGATCGCTGGATCGGCCCGGACGGACCGGTGCAGACGGTTTCCCTGATCACCACCTCTCCCAACGCACTGATGGCAACGATTCACGATCGCATGCCCGTCATCATTGAACCCGCCGACTACGGCGCCTGGCTGGACATCGGCAGCGATCCCGGTTCGCTGCTCCGTTCCTATCCGGATTGCCTGATGGAGGCCTATCCGGTCAGTCTCCAGGTGAACACGCCGAAGCACGACCACGCGAAGTTGATAGAGCGTTCGGACGGCGGGTCTGCTCCATTGGACAAGCCGGCGTAGGTACTGTATATATTGCCACTCATGGATACCCTTACAGACCGTCAGGCAGAGATTCTCCGGCTGGTGCGCGAGCTCACCGAGGTCTCGGGCTACCCGCCGACGCGCGCCGAGATCGCCGAGCGAATGGGATTCCGCTCGGTCAATGCCGCGGAGCAGCACCTGCGCGCCCTGGAGAAGAAAGGCGCAATCGACATAGCCTCCGGTTCTTCGCGCGGCATTCGCGTGAAGGACGCGCCCCGCTCCAGCACAAAGCTGGACAGGCTGCTTGAGCTTCCGGTCATCGGCCGCGTCGCGGCCGGTTCACCGATGCTTGCCGAAGAACATCTGCAGGGCCGCTACCAGGTCGATCCGAACCTGTTCACGCCCCGCGCTGACTATCTTTTACGAGTGCGCGGCATGTCGATGCGCGACGCCGGCATCCTGGAAGGCGACCTGCTGGCGGTGCACAAGACCGGCGAAGCAAGGACCGGCCAGGTCGTGGTCGCGCGGCTTTCCGACGAGGTCACGGTGAAGCGCTTCCGCCGCCGGGGAAGCATGGTCCTGCTCGAAGCCGAGAATCCGGACTTCGAGGCGATCGAGGTGGATTTGCGCACGCAGCCGCTGACCATCGAGGGCATCGCCGTGGGCGTCATCCGCAACGGCAAAGGTCTGTAGAATTCGCGGGCTAATCGCCCGCGCATGAAAAACACCATCACCGCCGCTGCGGCAGAGGTTCGCGACCGCGCCGATCCTCGCCAGGTCCTCGCCGACCGCGTCGCGCAGCTCTACCGGCAGATGCCGCTCGCCATCGGCGCGACATTCGTCGCCGGCCTGGTGGCGACCTTCGAACTGCAGGGCCGCTGGCTCAAGGAACTGGTGCTGCTCTGGTGGGCCATCGTGGTGATCTTCACGATCGCGACAAGCCTGCTGCTGTTTGCGTACCGGCGCAGCGCGGACAAGGTGGGCACTGCGCACCAGTGGTTGCGCTGGCTCGCCATCGCCGCCCTGGGCAACGGCTCGAGCTGGGGCCTCGCGGGCGGCGTGTTCTTCCGCTCGCTGTCCGACGAGCAGCAGGTATTCCTCGCCTTCCTCTTTGCCGGCATGGCTTCGGTGGGCATTCCGGTCTATGCCGCGTCGTGGCCGATCTTTGCGCTCTACGCCGCCGGCATCCTCGGCCCGTTCTTCTACGTGCTCGCGACCTTCGGCAACCGGTTGTTCGTCGAGATCGCGCTGCTGGTGCCGGTGTTCTACGTGATCAACGTGGCCATCGCCTATCGCCTGACCCAGGTGTTCGATTCCGGCTACCGGCTGCGCCACGCCTATGGCCGGTTGACCGAGGACTACAGCGTGCTCAACCAGCGCCTGCAGGGGCAGCTGGTCGAGCTCGGCGAGGCGCGCCGCCAGGTCGAAGCGAGCGGGCGCAAACTGGCCCTCTTCGCCGAGCGCTCGCCGATCGTGGTGCTGGAGCTCGCCCCGGACGGCAGCGTCACCCAGGTCAACCACGCGACCGAGATCCTGTTCGGCTATGCGGCGACCGAGCTGGAAGGCGGAAGCGTCAAGCGGCTGGTGCGGCCCGAGTACCAGGCCGACTTCGACCGGCAATGGGCGCAGCTCGTCTCCACGCGCGAATCGGTGACCGGCCTGAAGATCCGCACGCCGCGCCGCGACGGCATCGATCTGGTCTGCGAATGGACGGTCACGCCGCTGGTCAACGCCGAGGGCAACCTGCTCTCGGTCATCGCCCAGGGCCGCGACATCACCGCGCAGCTCGAGGCCGACCGCATGAAGAAGGAATTCACCTCGACGCTGAG
>Ga0315912_10005617_pt1 | contig 11475 bp, 11 predicted proteins | sample VfabasoilMG_FD_204469 | JGI IMG/M metagenome (GOLD analysis project Ga0315912, IMG submission 204469) | Garden soil microbial communities collected in Santa Monica, California, United States - V. faba soil | ecosystem: Environmental > Terrestrial > Soil > Garden | place: USA: California...
CCTTGGAGTAGGGTCGCGCCGATGGTTGTGAAGTAGCCTGGGGACACTGGCCGGTAGCGGGCTTCGTTATGCTCGCCATGCCAGGGTTGTCCGATGACGCGGAACCAGGTTGTATTTCCGTTTCCTAAAGCGGGAGCGAGGAGGTGAAGTCGACGGATTGAACGCCGGGGAGTGCGCTGATGCGGTCTGCGATGGCGGCTTGGACAGCGAGGGTTTTCTTATCGTCGTAGTCGCGAGGTGTGCTGGTCTCCAGCACGACAACCTGTTCCGGGCGCATTCCGGTGCTTTCGCGGAGCAGCAGGAATAGGCTTTTGCCGAGGAGTCCGGCTCCGGCTAGCAGGACCATTGCGGTGGCTAGTTCCATGGCTACGAGTTTCGAACCCAGGCGTTTCCATTTGAAGCTGGAAGCGGGAATGATTGCGAACATGATGGTGGCAAGGATTGTGATGATGGCGGCGAAGGTTAGGATTTGACTGTTTAGTCCGACGGCGTTGAGAAAAGGCATGCGCTCTGCGACGGCTGTTGGCATCAGCTTGGTTAGCAGTTGGATGGCCACTAGCGCGGTGAGCAAACCGAGTGCGCAGCCTAGCGTTGCAAGCACGGTTCCCTCTGTTAGGAATTGACGGAACATCCGCAGGCGGGATGCACCGAGTGCGCTGCGGAGAGCTATTTCTTTGCGGCGGCTTTCGGCGCGGACGACCAGGAGCCCGGTGACGTTCACTGTCGCGATTAGCAATAGCAGTCCGGCGCCGGACAGCAGCGTGAAGAGGATAGGACGGATGTTGCCGACCAGCACTTCGGAGAGGTCGATTACATTCGCGCTTTGGCCTTTGTTCGAGGCCGGGTACAATTTCTCTAATTGCGTCGCGATGGATTTCAACTCTGTGAGCGCTGCCTGCTGCGATACGCCGGGCTTGAGACGACCGATTCCACTGAGGCTGTGGCAGATTCTACGTGCTACGCAGCCTTTGCCGGGTTCAATTAGCGTCCAGTAGTTGGCGGGTTCCACGGGTGTGAAATGGAAGCCTTTGGGCAACACGCCGATGATTGTACCCGCCGTTCCATTCAGCGTGATGCTGCGACCGATGACATCTTGACTGGCTCCATACTGCTGCTGCCAAGTGGAGTGGTTGATCACAACGGCCTGATACTCCCCTGCGCGGAAGAAGCGTCCTAGGGCCGGGGCGGTGCCAAGCGCGGTGAAAAAACCTTCGCTGACACGAGCTCCACTTGCACGGCTGGCACCTTGGTCCGTCATCATTTGAAAGCCGCCGCGCTGATAGACCTCGAGTGTGCTGAGCGTGGTGTTCATGCTCTTCCAATCCAGGTAGTCGAGGTAAGAGAGTGGGCTTTGTGGAAAACCTGCGGCGCTTTCATAGACGCCGACTAGGGTGTGGGGATCGCGATAGGGCAGGGGCTTCAAGAGGCTTGCGTCTACGAAGGCGAAGATGGCTGTGCTGATTCCGATGCCTAGGGCTAAGACTCCTACGGCGGTGATCGCGAAGCCTGGATTTTTGGCGAGGTGTCGCAAGGCGAGGCGCGCGTCCTGGGCTGTGCTTTCGATGATGGGAACAGAGCCTTGCTCGCGGTACGCTTCTTTGACGTGCGCCATTGGACCGAGCTTTAGCATGGCGGCTCGGCGGGCTTCGGTGGGTGTTAGGCCTGCGCGGATGTTGTCTTCGATGTGCATCCGGAGGTGGCTTTCCATCTCTTCGTCGAAGTCATGGTCGCGTTGGTTGCGGGTGAAGAGTCCGGCGATGCGGCGAATTAATCCGCGCATAGGAACCTCTCGAGGATGGCTGTTGTTTGTGCCCACTCTTTGGTTGCTTTGTCGATTTGCTTTCGACCTGCTCGTGTTAGTTTGTAGAATTTTGCTTTGCGGTTGTTGTCGGAGAGGCCCCATTCGGAGACGATTGCGCCTTCCTGCTCGAGTTTTAGAAGGGCTGGATAGAGGGTTCCGTAGTTGAGGGAAAGCTGTTCCCCGCTGGTTTGTTCAATGCGGCGGGCGATGCCGTAGCCGTGGATTGTGCCCATTGCTTCTATTGTTTTGAGGACCATTAGGGCGAGGGTGCCCTGCCAGACGTCTGTTTTGTTTTCCATATGGGTTTACCATAGGGAGTATGGCATGAGTCGTATGGGAATGCAATAGGTACTTCACTCTGCCCACGGTTTGTGCCGCACAACGATGGTGATAAGCGCCATTGTTTAGGGAATTGTACGCCACGATAGAGGCGTCGAGAAGAGTCTCGACGCGGCACGCAAGGGTGCGTGCGCCACGTCTTATCGTTGGGGCAGTATGTTCCAGCGACGGGCTTTCATTTCGAACCTTGGGAGGGTGCCTGGGGCGACTAGGGTTACTGGCACTCTTAGGCCGAGGGCTTTGTTGAGGGCCTGGTCTACTTCGTGGGCTAGCGCGGCGTTGTTTGTTTCGATCTCTACCGTCATCTCGGCCAGGCCTTTGATTGTTTTTAGTTCGACTTTGTACTCGGTGATGTCGGGGAAGGATCGGAGAATTTGTTCCACAGCTCCGGGGTATACGTTTACACCCCGGACGGTGATCATGTCGTCTATGCGGCCTAGAATGCCACCTTCCAGGGCTAGCTCTTTACTTCCGCAGATGCAGGTTTTTTCTTTGCTTGGCTTTACCAGGTCTCCGGTGCGGTAGCGCAGTAGCGGCGAGGCGGTGCGGCCGATGTTGGTTAGGATCAACTCTTCGTCGATGACTTCGCTGATGAATGATGGTTCTATCATGTGGAGTACGCCCGGTCGTTTGGGACACTCGTAGCTTGCTGGTCCGACTTCGGTCATTCCGTGATGATCGTAGATTCTTGCTCCGTTCCATTTGCTCTCCAGGAGCGCTCTGGTTGCTGGTATGGATGCTCCTGGTTCTCCAGCTGTGATGATGACTCGTATGCTGGAGCGGGTTAGGTCGATATTCTCTTCGGCGGCTACTTCTGCCAGATGCAGCGCGTATGTTGGCGTGCAGCAGAGCACTGTTGCGGCGTTGTCGATCATCACCGCCAACCGTTGCGCGCTGCGCATTCCTCCGCCGGGGATGGCCAGGGAACCTAGGCGGGTTGCGCTGTCGAAGGCCGTCCAGAATCCCAGGAATGGTCCGAACGAGAACGCGAAGAATATGCGATCTGCGGCGGTGACTCCTGCTCCTGCGTATACTCGCAGCCAGTTTTGAATCATCCACTCGTGGCTTTCTGGTGTGTCGAGCCAGCGCATGGGAACTCCTGAGGTGCCGCTGGTTTGATAGAAGCGCGAGTAGCGCTCCAGCGGATACGTCAGGTTCGTGCCATACGGCGGATACGCCAGTTGGTCTTCCACCAATTCCTTCTTTGTTGTGAAAGGATACTGGTAGAACTCTTCCATCGTTGCGGGCGGCGCGGTGATTCCCGCAGCCCTCAACTTACGTCCATAGAACGCGTTTGTGGCGAGCAGTTCCGCGATAAGGTCTTGCAGTGCCTTCACGAAACAGCAACCAGAGGATAGCCTTCCTTCAGCGGTGCCGGTATGTTGGCGAATTCGGAAACGGCTTTGAAAAGCGGATCAAAATCACGGAAGAGGTTGCCCATGAGGCAGTCCGTCATGTCGCCCTTGAAGTCCGGGTACTTGTTGAGGAAGCTGCGGAAGCTGTAATCGTGATCGTAGAAAGTGTAGACCAGCTTGCGCATGCTTTCGACGCCGGCGCACAATTTTGCACCGTATTCGCCGAAGCGCTCTGCACTGTAGTCGCCTGCGGTGAGCGCGGCGTCTACGGCTTCTGCCGCCATTTCTCCGCCTCGTAATGCCAGAAACACGCCTGAGGAGAATACGGGATCGAGAAATTGGAACGCGTCACCTGCTAGTACGATACCGTCCGACGAGCAGTATTCGGAGCGATACGAATACTCCGCCGTCACGCGGTACGGCGCGGCGACGGTGGCTGGAGCGATGTGTTTTTGGATCCAGACGTTCTTGGCCACTTCGCGATGATAGATTTTCTCCAGATCCACGCCGTCGCTGTACAGGTAGTCCTTCTCGGCGACCACGCCCACACTGAGAATGTCGTCTGGGAGCGGAATGTACCAGAACCAGCCCTTGTCGGGAACATAGGCGACTGTGGTTGCGCCCTCGTCGATGCCTGGGTCGCGAATGGCACCTTTCCAGTAGGTCCAGATGGCGATTTTGTTGAGGACGGGGTCGCGGCGCTGCCAGTTGTTGCGCTTCATCGTCATCGCATCGCGGCCCGATGCGTCGATGGTCATTGGCGCGTAAAACTCCTGCTTTTCACCGGACTTGGTAATCGTGCGAACACCGATGGTTTGGCCGTTTTCTTGAATCGTTTCGGTAACGGCCACTTCTTCGCGTACATCCACGCCCTTTTCCCGGGCGTTGTTGAGCAGCATTTGATCAAACTCGCCGCGCACGACCTGCCATGTCTGCGAAGCTTCGGTTTCCAACTGCTGAAAGAAATAAAATGGCGCCGAGAGCCGGCCGTTGCGGTTGACGAACTGCACGCTGTACTTCTTGGGAAAGTGCGATGCCTTCATCTTCTCGATCATGCCCAGACGTTCCAGCGTGTAGTACGTATAGGGAATGAGCGACTCGCCAATGTGATAGCGCGGGAACTTCTCCTTTTCAAGAAGAAGGACCTTGCGGCCTTTCATGGCGAGCGTGGTACTGGCGGAAGAACCGGCGGGTCCGCCGCCAATTACGATGGTGTCAAAATCTCTGCGGGTCATGCTGCTGGCCTTTGTTTGTTGTGTTCGGGGAGGAAAAACTCCCATAGGAGTCGGTCAATCATCAGGAGTCCGTCGCGGTGTACCTGGATTTTTTCGGGAGTCACATCCAGGAGACCGCGGGCGTGTAGACTTGCAAGTGGATTGGCGAAACGCATATTTATATCGACGTTGAACTTAGCCTGAAAGTAACGCCTCTCCACCTTTCCAAGCTTCAGTTGCAAGATAAATTCACGAATGAGACGTTCGTCGGGGGTTGGGGTGAGTGCGCGGAACAGCGGCAACGTTCCTTTTTCGATGCTGGCTAGATACGGCTCCCAGTCTTGCAGGTTTTGGAAGTGGGTTCCGCCGATGTGGCCGAAGGAGGCGACGCCGAGCGGGATCATGTCGGCACCGGACCACAGCATGTCTCGATAGAGGAATTTGGTTTTGGTTGGGTCCTTGACGGCGGTGTAGGCGCTGCTGGCGGTGAAACCGGCCTTTTCCATTTCGGCGAAGGCGTAGCGCAGCCACTCGCGTTTTTGCTCCCAAGTGGCGACGGGCGCGATTGTTTTTCCAGAGGCTTTCATCTCACGGAAGATGGTGGTGTTGAATGGAATTTCGATTTGATAGATGGTAATGCTGTCGGGCGAAAGGTCGATGGCCTTGCGGACACATTCGCGCCAACCCTCTTCGGTCTCGCCCATCATGCCTGCGATCAGGTCGATGTTGATTTGTGGGAAACCAATGCTGCGTGCGTATTCGTAGGTTTTATAGACCTCTTTGGAGAGATGTGCGCGGCCATTTAGTTCCAGGATGGTGTCGTCGAAGTGCTCGACGCCGAGGCTTAGGCGTGTGACACCGAGGTCGCGAATGACGCGGAGTTTGGGTTCGGTGAGTGTGCCCGGTTCACCTTCAAAAGCTATCTCCTGCGCTTCGTCCCAGGGGAGCAATTTCTGCATGCCTTCGACGAGACCGGTTAACTGTTTGGTGGAGAGGTACGATGGAGTGCCTCCGCCGAAATAGATGAACTTGGGTTTACGTCCGCCGATGAAGGGTTTGGAAGCGTAGAGCGCGAGTTCGCGGAGGGCGGTGTTGAGGTAGGCTTCGATTTCGCCTGAGTCCTTGTCGGTGTAGACCTTGAAATAACAAAAGTGGCAGCGCTTGCGGCAGAAGGGGATGTGAACGTAGACGCCGAGATTTGTTTCAGGCGCAGGAGGGCGGTTCAAAGCTGCTTGGGCTTCGGTTACGTGGCCGGGTGACCAGAAGTTGTAAGGAGGATAGTTGGAGACAAAGTAGCTTCCAACCGGTGACTCTTCCTCTGGGGGTTTGTTGCTTAAGACGGGTAGTTCCAAATATCCAGGGTAGCTAACGCGGTGTGGTGGCTGCAAACTGCTGGACGGCGAGAAAACGGAACCCGCTACCCGAACACCCTGGAAAAAGAGGATAAATCCCGGTGACTTTCTTGCCTTTCAGGTGGGTCCTATCACCTCATCAGTAAGCGGAAACAGCTTACGCCCTGGACGGATGCTTTTCCGAGTTCGCGGCGATTGGGTATTCGCACTTGTGCTCCAGTCTGCCTCGCCATCCGGTAACATCGTTCCACCTCAGCCGCCTTGGTCATCATAGCGGCACAAGCAGATGGGTCTGGTTTGGAGCGTATTCGGATGCGGCTGATCGACGATGCTTCCGGCGCGAATCTACTCTCATTCATCACTGACAGCGTTGAACCCGGCGCGACGGTACATACCGACGGCTGGGGTGGTAATGCCGCGGTCCGGAAGTCCGGCTACCAGCACCATGTCATGGTGGTGGTCCAAAGAAGAAAGAATCATCTGAGTTGCTCCCCCTAGTTCACCGAATTGCGTCGCTGCTGAAGAGGTGGCTGATGGGAACTCACCAAGGTACCGTGGCGATATGGCAACTCCCCTACTATCTGGACGAGTTCACCTTCCGCTTCAACCGAAGGAAATCCAAGAGCCGGGGGAAGTTGTTCTTTCGGCTCGTCGAGCAGCCATGGCAACGGCGCCGGCGAGCTACGCCTCCATTGTTCCAACCGTGAAAGTGCCCAACCACAACATATAGTGGCTTGCTGAGTCAAGGGGATACCCACTTGCCGCTTCTTCGGATGCCGGGTCAAAGACTCTCTTAGCGCCTCTCACTTTCGGGACAACCTTCGAAGCGCATCAACCGTGCACCACTGGGTACAGAGGCTGGAAGTAGTTGGCAAAGGTTTTGCTTTTTGGCTCGCGAATCGAGAAGCCCATACTCAACGAATGAAACCAGGTTTTCAAACTCATCCGGCGTGAGAATAGTTGGACTGGACAATAGAGGGTCAAGCCGGGCAAGTACCGGCAAGATTGGGCCCAAGCGATAGCGCAAATCCTGAGCCACGCCGGCCAAGTTTGGGTTATAGTTGTGGGACTCCGCCGCCGCGTACAAGTGAAAACGTATCGCGTCCCTCAAGCGTGTGAAAGCGCCGTTGTGAAAGAACGCCGGCTGGAGGGCCACATTCCGCAAGGGCGAGGTTCGGAATTTGTAGCGATCCGCCGGGGAACCGGTGATCTGCTCCAAGCCGAAATCCTCGTCTTCTCCGGGACCGTCGAAAATCACGTTGCCCTGGCCCACACCGAAGATAGGGGCAATCTGGGGCACGCCGGCAACGTGCATTTTGAAGTCACTGAACATTTCATTGGATTGTCCGCCTACAGCATGGCAGCCCACACAGCCCGCCTTTCCAAAAAATAGCAAGGCGCCCTTCTTCTGCGGATCGGTCATCGCTTTGACGTCGCCTCGTGCGAAACGATCGAGTGGAGCGTCGGCAAAGACGAGAGTGAATTCAAATTCCGCGTTAGCCCGTCCAACCATGGTGAAGTCAATTGGCGCGTTCGTGGGCGGGCCGACGGATGGAAAGAGTTCGGTAAAAAGGGCGCGATAGGCCGGGATTGCGTTCAGGCGTCCCAGTACGGCCTGGCGAATCGGTTCGTTGCGAAAAAGCGATGCGTCAGGAGGCGGGACGGTACTCCCCCGGCCATCATCGAAAATATCGAAGCGCGGGCCGATGGTGCCGGAGGTGCCGGTGAAACCTGCGACCTCGACAAGTTCCGTGGGTGGAATATGCGCCTGTGCGATTAACAAATGCGTGACCAGGGGGTTATTCGGGAGAAACGCGATGTTGGATTCGGGCGGAGGAAAAAGGAAGCCGGCCGAATTGTCGAATGGATTCCCCGACGGCGCGGAGAAACGGCCGTTCCACATGAGGCTTGGATAGAACGCCGTGTTTGCGGCGGTAGGTGTTCGCCGCTGATTGCGGGGTCCGGCGCGGTGCGGCCCGACAACGTTATTATTCTGAACTCCGATTGCGATCGACTGAGTATCGCCGAAGCCGTTGCCTGGCGAGTGGCATCCGCCGCAGGTATTGTCGGAGTGCATTCCGCCGGCCACATCAAACCACAGCAGCCGGCCGAGGTTGGCCAGTCTTGGGTTGATAGGGCGGCCCAGGCGAGCCGTAATGCTGGACCCGACGGTTCCCGTGAAAGATGCTTGCTGCAAAGTTGTGCGCAGTTGCTGGTCAAGGTCTTTCTGTGCTGCCACCCCGATTCCGACCTGCGAGCCAAGCAAGGCAAGCCAGAGAGTGGATAGGCGAATCTTCATTATCATGTCAATTGTCTTCCTGTGGGATAAGTTGCGGAACGGGGCCAAGCTCCATGGGGGCTGCCTGAACGGGCCGATATTCGGGCTGCCACATCGTGTCGAGCACGGATTGGGCGATGTCCTTCAATTTGACCCGCGCCAAGCCCTGCTCGTTGGCCACCTCGGCCACGGCTACGGCAACCGTAGTAGCCACGTTGCGTAAATTGTCCATGTGCGGCAGTAGGGACGCGCCCGGCTGGCGCACAGTCACCAAACTTGATACCGCGCTCGCCGCCGCGGCGAACATGTCGTCGGTGATCTGTGTCGCACGGGAAACGATGGCGCCCAGGCAGAGGCCGGGGCACAACATGGCATTGTTGATTTGGGCAACGGCGTATGTCACTCCCTTGTAAGTGAATGGAGCAAAGGAACTACCCGTGGCAATCAGCCCGCGTCCGTTGGTCCACGCGATCAGGTCAGACGGTGTCGCCTCGGCCGAGTTGATAGGAGTGGACAGTACAAAGATGATCGGACGTTCCGTATGCAGCGCCATTTCCCGGATGACCGGCTCAGTGAAACTGCCGGGCGAAGCGGAGGCGCCGATTAACACAGTGGGTTTTACGCGGTGCATTACTTCCGCCAGATCTACACCCTTTGACGTTTCGTCATGCTTCCAGCCGGTGCTTTCCGCGGAAGGACGGGCGTATGCGGCTTGGTATTCACCCAACTGGCCGGACATGTCCGTGGTCAGCAGTCCCTGCCGGTCAACCAGCCAGAACCGGCCGGCCGCCTCCTTAGCGGAAAGGCCTTCGCGCATCATGGCGCCGCGAACTTGATCGGCGATCCCGATTCCCGCGGTACCAGCCCCCAAGATTACCACGCGATGATTGCGGAGGGGCACGCCACAGATGCGAACCGCGGAGATCGCGGTCGGCCTGGCTGAAGACGGACTTCGCTCAGCCAGAAGTCTGCTCATTGAGCTGGGACCCTCGGTGATCAAGGAAATCGGACTGCTGGCGGCGTTGCGTATATTTATCCGTGAGCTTTCCGCCCGGGCTTCGATTGAGGTAACAATTTCGGCGCATGATCTTCCTCGGGATATCTCTGTTCCTGTCCAGGTGGCCATCTATCGCGCCCTCCAACAGGTGCTTCTTTTCTCAAAACGGGCCAAAGCACACACGGTCACCATTTCATTTGCCGCCGACGGTGCGCTTGTGGTGGCCGACATGGACGAAGACTGTATCGGCGGCCTGGGTGCCGCGCCGTTCCGGCACTCCTGGGAGATGTTGGAAGAGCGCACACGAGTTCTCGGTTGCGTGTGCCGCACGCGGCAGTACGGCAGCTCCCTACACTTTGGAATGGAAATGCCGGCCGGCGAACCCGTGAATCTGGTCTAAGTGACGGAAAGGACTACCGTTCTAATCTGCGAAGACCATGCCGTTTTCCGGGAAGGCCTGAGGAGCATTTTCGTCCGTGAACGGGATATCAACGTGATTGGAGAGGCCGAGGACGCCGAGGTGGCTGCCAAGATGGTGGCCCTCCTACGTCCCGCTGTCGTCATTCTGAGCCTATCTCTGCCGGGATTCACACCGTTCGAAAGAGTGAAAGACTTCATGCACGTCAGCCCTGAATCCCGCATTCTGGCTATGGGAATGTTCGAAGACGAGGAAGTTTCCGACCGGTGTTTTGAAAACGGTTGTTCGGGGTACCTATTGAAAGGGGTGCCAGTCACACAGCTCCTGCTCGCCATCAGGTTAGTAGGCAGCCAGACTAGCTTCGTGGACCCGCGTTCCCTCCGCGTGCTGGCCGCCAACGAGGCTTCCCACCCGCAGCCTCGCACGCCCGGCAGAGCCAGCTCCCGCGAGCAGGAGGTTCTTATCCTCCTGGCAGAAGGCTTTTCATACAAGGAAATCGCTGCCAGGCTGCACGTAAGCGTCAAGACTGTGGATTCTCACAAGTACAACGTGATGCGAAAGCTGGGAATCGATACACGGGCTGGCCTGATTCGCTTTGCAATCAAGGAGAGGCTGATTGAAATGTAAGAGCGGCCAGGATTGCCACCCGTCTTGTTAACCTGACTGCATTCGGTCGATTGACCACCAGCGGTCGTGAGTGGCGTGTACCGCACAAAGCCACTCGTCCAGCGAGCGCCCACGCTTCCGAGCCGAAACAATACCGGCAACGCCGCTTCGCAGGGAATGAACGCCCTTTCCATGGCTTGCTGTGGGCCGCGGCTGTTCATTATTGTGTCACCCGCGCGGCCTAGGCGCGGGACGCGGGGAGCACAGTGGAATTTACGGCTCCGCGGTTAAGACACACTGGTGGCCGAGTTGCTAGTAACTTGTGCTAGAGATGACTAACAAGCGCGCACTAATCACCGGGATTACCGGGCAGGACGGGTCTTACCTTGCGGAGTTGTTGTTGAAGAAGGGCTATGAGGTCCACGGTATCAAACGCCGGTCCTCTAGCTTCAATACCCAGCGGGTCGACGCCATATATCGCGATTTTCATGAAGCCGAAACTCGTTTCTTCATGCACTTCGCCGATTTGGCCGAGGCAGGCAGCCTGGGACCGTTACTTCAGAAAATCCAGCCGGATGAGGTCTATAACTTGGCAGCCCAGAGCCACGTCCGGGTTAGCTTCGACATTCCTGAATACACCTCGGACATCGCCGGCGTAGGAGCGCTTCGCATTCTCGAGAGCATCCGCCAAACGGGCCTAAAGACCCGGTTCTACCAGGCCTCTTCCAGCGAAATGTTCGGTTCGGAACCGCCGCCGCAAAGCGAGACAACACTGTTTCACCCGCGCAGTCCCTATGCCTGCGGCAAGGTCTTCGCGCATAACATTACTGTCAACTATCGTGAGAGTTACGGCTTGTTCGCGGCCAGCGGCATACTGTTCAACCACGAATCGCCCCGTCGCGGGGAGACCTTCGTCACCCGCAAAATCGCTCGTGCCGTGGCCCATATCCAGTGCGGCCTGCAGAAGAAACTTCACCTGGGCAACATGGACGCACGGCGCGACTGGGGCTTTGCTCCGGAATACGTGGAGGCGATGTGGCTGATGCTCCAGCAGGATTCCCCCGATGACTTCGTTATAGGCACAGGCGAGATGCATTCAGTCAGGGAGTATGTGG
>Ga0315912_10005618_pt1 | contig 11474 bp, 10 predicted proteins | sample VfabasoilMG_FD_204469 | JGI IMG/M metagenome (GOLD analysis project Ga0315912, IMG submission 204469) | Garden soil microbial communities collected in Santa Monica, California, United States - V. faba soil | ecosystem: Environmental > Terrestrial > Soil > Garden | place: USA: California...
AATACTCTTAAGTTCCTTACTTGGGTACGAGACAAGTACGAATGTAACGATGTCAAGTGTATGGGTGATGAGTTAGATCAGTATACTGCTAGCCGCTATGCCCACGATCCAGATGCTATGGGTGGTGGAGACGAGTATGTAGCAGCCATGAAGTTTTGGGAGAAGATGTTCCGTGAGTTCCCGGTTGCTGATTCCGTTACATCAAACCATGTCGAAAGAGTTGCTAAGAGAGCGGCTGAGTCGGGAATCCCAAGCGCATACCTTAAAACTGTTTCCGAATTCATGCACGCTCCTAAGGGATGGCGATGGGCAAATCATTGGGATAGTGGTGGAATTAGGTACGAGCATGGCGAACGTGCAGGCGGCATTACAGGCCTCCGGAATCTTGTGCTCTCAAATATGATGCATACTGTCATCGGCCATCAACATAATACTCCTGGTACTACATATGTCTCGAATGGGATTTCTACTTTGTGGGGTCTCAATGCTGGTTGTCTTGTGGATATTGGTAGTACAGGGATGGCATATGGTAGGCTATTTCGCCAGAAGCCTGTTATTGGTGCAGGCGTTATTGTTGACGGGGTGCCTAATTTCATTCCTATGCCGAGTAAGTGGCTATAATGTATGAGCTGTTAGGAACAACTAAGAGATACGAGGATGACGGCACTGAATGGGTTGGTGTCCGCTACGTACACAACGAGACACAAGCTATTGTAACTTGGTGGTATAAGAATGAAGCTTAATGATTATGCTGATTGGCAAGAAAAGATGTGGAGAGGCGATGGCACTGCTTGGGAACGTAAAGATCGCGATGTTACAGTATCAGCTCTCGGCCTTGCAGGCGAGGCTGGTGAAGTTGTCGAACACTTTAAGAAGTACTTCCGAGACGGGAAGCGTTTCCATAGAAAGCATGAACTTGCTCTCGAACTTGGAGACGTCGCTTTCTATTACGTACGACTGTGCCGAGCGGCTGGATACGAGCCTGAAGAAATACTTGATTTGAACGTTGCCAAACTTGAAGAGAAGTTCCCGGGACGCAAGTAATGATACTTGGTATAGTAGGACATGAAGCTAAGAAGTTTACCGCCAAGACTGAACAAACTTGCAGAGAAGTTATTGTACACTTACTTGCACATGATGTTACCTGCGTCGTTAGTGGTGGCTGCCATCTTGGTGGTGTGGACATCTACGCTGTAGAAGAGGCAAAGAAACTTGGAATCCCTTTCATCGAACATCGACCTGTCACGTTACAATGGTCTGGTGGATATAGAGAACGAAACATTAAGATCGCTGAAGATAGCGATAAAGTTATATGCATCGTTGTCAAAGAGTATCCCCAGGAATATCGAGGCATGCGGTTCAACTATTGCTACCATTGCGGAACTGACCAACACATTAAATCTGGCGGGTGCTGGACTGCAAGATACGCTGGAAAAATCGGAAAACAATATGAGATTATTGAACTATGATTCCAAAGATTGTTGATGGTGAAGGTCTTACTAAACACCATGAAGGATACTCGGAAGTAATCTATGAAGACAGCCTTGGCTATCCGACGGGCGGGTATGGAACGCTTCTTAGAGTGGGAACTAAGCTACCCAAAGCAGTCTGGGATTGCGCCTTCCGACTGGCATACGAAGAAGCAGAGATTGATATCGACAAGAGATTCTGCTATCCTACAATCCTTGATCCTGTACGGCGCTGTGTGCTTATCGACATGCGGTACAATCTTGGACCCGCCCCGTTTGATGGTGACGGTATCAAAGACTGGCCGAACTTTGTCCGTCAAGTAAAGGAACAGAAGTGGCTATTGGCTGCTGCTAACATGCGTAGTACCTTGTGGTACAAGCAGGTTGGTGAACGTGGTGAAAGGCTTGCCCGTATGATGGAGACAGGCGAATGGCCAAAGAACTGATAGCCCACCCGTTCAATACTCGTGTTGTGTTCTGTAAGACCGAGGGTGAGTATAGGAAATATGCTGCTAAGATCGATCTAGCAAAACCTTGGGATATGTGGATTTCGGATAGGGCAGATGGGACCACACATTATTTCAAAAGGGGTAGGAATGCAATTCGCGTCGTGTGCATTCGTCCAGGTAAATTAGAACCCTGGTATATAGGACTGGTCGTACACGAGATCAGGCATGTAGTACAGAGTCTATTCTCAGATGCTGGAGAGGATGAACCGGGAGCAGAGACAGATTCGTATATGACTCAATGGCTGGTACAAGAAGCCTTGGAATACTTCACAAACAAAAAGGGGCCGTAAGGCCCCTTCTCTTTGGTTATTATGATAACCTTTACGTATCGCTCTGACTCTTTCTCCAGTAGCGTACGCCGTAGTTAGCAAGGAAGATGGTAATTAGAAGGAACTGATACCATGCTGGTGTCTGTTGTAGAGCTACGAATCCTGCTGCTACAATAGGAGCGCCGCCGGGTACAAAGCACAGTACCGCAGGAATAGACACAACTAGAAGTTCGTACTCATCCTTCCAACTGGAAGCAGCTTGTTTGGCGAATTCCATTTCCCAGTTCATGTCAGCGGTAAGTCCGTCAGACATTAACTTGGCTTGGCGTTCGCCTTGTGCTTTTAGAAGATCAACTTCGTTCTGGTGCTCAACAGCTTTGATTTCTTGCCGTCGATTGAAGAAGTCCCCAATAGGCTTTAGTACTCCGCCTATGATATCCATAGGTGTCCAACTCATTTGATCTTCCTTTTAATCCATGGGACTATCACGATCAATCCTGCTAATATGGAGACGAGCAAAGATACTGCTGTTAGCACTTCATTTATTGGTGCTAGCCATGCTATGCTTCCGGTGCTTACACTAGTAACCGCACTGACCTGATCTCTGAGCATTAGCCGACTCCAAGTAACAACAATTGTTTAAGTGGCGTACCGCCGCCACCGCTGATCTGTGTATAACCCGTACTATAATTGATCCACGTTTCGATAGGATCAGAGTACGAATTGCCTACTACTATATTATCAATCCAGAAGCGGGCACTACCATTATCTGTACCGATCTTCCAGATTGTAAGGGCACCTTGCGGACTAATAGCCGTCGAACTAGTAACGCCATGCAGCAGAGTGCCGGCATCATTATAGACTTCGATACGTTGTAGGTCAGCAGCAGCGTCCCACCGAAGCACAACTCCGTACCAAGTATCAACTGCCATGTCTGCGGCTGTAGTAGTGAAGGTATTGTTATCACCGCCGTTGACACGATGTCTTAGCTGTAGCTCATCAGTGCCGCTGGTTGTAAGAGATACCTGATCCGATGGTGCTCCAGCATTGTACACAGTAAATATCTCAGTGTCCGCACCTGTAGCTTTGATTTGTAGTTTAAACCCGATAGCGTTGGCACCTACGTCAAAGATTGATGCAGAGGCAAACTCGTAATAATCTCCAGATGTTACGTTAGCATCTAAGCCGTTGCTGCCGAATTTAGCAGCTCCGGATGCTATAGCAACTAGACTAACCGCAGTAGCTGTGGTATCACCAGCACTAAAATCATTTGGTCCTGTTAAGGTGGTGCCTTCGCATCGCCAGAAGAATGTGCAACTCATTGTAATCCTACTCCATCAGTACCAAGCCCGTATGCTCCGATTTCAGTAGACCCTGCTCCCATCGTCTTGGCTGGGCTACCAGCTTGAGTAGTGAATACTGAGGAACTTGTAAACAGTGGATTGCCAAAAGCTCCGTTAGCCTCGTCACTTACTGCTGTACGGTAATCACCAATCGTAGTGGCGACTGCTCCGTTAACTTCTAGGCGTACATCACTAGCTCCGTTATACCATAGATTACGATCAATGTCCGATACTGGCGTCGCAATCGTCATCAACCTAGCACCGGACACAATGTCCCGCATGGTGACTATGTTGTTTGTGAAAGTACAGGTACTCTCATCGAACGGACCTGTCCACTCGATCACATAACTATCGGACGCGGTACCTGAACTAGAGTTTTGATCGGCCCAAGTGTTATGATCGATGTCGCAATTAGAGCCGTGTGACCCACCGGCAGTAACTAACCTAAGACCTGTATGATAATCCGTGATAAGATTATGATGGAAGTTAACTCTGTTAACTGCGTCGATGTCCTGAAGGATTACGTTCTCAATACCTTCATCGAATTTGTTGAAGGCAATCTCACCATAGTTGTATACTGATCCAGCAGGCTCACTACCCTTTATGTACAGAGAACTGTTACTTCCCGTAAACTCGTTGTGAATGAACCAGAAGCCCTGGCAGCCGTAGGTCATGCAGCAAGAGATATTGTGTGACGGAGAGAATACACCCGTGTCTGTGCGGAATGTACGAACTCCGGAGACGGCGCAATTCTTGATACCAGCATTGAGTGTTCCATCTAAGCGGAAGCCACAATGATTGTCTTCCGTTGGAGGAGAGACAGTAACACTGACGGTTTCACCTAGGATTTTCGATCTGTGAACTTCGCAGTTCTCGCAGTCATGGAAAACTACGTATCCGGTATCACCACGATAGTGTGCGACTGAACCGTCGACGTAGAACCCATCGAAGATCACATAATCTGTACCACTAAAGCCAAACGCAGGACAGCCATCTCCAGTCCCAGTACCTCCGCTATGACGCACCTGCGTAAGATTTGATATATTGTACGCAGCCGGATTGGTAGCACGATGTACAATACGAAATGCTGACGTACCACTATTAGTAGGACGTAAAGCAGGTAAATGCCTATCGGCTGTAGATGCTAGAGTCACTGAGCCGGGCAACCACAACACATGCAGCTTCATGACGCTAACAGACAGCGCCATAGCTTGCGACGGTTGGTAAGGATCGCCCAGTGTACCGGCACCATTGGTAGACTTAGTCGGATCGCAGTAATGGGTTACAGGACCCGGATCATAATCCGCATTCCGTCCGTAGAAGTAGGAAGCAGGTGCTCCACCTCCTACTAGGCTGCTGCGTAGTATAAGTCTAGACATTAAGCGTACTCGACGTTAAACACCAGTTCGTTGGCAGCCAAGGCGCCAGTATCATTATCAGCAATACCTGTGGTAGCACGAATACCAATACCAGTACCAAACTGCATGCCGTTAAGATACACAGTGAATCCAGCACCAGTCGTAGCACCAGGAATAATTCCGCGCCACACAATGTTGGCGCCATCCGTTGACGCAGGAGCACCCGTCTGATTGTACAGTCGGACGAACCTAGCCGCCGCATTGAGGTTCATACAAGATATGGCGAACACTTTGCCAGCCGAGCCTTTGATCTGGGCAGTAAGAACTGCCGCAGCACTCAGGGCCGTATAAGGCGTAGTACCGCCAGCCGCTGCATGCACATACTGAGTCGTAATAGTCTTACGATCTAAGGTCATGCGAGGGGTGCCAGCATCACCCTCATCTACGGAGTCAGTTGAGGATTCGTCGGCTTGCAGAGCAATGGGGACAACCCTACTAGTACCAGGAGTGAACGCAGTATCATCCTGAATCGCATCCGAGTTGATACTCCACAATGCACCAGTTGAGCTGGTCTTGAGGTTCTGGAAGTCGCCATTAGCAGATGTAGTAGAGCCGAGAGTATCAGACCTTACCGTCATGCACAGGACACCTTCTTCCGCACCAGCAGAAGCTGCATCCTCTACTACCCCCGCAATGCCGCCAGAAGCCACGGACACGCGCAAGGCACCGCCCGTAGTCATGGAGGGTATGCCCACATCCCCGTTGGTAAGCGTAGGCGCAGAGGTCTCCGCAAGGGCTCCCATGGGAGTGAGTGCTGTGGACTCTCTGGTAAATACTGAGCCATCCGTAGCCGAAGTACCGCCCGTTCCGCCCGTTACACGAAGAGCACCGTTAGCATCGAAGGACGCTGCACAATAATCTCCATCGGCAGACACACCAGAACTGGCCGAATCCCTTCGGACACCAAGAATCATAACGCCAGTATCGCCTGAGCTGTGGACAGCATCTTCGGCCTTGCCCAAGTTTGTTGCACCGGTTCCAGGGATATGCGATATGATGTCTACGTCGCCAATGTTATTGGAACCAGACGGCAAGGCTGGGAGACTCAGAACATCGACGTCACCAATGTTGTTCGTGCCAGCTGCAAGGTTGGCCGTAACAGTACCTGATACTGTGGCAGTAACTGCACCATCAATAGTAAGTGATCCGCCGTTATCCGTGATCGGAATGGACGTATTCTGCACATTGACATGGAGTGCGCGGGTGGTAGTCATTGCTACAGTACCCACGTCTCCCGAGTCTACAGCATCTGCCGTGACAACGCCCATAATGGGTGTGCCGGCTGCCGATCCTACCGTATATGGAGCATCGTCAGTAGACGACGTACCGCCTGAACCAGCACCCTCGATAATGGATACTTTCAATCCACCAGCAGCAGAGAGCTGATATGGTGCATAGTCTCCGTCATTACCTGCAAGGGACGTGTTAGAGTCGCGGCGTACACCAAGAGACATGACTCCAGTATCACCGGATGCGTGTGCCGAGTCTTCGGCTTTACCGAGATTAGTAGCACCAGTTCCAGGGATTACGGACGTAATGTCTCCACCGCCGCCACCGCCACCGCCCTCGCCTGTACCGGGCAGCGGGTTGTCATCAGATACAAGGACGACTTCGCCCTCTTCCCCGTAAGCCAGCTTGACTATTTGGTAGTCAACCTCGTCGATTCGATCAACGCCTAGGGAGTTCGTGCGCCGACGAGTGCTGAACTCTTGGGTACCAATAGTCATTTGTCTATATTTCCTTTATTGTGCTGGAGTGTTAATCCACTTTACGTAATCATCAAGAGTCATACCGGCCTGCTCAGCTTCCGCTTTTAGAGTGTTACCAGCATCAATCACTTCTTGACTAGGTTTAACAGCTTGTGACGGCGTGTTAGTTACAATCTTGTCCATCTCTCCAGAAGATACAAGTTTATATTGATCGAGAGAATCGGCAGCCCACTTCTGAGCCTGCGCTCGTGGCAAGAAATTCGAGAACACCCGATACTGTTGGTTAAGGCTGGTAACCAAGTCGTAGGCATGCGGATTAACCGTATCGGCACCCTGCAAATAGCCGGGCCTACCACTGGCTGCTAAGTTAATATTCGGAGTAATTTGAAACGGCGTCTTAGGATCGAGAGCATTGAACTGGATGCGAGCTAGTGACTGAGGATCGGCTTGGTGTGCCTGCTCAGTAAGCAACCTAACGCTGTTCTGCTTTAGTGCATTGACGATAGGATTGTTGTCCACACCAAAACTCTTGGTTACATTAACAACATCTGGACGCTTGTCCCAAGCTTCGAAAGCATTGGGATCGCCCGCCAGATACACCAATCCCTTCTGTTTACCTTCAGTGGACATGGTAGGACGTAACACATAGTTCAGGCCGCCCTGAAGGTTTAGTCTGTCCAGCGTAGGTACTCCAGAAGATTTACGAGGAGTCTCTCTGTCTACATCCGTAGCAGCCTGTGCAACTATTCCATCGAATCCGTTACGCTTGAGGTTGTCTACGATTGCTTGCAGGTACGGATCGTACTTGGCTTGGGCCTCCAAGTTCGGTAACAGACCCTTGCGCATATTGTCTGCCACTTCGTGGGAGTCTTTAGCAAAAGCAATCAAGTCATCCTTGCCTGACATAAAGCTGGCAAGGTATCCGTATTGTTCGCGCATGCGGACGAAGTCGCCATTCTCAGTGATACGCCGTAAGGCATCCGAAGCAGTCTGACGAGTCTTGGGATTGTCCACGGTCTTGGCAATCTCAAGCAAATCGTTAAACGGAGCTATGACTTGGTTTACCAAATCCTTCTGGTACGTAGCATCGAAGGTGAATTTACCGTCTACCTGAGCCTGCGCCATGGACAGGTTAAGTAATTGTTCGATCTGCCCTTTGGCTGTAGACAACTCGGCAAACCAACTAACACCTTGGAAATTGGGATTCTTGGCCGCTGCGGACATGTTGGCAGCGATCTCTTGGTATTTAGCACCAGACGCGGTCAGCATAATACGAGAAAAGTCTGCCTGAGTCGAGAGGCCGAGACGTGCCTTAGCAGCAAACTCTTCGACCTGTACTTTGCCTACTGCTTCCATTCGATTATAGTTTATAACCTGTGTAGGCGTCCATCCTCGCTCAACGGCTGTCTTGTTGATGTTGTTGACAGCCTCCATATCAGGGTCAATCTCTTTACCAGTAGACCCAGATACATTCTGGACATCTTCCATTAAGCCGTTATGAATAGTACGGAATTTTAGGGCGAGGCTAGGATTGGAGTTAATGTAACTCTTAGTGAGAGAATTGATACGGGTAGCCGCAGCTTGCGGACTGAGCGCACCTTGAATCTCTCCATTACGTAGACGACTAAGGTCTTGAAGATACCGCTCGACTGTGGCCTTGTCTTGCGCGGAACTAAGGCCTTGTAGGATGCGTTCTTTCTCTCGCTTATATCCGGCCGTAGAGCCGATGATATCGGCAGCTTCTACGGAATACGTTCCCAAAGCTTCGGAACCATCACCACTACCTAAGGCACTTAGAGCTGATCCTAGACTGGCACCTGTATAAGAAGCTTGTCCCTGTGCCTGGAAACTCTCGTCCATAGGCGCATTGACTGGGATAGTCGCCTCTAGTCCTCGATCACCGGTCGTGTTGAACTTAGTCGGCATTATTCATTTCCTTGAAGAAGTACACCTTGACCTTGGTAGTCAGAAGTGCCTTCCTTGTTGTACATATCATCCATTGCCTTTTCCATAACCTCTGGCAACAGATAGTTCTTTTTCTTCATACGTTCATTAACTTGCTTAAGGATGATCTCTCGTTCAGCATCCTTAAAGCCGAGCAGCAGTAGCTGAATCTCAGTACGCATACGGGCCTGCTTTGAAGTGTTGACGAGCATATCAGGATCGTTCATATATCTCTGACTGATCTGCATTACTCCGATGGCCGCATCTCTATAATCATCTTCCGTGTTCTTGTGGATTAGCTTAGTCTTGTAGTAATCACTGACATCCTTTGGAGATATGCCCAAAGCTTGTGCAAATAACAGAGCCCGATCTTCGGTGTCATCGATAGGGATGATTCGTCCGCCATTGCGATCAGGTATATATCCCAGACGAGACCACAGCTTTGCCTTCTGGTAGTTTCTCCACGATGAAGCGATCTGAGCGACATTGTCAAGCACATCTATTGCTACGTCTGCATCAAAATCGGCTTCAGGATCAGAGGCCACAGCATACAGGATAGAACTATTCAACCGAATAGCTTCCCACGACCGATCAGCAATCTGACTAGAGACGCCCAGTATGTTCTGAGCAACACTTCGGTTGTCGGATGTCAACATCTCAACCATCTGTTCAATACCTGCTGGGATTGATAAACGGTTAGTAAGGTCAAGTCGTTCTCCAGTCCAGTTATACATAAGGAACTCCGAGAACCCACCTTGGATCATAGCTAAGGTCTTTTCATCCTTAATAGCTAATCCGTAATCATCTTCCGACTGTGCCCAGTTGGCAAGAGAGTCGTACATTGCACGCCCAAACGGAATGCCTGCTGCTCCGAAGATGGCTAGCTGGCCCATTGCAATCATGGCCTTCTCTTGTCCAGTCCAGCCGTGAGGATTCTTTAGAATCATCTGAGGAAGCATGTTCTCAATGAACTTCGTACTGATCTGCCAGAACTGTGTAGGGATAGAAAGAATGCCTTTCTGCCAGAACGCACGATTAGCTCTGCTAAGATTAAGGGTGTACTGAAGATGACGATCCGTGATCTGATCTACCAGTGCCGGAGTAAGTTCTCCCAGTAACTTGCCGCCTTTAGTAATCTCGTCGTATGCTTGCACCCATGCGTAGTTACGTGAGAATCGTTCGCCTTCTCGAAAGAAGATCAGACCCTTGTTGGCCACGTATCGTAAGGTTTCCCAACCATGCGGCATACCCTGCAAAGCATTCCAGTCACCTGTGTTCAGGGTGGATTCGTGTAGACCAGTCTTCTGATACGCTCGTACCATACGAAGGAAGTCGTCTCCATTAAGAGTTGCCGCTTTCCCGATCTTACGAATAACTTCATCACTGGAAGCGAACATAGCCGCCCTTAAAGCCAGCACTTTGGGAATACGTAACGGTGCTCCGAATGGATCAATCGACGTAGCGAGTGATGCGCCCATAGCCTGCACAAAGAGCTGACTAGGATTGAACCATCCCAGTGTAGCATGGAAAGACAAACCTCTGATCTGGGCTGTCACATCCCTAGCTGCGATATCCATAGCCCACCTACTGAGCGTCCGGCCTGCTCCAGGTACACGACTTACAGCTTCAGCAACTTTCTGCTGCATGTTGCCCCAGACACGTTCCTCCGTAGTAGGGATACGACACTGGTCTGCTACCCACTGCTGCATAGCACGCAAGCCTGATAACTCTTCGTGCGGAATAGTAGACCTAATTTCTGAGCGCCAATTGCTAGGATCGGACAGATAAGACTTGCCGTCAGGGTCCTTAGCTGAATTAAGGAATCTCTGAATAAGTCCAGCTCGGAAGTTTACCGCAGGCATACGCGTAGCAATGTGGTTCATGTAGGCTTCCATAGCCTCGATACCACCTAGACGTTCAGCCTCCGTACCTTGTAGACCGAAGGGAATGCGAGCATTGCTGCGCTTACCACCATACAGACCACCAAAGATCGTAGCCTCAAACTCTTCTCGTCTGCCGGGAACCAGGTCCAACCACTCTCGACCCGAACGCAGTTCAAATCTGTGGAAATCTGGCAGCTTAGTGGTTGCAATCCATTTGTTAGCATCAGCCGGATTATCGAAGTAGCGAACAGTAGTGTGATATGCCGCCTCGACCACACCATTAATCATTTTGGGTCCTACGCCCTCGACTATCCAGAACACATCCTTATCAATTTTAGGGACGTATCCAACACGACGCTGAAGTACATGGCCCGGCAGCTTCTTGAGATTCTTTTCTTTAGCTACGATGTAATTAATTATCTCGTCGCCTACTTCAAGTGGGTACTTGAGTTCGTAGACCTTCCAGTCCAGCACATTCTTGATATTGATCGAGTCTACGTTCTGTACGGAATCAGTATCAAAGTTGTATATGCGCTTAATTTTCTTCAGGTCTTCAGACGTGATGATCTTATTAGGATTGACGAAGTTGGTTACCTTCTCTCCGTTAACCTTGGGGAACACAGATTTGAAGTTGCCAAGTTCTAGCTGTTGGCGCAACTCGACATTCTTTAGTTCGTATAATGATTCGAAGATGTCGCGGACAGACCGGTACGCTCCGATCTGTTCGGCTGTAGTAAGCTTGATAAGGCCGTCAGGAGTCTTGACTCCTTTGACCAAGTCCATATCCGAGTAGACTAATTGATTTCTGTCGCCTTCCAACAGGATAGAATCGAGGTCTCGTTTCTGAGACTTCTTCAATCCTCGGAGAGCAGTACTACGGGCCCGCATAAGGACATCTATGACACGGGCAGTATCATTGTCCACCTTGTA
>Ga0315912_10005619_pt1 | contig 11473 bp, 6 predicted proteins | sample VfabasoilMG_FD_204469 | JGI IMG/M metagenome (GOLD analysis project Ga0315912, IMG submission 204469) | Garden soil microbial communities collected in Santa Monica, California, United States - V. faba soil | ecosystem: Environmental > Terrestrial > Soil > Garden | place: USA: California...
CACGCCCGCCCCGCCGCCGAAGCAGCGATGGTGGTGTTCGGACTGCAAGGCAATGCCGCATTTTGGGCGTTTCACGATCGCGCGTTCGGCAATCAAAGCGCGCTGAACGCAGCCAACTTCAGCGAGTGGGCCAAGGATGGTGGGATGCATGAGTCCACGCTCGAGGAGGCGCTAGAGAGCCACCGCTTCTCGGGCAAGATCGACCAGGACATGGCGCTGGCGGTGAAGGTGGGCGCCAACGGTACGCCAGCTTTTCGCATCAATGGCGTCACCGTCAGCGGCGCGCAGCCGCTCGAGAAGTTCAAGGAGGTGATTGACGCGCAGCTCGTCGAGGCTGCTGCGGCCGCGATCGACGGCATCCCCGCATCCGAGGTGTACGCGGTTTTGACCAACAAACACCAGAGCGCCGCCGCCCGCGCCCTGCCCGCCGCAAAGGATGCCGAGGAACGCGATACGGCGGTGTGGAAAGTGCCGGTTGCGGTCGACGACCCGGTGCGTGGTCCGAATGACGCCCTGGTCACGATCGTGACCTTTTCCGACTTCCAGTGCCCGTTCTGCAAGCGCGTGCAAGGCACGTTGAAGGAGCTAGCCACTCTGTACGGCAAGGATGTGCGCTTCGTGTGGAAGGACAATCCGCTGCCGTTTCACCCGCGTGCACGTGCTTGCGCCTACTTGGCGCGCTATGCCTACAAGCAGAAGGGCAATGATGCTTTTTGGCGCGTTCACGATCGCCTGTTCGACAGCAGTCCCAAGCTAGAAGACGAGGATCTGAAGCCGATTGCCCAGCAGGTCGGGTTGGATTGGGCGGCAGCGCAACGAACCATCGAGACCAACGCCTTTGCCGAAAAAGTCAGCGCGAGCATCAACCAGGCGTACGAGCTGCAAGCGCGTGGCACGCCGCACTTCTTCATCAACGGCGTTCGTCTCAGCGGGGCGCAGCCGCTTTCGAACTTTCGCGAACTCGTGGACGAACAACTCACTAAAGCCAAACAGTTGGCGGCGCAGGGCACCCCTCGCTCCAAGGTATATGAAGAGCTCATGAAGGGAGGCAAGGAGCCGCCACCTCCCGAGCGCAAGCAGGTTCCCGCTCCCGATGCTTCCGATCCAGTGCGCGGAGATCCGAGCGCGAAGGTCGAGATTCAAGAGTTTGCGGACTTTCAATGCCCATTTTGCAAGCGCGTTCAGCCCACGCTCGAAGCCCTGCGCAAGCACTACGGCAACAAGATCAAGATCGTCTTTCGCCACCTGCCGCTCCCATTTCACAAGAATGCCGCGCTCGCTGCCGAAGCCGCGCAAGAAGTGTTCGCCCAAAAGGGCAATGCAGGCTTCTGGGCATTCCACGACGGCGTCTACGGCAGCAGCGCAGAAGACACGGTGCGCACGGAGCGTGGCACGCTCGAACGCCTGGCGCGCGCCGCCGGTGTCAACGTAGACGCATTCAATGCCGCACTCGACAGTCACAAGCACAAACCCAAGGTGGACGCTGACGTAGCCCTCGCCGACAGCGCTCAAATCAGTGGCACACCTGCCTTCGTGATCAACGGCTACTACCTGAGCGGCGCTCAGCCAGAAGCTGCCTTCAGGAAGCTCATCGACTTGGCGCTCAGCGGTCCCCCTAGCTCGAACTTGCCCCCAGATTCCATCGAAGCCAGCCACTTGCTCGTCGCCTATCAAGGCGCGATGCGCGCCTCCCCGCAAATCACCCGCACCAAGCAAGAAGCCCAAAAGCGCGCGCAAGAAGCGCTGGCCAAGATCCGCCATGGCGCCGACTTCGCGAAGATCACCAAGGAATATTCAGACGACTCGGCCACCGCCGCTCGCGGCGGCGAACTCGGTGTCTTCCGGCGCAATGCCATGATCAAGCCGTTTGCCGACGCGGCCTTCGCGCTCAAGCCCAAAGGCGTGTCCGAGGTGGTCGAAACGCCCTTCGGCTATCACGTGATTTTGCGCACCCAGTGAGGGCTCGGCCGCTGGTTCGTTACGTCCCCAATGGCGGGCCGGCGTGGCTGCAGCAACGAGAGTCATCCGGCACGCGTAGGCCACTCCGTCGAACGCCACAGCCAGCGCGCACTTTTCAACGTGGCCCCCAAACTAGGGAGGCGCGGCGCCGTCAGGCGTTCGAGCTCGGGCACAGGCGTCTTGGCTGGCTTGGCCCAGGTACTTCCAACCCTCTGGAGTGGGTGGCCGCGGCTGACGCGCGCAGACTTGGGCAACGAGCTCCTTGGGACTCAGCGAGAAGACTCGTATGTCGGTTGCGGTCGCCGTTGCGACCTGTTCGCCATCGTCGCTGGCTGCACTGGCGAGTACGGGCGACGGGTGGTCGAGGCGCGCAATCGCTTCTGAGGTTTTGGGTTCTGAGACCACGAGGGTGTTTTCCTCGTCGACCGTGAGCTGCCATTTGGGGCTGACGGCGCTGCGGCATTCCGCGTCGAGCAACGCATCGCCCGGCGCGGGGTTGGCGCTTTGGCGCCTGTAGGCGCACAGGGAATCGGGCGCATTCTGGCGACTCTCGAGAGCGAAGGTTTGGGTATCCGGCGGGTTCGCCGTGCGCCAACGAAAGAGTGTGAATGCCAGCGAACGCGCTGGCTTTTCGCCGCGCACGGCGGCAAATCCGAACGAGCCATCGCGGGAGACCTTGATCGCCGTGACCTTGCCGGGGATGTCGCGTTGCTGCGTGGCGGGCGCTTGCTAGCGGGGGCTGCCCCTGCCTGCTGAACCAGGCTGGATGGTCTGCCGTTCGCGGTCGGTTCCATCAGCGCTCTCGAACCCTCGAGGCCAGCCTACTTCGACTTCGGCTTTCGCTCTAGGGAAACGGGGGCCCCTGCTCGACGCCCCGGGGAGCGCCGACGAGCAGCGAAGGTTGTGCGTGTTTCGCAGCAACATCCGAGGCTTGGTGGACGCTAAGGGTGTGCAATCAGCAACAGCGCGGGAGCGTGCGTTTTGGCGCAGCGAAGTACATTGGCGGCTGTGGGCGGATCGAGCGCTGCGACGCTCTCGTCCAGGATTACGACGTCAGCGCGAGAGAGCAGCGCGCGGGCCGCGAACAAGCGACTGCGTTCTCCGTGCGAGAGTTGCCAGCCTGTTTCGCCCACGGTTTGCATGAGTCCGGCCGGCATTTGATCGAGCAACGGACCCAAACCGAGTTCGCGACAGAGGCGCTCGGCGTGTTCGAGCTCAGCTGCGCGCGGTGGCCAGGCGCGTCCGAGCAACAGATTGAATGCGAAGGAGGCGCTGAACACGTGGCTGTCGTGAAATTGGGGAGCTAGGCTCACGCGCCGAGCAAAGCCCGCGGCGCCGAGCGTCGAACGATCGAGGCCATGGCACAACAAGAGCCCGCTGGCTGGCGCGCGCAGCCCCGAAAGGACCTGGGCCAAGGTCGATTTGCCGCTTCCGGAGGCACCTTCGAGCAGAACACGGTCGCCTTCGCTCAAACTCAGATCCACACCCGAGAGCAGCGGCGTGGGCGAGCCGTGTGCATGGACCACCAAGCCACGCGCGTCGAGCACGGGTCGGTTCGAACCGCGTGCGGCACGTGGCGCCGCGGCGCCGCGCTCGAGGGGTGCGCGCAGGCGCAACAAATCGCGAATGCGCTCCCAGGCGGCAAACGCCGAGCCAAGCTGGAGCAGGCCGGAACCAAAACCGGCGAGTGCGCGCGTCGCAAGCAAAATACCGGCGAGCGCGAACGCCACTTTTAGCTGCGCAGGAGCCTCGAACCCCAACGAAAGCGTGAGGCCCAGGAGCGCAGTGACGAGCCAAACGCGCGGCAAAATGCCGCCGTGCGCGCCCGCGCTGTCGAGTTTGCGCGAAGACTCGACGTAGTGCTCGAGGAGTACATCTTCCTTTTGGTGCCACTCGCTCTTTCGTTGTTGGGCAACCCGAGTGCGATGCCCGGTCAAGTTTTCCACCAGGTTGAAGGTGAGTCGCAGGCGCGCTTGCACCCAGTGCCGGCGCCGACCCAGGTAGAGCAGCGCCACGGCAAACGTGAAAACCGTGCAGAGCAAAAACAGCACGAGCGACCAAACGGGCGCGGCACCGCGGGCGAGTAGCCACGCCGCTGCAATCAGGTCCACGCTCGCCAACAAAGTCGAAAGTCCGCCGCTGAGCCCCATGCTCTCTACGTTGCTGACTTCGAGCGCGCGACTCAGCCATTCGCCCACGCCTTGCTTGCGAACCTCGCTCGGGTCGAGCAGCAGCATGCCGGCCAACAAGCGCTCACGTAGCCAGGCACTGGCAGTCAGCGACCAGCGTGCGCTGAACCAGGCGAGCGCGCCACGCAAGGGAATCGCGCTGAGCAGCGCCAAGCGCCACGCCCACAACCAGCCTTCATCGACGCGACCGTAGAGCGCGCCGTTGGCCACTGAGTTCCAGGAAAAGCCCAGCAGCGCATACTCCAGTAGCGCCAAAAGGGCGAGACCGAGCAGCCCGAACCCCACTCTCACACGGGCGCGCGATCCGACGCGCGCGTGGCGTGAACGGCCGAGCAACCACACGCCAGCCACACGCACGTGCGACAAGCGTTGTTCGAGCAACACGCGGCGAGCGCGTGCGTGGCGCGCGACGGGCAGCTTGGCAACGGCGAGCAACGCTTCGATGTCTGGGGTGCACTGGGCTTCGAGCGACCCGACCAAGGCCATACGCAGCTGCGCGCGACTCAGGGTACGCACGCTGGCATCCTTGGTAACGACGAATACGCGAGCGCCGCGCACGGCTCGCACGGCAAGCAAACAGGGCTGCCCCTGGCAGTGAACCAGGTACAGCGCAGGAGCCGCGTGACTGAGCAACGCATCGACGCGCGAATACTCTTCAGTCACCGCGCGAGCCGAAAGACCGAGCGCCGCGCTCATGCGCTCGACAGACTCGGCGATTGCTTCCGGACCTGTTTCCGACAGCGCGTCGAGCATCATGTCGCGCTGCCCAGCACTCGCTGGGTCGAGACGCGCCGCCCGCGCCAGTGCCTCGAGCGCGCCGAAAAGTTCGCGTGCAGGCCAAGCAAACGATTCGAGGCCGCTGGCTTCGCTGGGCGTCATTCGCCGACTTCCACGAGCTTTGCCGCCATTCCTGCGCGTTCTTCGGCCCGCGTTGCCAGGTGAATGACGGCGCCACCTCGGCCCGGCTCCAGTAATGTGCCGTGCTCCAAACGCAACTTGCGAAAGCCAGCACCAGAGAGCACGTCCCGAAGCACATCGCGCTCCGCGCGCAAAAGCTTTGCGTACAGCGAGTCATCGGTGCGCTGCAGATCGCGCGGCACGCCGTCTTCCACGATCTGGCCCCCATCCAGCACCAGCACGCGATCGAACTCCAGGGTTTCGCTGACGTCGTGCGTCACGCACAACAGGCTGGCCTGTGCGAAGCGTGCGCGCGCACGCTGCAACAATTCACGCCGCAACGCGCGTTCCAGCCCGCGGAACGGTTCATCCAGCAGCGCTAGGCGGGCGTCTTGCTTGAGCCAGGCCCGGGCGAACCGCACGCGCTGCCCCTCCCCGCCCGAGAGCCGCCCTCCCGCCTCGCCCAGCGGAGTCGAAAGCCCCTGCGGAAGCCGCGCGAGCACGGACAAGAGCTGACTCTCTTCCAACGCGGGTTGGAGTTCCGAGCAGCAGCCATCACCCCCGTAGGTGATATTCTCGAGCAGACAGTCATTCCAGAGCTGCACGCTCGGCTCGAGCCAGGCCGTAGCCGCGCACAGGCGCTCCGTGAGGGCGGGATCCAGCGGCTGCCCGTCGAGTAGGACTTGGCCAGCGCTCGGCCGGTGAAAGCCCAGGAGCAGCGAAAGCAGCGTGGACTTCCCTGCGCCCGATGCCCCGACAATCGCCACGTGCTCGCCCTTCCCGAGGCGTAGGTTCACGGCATCCAGAACAGTGTGACCTCCAGCCAGCACCGTGACGTCGCGCAGCTCAATCTCGGGTGCGCCGCTCGGCTCGGCCCCTGCAGACGACGCCGCACTTTCGCGCTCACGGGCTCCGAGCGGCTCGAGCAGGCGCAAAGCCACGTTGTTGAACGCGGGCAACTGGCGCGCGAGAGCAGCAATTTCGCGGCCGTAGGCTGGAAACGTGAGCGCCCAATACAGGAACAACAAGGCTTGGGCAGGTTCTTGCGCGTGCGACAAGTGGCTTTGAAAGAGCCAGGCGGTCAGGCTCACTGAAGCCAGCGCCACACACAGCTCCAGGGTGACCCCCGCCCGCGCGAGCGCGAGGCTGGCGCGGCTCCACTCCGTGAGTTGGGCTTCATGTTCCGCGCTCAGGTTCTCTTGCCCAGCGTGAGCCAAGACCGAAGTCAGACCGCTCAAAGCGTCGAAGTAAAAGCGCGCAAGCGACGAGGCAAACGTGCGCACCCGCGAATCACGCTCGGCGAGCCAGCGCTGAAGTAAGAACGGCAACACGAAGCTCAGCGCGCCCGCCAACGCCACGCGTGAGGCGCCGCTCGGGTCGAGCCAAATCATCCCGACTGCGGTTGCCAGCAAGCCACAAGCCGCGCGCAGCAGGCCGAGCAGAAAGGCGGGCAACGCCCGCAATAGATGCGCGGCGTGGCAGCGGTCAGCCATATCGGAAATGGGGCGGCTGCGCAGATAGCCGTCGTGCAGGCGTGGCAGCTTCTCCGAGAAAGCCAGACGCAGCCGCGTCTCCAAGCGCGCACCGAGTCGCGGCGTGGCATACACGAGCGCTGCTTCGACCAGCGTGACCACGATCAAGAAGCCACACAAAAGCAGGCTTGCGAGCAACCGCTGCGAGCTGCCACCGAGCCGCTGCGAAAGATCGAGCTGGCCGCGGAGCAAAAGCGCTTCAGCCAACGCGGCCAGCGCGGCTCCGGCGCTCACGACGCCCAATGCCAGCGCCTGGCGACGCTCACGCGAAGTCAGCAATTGCCAAAGGCGTCGCGCTGGGCGCTCCGGGGTGGTGCTCTGAATGAAGCGAAGCTCATCTTCTGGCTCACTGACTTCCGCGGAGGTCGAAAGTCCGGTGCCCTGCGGCTCCCGCGGAAGACGCCCGGAGACGCGGAGCAGCACCGCACCGCGCAGACCGACGAGCGGCTCAACGCCTTCTTCGCCGTCTTCGGCCGCGGGCAGCCCCCGCGCATGCCAATGCTCGAGTGCCAGCGTGGACGCCTTGGACTCACGGTTCTGTTGAAAAAAGCGCACGAGCAGCGCGTGACGCTCATCTTCGGTGCGCAAGATCCGCGCGCTCGAAAGCTCGCTCACCGCGCGCGCGCTGGCGTCCAGGGCGGCGATGGCTCGCCAGTTGGGGTCGGCCAGGGCCTCCGCGACTAGCGCTTCTGCTCGAGACCTCGACACCAACGCCGTGAGGCGTGCCGTGAGCGGATCCACGAAATCAGCCGTGGCCGCGTACTCTCGAAAAGCCGCTGCGGGGACGGGCCGCTCGATCAGATACAAGCTGCGGCGCAGTTCTTCGGCGGTCAGCCAGCGCCGCCCCGTCTCTGGATCCATCACTTGCACGCGCCCGGCGACCTGGTTCCACAAGACCACGAAGTGCGTCATGCCATTCGGCTGAACCGTGACGGCCAAGGCCGGCAAGACGCGCGCTGCAGGAAGCAGCACATGATCTTCTGGAATCAACACCTGCTCCGCTGCCAGGCCCAAAGCCCGCGCCACCTCCTCCAGAGTATCGATGGACGTGCCGTCGACGTGAGTTTGGCAGGCCTCGCGCAGGCGCCCGAAATTGACCGGTATACCGAAGCCCGTGAGCAGACTCTGAAGAGCGGCCGGACCGCAATCCATGGCCGAGGTTTGGACGACTTCTGGCACCAGCAGGCGCCGGCCAGAGCTCGAGAAAATTCTCTTGAGCATCACCGTGTCGTGCGCTCCGACGCGAGCTTTTTGCCGGCAGCTCGAAAGACCAGCTGCGCCGGCGAAGCGCGTTCAATCTCGACTTCTACGCTGCCCGGGAGCCCGTGTTGCAAGGGAATATCTCGGGCATTGCCGTTCAAGATCGAGAGCTCCACTCGCACGTGACCTTCGTGCGCTTCGTCAGCGACATGCGCGACGCGCACCGGGATGGACCCATATTGTGTCCAGGGAAAGCCGTACAAGCGCATGCGCCCCGAAAGGCCGGCGCAGAGCCGCCCCACCGCCTGCTCAGGCGGAAATTGGGCCACGATGCGCAGCTCACCGTCAGGGATGAGCGTGGCGATCACGTCCCCAGCCTGCACGAACGAGCCGGGCGTCAGCGGCACTACATCTCCCAAGCGACCGGCCACCGGCGCGCGCACGCGACGCAGCTCGACCGAACGCTCAGCCTCACGCGCGTCCGCCTCCAACGTTGCGAGCTTGGAGCGAAGCGCAGCTTCGTCCCGCTGCAACTGAGCCAGACGCTCCGCTCGCTCAGCCACACTCACGCGTTGATCCGCTCGCGTGCGCAGCGCAGCCAGCGATGCCACCACGGCTTCGTTGCGCAGGTGCTTGGCTTCCGCGAGGCCGCGCGAAACTTCCGCACTGGAGAGCAGCCCCACCTCGCCCAATGCGATCCGACGCTTGCCTTCCTCTTCCCCGAAATCAGCCCAATTTTCGGCCAGATCACGGCGCGCGTCGGCCTCTTGCGCGTGCGACACCTGGGCCTCGCGCACGTCCTGCATCACGGCACTCACCGCCTTGATTTCACGAGCCAGCGCCTGCAACTCGGCCTCGGCACCGGCGCGTTCGGCCGCGTTGCGCGCTTGATCCGCACGCGGCCTGGCCGCGTCCAACTCGAGTAGAGTGTCTCCGGGTTGCACTCGGCTGCCCATGCGCAACGGTGCCGTCACCACGTTTCCGCTCACCGGCGCTTGCAAGCGATGGCCAACCAACGCCACCTCGATGCGCGCATCGTCGACGGTTGCAACGACACGCACGCTGCCTCCAAAGAACCAGGCGGTCCACCCGGCGCCGAGCACCACTGCGAGGCACCAGCAAGCCGTCTGAAGCCAGCGCGGCTCGCTAGAAAGCGCGCGCAGCGAACGTGAAAATGCAAGACTCACGGTGACTCCACTGGTTAGGCAAGCCGCAGCCCGGGGGTATCACGCCAGCAAGGCTGGCTCGCGGGCGCGCTCCCCGGACTGCGACTTTGAACTAGTGCACTTACTTGGACAGGACCTTGGTGACCCGCGACCCGGAGTGGGATTCCGAGTCGCCGGGCCCAGATCTCACGCCAAAACGCCGCCGTAGGTCGGGCGCAGGCTCCCGCAAAGGTTCGGACGGCCGCCGCGGATCTTGGATTTGATCTTCATGATTTGGTTCCCTTTCGACACATGAACGTTCGTGCCCAATGCACGAATGTTTTGAGCAGCGCGTGGCTGCACAAATCTCGGTTCAACGCGCTGGGCGCGTTTCACACAGCACGATGCGCTCCGCCTCGATGCGAAGACTGATCTCGAGTTCTCGCTCGAGATCTTCGGCCAGGTACGGAAACGGCTCCGCGGTCTCGTAGAAGTGCCGCTGGGCGGCCATGTCCGCGGCGGAAAGAGCGCGCGCCGCCGGCGGGCGCCCAAGCACCGCCGCAATTTGCGCTTGCACCCGCGTGGCCGCCCGCGTCAAGGCTTGCTCTTCGAGCGCGTAATTCGCAAGCTCGTCCGAGAGTTCACTGAGTCCGGGTGCGTCGGACATGAAACCGCGCTGCAACAGGACTCGTTCGAAACTGCGGCTGAGCTCCGAGTGCAACGCCGTGTCGCTCGCGCGCGCCAAGAGCGCGGGGTTTTCGCGCTGCAGTGCGGACGCGGTGTGCTCCAGCATGTGCGCATACAGTCGCTCGTACGACGCTCGCTCTTCTGCGCGACCGAGCAGGGTCTCCTTGCGCAAAAACGCGACCCGTTCGCGCAAGCAGCGAGCAAGCCCCGAAAGCTCACTGTGTTCGTCGAGCCCAGCTGCCTCTGCCAGCGCGAGCAAGCGTTCCGCCGCGCGACCACCGAGCGGCCACAGCGACTGCGAGAGCGCGTAAGCCTGCAGGCCCAACATGGCATAGTCGAACACCGACTCGAGTTCGGCCAAACCTTCGGCCACCTCCGGCGCTAGCTCGACTTGGCCGAGCGTGGCCGGCGTTTCGCCGTCGAGCATCAGGCGCAAGAACTCCTCCACCATGTTGCGCGGCCCGGCGCACACGCCGTGCGGTGACAAGAACGCCGCGTTGCGCTCCGCGTACTCGTGAATTTCCTGAAAGGTCGTGGGGCTGTCCGGCAGCCTTTCGCCGCCTTCCCCCGGGCGCACGAGCATGAAGTGCGTGGTCATGCGCAAACCATCGGTCACCCGAAAAAGCGATGAGAATACGGGATGCAAATGGCCGTTTTCGACCCGAGGCTCGCGGCGCATGCACAAGTACGTGGGCAGCGCCAACACCACGTGACACAGCCGTTCCACATCCGCGAGAGTCAGCCCCGCGCGCGAGGCCGGAAAGCGACGCAGGTATTCTTCGCGCAAGCGCTGCAGCGCGACCAGCATCGGTTTCCAATAGCGGGTCATGCTCTTCAGCGCGGTCACGTTCATGGGACAGGCGTCCAAGTAGCGACTGCCCGGGTACTGACAGACGCGCCACTCGGTCGGCACGTCCAGCCTCAGCTGCGGAGGGAATACGTTGGCTTCCCCGACTTGCCGCCCCTCTGCGTCCAGCCACGGGTGCACGATGCGATAAACGGGAATCAATGTTTCGAGATACTGAAGTTCGACGCTGCGGCCCATCCGTGTTCGAGTCAGCAACTCACATTCCAACCAGGTGCGCGCCGTGCGCGCGGGGCCAGGCGGCAACCCGCTCTCCACTGGCCCCTTCGGAATGGCAGGAGCCTCCGCCGTGGCCCGCCGCAGAACCCCTTCGGCCAAGAGCGCCTCGAGCAAGCCACGAATGCGCTCCCAGCTGTAGCCAGGTCCCCAAGCCATGGCTTGTTGCCCAGTGAACCGCTGCTCTCGCACCAGAGCTTCGGCAAACGGGAACAGCTCTGGCTCATCGAACACGACTTCCTTATCTCCGTAGTAGAGGTGGAAGCATTGCTGGTGGTCTTCATCCTCGGCATAGGCGCTGTCGAGCCGCCTGCGCAGTGGCAGCAACAGTTCATCTGCAGGCGTCAGGGGCGCGGCTTTTACCGCGGAAGCGAACGGGCAGACGAGTTCCGCCGCGCCTTCCAGTGAGGTGCGTCCAGTCGATTGCATGTCTAACTAGTTCCTACGTTGAGTGGATCAGTTCGGGCCGAAGGGGCGACCGGTAATGGTGAGTCCGGAAGCGTGGGGCGCGTGGTGATGCCTGCGCCCACCGACGGAAACGATGGTTCTGCGTGGGGGAGCTGAGGTCAGATACGTCGCGTTTGCGCTGCAGGCCTGGCCGGGATTTTCGTACACCGCGTCGAGCACGGACTTTCTGAAGGGTAAGAACGTGCACCACAAGGCCGGTGAGAGGTTGCGGTTCTCATCGATGTGGACGAAACCGTCGGGACGCACGGCTGGCCAAACCGGGCCCTCCATGCCGTTCCCCGAGAGCGGCATGCCGACCGCAACCTGATGACAGCC
>Ga0315912_10005620_pt1 | contig 11472 bp, 9 predicted proteins | sample VfabasoilMG_FD_204469 | JGI IMG/M metagenome (GOLD analysis project Ga0315912, IMG submission 204469) | Garden soil microbial communities collected in Santa Monica, California, United States - V. faba soil | ecosystem: Environmental > Terrestrial > Soil > Garden | place: USA: California...
GGCCGCGGTGCGCGACTGCAGCGGCTTCGGCAGGATCATGCCCGCCCCCGCATCACTGCGCGGCCTCCGCCATCACGGCGCCGAATTCCGCGCCGATGCGATCGATCTGCCCGGCGTCGAGTCCCGGGTGCACGGGGAACATCAGCGCGGTGCGCGCGAGTTCCTGCGCCACGGGCAGCGGCGCGGCGGGAACGTGCCCGCCCTTCGCGAACACGCCCTCGCGGTACAACTCGCTGCAGGTGCCCTCGTAGCACGGCAATCCCCGTTCCCAGGCCTGTTTCAGAATTCGGTCCCTGTTCCAGCCCGTGCGCAGGACCTCCGGGCGCACGAATACATAATACTTGTACCAGGCGTGCCGGGCATATTTCGGAGGCGTCGCGACCCGCAGCCCGGGAAGACGGCCGAAGGCCGCCGCGTAGCGCCGGGCATTGGCGTCGCGCTCCGCCAACCAGCCTTCCACTTTGCCGAGCTGCACGCGGCCGATCGCCGACTGCATCTCGGTCATCCGGTAGTTGCTGCCGAGTCTCCCGTACACGAAGCGGTACAGGTACGGCGCCGCGCCCGGTTCCTCGCGCGGGAGATCGCGGCCGTGCAGCCGCCAGGCATCCATCCGCTCGCGCACGTCCTCGCGCCCGGTGAGCACCATGCCGCCCTCGCCGCCCGTGGACATGATCTTGTCGTGGCAGAACGAGAACACCGCGACGTCGCCCGCGGCGCCGACGCGCTTCCCGTTCCACGCCGCGCCGTGCGCCTGCGCGCAATCCTCGATGATCGCGACCCGGTCGCCGACCGCGGCGCGGATCCCCGGCACGTCACAGGGCCAGCCCGCGAGATGTACCGCGATCACCGCGCGCGTCTTTCCGCCCAGCACTGCCTTCACGGTATGCGGCGTCAGGTTCTGCGAGTCGCGGTCGACGTCGGCGAACACGGGCGTCGCGCCGCAGAACATGGCGGCGCTCGCCGAGGCCACGAAGGAACGCGCCGTCACGATGACCTCGTCGCCCGGGCCGACGCCGACGCCGCGCAGCGCGAGTTCGAGGCCGACCGTGCCGTTCATCACCGCCAGGCCGTGTTTCGCGCCGCACCAGTCGGCGAATTCGCGCTCGAAGCGGCCGCCTTCCTCGCCGTGCAGGTAATTGCCGCGGCCGTTGCGCAGCACCGCGGCCACGGCCTCGATCTCGTCGGCCTCGTAGCGCGGCCATGGCGCGAGCGTATCGCGCAGGGACAGGTTTGCCTTGCCGGTCATGATTCCGATCGCAGCGGCCGGGCCGGTACACCGCCCACGGTGAGCCCGTCCATCACGTCCACGGTCACCGCGGCGCCGGCGCCGACCATGCAGCCGGCACCGATGCGGATCCCGTGCACCACGGACGCGCCGATCCCGACCCACGCGCCTTCCGCGACGCGCACCTCGCCGCCGAGGCACACGCCGGGCGAGAGGTGCACGCCCGGTTCGATGACGCAGTCGTGCTCGACGACCGCGGCGGTGTTGACGATCGACGCAAAGCCGACCCGGGCGCCGGTCTGCACCACGGCGCGCGCGAATACCACCACCGCGTCCTCCAGCACCGCGTCGGCGGCGATGACCGCCGCCGGATGCACGATCGCCGGCAGCGCGACGCCGCGCTCCCGGAGCTTGCGGGCGAGAGCCAGGCGCTGCGCGTTGTCACCGATCCCCAGCGCCGCGGCGTCGAATTTCGAGGTGTCGTTCAGGAGTTCAGAGAACGGACCCAGCACGGGCAATTCCCGATCCTCGCGGGCGTAGCGCCGTCGATCGTCCGCGAAGGCGATTTCGGTCCAGCCGCCGGCCCTCTGCGCCGCGTCCGCCACCACGCGCCCGTGCCCGCCGGCGCCGAATATCAGCAGTCTCTTCATCCGGAATTGCCCCTGAAAGGTTCCATGGTAGCGCTTCCTGCCTGGTTGATTCCCTGCCGGCCGATCACTTTCCAGACCGTCAGTAACAGGATCTTCAGGTCCAGCAGCGCGGAACGGTGATCCACGTACCAGACGTCCAGCTCGAATTTCCGCGGCCAGTCGATGGCATTCCGGCCGTTCACCTGCGCCCAGCCCGTGATCCCCGGCTTGACCTCGTGCCGCCGTGCCTGCTCCGCGCTGTACAGCGGCAGGTATTCCATCAGCAGCGGTCGCGGCCCGACGACGCTCATCTCGCCGCGGATCACGTTGAACAGTTCCGGCAGCTCATCGAGGCTGGTCGCGCGCAGGAAGCGCCCGAACCCGGTGAGGCGCGCGCCGTCCGCCAGCGGCTGCCCGTCCGTGCCGCGGTCCTCGCGCATGGTGCGGAACTTCCAGATCGTGAACGGCCGTCCGTGCAGTCCGGGACGCTCCTGCCGGAACAGGACCGGCGACCCCATCGTCAGCAGGATCGCGATCGCGATCGTGGCGAACAGCGGCGCGAGCAGCACTACCAGCAGCAGCGAGACGGCCAGATCGAAGGCGCGGCGACCCATGTCAGGTTGCCGCCACGCACGCGTCCAGCCGTTCGGCCAGCCGCTGCGCCAGGATCGAATAATCGTACCGTTCGCGGGCATGCGCACGCGCCCGTTCGCCCATGGCCGTTCGCTCCGCCGGCGCCATGCGCGCCAGCGACAGGATCGCCGCCGCGAGCGCGGCGGGTTGCTCCGGCGGCACGGTGAGCCCCGCGCCGGCTTCCGCGATCGGATTGTTGCGCGGTGCCGCCGCGAGGATCGTCGGCCGCCCCATCGCCATGTAGTCGAACAGCTTGTTCATGCTGAGTCCGAGCCGGAACAGTTCCGGAAGATCGCGCGTGCAGAGCACGAAGGCGTCCGTGTCGGCGGCAAGCCGCCCGACCTCGCCGCGCGGCACCGGGTCCGGGAAACTCACGTTCACGAGTCCGCGCGCCCGTTCACGCAGCGATTCCTTTGCGGGTCCGGCACCGATGAGCCGGCAGCGGATAGCACGGCCATCCGGTTCCTGGCGCACGATGGCCATCGCATCCAGCAGCGTGTCGAGTGCGTTGAAGGGACCGTGGGCGCCAAGGTACGTCAGCGTGAACCCGCTGTCAGCCACGCGCGGCACCGGGTTCATCAACGCGGCATCCACGCCGTGCGGCAACCAGGTCACCTTCTCCTCCACGCCGTACCGCCGCAGGTACTCGCCGCCGAACGGCACCACGCACAGGATCGCCGCCGCCCGCCGGCACAGGTGCCGTTCCAGACAACCGAGCGCCCGCGCCGCCGGTGCCTGCCGCTGCAAGCGCCCCATCTGGATCAGCACCTCCGGCCAGAAATCGCGGATCTCGAACAGGAACGGCACGCGGTGCCGCGCGGCCAGTCGCGCCGCCGACCACGCCGCCGCGGGATGCGGCGAGGAACCGAGGATCGCATCCGGCGGCGGCAGCATGCGCGTGCCGGTGCGGGTCAACAGTGCGCCGGCGAAGTGCAGCATGTTCCAGATCCGTCCGGCGCCGCTGCCCTCGTAACCGGGCGAGCGCAGCCAGTGAAAATACACGCCGTCATGCGCCTCGCAACCCCCGACCTGCCCCGGCTCCAAACGCTGCCGCTGGGTATTGAGTTCGATGCTGGACGCCAGGATGTGGCACTGCCAGCCGTGCGCCGCCAGCCGGCGGGCGAGGGAATAGTGCCGCGTCGGCCCCGGCCGATCCGGGGCCTGCGCGTAGTGGTTGACGATCCAGAGGGTGCGGGGCATGGGTCGGGGGCCGGCACCTACATAATAATGTATGCGCCGTCCGGTCCGGCTCAGCCCGCGGGCGGCAGTACCCCGGTTTCGCGGAGAAAGGCCTCGATTTTCGCCAGGGTGTCGTAGAAGCACACGTCGAATTCGCTGCGCCCGTGGTTGAAGAAGGCATGACCGCGCCCGGGATAGCTGTGCAGCGTGCAGGTATTGCCGAGGGCGTGCATGCGTTCGGCAAAGCGCGTGCTGTTCTCCATCGGCACGATCCGGTCGTCGGTGCCGTGCAGGACGATCGTGGGCGGCAACCCGGCGCGAAGGTGCGCGATGGGGTTGATGTCGGCAGCATCGACGGGCACGGCCTCGTTGCGGAAACCCAGTTCCGCGACGTCGGTCACCGGGTTCAGCAGCACCAGCGCCCGCGGCGGCGGCTCGCCGCCACCCGGCTCCTGCAACAGGGCACAGAGGGCGATGTGCCCGCCGCTCGACCCGCCGCCGATCGCAATGAGCGCCGGATCGACGTCGAACCGGGCCGCGTGTTCGCGCAGCCAGCGGATCGCCGCCGCCGCATCCTCCACGCAGGCGCGCGCGTCGCTGTCCGGGTATTTCGACCTGATGCGGTACTCGGGCGCGACGGTGACCAGCCCGAGCGAGGCGAGGTATTCGCACTGCCGCCGCAGCGCCTCGGGCGATCCGGTCTTCCAGCCGCCGCCATGGAACAGCATGACCGCGCCCCGTTTCACGCCGTCGGGGTGCGTCTCCGGACGGCACAGCGTCAGGCGCAGTTCGCCGCCCGGCACGTTCCGGTAGGGAATGACCTCCGTCGTCACCGGTCCGGCGAGCATGAGACCGTGATTGAGCTCGGCCGCGCCGTCGCTCAAACGATCCGGCGCGTGCATCTTGAGGACAACCAGGTGCGGGCCGAGCCGCTTGCCCGGCTTGTGCTTCAGCAGGTCGAGTTCGAAGGCGTCGTCCTGGCCGATGTTGCCGGCGATGCGCGCCCACGGCACGTCCCGTTCCCGGCAGAACGCGGCAAGACCGGCGAGATCGGGAACGGTGAACAGCACGATGCAGTCGAACAGCGGCAGGTAGGCCTCGAGCTGTTTCACGTCGGCCGGGCAGCGCAGCACGCACAGGCGATCGCCCTCCTCGACCAGCATGCGGCCGACCACGGTGGAGAGGCCGCTGTAGTAGGACACACCCGGCACGAAGCGGACCGCCACCTGCCGCTGCTCGAGGTAATACTGGAGGAACGAGAAGCAGCTGCAGATGTTGATGTCCCCGAGCGCCGCGTAGGCGACCGTGCGCCCCTGCTTGAGCAGTCCGGCGATTTCCTCCGCCGCCGCCGCGAAAGCGGCGATGAAGCCGCTCCAGTCCGAGCGCGGCGGCGTCGTGAACGTGCGGATCTTCGCCGGATCGGTGAACAGGCCGACGCGGTCGCGCTTGCGATCCGCGTGCGCAAGCCCGTGCATGTAGACCACGTCCGCCTCGGCGAGCACGCGCTGGCCTTCGAGGGTGATGCCCTCCGCGCCGCCGGCGCCGATGCCGACGGCGTGCACCGTGTTGGCGGCCAGCCCGCTCATGGCGTCGCGTCCGGCGCGCCGGCCAGGATGATCGAGCGATACACGCCCTTCCAGCGCCGCCGGTCCAGCTCCTCGCGGGCGATCCGCAGCGAGGACTGCGCGAGCCGCGCGCCGAGCTCCGGATCGCCGTACAGCCGCAGCACCGCGTCCGCCAGCGACTCGGGGGTCTGCTCCGTCAACAGCACGTCGGTCTGGTGCCGGAACATCGCGCCGAAGGGATCCGCCGGCACGATGCAGGGCTTGCCCATGGCCAGCGCTTCGCCGAGCGCCTGCGGGAAGCCTTCGCTGCGCGAAGGCAGCAGCAGCGCATCCACCGAATCGTAGAGCGCCGCGAGGTTCTCCGACTGCACGAAACCGATGTAGTCGCAATTGCCCTTCCGCTCCACGTCGAAATTGCCCGCGAAGATGAATTCAATCCCCGGCTCCTTCGCGCCGACGATTTCGGCCGCCTTCTGCATGATGTCGTAGCCCTTCTCGATCGACTTGCGGCCGACGTACAGGAACCGCCGGCGCACCGGCGTGCCGCCCGCGTTCTTCGGCGCGAAGCGATCGAGATCGATGCCGCGCATGCAGATCACGACCTTGTCCCCCGCCGTCAGCAGCGAGCGCACGCGCTGCTGCTCCCAGGCGGACATCGTCAGGATCACGTCGGACATCGCGAAGCTCAGGTTCTGGTGCAGCAGGTCCTGCGCGTAGCGCCGGTCCTCGCCCTTGTAGGAGCCGATCAGCTTGCGCACGCCCAGCTCGTCGCCGGAGATGCGGAGCGCCGTGCGGCAGCCCAGCATCCGGCCGAGCATGCCGATGACGAAGCCGATGTCGGCGGCGCCGAAGATGTTGGTGACCACGTCCGGCCGGATCGCGTGCGCCACGCGCAGCCCTTCCGCCAGCCAGAAATCCGTCGCGCTGCCGGCGTACGGATCGCCGGAGACCTCGTGATGGTGCACGCCGAAGCGCTCGCACAGCGCGCGCAGGCTGTCGCGGGCGAAATCCGGCACGGCGCCGGTCAGCATGTGGATCTCGGCGCCCGGCATCAGTTCGTCGAACAGGTCCGGGAAGATGTACTTGGCGCGCGTGTCCCAAATCCCCTCCCGGAACCCCACCGGCCCGAGGTACAGCACGCGTACCGTGCCCTTGCGGCCGCGCCGCCCCTTCCGTTCGATCCCGGACGGCAGCGGGAAATCCGCGGCATCGAGCTCGGCCGCCTCCGCGCGCAGGCGCGGACCCTGCTCGTCCAGCAGCATCCGCTTCAGCGTCCAGGCCAGCGAAGTCACCTCGTTGTCGGCATTGCGTGCCTTGCCGCGCAGCCCGGCGAGGTTCCGATCCTGCTCCGCCAGGCGGCGCCGCTGCGCACCGCGTTCATGGCGCAGCTCGCGCATCTCGTCGGACCAGCGCAGCAGCTTCTCGCGCAGCGCGTGTTCCGCCTGCCCCGGTCCCAGCAGCAGGCGCCAGGTCCGGTACGGCAGCGCGAACGCGCGCAGCCACGACTTGCGCGCCTCGACCACGTGGCCGGTCAGGCGGTAGGTGCGCGAGCGCAGCACTGCGTTCAGCTGCCGCCGCAACGCCTGTTCCCGGCGCCGCAGGCGGCGCAGCGACGCATCGAGTTTCGCGCGCTCCTCGGTCTCGGCGCGCAACTGCCGGCTGGTTTCCGCGTGCCGGGCAATGGCCTCGTTCAGGCGCCCGCGCAATTCCGCGCGGCGATCCCAGGACTGCTTCAGCTTGACCCGCAGCTTCTCGCGCTGGTCCAGCGCGTGCTTGAGTTCCCCGCGCAGTTCCTCGCGCTGGGCGATGGACTGGTCCAACAGCCGCTGGAGTTCGTCGCGGAAATCGCGCACGGCCACGAACCGCGAATGAATCTTGTCCATGCCCTTCTGCCAGCCCGGATGCTCGGCGCAGACCGCCAAGTATTGCCGGACGGCCTCGCGCAGCGCGGGCGTGACGCGCGCCGTGCCGGAGATCCCGCGGAGCGCCGCGTGGATCTTCCCGGCCAGCGGGCTTGCCGGCGACTTCTCCAGCGTGGCCCGGTTCAAATCGCGCCGGACCACCTTGCCGTCGGCCAGCAGGCGCCGGACCTCGTCATCCGAAGGCGCCTGCCCGCGGATGAACGTGATCAGGTCACGCGCGACGCGCGCCGGATCGGCGATCAGGTCCTCGTAGTGCACGACGCAGAAGTCGTCCTCGAGCGCATCCAGCAGGCAGGCGACGCGGTTCAGCCACACCGACTCGCCGATCGCCGGATCGAGGCCGTAGGCCGAATGAATCGAATTGCCGACCGAGGCCGGGTGCCGCAGGCACAGCACGACGCGCCAGCGCAGCTTGAGTTCCCGGCCGAGCTCGCGCCACATCGGCAGCAGCAGCGACAGCCGCGGATCCTTCACGCCGAACGGCCCGTCGTTCGCCGCCCGCGCCGCTTCCATGTGCGCGGCCAGCTTCCGCTTGACCGCGATCGCCGCGGGCGACTGCATCCAGCCTGCTTCGAGCGGCATGGCGCTGCCGATCAGTTCGTCGCGGCCGAGCGAGGTGAGCAGCTCGCGGTGCGCCTCGACGACGATCCGGTCTTCCCAGTGACCCTCCGGGTTGGCCTCGTTCGCCGGAACGAGATCGTCGGCGAGTGCGACGCCGGCCAGGTTCAGCAGCCGCATCACCACGGAGGTGCCACAGCGGCCGGGGCCCACCACCAGGATGGCTTCGAAACCGGCCATCAACCCGCCTTCTTCTGCGCGATGTAGAACGCGCTCATCAGCGCGTCCTTCGCGCAGTTGCTCGTGGTGATGGCGCGCAGCGGCTCGAGGCCCGCGCCGCGCAGCCAGGCGACCATGTCGGCGGGCGCGTGCGTCGAATCGTTGACGAAATACAGGCCGCCCGGGTTGAGCGCGGCGGCGACGGCGGCGAAAGTCTTCGGCACGTCGATGCCGTGGCCGTACACGAGGCCGAACATGCAGATCGCGTCGTAGCGGCCCTGGATCGCGTAGATCTCCTCCTTCGAGACGGCGCGGAACGGCACCTTCGCCTCCGGCGCGAGTTTCGCGAACACCTCGCGCGCGCCGACCAGCCAGCGCTCGTTCGAGTCCACGCCCTCGAGGTCGTGGTAGCCGTGCCGCCACAGGTACAGCAGGAACTGGCCGCAGCCGCAGCCGAAGTCCAGCACCTTGATGTCGCGCTTCTCGCGGTAGTCGAGGAACGCCAGCGTTTCGCGCATGTGCAGCTTGTTGTGGAACAGCGGCGCGGCACGCAGGAAGTAGCCCTTGCTGTAGCCTTCCTCGTATTTCGGATCCAGCTCCAGCAGCACGTCGCGGATCCGCTGCTCGATCTCGTAGCCCCAGCTCATGTCCCCGTCTTCCTCAGTACCAGCGCGGTCGGCGTGCGCGCGATCACCATGCAGTTGCCATCGTGGCGCCGCGAGGCGGCGACGAACGACCACTTGCGCCCCGTCTCCTCGATCTCCCAATGCACCGTGTCCTCCGAACGCAGCAGGTACGATCTCTCCGAGCCCCGGGCGCCGGCGAACAGCGTGCCGTCGAACCATTCGAGAAAGCAGAAGAACAGCACCTGCCGCCGGTCGCGGGGCAGATCGGTCGACGAATACGGATCATCCAGCGTGTACACGCGCTCGATCGCATGGCCGCGATCCTCGCCGGTGTCCTGGAACCGCGCGATGTAGTTGTCGCCGTCGAAATGATCCGTGGCGAGGATCACCGTGTCCCCCAGGAAATTGATCGGCAGGAACAGCGGCCTCGGCGAGGCGCCGCCGCCGCGCGGTTCGGCCTTCACCAGCCGCGCGAACGTGGCGCCGCCGTCCTTCGAACGGAACAGCGCGTGGCTGTCCTCCGTCATGCGCCCCTCGCTCTCGCCGACCACCACGTACAGCCAGTCGTTGTGCGGATTCACGCGCACGTCGTGGATGTGCCGCGCCTGCCACTCGCGAATCACGTCCCAGCGCGCGCCGTCGGCGCTGCGGTACAGGCGCGCCGAGTGGTTCTTGCCGTAGCCGCCCGCGAACAGCACGCCGCCGCGGCTCTCGGTGATGCCGCGGACCTGGCCGCGGAACCCGAGCTCGCAGACGGGCTCGAAACTGCGCCCGCCGTCGGTGGAGCGCCGGATCCGGCCCTCGCTGCCCCAGGACATGAACAGCTGGCCGCGGGAATCCACGAACATCGCGCGGCTGTGCTCGTGGATCACCTCGCCGGGCTGACCGTCGAAGCGGAACTCCGCGGCCGGCTCGAAATTCTCGTGATCCGTGGATCGATACACGACGTTGTAGCGCCCGGCGTAGATGGTGCCGTCCTTCGTCACGTCCACGGCCGTGATCAGCGCGTTGCGGCTCGGCAGGCCCTTCTCGTCGAGCCCGTTCCACATCTCGCCCTTGTGCCAGCGGCGGCGCGGCGGCGATGCGGGCGCCCGTTCCGGCAGCGGCGGTCTCGCCGTGCCCGCGGCCGCCATCTCCGCCGTGCGGGCATTGCGGCGTTCGATCTCGCGGCGCAGGTCCTCCGCCTGCCCCGCGGGCATGCGGTAGCCGCGCACGACGACGCCCGCGGTGTCGGCGTGCAGGGATTCATCCACACCCGGGTGCGCGTGATCGTAGCCGAACATCTCGAAATCGGTCCGGAAGTATTCATGGATGATCTTTGCTGTTTCCGGCGTGAACGCCGGACGTTCGAATCCCGCCGGGCGGCTCTCCACCACGTGCGAGCGTTCCATCTTCCTGCCGGCCAGCGCCTCGATGACGGGCCACTGTTCCGCGACGCGCTCGAGATTGCCGATGAAGTCCGGCAACAGGCCCCCGGCGTCGCGCACGAACAGGTTCATGTGCAGGATGTGATTGTCGAGTTCCTGGTACGGCACCGCCACGAAGCGCTTCACGAACTCGTTGAAGTGTTCCTGGAGCGAGCCCGGCCCCGGTTCCGGCAGCAGGCCCGCGAGTTGCGTGCCGCCGACCAGCCGGTGCGCGGAGCGGAGCGCGGCGCGCTTCAGCCGCGCGCGCAGGGAAGTGGGAAACCGATCGCCGACGCCCACCGTGGAGTAGTAACCGTCCACCAGCGTCGCCCGCCGTCGCACGTAGAACGACATCAGCCGATCGTAGGGATTGCGGATGAACGTGAAGATCGGAATGCCGCGGGCGCGTTCACGCAGCGAATCCGTCGGACCTTCGATCGTCCGGTAATAACCTTCGTGACCCTCCCATTCCGGCAGCGTGTCCACGCGCCGCCCGTCGTCGCGCAGGTTGCACACCGCGAGCCGCATGGTGCGGCAACCGCAGCGTCCGATGTTCGCGTAGGCGAGGCGATCGGAATCCGGCGGCAGCACGAGATACGGACGGTGCCGCCTGAGATCGGGGGGATAGTCGTATTTCACTGCCGCGCTTCTCCGTTCCGCCGTTTCACGACAGCTTCGGCACGATCAGCCGCTCCAGCACCAGCTTTGCCAGCCGGAACGGCAGCAGCAGCGTGCGCCGGCCGGGCCGCGTGAACGCTTCCACGATCAGGCGCCCCACGCGGTAGGCCATGGAATTGCACATCTCCACGTATTCCTGCTGGAGCCGCTCGGCGTCGGCCACGCGGATCCGCAGATCGGCGACGCGCTCCGACAGCTCGCGGTTCAGCGCGAGGCTGTCGTTCAGTTGCCCGACCAGCGCCGCTGCCTCGTCCTGCTTTCGTTCTTCCATGCGTTGCTCCTCAGCCGCGGGACGCCATGAACCAGTCGACGGTCGCCGCGATGCCGTCGCGGAGCACCGTCGCCGGCCGCCAGCCCAGCACCGTGGCCGCCTTGGTCGTGTCCGCGTAGTTCCGGCGCACGTCGCCGGCCCGGATCGGCGCGTGCGCGATCTTCATCGCCACGCCCCGCTCCTTCAATACCGCCGCCAGCACCGCCGCGACCTCCGCGACCGTGTGCTCCCGGCCCGAGGCGATGTGGAACAGCTCGCCCGGCGCATCCACTTCGATGGCGCGCAGCAGCGCGCCGACGAGATCATCGATGTAGATGAAATCCCGCGTCTGCGCGCCATCGCCGTAGATCTCGCAGGTTTCGCCGGCCAGCGCCTGCCGGATGAATTTCGCCACCAGGCTGTACTTGTGTCCCGAGCCCGGGCCGAACACGTTGCCGAAGCGCAGCGCCACGGTCGGTAACCCGAACGTCTTCGCGTAGGCGCAGGCATAGCCCTCGCCCGCCAGCTTGCTCGCGCCGTACGGCGACACCGGCCGCGGCGCGACGTCCTCGCGAAGCGGCG
>Ga0315912_10005621_pt1 | contig 11470 bp, 7 predicted proteins | sample VfabasoilMG_FD_204469 | JGI IMG/M metagenome (GOLD analysis project Ga0315912, IMG submission 204469) | Garden soil microbial communities collected in Santa Monica, California, United States - V. faba soil | ecosystem: Environmental > Terrestrial > Soil > Garden | place: USA: California...
TTCGCAACTGCGCCGTGAGCAACGCGGCGCGGCGCATGCCTTCGGCGCTGCCGATGCGCAACGCGTACTGGCTGACGTTCCAGCGCAGTTTGCTGGGCGGATAGCTTCTGGCCAGGTCGGATGCGGCGGCTTCGTACTGGCTGAGCGGCACCTGGAATGCTTCCACTGCGGATAGATAGTAGTCGGCAATGTCTCCCATATTCGGTGCCCGATGTGCCGCGTCGGCCATCCGATTCACCAGACGATCGACGGGGTCCTGCAGTTCTTCTTCGTTGTCATAGATCTCGAAGTGACTTCCGTCGATTTCGCGGTACAACCCTTCCGAGAGCATGAGTTCACCGGCCATGGGTCGACGCATCGAAAGTTCGGCGGCCCTGAACTCCTCTTGCCACTGCGCGGGAATCGATTCCATGACCCGATCCGATGGAAGCGCGCGAAGGACGTGACCGCCCAGCATGAAATGCTGGCGGATGCCGGCGAGCGCCAGCATCTTGCTGACCAGCATGTCGGACGACTCGAGCATCCTGCGCCAATACGCGAGGTCCCGACTCAGCGTGTCACGAACTTTCTCCAGATCGCCCGCGGCAGCCGCGTCGATCAGCCTGATCAACATCAGTCGCTGCGACTCGATGGCTCCTTCATACGACGGCAGCGGCGCGTGGGGGATGGTCGTGCCGAGTTCGTACCAGCCGCGCCGGGCCAGCAGGACGTCGTAACGTGCAAGCAGCAGCGCCTCGAGTTCCGAGAGTGGCGCGTTGTCCTTCACGCGCTCGAGTGCTGCGCCACAGGCGCGTGCCACGGCAGCACGGCAAGCATCGACGACCTGTCGCAGCGCCGGGGAGCGGCTTGCCTTGATATCGAGCCCGGGCTTTCCGGGATCGTCGCCTGCTGTCGAGGGGTCGGTGCGGAATTTCTCGAGCCAGGCGACGCGACGCATACCCATCTCGTGCGGATCAACGCCCCGGGGCGCTGCGAAGCCGAGCACATCGAAGAATGCGTTGTCGGCATCGGCGACCGCGGGCCGGTCGGCATACACGTTCTTGAGAGTCGACAGCGCATCGGGCGAAGCGGGACTGCAACTCGTCAGCACGACGGTGACGAGAGCGACGATGCATGGAACGGCGTGCAGATTCACGCCGACATCCTAGCCTCAGGGAGTGGCGCCGGCGCGCCTCGAACTACTTCTTCTTGCCCGTGAGCTGATCGAGTACCGAGCTGCGGTCGCGGTTGGCCGAACCGGTGATGCCGGCACGGGTTGCAGCTTCGCCCTGGCGCTTGCCGGTGCCGCGCTGGTTGTACGGGTCGAACCCGCCCGCCTTGTCTCGGCCGGTGGTTTCCAGCTTGAGCTCGGGAGGCTTGTGGTCTTCGATCTTGAGATCGGCGACTTCGAGTTTCTTGAGCGCGCGCGTGGTGCTCAGCGTGTGGAACTCGCCCGTGGCGACCGCCCAATCCCAGACGGCCACGCCACGTTCATCGTGACGCACCCGGCCGGAGGGACCGCCGCTCGGCATGTCGAGGGAGTCGCGCGACGAAGCAGCGTTCACCGCGTCGTCCACCTGCTTGTCTGCCGCTTCGGCGCGGCGCAGGCGCAGCGACTTCAGGCGCATCGTCGTGGTCTCGATGCTGAAGGCGCCCGTATCCGACGTCAGCGCGGGAGCCTCGGGCCGATTGGCCGAGCGGTTGCCGCTGTTTGCCGGGGGTTTTGGACGATCTGGCATCGGACTCTCTCGAACGACTACTCCAATCTCACAGACAGTTGTCGGCACCTGCCGGTTCGGATTGAGCGCGGACAAAGTGACCTCGTTCACAGTATCGCGCGCGCCAGCAGCATTTAGCGCTCCGCACGGTCGGCGCGGACCACCTTCCAGCCTTTCTCCAGGCGGCGAAACTCTACCTTCAGGCGCCGCACGTCGGGATCCGTAAGTTCCACCGTGGCCACCGTGACGACGGCCTGGGCCAGCCCATCTACCGGGAACTCCAGGCTGTCGATGGTGACGAGCAGCTCGACCTTCGGATGCGCCAGGAAATATCCGCGCAGGAAATTCTGCAGCTGCATTTTGTCGAATCCCGCGGAGTCCGCGTAGTTGTCGGCGACGTGCGTCAGTACGTCGCTGGTGTCGCGGTCTTCCGCGGCCAACTCGACGGCGCCGATCACCTCGCGCACCTGCTCTTCGTCGCTCGTCTTCACTCCGCAGGCGACGAGCAAACTTGTCGCGAGCACGCACGGTAAAAATTTCATGAACCTTCCTATTGCAGTTGAAGTCCGTTAGCCCTATCGTTCGCGCGCGTTGCGGGGTTGGGAACCGGTCGTGACGTCCAGAAATGGTGCTCCGGACCCAGTTGGAGGTGTACCACTTCAATGAAGAAATCCTCACGGTCGGTCGATACCGAACCTGGACCCCGTCTTCACACCGTCAATCAGTATCTCGAGAAGAATTTCCCCGACTTCTTCGCCGAAGCCCGTTTCCACGTTGGAAACGATGATTACTTCCTCTACGCCCGCTTCGGCAAGTATCTCGCCAGCTCCATCGAGCACCGGCGATTCAAGAGCGACAAGATCTCCCGCGGCTTCACCGTGCTGAACAAGCTCGCCCGCAAGGCGGAGCACGACCCGCAGGTACGCCACATTCTCGTGAGCGGCCCGCTGGAAGAGATCGTCGACGAACCCAAGGCCCGCGAACTCGCGCTCAAGCGCCTGTCGCCGGCCGCGCAGAGTTACCTCGAAGGGCTCTGCGAGTAAGAGAACGGCGGCGCGAGGTCGCGCCGCCTGTTCCTTCGCTCAGGCCGCCATCGCGGCCCCTCCGCCGTTTTCTTCAGTTCCCGCCGCCCTCGACTGCGGCCACGCCACGCTGATCGTGGGTCTTCCAGAGCCCGCCGGTCTTCCACGCGTTGAACGCCCAGCGTAGCCAGCGGACGAGCGCGAACGCCATCCAGCTCGCCCACGCGAAGAACAGCGCGCGATAGATCCACATCGGGACCGAGAAAATGCTCGGGCTCTCCAGCACGCCGGCGGTCTGATCCAGGAACCACGTGTAGCCGCCGTTGCCGTAGCTGTTGCCGCCCGCGATGTGCATATCCGGCGAGGCCAGCAGTCCGTTCCGGATGCCGGAGAACACCAGCGTGAGGATGGTGATGAACGTGAACCCGGCAAGCACGACCTGCACGGTGTTGAAACGCCAGCTCGGCAACGCGTCCGCCGGCTTCCAGTTCTCGCGCCATCGCATGGCGATGAGCCACGCCGCGGTCAGGCAGAACACCGCCCACGATTGCGTGGACAAGCCGAGGCCGAGCAGCAGCCACTCCGTGAACCGAAGCGGCGACCTCGCCCACCGGCCGAGCAACCAGGCCACGGCGATGAACACCACGAGTTCACCCCAGTAGAGCACCGCCGGTCCGATGCCCGGGCCCCACGCCGCGAGAATCCAGCGCGAGCCCGGTAACGACAGGTTGAACCTGAGATTGCTCGCGGGAGATTTCAGATCGACTGCCGGCGGATGCGTCAGCATGCCGACGTCGCTCGATTCCTCCCACGTGATGTCCATCGAGTGCGAGCCGGGCGCCAGCGACAACGGCAGCTCGCCCTTCTCGGGACGCAGCTGCTGGGGGCGGCCATCGAAACTCACCGACGTCACTCGCGCGGATTCGGGCAACTTGATGATGTGTCGCCCACCCTGCGTGCTGCGGTAGCTGAACTGCAGCGCCGTCGTCGACGAGCGCGTGCCCACGGTGGTGTTCAGGTACACCGAGTCGATGGCGAGCGTCGTGCCCTTCACGCCCTGCGGGCGCGTCACTTTCAGCGACAGTTTCTCGCCCGGACGCGGCATGAAGCGGAACACCCACGAAGGCGCATTCACGTTCTCCGGCAGTACCGGCGCGAAGCCTTCGAACTCCACGTTCCACTGCGGGCTCACGACGAAGCTCCAGACCTCGCTGCGCGCAGCATCGGCGGGCACGGATACCTCGAGTGTCTCGGCGCGCGCGAGGCCCGAGTGCCACTGCGTCATGGGTTCACCGGCACCGAGTCCCACGAGCGCCGTGTCGTTGTTGCGCACCTTCACGCTGCTGGTGAGCACCGACTCTCCGTGGACCAGCGGGATCTCCACGGACAGGGCCGCGCGCTGTGGCGCGATGCGCGTCACGTAGGTATCGACGGTCCAGTCGAGGTCGAGATTGAACACGCGGTCCACGCGCACGAAGGCCGGGAACTCGGCGCCGGCTTCGAGCGGATCCCCGCTGCGTTCGGCTGCGCGCTCGCGGGCCAGTTCGAGCGAACCCGAGACGAGGCGGCCCTCGTTGACGCCGCTCGTGGTCCAGCCGCGCGCGCTCACGTCGATGACGCGCGGACGCTGCGGGAACGCGAGCTGAATGGACTCTGCCGATGCGAGACGGCCCGCCAGGCGCACGCTGTGCGCGCCTGCGGTCATTGGCACCCAGAGCGATGCGTCGCGGTCGCGCGCCATGGCGAGCGTGCCGCGGGCGTCGACGCTGACGTCGTCGAGCTGCCAGCGGTCGCTGGCGTGTGGCATCGGCACCGCGACATTCGCCAGCGCGCTGACCTGCAGCACCACTTCGAGCCGGTCGCCTTCGACCGTCACGCGGGCCGCGGAGATCTCGGCGCAATGGGGCGAGCACTCGGGCACGGCGGTGAGCCGTTTTTTGAGCTCCGCGAGGAGGTCGTTGCCCGGGGCACCTGGCGCGGCGACGGCCGCGTTCTCATCGCCGTCACCGGCCTGCGAGGGCGAAGGCACACCCGTCGCCACGCAGAGGAGAAGCAGTGTCGCCGCCGACGCCGCCTTCGGCAGGCCGGGAAGCGAAATGCGTTTGCCGTAGCTGAGCACGGCCAGCCACGCGAAGAGCGCGGCGAGCGCGATCACGCCGAGGAGGCGCCAGAAGAAGAGCACCACGGGCCCCACGTAGATGAAGCGCACGGTGTCGGCGGACTCGACAGGACCACTCCAGTAATAGTCATAGGAGTTGTAGCCCCACGCGGGAATGCCGGGGCCGGCCTGAAGCACGGTGCCGGCCGCATAACGCTGAACCACCTGCATCGAGTTGAGATAGCCCGCCGCTACTCCCTTGCCGACGGAGCGTTGCAGGCTCTCACCAAGGTTGACGTCGGGGAACTTGCCGATGTCTTCGGCCGTGATGGCATCGACCGCCGCTGGCGGCGGAGGCGCAGCGGCGGGCGCGACCATCGCCTCGGCAGCAGGCGCTGCGGCATCTGCGGCCGGAGCAGCGGCCCCATCTGCCCACAGAGCCTCGATTCCATAAGGATTCTCTGCAGCTACTTCCGGCGAGTACCCGATCATTCCGTAACTGGCATCGTTCGGCGCCAGCTGCGGATACAACGCGTAACGAACCTGCATCCACAGGAACGGCAGCAGCGCGATGCCGAGCACCACGAAGCTCAACGTGCGATAGGCGCTGGCGAATTTCTGGAAGCGACCCGCGGGCGCCGCGCGCGCCACGGCCAGTGCGGCCAGCAGGTTGCCCCACAACCAGATGAACTCCGGCACCTCTTGGTAGGTGAGCAGCAACGCGAGCGCGGCAATGCCGGCGGGGATGAGGCCCGCCGTCCAGTACACGAAGCCCACGATCAGCAACACGCCGAATACGTTCCACAGGCCCCAGCGCTCCCACCACGAACGCGGCGCGCTGTCGGTGCCGATCGCGGCGATGAGCCGATGGCCAACGGGAAGATTGAGCCTGCCCGAGACGCGGTCGAAGCGGCTGTTCCATCCCGTGGCCGGCATCGCACCGGCACCGGACTCCTTGCGCGCGACGGTCGTGAGGTTCAGGTGCGGCTCGCGCAACTCGACGCCGGCGCGACTCTCGCCGCCTTCGGTCACCAGCAGCTGTTCTCCGTTCTGTCGTGCGCTCTGCAGCGAGAAGGGCGACGCCATGTCGAGCCGCCAGTCGCGCCGCATGATGCCGTTGATGGTGTCGACGACGGTGAATCCACCGTGGTCGAAGTCCAGCCAGAGGGCGCGCGACAGCGAGAGGCGGTTGTCGTCGGCGTTCGAAAGACCGCGGCTGCGCTCGTTGATGGTCAGCTTCGCCGTGGCATCCATGCGGAACGCCGGGTATTGGCGCCATTCGCCAGGAACGTTCGCCTGTGCGGGGTCGATGCCCTCCGCACCTTCCGCGGCCGCGACACGCAGCGCGTCGTTGGCGGCGAAGCTCCAGACCTCTTCCTTCGGCCACTTGCCCGTGGCGTTCTCGGGACGGCCCAGCGTTTCCGCCACACCCGTGCCGCGCGCGAACAGGAGAACTTCGTGGCTGCCGGCGCGCAGCTGGACGCGCAGGGTGCCGTCACGTTCGAGCCGGGCCGGCATGTCGCCCGTCAGCGAGAGCGGCGTGAAGCCGTCGGGCAGCGCGCGGCCCAGCACCTCCTCGCGCGCCTCGCCCGCCACGTTCAGGCGGATGCGCGTGAGTAGATAGGTTGGGATCTCGTCCTGGACGAGTCGATAGACCTGCACCTCCATCGCGGCGGCCTGCTCCGTGCTGCGGCGCTTGCCGAGCCAGACGCCGCCATCGGGACGCTCAGGCTGCGCGACGCGGGACCCGTCCACGAACAGGTCGACGATGGCGGTGGCGTTGGGCAGCGCCAGCGACTCGGGGCGTGAGCTCCATTCGAAGCGACCAGACAAGGTGTAGGCGCCGGGGGCGAGACGCACGCTGGGGATGTCGTCCACGGCGACGACCGCGGCGGGCGCGCCATTGAGTCGCACGTCGCGCGGCCAGTTCTCCTCATTGCCGGGCAGCTGTACCCAGCTCTCGGTGTACACCTGCCATCGTTGGGAGAAGGTACCGCCGCGCGAGTCGACGGCGAGTGTCAGGCGCTCCGGCCAGACGCAGCGAAAATCTTCGGCGTCCACGGCGTCGCCGGGTTCGGTGTCGACGGTCGATGCGAACGGGCAGCGGCGGAATTCTTCGCCGTGCAGTACCCAGCCCTGCCAGTCGCGCAGTGACGGAGGGATGGCGTTCTGGGCTTGTGCAGCCCGCGTGGCGGACAGCGAACAGAAGGTGGCGAGCGCGACGATTCCCGCGCGGATGAGCGTGTTCATTGTGGATGCCCTCTACCCCGACTGGTTGTGAGTGTAACGGTCGACAGGTCGATGCCGGGTGGGGAAAGTGTCGAGAAGCGTGCTCAATGAACCTGGTCTCGCTAACCTCTCCCCCTTTCCCCACCCGGCACCGACATGGAACGCGCCAACGACATTCTGGAATTCTGGTTTGGGACCGGGCCCTGGACCGCCGAGCGTCTGAAAGAGCGCTCGACGTTCTGGTTTGGCGGCGACGGTCCGGAAGCTGCGGCCGCTCGGGATATAGACGTACGCACCCGGCTGGAACCTTTGCTGGAGCGTGCGTCGAGTGGTGAGTTCGCGGGATGGGCATCGAGCCCCAAGCGCCGGCTGGCACTGATCCTGTTGTTCGACCAGGTGCCCAGGAACGCCTATCGAGGCACTGCCGCGGCGTTCGCCTTCGATCGGGAAGCGCTGGCGCTCAGCGTGGAGGGATTGCAGCTGGCGGCCGACGCGGCACTCGATCCGATCGAGCGGGTCTTCTTCTATCTACCGCTGGAGCACGCCGAGTCGCTGGAGGCGCAGGACACGGCGGTTGAGGCGTATGGCCGGCTGGTGACCGAGGCGCCGCCCGATCTTCGCGACTACTGCGCCTATACGGCGGGTTACGCGCACAAACACCGCGATGTCATCGCGCAATTCGGCCGCTTCCCGCATCGGAACGCGATGTTGGGTCGCGAAAGCACGCCGGACGAGAAAGCCTGGCTGGAAGCCCACCCGAACTACTTCGGCTGAAAATGGGGTCAGACCCCGTTTCCCAGGAAATGGGGTCTGACCCCATTTCTAGTCGGCGACGTCGGGTTCGACGAAGCACCACGCCACTTCGGGGAATTTCGCCTTGATGCTCCGCTCGAGCGAGTTGATGGCCTCGACCGCCGCATCGAGCGTGAGGCCGGCGCGCATGCGGATCTTCAGCGCCAGCATCACGTCCGGTCCCAGCTGCATCGTGATGGCGTTGAGCAATTCCTCGATGTCGGGGTTCGCGGTCACTTCCGCGCGCAGCGCCTGCTGCAGGTCTTCTTCGGCGGATCGGCCGACGATGAGGCCCTTGATGCGCACCGCCACGAAGACCGACACGCACACCAGCACCACGCCGATGGCGATGGACCCGATGGCATCGAACACGGCATTGCCGGTGGCGGCCGCGAGCGCGACGAACACGAACGCGATGACGAGGCCCAACAGTGCCGCGAGGTCTTCACCCAACACCACGACGAGTTCGGCGTTGCGCGTGTGCTTCACCCACTGAGTGAGCGACTTCTCCTTGCGCAGCTTCTTGATCTCGCGCAAACAGCCCATCAGGCTGCCGAACTCCAGCGCCACCGACACGCCCAACACCAGCAGCGCGACCCAGGCCTTGTTGAGCGGCTCGTGCGCGGAGAGCTTGTGCCAGCCTTCATAGATGGAGAACAGGCCGCCCATCGAAAACAGCAGCAGCGCGACGACGAAACTCCAGAAGTACGTGATCTTGCCGTAGCCCAGCGGGTAGGCGGCGTCCGGCGGCCTCTGCGACTGCTTGAGCCCGAGGAACAGCAACACCTGGTTGCCGCAATCGGCGAACGAGTGAATCGCCTCAGCCAGCATGCTGCCCGAGCCCGTGTAGAAAGATGCGCCGAGTTTCGCGAGCGCGATGCCGAGGTTGGCGACGAACGCGTAGAGGATCGCCTTGGCGGACGAACCGTCGTCGGACATCAGGGTTGCTTCGCGGGAGCGAAGTCCGGATCGGAAATCTTCATCTCCGTGACACGTCCGTACTTCGCGGCGGCCTCGCGGATCTTCGCGGCGTCACCCACCAGCACGATGACCAGGTCCGAAGAGCGCGGGAACGCGTCGGCGGTGACGGCTGCCGTTTCGGCGAGGTCGACCTTCGTGAGTGCCGGTCCGTATCCCTCGATGTAGTCCCTGGTCAGACCGTAGAACTCGAGGTCGGCGAGCGTCACTGCCCAGTGCGCGGCCGTCTCGAGTTGCAGCGGGAACTGACCCAGCACGTACGCGCGCGCGGACTCGAGCATCTCCGGGGCGAGATCGCCACGCTTCAGCGTCTCGAGTGTCTCCAGTGTGAGGTCCAGCGCCTTGGCGGTGTTGTCAGTCTGCGTGAACGAGCGGATCGCGAACTCGCCCGGCACCGTGCCGCGCGTGAAACGCGAAGACGCTCCGTACGAGAGGCCGGACTTGATGCGCAGTTCGGTGTTGAGAATGGACGTGAATCGACCGCCATACAGCGTGTTCACCAAGTCGAGCGCGGGCCGACCGCTGTAACGCCTGTCTACTCCGACGTTTCCCACCCAGAAATACGTCTGCACGGATCCCGGCGAGTCGATGAGCACGACATGCCGCCCCGTGACGCGCGGCGCGGGCTTGAGCGACGCCAACGGCGCCTTCGCCTTTGCCCAGCCACCGAAAGCGCTGGTCAGCGCCTGCTTCATCCACTTCGCGTCGAGGTCGCCGGCGAACACCAGCGTGGCGCGGTCGGCGCCGAAATTGCCGGCGTGGAAGGCCACGACGTCACTTTGCGTGATGGCGGCCAGCGAGCGCTCGCTGCCACCCTGCGGGCGACCGTAGGGATGATTGCCAAACAATGCGGCGCGCCCGTAGATGCCGACGAGCTGCGATGGATCGGAATCCTTGGCCGACTTGATGAACTCGATCTCGCGGTTGCGGTAGCTCTCGAATTCCTGCGCGTCGAAATGCGGGCGCATCAGCGCGTCGGCGACCAGCTCGATCATCAGCGAGCGATCGCGCGCGAGGAATTGTCCGCTGACGGTGATTGATTCGGCGCCGGCCGCGGCGTTGAAGCTGCCACCCACGCCTTCAACCGCGTCGGCGAACTGGTATGCGTTGCGTTTGCCGGCACCACGATCGAGCAGGCCGGCGACCAGCGAGGCGACGCCAGGTTTGTCGGCGGGGTCCGCGAGTGATCCGCCCCGCACGAATCCACTGAAGGCGATCAGCGGAACGTCCTTGCGCGGCACCAGCACGATGGTGAGGCCGTTCGACATGACAAAGCGCTGGTTGGCGGGGACCTTGACGCCCACGGGTGCGGCGTCAGCGCCAAACGCGGCGCCGGAGAACATCACTGCGCCCACCAGCAGGCCGGCCACGCCGGTGGAAACCTTCTTCAGCAACGCGCGGTTCATCACTTCACCTCCGCGCCGGCGTTCGCCTGCTGGACGGGCTTCGACTCCAGGACGCCGACCGTTCGGTGATTCTTCTGCAGCACCAGTGCGGCGGCCTTCTGCACGTCTTCGCGCGTGACCCTGTCGTACAAGGCGGGCGAATCGAACAGCTTGCGATAGTCGCCCTCGAACACGTCGAAGCTGCCTAACAACATCGCCTTGCCGTTGATGGTGGCGATCTGTTTCCAGAACGCGGCGGCATACAGGTTCTTGGCGCGGGCGAGCTCGGCATCGGTGACGCCCTTCGCCACCACCTCATCGAGCGCCTCGTCGAGCACCTTCTCGACCTCGGCGACATTCGCACCTTCGGGCAACGTGAGCATCAACCAGGTCAGGCCCGGATCGAAACCTTCCTGGAATGTGCCATTCACTTCGATGGCCAACTTCTTCTCTTCCACGAGCAGGCGGTGAAGTCGCGAGGCGTCGCCGTCGGTGAGCACGGACATCAGCAAATTGATGGCCGGCCCCTGCGGGTCGTTGGCCGCGGGCGATTTGTAGGCGTACTGCAGCAGCGGCGTTTGCGCGTCACGCTGGACGTACACGCGCTTCTCGCCGAGCTGCTCGGGCTCGACCGTGCGCACCGGCGGCGGCGGATCCTGCCGCGGGATGGGCTCGAGGTATTTCTTCGCGAAGGCGAAGCCTTCCTCCGCGCTGACATCACCCACGAGGATCAGGGTGCAGTTGTTAGGCGCGTAGTTCGTCTTGTAGAACTTCTGAAGGTCTTCGACCTTCCAGCCCTGGATGTCCGCGGGCCAGCCCACCGTGGGGTTCTGGTACGGATGCGCGACGAATGCCGTGGCCTGCACCTGCTCCGTGAGGAAACCGTCGTTGCTGTCTTCGGTGCGCAGGCGACGCTCGGAGTACACGACGCCACGCTCACTCTCGATGACTTTCGGATCGAACGCGAGGTTCGCGAGGCGGTCGGCTTCGAGCCCGAACACGAGATCGAGCGCCGTGCGCGGGATCCAGTCCTGGTACACGGTGACGTTGTCGCTCGTGAACGCGTTGTTCGAGCCGCCCTGCGCTTCCATGATCCTGTCGAATTCGCCGGGTCCGCTCTTCGCGGTGCCGTTGAACATCATGTGTTCGAAGAAGTGCGCGAGACCGGTGATGCCCGGCACTTCGTTGCGGCTGCCGACGCGCACCCAGTTGTAGAGCGCGACGTTGGGAATGTCGCGATCGGTCCAGACGATGACCTTCATGCCGTTG